>Ga0315338_1003605_pt1 | contig 13318 bp, 12 predicted proteins | sample ASW8metaG_FD_204518 | JGI IMG/M metagenome (GOLD analysis project Ga0315338, IMG submission 204518) | Ammonia-oxidizing marine archaeal communities from Monterey Bay, California, United States - ASW #8 | ecosystem: Environmental > Aquatic > Marine > Coastal | place: USA: California | collected... | reverse complement strand
GCGCCGCGCCGCCTTCGTGGACATCAGGTTATGACCGGCTCCAGCCCGGCCCCCCTGGCGGTAACCATGGGGGAACCGGCCGGCATCGGCGGCGAGATCGCGCTCAAGGCCTGGACCCGGCGCGCCGAGGGCCTAGCGCCGTTTTTCATCATCGACGATCCGGCGCGGTTGCAATCTCTGGCCCGGAACCTTGGGCTGGCGGCGCCCATCAAAGTCATCGAACGACCGGGCGAGGCGGCGGCGATTTTCCTGTCCGCACTGCCGGTGTTGAAAACTTCGTTGGCGGCCGACACCGTGCCCGGCAAGCCCGAACTCGCCAACGCCGAGGCGGTCATGGCGGCCATAAAAACCGCCGTCCGGCTGACCATGGACGGCGAGGCCGGGGCCGTGGTTACCAACCCGATCCACAAAAGTACCCTTTATAAGGCGGGCTTTTCCTTTCCCGGCCATACCGAGTTCCTGGCCGCCCTTTCCGGCATCGACACGGCGCCGGTGATGATGCTGGCCGCGGACGACCTCAGGGTCGTTCCGGTGACCATTCACGAAAGCCTTCGCGACGCCACCGAAATCCTCAACACCGGCCTCATTACCCAGGCCGGACTGGTGACGGCGGCGGCCCTGGAAGCGGATTTCGCCATCTCCCGGCCGAGGCTGTCCGTCGCCGGGCTCAATCCCCATGCCGGCGAAGACGGCGCCATGGGATCGGAGGAAGCCGAGATCATCCGCCCCGCCGTCGAGGCCCTTCGGAATGCCGGAATCGAGGCCTTCGGCCCGGTACCGGCCGATACGTTGTTTACGCCGCGAAAGCGCGAAACCTTCGACGCCGCCCTTTGCATGTACCACGATCAGGCCCTGATCCCTATCAAGGCCCTGGCCTTCGATCGTGCCGTCAACGTAACGTTGGGGCTGGCGTTTGTGCGCACGTCGCCCGATCACGGCACTGCCCTCGATATCGCCGGCACCGGCAAGGCCAATGAAAACAGTCTCATGGCAGCGCTCGGGATGGCGGCGGCCATGGCCGGGTACCGCGCCTCCGCCGAAACCGCCTGAAAGACGGGCCGCCATGCCTTCCGATAAATGCCCTGGCCGGCCCACCGACCTGTCGCCCCTTGGCGACGTCATCCGGCGTTTCGGCCTCGGCGCCCGGAAATCCTTGGGCCAGCATTTCCTTCTCGACCTCAACCTGTGCCGGCGCATCGCCCGCGCGGCCGGTGAATGGGCCGGAGACTGGGGCGACGTCACCGTCATCGAAATCGGTCCCGGCCCGGGCGGCTTGACCCGGGCGCTATTGGAATCGGGGGCAAGGAAGGTCCTGGCCGTCGAAAAGGACAGCCGCTGCGTCGCGGCGCTCAGGGAACTGTCGGCGGCCTATCCGGGACGGCTCGAAGTCATCGAGGCCGACGCCCTCGGGACAGACGTTCAGGCCCTCACTTCGCCGCCCCGGCGCGTCGTCGCCAACCTGCCCTACAATATCGCGACGCCTTTGCTTTTGGGCTGGCTTCGCCGGATTACGGATTTCGACGGTCTGACCTTGATGTTCCAGAAAGAAGTCGCCGGGCGCCTGGTTGCCCAGCCAGGAGGCAAGGCTTACGGGCGGCTTTCGGTAATCACCCAGTGGCTGGCCGAAGTCCGGCACGAATTCAACGTCTCGAAGCAGGCCTTCACTCCGCGGCCTAAGGTCGCCTCGTCGGTCGTTTCGGTGATCCCCCGCCCGGCTCCGCTGGCCTCGGCCGATTGGCAGGCCCTGGAAACGGTGACCGCGGCCGCCTTCGGGCAGCGCAGGAAAATGCTGAGATCGAGCCTGAAACCCCTGGGCCTGGGCCTGGACCTGGGCGCGCTGGGCATCGAGCCGACGGTCCGGGCCGAGGATCTGTCGGTCGAGGAATTTTGCGCCATCGCCCGCGCCGTCCATGAAGGCGCGGGTTAAAGCGGAAGGTTACTGGCCGACCCCCATGCCGCGGACGAAATCGCCGAGGCCCGCCTGGCGGTCCCGTTTCAGCCGTTCGGCGACGAGGATGGCCTCAACCCGGGCGACGCTGGCCTCGACGTACTCGTTGACAATGACGTAATCGTATTCGGCCCAATGGCTCATTTCCGACGCCGCCCTAGCCATCCGTTTTTGCACCACCTCTTCGGAATCCTGGGCCCGGTTGTGCAGGCGCTTCTCCAGTTCGTTGACCGACGGCGCCAGGATGAAGACGCTGACCAGATCCTTGCGGGCGTTTTCCGCCAATTGCTGGGTACCCTGCCAATCGACGTCGAACAGCACGTCCCGGCCTTGCTTGAGGATTTCCTCGACCGGGCCTTTCGGGGTGCCGTAGGAATTCTCGAAAACCGTGGCGTGTTCCAGGAACTCACCGGCGACGGCCATTTGTTTGAACTTTTCCTGATCGACGAAGATATAGTCCTCGCCCTTGGTCTCGCCGGGTCGCATCGGCCGGGTGGTCACTGACACCGACATGGAGATGTCTGGATCGCGGTTCAGCAGCGCCCTCGAAATCGTCGACTTGCCGGCCCCGGACGGCGACGACAGGACCAGCATCAGGCCGCGCCGGGAAATGGTGACGGCGGGGGAATCTTTATCGTTACTCAATGTTCTGCACCTGCTCGGTATATTTAAATATATTCTTTTATTATCAATGCATTATAACATGGGCATCGAACTAACTACACGACTAGCTACACAATACGCTTGGGCAACTAACCCATCACTGCTAATTGACAGAATGTACTAGCGCCCAAATCTAAGCCAACAAAAAAATGTGCCACATTATAGGCCTGCTTCGGCATTCGTAGACCTCACCCCTAGCTAGCTATCTGTGAGAACCCCTCCTTCGAGGTGGCCGAACCGATTGCGTCTTGCTGCTCCAAACTTAACAGCGATGTAAGGAAAGCGGGACGGGGGGCACATGGACTGGAAACTATGACCCTACCCCTGAATAGGTATGCCTCTTAAACCGAGACCAAAAAAACCAACGTGTATAGTTTGGGGGGTGATATCCCGAAATTTAATGTCCGCTCTTACCCCGAAAGCGGACATTCTGAGGGCAGCCAAAAAGAGTCCGTTAATGACCCGAAGCGGACATTGGCTGCAAACGGGCATAGGCCCGAGCGGCGGGCGCGGCGCCCGTCCCGTAAGGTTCGCACCTCCGAAACTGACGCCGGCCCTGACCTTGGGAGATTATTTCCTGGAGAAAATTTCGTTGAACTTCTTCAGGTACGCATCCCGGCTGGACGCCGCCGTCAAGCCATCATAGGCGAACAATTTGACCTCCGTCAGCGGTGGAAAGCCTTTCGGCACCGAAACGTCGTGTCGGGGCGAGCGGCGTTTCCTCACTTTGACGCCGATCTCATGACCTTCCTTCGAATTCATGAAATCGTAGTAGAGCTTGCCGTTCTTCGGGCTGGGCTCCCCCCTTGATCATGGCTACCCCTGAGGGTGCCATGGTTGTAGGATTTCCAAGGATTTGGAGGCTATCTGGGTAATGTCGGTTTAATTCGCGAGTGTCGATTGCACGTGACATGTCCGTCCCGCAAGCGCTGCAAGAAACGGGCGTCAGGCGGCGGGGGGACGGGGATCGATGGGAAGCGCATCGGCGATCCCCATCAGCTCCTCGAACAACGCCGCGGCGCTAAGCAGCGGCGCCTCACCCCGCGGCGGGCCGATCATCTGCAGGCCCACCGGCAAGCCGGTTGCAGTGAAGCCGCAGGGTATGGAGAGCGCCGGACACGAGGTGGCGGTGATCACGAAGCAGATGGAGTACCAGTCGAAGTAGTTCTCGAACTTATGCCCCTCCACCTCGGCCACGTACCGCTCGTCCACGTCGAAGGGCGGCACCACCGTAGTCGGCGTGAGAAGCAGGTCGTAACTCTCGAAAAACTCCGCCACCCGGTAATAGAGGTCGGTGCGGCCCCGTTCCGCCCGGGCAATGTCCTCGGACGTGAGTTTCTGGCCCTGCTCGATGTTCCAGATGACGTCGGGCTTGATCTTGTCCCGGTGTTTCTCCAGCAGCGGCACCAGTTCGCCGACCAAGTGGTGAGCCCGGAGAACCTGGAAGATCTCGCGGGCGTCCGAGAGGTCCGGACAGGCCTCTTCGACCGTGGCGCCGAGTTCTCCGAAACGCGCCGCCGCGGCGGCGCAGACTTCCCTGATTTCCGCCGCCACCCTGACGACGCCGAGGTCCGGGCTGAAGGCGACGCGCAGGGGCGCCTGGCGCCGTTTTACCGCATCCGTGAAGGACTCGGCCGGCGCGGGGACGGACAGCGGATCCCAGGGGTGCGACCCGGCCTGGGCGTCCAGCATCAGGGCCACGTCGGCCACCGTGCGCCCCATGGACCCTTCGACGCTCAAGTTGTCGAAAACCTCGCCGATGGGGTCGCCGATGGGGCCCCGGGCGATGCGTCCGGTGCTCGGCCTCAATCCCACCACCGAGCAGAAGGCGGCGGGCGTGCGCAGACTGCACCCGAGGTCGGAGCCGGTCGCCAGCCACACCTGCCCGGTGGCGAGGGCGACGGCCGAGCCCCCCGACGAGCCACCCGGGGTCAGGGCCGTGTTCCACGGGTTGAGGGTCTTGCCGAAGACCTCGTTGGTGGTGTTGGCGCCATGGCCCAGTTCCGGGGTGTTGGACTTGGCGAGGACGACGCCGCCGCGGCCTTCAAGGGTTTCGACCACGATGTCAGAGTTCTCGGGCACGTTGTCGGCGAAGATCGGCGAGCCGTAGGTGGTGCGCACGCCGGCGACGGGCAGCAGGTCCTTGACGGCGATGGGCAGGCCGGCGAGCCAGGCTCTCCCCTCCTCCTCCACCCCCGGTCCCCGGTCCATCAGTTTCCGGGCGTGATCACGGGCCCTGTCGATGCAAAGGGTCGGCAGGGAATTGACCCGATCATTGGTGGCCCGGATGCGTGCCTCCGCCGCGTCGATCATCTCCAGGGGCGACACCTCGCCCCGGCGCAGCAGGTCCACGGCCGCGGTCGCGGTCAGCCTCGTCAGCTCGGTCATGGAAATCCTCCTCTCTAAGAACAGGCTGTGATTGTTCCAATTTATATGACTTCAGACAAATTGCACCTTGTGAAAAAAAAAAAAAAATTATGTTTGTTGTGGAGAGTATTAGGCACCCGTTTTTCGGTAACTAAGGATACCAAAGTCAAGAACTTTCCGGTCAACGGATGACAACGCGACGGTCCGCAGGCGGCGTTACTGCTCCGCATGTGGCGCTGCGTTGTAGCACGCGTTTAAACTAAGGAGGATGGATATGATGAGATTGATTCAACGGCTATTTTCCACAGTGTTGGTCGCTTTCGCTCTTGTGCTTGGGGCAGCGAGGGCTGAGGCCATTGAACTGGTTGTCCAGTACACCCAACCGCAATTCTTCGACGGCGCCTTCGCCAAGCTCAAGAAGGAGTTCGAGGCGCAAAATTCGGGCATTACGATTAAATACCGCGGACCGTTGCCGAATTACGGTGCGGGGATTCAGGCCCTCCTACGCGAGTCGACGATTGGCGAGATGCCTCACGTGGATTATATCGGGTTGGGACACGTCCCCACCGTGGGCCTGCGCGGGCTGGCGGTCGATCTGGCTCCCCTAATGGCGGCCGATGGCCAGACCTTCGAAGAGAACGGTTGGACCGATTCTCTTCAGAGCCTGGGACGCTTCGGTGGCAAGCAGCTTGCCCTACCCATGGCGGTTTCTATGTCAGTCGTCTATTACAATGCGGATCTGGTACGCAAGGTTGGTGGCGATCCCGACAACATGCCGAAAGACTGGGATGGGATCATCAAACTCGCGGGTAAGATTAGCGCGCTCGGCCCGGACTATGCTGGTATGTACACCCCATACTCGGCCGGCTGGTACGGCGCCTGGTACTTCCAGGGCGTGCACTTCAGCCATGGCGGAGAGATGATGCAGCCAGGCGCGAAGAAGGTCGCGCTGGCAGACGATCCGATCTGGCAGAAATCACTCGGCATGTACGAACGATTCGCCAAAGAGGGTGGCATGCTGGCGCAGGGTGATCAGGCTCAGCGTCAGCAGTTCTTGGCCGGGAAGATGGGCTTAATTATCGACTCCATCTCGCGTCTTTTTAACTTCGAGAAAGGCATTGGCGATCGGTTCGACTTCCGGACATCGGAACACCCGATGGGCGCTGCGAATGGCCGTCTTCCCACCGGTGGCAACGTTGCGATTATCACCACGTCCGCGAAAAAAGATCCAAAGGTCCTAGATGCCGCGTGGAAGTGGATTAAGTTCTCGACCGGCCCCTTCGGCACCACACAAGTCATCAAGCTAGTCGGCTACACACCGGTGAATGTTAAGGCGCTTGATGACCCAAAATACTTGAAGGGATATTTCGACACGCGTCCGAATCACAAGACAGCCGTAGACCAAATCTCTCGGGTCCGCGAGTGGTATAAGTATCCGGGTACGAACGGCCAGAAGATCGACGATGTAATTGGCGAGCATCTCGAGGCCATTGTTGGTGGCTCTATGACACCGAAGGAAGCCTCAGTCTCGCTGACCAAGAAGATCAACCGGCTGCTTCCCTGAGAGGTTCCGGACGGGCTCGCGATGGCATTTCTAGAGCTCAGGAACCTTTCAAAGTCCTTCGATAGTACGCCGGTCCTGCGTAGTATCGATCTTTCGGTTGACGAGGGTGAATTTGTCGCCGTTGTCGGTCCATCGGGTTGTGGCAAGTCGACGCTGCTACGAATCATCGCCGGCCTCGAAGCTCATGAGGCCGGCGAGATTCTAATCAGCGGCGTAAGAGTGGACGCGCTCCCGCCGAAGGCCCGCGACATCGCCATGGTATTTCAGTCCTACGCGCTCTATCCACATATGACCGTCGCGCAGAACCTGGCCTTTCCTCTTGTCATGCGAGATCTATCCCGTCTCGAGCGCCTCCCATTAGTGCGGCGTCTGAACCACCGGGTGGCCGCCAAGTATCGCGACATTCGAGCGACAATCGAGGAGACTGCCGCTCTAGTGGAGCTATCGTCGCTATTGGAACGAAAACCAAAACAGCTTTCCGGCGGACAGCAACAGCGCGTTGCGTTGGCCCGCGCGTTGGTGCGCCAGCCAAGTCTTTTCCTGCTCGACGAGCCGCTGTCGAACCTCGACGCGGCGCTGCGCGCGAGCACTCGGACAGAGATCGTCGAACTGCAGCGCCGGCTGGGTGTTACAACTGTCTATGTCACCCACGACCAGACCGAGGCGATGACGATGGCCCGACGAATCGCCGTCATGATGGATGGAAAGATCGTGCAGATGGGCCAGGCGGAGGAAATCTACCGGTTACCAAACGATCTCCGCGTGGCGCAGTTCATCGGCATGCCACAAATGACCTTGTTGCCCGGGGATGTAAGGGGCGGGGTCATTTGGGTTGCCGGAGCACAAACCTTAGGCCGCGTCGCCAAACCGGCGTCGCCACGGGTCACGGTCGGGTACCGGGCCGAGGATATTAAACTGGCGGACGGTTCCACCACATCGCTGACGGGCATCCTGCGCCATGTGGAGTTCTTGGGCTCCGAGGCTCTGATCCATCTCGAATTGACGGGTTTGCCGGAAGTCGCGCCTCTCATTGTCCGCGTCGCACCCGACACCCCCATGGACCTCGCTCCCGGGACCGTGTACGGAATCGCGCTGGACCCCAGAAACGCCCACGTCTTTGGCGCCGATGGGCGCCGGTTGGATTTCGAACCTCTTGCGCATGCTGCAACCATGAGTGCCGGTGTTGTCGGAGGCAACGGCGCATGACCGCTGATGCTCTACCCGCCAATTCCTTGGTGCCTTCCAGTCGGCGTTCGCAGGCGGGCATTGCGTGGTTGTTCGTTGCACCACTACTGATCGGGCTTTTTCTGTTCCTGCTTCTGCCAAGCCTTGGCGTCGTGATCCTGTCCTTCAGCGACTGGAAGTTGGGCGAAAAGAACATCGCCTTTTACGGTCTCGCCAACTATATGGAACTGTTCACCGACCCTGTGTTCTGGAACTCCGCCACCAATACGGCGCTCTATTGCCTGTTCGTCACGCCGATATCGGTGGCGTTGGGCGTTTGGCTTGCGGTGCTGATCGAAAGTTCGCGGCTGGGACGTGTCTTTTTCCGCTCAGCCTGCTTTCTGCCAGTGGTGTCCACGACGGTCGCCATGGCGATCGTTTGGGAATTCCTTCTTCATCCGACACTTGGCCCGGTGAATGCCTTGCTCGTGCTGATTGGTATCCCCGCCCAGCGGTTCCTCAGCGACGCCGCGCTGGTGTTGCCGACGCTGGCGGCGTACGGGATCTGGGAAAATGCCGGCTACGTCATGGTCCTCGTCATGGCCGGGCTAAAAACAATCCCGTCGGACCTTTACAGCGCCGCCTCCGTCGATGGAGCCGATCGTCCCTGGGAGCGGTTCTGGACTATCACTTGGCCAATGCTGGGACCAACCATGGTATTTGTCGTGATTATCATACTGCTGCGTGTGGTTCGCGTTTTCGAAACGGTGGCGGCCCTGACCCAGGGTGGTCCGCATCGCGCCTCAGAAGTTATACTTTACACAATCTACTTAGAAGGCTTCAACTACTTCCGCATCGGTTATGCCTCGGCCCTGACCGTTGTCTTTCTCCTGGTGATGCTGATTCTCATGTTGATCAAGTTCCGGTTGCTTGACCGCGCAGCGCATTACCAATGACGGAGCACCGATGATGTTTCCGCGTCTATCGGAGATACCGAGGCTCGTCCTGCTGGTACTGTTTGCGCTATTGTTCCTTTTTCCATTTATTTACATGATCGCGTTCTCAATCAAGCCGGTGGGTGAGATTTTCGCCGGCAGCCTCAGCCTGCTGCCCGAATCTTGGTCGGGCCTGGCCAATTTTCCGGATGCGCTCCGCGCCGCTCCATTGCTTAGGTACTTGATGAACGGCGTCATAGTCTGCGCCGGCATCCTCGGTTTCCAGCTGCTGTTTGCCGTGCCGTGCGCGTTTGCCCTCGCCAAACTGCGGTTTCGTGGCAAGAGCGTCGTGCTCGGTTTGGTCCTGTTCGGCCTGTTGATCCCGATCCAGGCCACAGCACTGCCGATGTATCTCGGTCTGGCCATTCTTGGGCTGCTGGATACTTACGCAGCACTGATCGTGCCGTTCGTCGCATCGGTATTCGCCGTGTTCCTGTTTCGCCAATATTTCCTGACCATTCCCGACGACTTGCTGAATGCCGCCCGTCTGGACGGCTGCGGCGAGTTTAGCGTGATGGTCCGTATCGTCCTGCCCCTGATCACACCGGCGGCGACCGCGTTTGGCATCTTTTCGGTTGTCTCGCATTGGAACGACCTGTTCTGGCCGCTCATTGCGATCCGCTCGCCGGAATTGAACACACCACCACTCGGCATCCTCGCTTTCCGTTCCGCCGAAGCGGGCGATCGCTACGGCGAGTTGATGGCTGGGACAGTGATCATCACCGCGCCGCTGATTATCGCCTTTCTGTTGGCGCAGCGCCGCTTCGTCGAGGGGATCAGCCTCGGCGCCCTGAAAGGATAGGAAGAATAACCATGCTCAAACTCCTGCAGTTGACGGATTGCCATCTCATGCCGGAAGGCGGCCGTATTTTTGAACTCGATCCGGCTGAGCGGCTGGCGGCGGCAATCAGCGACATAAACCGTAACCATAGCGATGCTGCGCTCTGCGTGCTAACGGGAGATCTGACGAATGTGGGAGATCCGGACTCTTATGCGTTGCTACGAGACCGGCTCGCTGCGCTCTCGGTTCCCTACCAGCTGGTGCTAGGCAACCACGACGACCGGGAACACATGCGCGCGGCCTTCCCCGATCTCGTGGTGGATCCGCACGGCTTCCTGCAGTCGGTTCGGATCACGCCGCAGGGGCGGCTGGTGTTCCTCGACACGGTCGAGGCCGGCGTCCATAACGGCGTGTACTGCGCCGACCGCCTGATTTGGCTGGAGCACGTTTTGACGGAGTCTAAGGGTGAGCCGGTCTATATTTTCATGCACCACCCGCCGATGTTGATAGCCATGCCGCGGCTCGATCAATATGGCCTGGTCGATCGCGAAGCCTTCGCTGACCTGATCCGCCGCTTCCCCAATATCCGCCACATCTTTTTCGGTCACGTGCACCGGCCGGTTTCCGGCGGTTGGCTCGGCATCCCATTCTCCAGCGTGCCTAGCACCAATCACCAGAACCAGCTCGATTTAGGTACGGGCCGAGAGAACCTTTCAAGTCACGAGCCGCCAGCCTACGCGGTTATCTTCCTAGATGGCGACCAAAGCATCGTGCATTTGCACGGGTTCCTGGATGCGAGCGCTAAGTTTGTCTATGACCCAGCGGCAGCGCCAGAGAACCAGATCCGCAAAATAAGCTGACCGCCGGAAGAGAAATAATGCTGCGCGGATCGCGCACTTGGCAAAGGTTATAGCCGCACAGCGGGAGAAGGTGGGGCTAATCACATACAAGGCGACCGAGGCCGAGATCGACGAGCAGCTACCCGAAAATGTCATTACCTGACACTTCAACGATACGCGCGGACGGAACCTGGGGGAAGTTGTCGATGCGCTCATCCTCGCGGGTAGAACGCTGCCATCAGAAAGGGAAGCTTGATTATCGCCGTGCATTGAAATGATATGCTCAAATTGACAGGGGGGGACACTTGGCCAGGACGGTCCGCACCAAAGCAGATGATCCATCTAGGGACGGAGCTATTGAGATAGCCAACCCGTCGGGGCGGGGTAATCTCGTCATTGTCTGTGAGCACGCGTCGAACTTCATCCCCGCCGATCTGGGCGGCCTGGGGCTGGATGACGAGGCGCTGCAGAGCCATATCGCCTGGGACCCGGGCGCCCTGGCGGTGGCTGCTGAGATGGCGGCGGTTCTCGATGCGCCCCTGGTCGCGCCCAGGATGTCGCGCCTGGTCTACGACTGCAACCGCCCCCTGGAAGCGCCGAGCGCCGTGCCGGAAGTGAGCGAGGCCTACGACATTCCCGGCAATGCCGGTTTGTCCTTAGCGGACCGCAAGGCCCGGGCCGATCGGGTTTACACGCCTTTCCGCGATGCCTTGAACGCCATCCTCGAGGAGCGCATGGACGAGGGCCGCCGGCCCGTGCTGGTGTCGATCCATTCCTTCACGCCTGTCTACCACGGGGTCACGCGAAACATGGAACTGGGCATCCTGCATGACACGGGCGCCCGCTTCGCCGATGCGCTGTTGGCGGCCACCGGCCAGCGGGCCGATTTGGTGGTGCGCCGCAATGAGCCCTACGGGCCAGACGACGGCGTCACCTTCACCTTGAGCGAACATGCCGTCAGGCGCGGACTATTGAATGCCATGATAGAAATTCGCAACGATTTGATCGCCGATGCCGACACTCAACAAGCCATGGCGGATCGCTTGTCCGGCTACGTCACCGAGGCCTGCCAACGGACCCTCGGCAGGGATAGGAGGGCCCGACATGCCTAAGGCCATCGTCATGTTCGTCAAGTATGTCGACAAGGCCAACAGGGTGGTCGGGTCAGGGGCCTCTCGGCACCGAAAGCCGGCGAATCCAGGCGAAGCGGATTCCGGTTTACCGAATGCCTCCCGGGGGAAGATGCCCTCGGGGGGACTTCCTTTTCAATAACTGGTTTGGTATGTCGGTTATGATGGCTGGCAAGTTGACAATCGACGAACTGAAACAGGCCGTTGCCGAGGGCCGGATCGACACCGTGATCGCCGCCCAGGTCGACATGCAAGGCCGGCTGATGGGCAAGCGGTTTCAGGCCGAGTTCTTCGTCGACGAGGCCTGGGAGGAAACCCACGGCTGCAACTACCTGCTCGCCACCGACATGGAAATGGTGCCGGTGGAGGGCTACCGGGCCACCAGTTGGGCCGCCGGTTACGGCGACAACACCATGAAACCTGACCTGTCCACCCTGCGCCTGGTGCCTTGGCTGGAGGGCACGGCACTGGTGCTCTGCGACGTCCTCGATCACCACACCCAGGCCGATGTTCCCCATTCGCCCAGGGCCGTCCTCAAGGGTCAGGTGGCGCGGCTGAAAACCTTAGGCATGAAGGCCCTGATGGCGTCCGAGCTGGAGTTTTTCTTGTTCAGGGAAAGCTACGAGGAGGCTCAAGCGATGGGCCTCCGTAGCCTGACGCCGATCAGCCCCTACAACGAGGATTACCACATCTTTCAGACCACCAAGGAAGAGGACGTGATGCGGGCCATCCGCAACGGCCTCAACGGCGCCGACATCCCGGTGGAGAACTCCAAGGGCGAGGCCTCGGCCGGCCAGGAAGAGATCAACGTCCGCTATACCGACGCCCTGACCATGGCCGACCGCCACGCCATCATCAAGAACGCCTGCAAGGAGATCGCCTGGTCGCGGGGCCACGCCATCACCTTCATGGCCAAGTGGAACGACGACGCGGCGGGCTCATCGTGCCACATCCACCAATCGCTGCAAGACCTCGACGGCACCCCGCTGTTCCACGACCCCGGGGCCGAACACGGCATGTCGGAAACCATGCGCCATTACCTGGCCGGCCTGCTCCGCCATGCCAGCGATTTCACTTTTTTCCTGGCCCCCTATATCAATTCCTACAAGCGCTTCGTGGCCGGAACATTCGCCCCCACCAAGGCCATCTGGTCCCTCGACAACCGCACCGCCGGATACCGCATCTGCGCCGCCGGCTCAAAGTCTGTGCGCATCGAATGCCGGGTCGGCGGCGCCGACCTCAATCCCTATCTGGCCATGGCCGCGCTGTTGGCCGCGGGCATCGACGGCATCGAGGAGAAGATGGAGCTCGAAGCCGAATTCAAGGGCGACGCCTATGGCGCCAGGAAGGCGCGGAGCATTCCCAAAACGCTGCGCCAGGCGACGACCGCCTTGCACAAATCCAAGATGCTTCGAGCCGCCTTCGGCGACGAGGTGATCGACCACTACGTGCGCGCGGCCAATTGGGAACAGGAAGACGGTGACAGCCACGTCACCGATCGGGAAGTGGCGCGCGGTTTCGAGAGGGCCTGAACGGGATCACAAAATGATGTAAAGTTACAGAAACGCTAGGTCTTAAAAGCCCCGGAATATACTATTCGATATTCTGCACCTGCTCGCGGAATTGCTCGATAGTCGCCTTCAGGTCGAGCCCGATCCGGGTCAGCTCAATGTCCTGGGACTTCGAGCATAGCGTATTGGCCTCGCGGTTGAACTCCTGACACAGAAAATCGAGCTTGCGTCCGACGCCGCCGTCGGCGGTCATCAAGCCGCGGGCCGCCTCCAGGTGGGCCATGAGGCGGTCCAGCTCCTCGCGCAGGTCGGCCTTGCTCACCAGAAGCGCCGTTTCCTGGGCCAGCCGCTCCTCA
>Ga0315338_1003604_pt1 | contig 13319 bp, 10 predicted proteins | sample ASW8metaG_FD_204518 | JGI IMG/M metagenome (GOLD analysis project Ga0315338, IMG submission 204518) | Ammonia-oxidizing marine archaeal communities from Monterey Bay, California, United States - ASW #8 | ecosystem: Environmental > Aquatic > Marine > Coastal | place: USA: California | collected... | reverse complement strand
GACGAGCGCTGTCGGCTAGTGAGACAGCGGTCAACCGATCGTCAAAGCGATGGTCTCCGACCGAGGTTGCGAAGCGAGGGTACTCCTGCATATCTCGCTCCCACATATCTTCTAGCAGAGTTGCAAATTGCTGCTCAGCATCCGCCGCCCCAGCAGGCGAGCACAAGCCTAGTAAACCAAGCCCAACAAGAAGGGCCAAACATCGTCCTCGAAAACTATTGAAGCTCATCCTTAGCAAACCCTCTTGGCACCCTGGGGCACTCGAAATGTGATTTAAACGGCTAGTGTTGATGTCACAATTTAAGGTGCGGGACGGCTGAAAAGCAACCGACTGGAAAAGATCTCTTGGTTAAATGCTAGTCACCGCATTAGGCAACTCGCTTTTGGCTACCGACCTCCGCCATGCTGAGATCTGTCAAATGCTTCATCCGTTGCCGATACGCACGCGTTTGACAGAGCAGGCATGGCTTGAGCACTAAACCTCCGCAACTGCGACAGCGCTCGGCTGAGACCTCGATATGGGGCAGCCAGGAAGCGCCGCTTCCGGACTCCAGCCCATGAATCCCGCGACGTCCGCTAGAAATCGCCCAGACGGTGCCGCGACTTACCTTTAATTGCTCGGCAATCCTTCGCTGCGACAGGCGACCCTCCGCCACAAGTTGTCGGATCTCTTCAATTACTTTCAGTGGCAACATAAGCAACACTCCCTCCCAATTTACAGTCTTATATCATTCCACCTGCTGGTGAGCTTCCAGCAGATCATCCTCTAACCAAAAATCCCCCGGCTCGGGCAAGGGGTCGTGTTGGCCCTCATCGGGCAAAAAAGCGTCCCAACAGTCGTCATCGAGCTGGGCAGAATCGAGGGGTTCGTCCTCCGGCGAACCATCATCCCAAGTCGTTATTCCTTCAGGGTTTTCGTCAAACATCGCATCAAATCTCCTAGGCTTGTATGCCATAAGTAAAGCCAAACCAGGCCTCGACTGAACAAAAACCTAACAGAAAAGGTGGCCAAAAAATATACATATGTACACTATTTTTGCGATAAACTTTGGGGCCTTGATTTTGGGGGATTTACCGCCTTAAAAGGCGTCTGAGAGGTGCCTGCCCGATCGCAACCCGTTATGTCGCCTAGGTAAACGTTAAGGGCCCCAATCGAAAAGATGCCGTGTGGGGGTCTGATCAGACGAAACTAGAGACTGGCATGGAATGCCGTCCCACCTAGCGAAGGATAGCGCCACCCACCCAACTTTTGTGGAGGCCTGCCTACCATGACGATTCAAACCATTCAGCTCGCCATGTCTATCGCATTCATAGCCATCTGGGCCGTTGCTAGCCAAATTGCCATTCGAAACCACTCGGGGCGTTAGCGCCCTCGGGCGACTCGACAAGCAGGTTATTCGCCTAGTTTTTCCAAAGAAATTTGCAGCATATTAAAAAGCTGCCCTTCGGAATTACGCAGTTGATCTCGCATCTCAGCAGTTAGACGCCCCTGCGCCTCACGAGCCTCCGCTGCTCGCCCCAACTTCTCGTAAGCGACGCACAATCCAGCCATCACAAATGGTTCTAACGAAGGCTGCGAAACCGCCTCCTCTTTCAATTCGCTGAGCACCGGCAGAGCTTTCTGGTATTCGCCTGTCACTACAAGGTAACGGCGTACCAAACCTTGCTTCGCCAACTGGTGCAAATAAGGCTGAGCATCGGGAAACTCTTTTTCAACCGCCAGCCAGGCGGCTTCCGACTCGGTCAACTTGGCATGATACAGCTGTGCCCATTCCGACTCTCGCTTTGGTACCGCGGATGTTGGCGGTTGCCCTTCTAAATAAAAGTTTGGCTGCGAAACAGCACCCAAAACAATGCCGAACAACAGAAAAGCTGAAACCCCCAACAAGATCCGACCCCAATTCCAGCCGCCTGTTCGTAACTCGGCACTGGCTTTCATCAATTCGCCCAATTGCGAATTCACTTTACTGCGTGAACTATGACTCGCTGAGCGCTCGACCAATGACCAACCTTCAGGTCCATCCGCCCAGCCTTCGCTGGCGGCTTGTTTTGCCAAACCGGACAAGTCACTCAGCAGTTCATTGGGGTTGGCAGGCCGCTGATTTGGCTGTTTGGCAAACATACGATGCACGAGGGCGGACAGCTCTAGGGAAACGTCCGTTCGGACAGACGCCAAAGGTTTGGGCGTGCTGTTCAAATGTTGCACTGCTATGGCCAATGCCGTATCACCTGTGTGTGGAGGAACTCCCGATAGCAGGTGGTAACAGGTAACGCCGAGTGAATAGATGTCGCTACGAGCATCCACTGCTTGGCCTTCGATCTGCTCGGGACTCATGTACAAAGGGGTACCCATGGCCACGCCCACCTGGGTAAGGGTTTTCGAATCCCCACTGAGCGCTCGTGCCAAACCAAAGTCAGCCACTTTCACTTCGCCTGACCGGCTAAGCATGATGTTTTCTGGCTTTAGATCACGATGCACGATTCGCAGTTCATCGGCTTTACACAGCGCCGAGGTGACCTGCCGTAGAATATCGAGCACCAGCCCAGGCTTGAGCGCCCCGTCGCGTTGCAGCAACTGAGCGAGGTTTTTGCCGGGCACGTATTCCTGAGCGATAAAATGAAATTCGTCTGCTTTGCCAACTTCGTAAATCTGAATAATGTTGGGATGTACCAACGACGCCGCTGCCTTGGCTTCGTTTGAAAAGCGTTGAACATAGTTAGCATCTTTCGCCAAGGCTGGCTTCAAGACCTTGAGCGCCACCTGTCTGCCCAGCGAGCGTTGCTCGGCCAGATAGACATCGGCCATACCGCCGGAGCCGAGCTGGCGCAATAGCCGATAGTCTCCCCATTCGCGGCCAGTCAAGTCTGGCCCAGGTTCAGTAGGCGAGGGATCCGTCATCCAATTTACCTTGGCAACGAAACTGCATTGAGTACGCGCTCGGCAGCTTCCGATTTGTTCAACACGTAGTAATGAATCCCCGCGACTCCTGCTTCGATCAAGTCGGCTGTCTGTTTTGCTGCGTATTCCACGCCAACATTAAACTGGCCCTCAGCATCGTCTGCATATTTTTGCAAATCAGCCACAAACTGCGGGGGCAATTTGGCTCCGCACAACGAGGCAATCCTTTGGACCTGAGCTGCATTGGTTACCGGCAACAGCCCCGGCACGATCGGCACCTTGATGCCTGCCTGCTGGCAACGTTCTCGGAAGTTGTAGAATTCGTCGTTGTCGTAAAACAATTGGGTAATCACGACATCCGCCCCGGCATCGACTTTTCGTTTTAGATTTTCGATGTCGGCTTCTGCACTGGGCGCTTCTTGGTGGGTCTCGGGATAGCCACCAACGGCAATGCCTAGGTCGGCAAATTCCGATCGAATAAACGCCACCAATTCGTTGGCGTAAGAAAATCCACCCTCGACAGGCCGAAACTCGGTCTCCCCTTGTGGAGGATCGCCGCGCAAGGCAACCACATTCTGGATGCCCAGTTCGCTGGCCCTGACCAGATAGTCGCGCAACTCGTCGGGTGTGCGGCCCACACAGGTTAGGTGCGTTGCGACCGGCAGGTTGTGCTGCTCGTGAATTCCTGCAATGACTTCCAGCGTACGGTCTTGGGTCGAGCCCCCTGCCCCGTACGTACAGGTGATGTAATTTGGTCGAAAATCAACCAACCGGCCAACATGCCGAACTAGGGCTGTCATCCCTTTCTCGGTTTTGGGCGGAAAAAGTTCGAAAGAAAGCCCGAATTTATCTGGACCGTAAGCCTGGGCAAGCGTCATCAGCAGTTGTCTCTCTACGTTGGCATTGTTCTGGAGATCGGCCCGACAGGATTGCCATGCGGCAACCCTCAAAACCGCCTCCACTCTACGTACTAGCCCCTCAATTAGCAATGAATACTCCGACAGAGCATATTTCAAATCGCTGAAAGGCACTCTGGTGCCACCTACCGTAAGCCTAAAAATCGGTGGCAACTTCCGCAATTTGGGGGAACTACGTCGAACTCGAGAGCCGATCTCACACCAAATTCGTCTGGCATCTCGCCGCCAAATGCTTTTGATCTCAAGTGGCTGATCACTAGCGCCGACTTTATTCGCATCGCAACAATGGACTAATCCGCTATAATCTTTGCGGTTTAAGTACAAAATGTCATTGCACATGCCATTAGATAATGATTCTTAATATCCCGACTTGCGACGCCTGAAAGCTGTCGCAGTTTACATATCCTGGCGTCACTTTGCCGCAGGCCACGAGGCTTGTAAGCGAGGCTACTTCAGGTCATAAAGCAGGACAAGATTTCCCATGAGCCAAACAGAAATCCAAGCCACCATGCCAAAAGCTTCTCGCGATAGTTGGACTGAAATCACACCGCAAGACTTGTACGACAAGTGTACAGCAGTGGCGAGCAATCTCTGGTGGAGCTGGCACCCCGAGGTTGTGAACCTGTTCCGCGATCTCGATCCGGTACGTTGGCGTCAACTCGACCACAACCCGATCATGCTGCTAAATGAGATGACACCTGACCAACTGGCACAACGTGCCTCGGAGATGGTGCTTTATACTCGCATCAATCAGGCCCATCGCCGCTTGAAAGAATACCTCAGCAACGATCAAACCACTTGGGGAGCTCGCGAAGCGGGAGTCCTAGGCTCGAAACCCGTTGCCTACTTCTCGGCTGAATTTGGCATTCACGAATCGGTACCCATTTACTCAGGCGGCCTTGGTGTTTTGTCTGGAGATCATATCAAGAGCGCCAGTGGGCTGGGCGTGCCGCTTGTTGCCGTAGGACTATTCTACGACCAAGGTTACTTCAAACAGCATCTCGACGTCGATGGTCTGCAACAAGAAGAGTACGTCGACACGAAGGTTGAAAATCTCGCCATCAATCCGGCTCTCGACCCCGATGGCAAACCGATCACCGTACAAATCGATACCCTGGACGGGCAGCTACAAGCGAAGGTGTGGTTGATGCATGTCGGCCGCATACCGCTCTATCTGCTCGATTGCGACGTCGAAGGCAATCGCCCCGAAGACCGCGAGCTGACCTCGCGTCTCTACGGCGGTGACGTTCGCACACGCATTCGCCAAGAGCTCGTGCTCGGCGTAGGCGGCGTTAAGGCTCTCCGCGCTCTTGGTATCCACCCAGGAGTCTATCATCTTAACGAAGGCCACAGTGCATTTGCTCCGTTAGAAGCAATTCGCGAGCGCATGGATGACGACGGCTTGGCGTTCGACGACGCTCTCCGCGAGGTGACTCAGCACACAGTCTTCACCACGCATACTCCCGTACCGGCAGGACACGATCGGTTTGAAGCCACTCTGGTCGAAGAACATCTTGGTCCGCTCCGCCAACAGCTTGGTATCTCACACGAACAGCTCATGGGGCTTGGACGCGTCGAACCGCAAAACGAATCAGAAACTTTTTGCATGACCGTAATCGGCCTGAAACTCTCGCGCCGTGCCAATGCCGTCAGTTCTCTGCATGGGCACGTCTCGCGTCGGATGTGGGCTCACCTCTGGCCTTGGCGAGTTGAAGAAGAGGTACCGATTGGGCATATCACCAACGGGGTTCATGTGCCGAGTTGGTTGGCCTATCCCATGCAACTGTTGTACGACAAGTACCTCAGCGTGGGCTGGCAACAAAAAATGGGCGACCCTGAGGTCTGGCAACAGATTTATTCCGTCGATCCGGGAGAGCTCTGGGAAACGCACAACGCCCTCAAGAGCCGACTACTAGAATTTGTACGGCGTCGTGTTAGCCGCCAATGCCGCCGACGTAACGAAGACGAGGCCTCGATCGAAGCCGCTCGCAACGTTCTCGACCCTTCAGCACTGACCATCGGCTTCGCCCGACGTTTTGCCACTTACAAACGTGCCGACTTGTTCTTGCGTAATATTGATAAGTTTGCAGAGTTGATGACCGACTCGAACTATCCGGTTCAGTTTATCTTTTCGGGCAAAGCTCATCCGGCAGACGAGCCAGGTAAAAAACTGATCCAGAAAATCGCAAATCTACGGAAGAATCCTCGTTTTGAGGGCCGCGTCGTATTTATTGAAGACTACGACATCAATGTCGGTCGACATCTGATCCAAGGAGTCGACGTTTGGCTCAACAACCCACGACGGCCTTTAGAAGCCTCGGGAACTAGCGGTCAGAAAGTGGTTCTCAATGGCGGACTCAACTGCTCCGTTCTCGATGGTTGGTGGGCTGAAGCCTTCAATGGCAACAACGGCTTTGCTATCGGCCACGGAACCCAGCACGTCGATGCTGACACCAGCGACGAACGTGATGCTGAACAGTTGCTTCGCGTCTTGGGCGACGAAGTCATTCCGCTGTTCTACGACCGCGATGCAGATGGCCTGCCGCAAGAATGGATTCAGCGGATGACTGTCTCGATCGCTACTTTGGCAGCCCGATTTAGTGCCCATCGCATGGTGATGGATTATGTCCAACAATCGTACCTAGTTGCCGCTGGCGGACATAGCTCTGATATGAGCATGCCGTAATGCTACTCGGGAACTGACACCTGGGAACGTCTAGTACGGCAGAATCCTAGCGAAGCGAAAGCGGTGCCTAATATAAATTGCACGCAGGACGCAGGTTCAGGTATCTGGACTACGCTGACTTCGGTTGTAAATGTGAGCGGTAGCCCGCCTACCAGGTAGGTCATCTCTACCATGAAGGCAGTTGCTCCGGTTGGTGGAGTTGAGACGCTTGCCATGTACTCGCCAGGCCCTTGCTCAGCGAGTGGGGAACTGCTCCAGTTGGTGCCAAACGTCGCGGCGCGGAAGTCGCGATTCACGGGATTGGTGGCTTCCCAAACCAGCACACTCAGCGGTGTATCAACCGTGTTGACGGTAATGGAAGTTCCGTCTGGCGAGACATTCCAGGAAAAGTCCGGCAACGACAGCCCTTGCGCCAACGCATTGTAGAATACCAACGAGCCGGCGATCGCTTCTTCGTTGAGACTATGATCGGTATTAGGAACGTAGCGTAGATATTTTGGGCCGATCAAGTCCTCGTAATAAAACTGAGACGAATCGGGAACAAAAAACTGGTCTCCCGTTGAATTCACCAAGTATTTTGGCATGTCGAGTCGGTCGCGATACTCGTAAGGGTCAACTATGGCTAGTAGTTCCTGTCCGCGTGGTGTGTCGAGGCGGTCCATTACGTTTTCTAGTACGTAATCACCAACCGCTAAGGAATATCCGTCGATCAGGCCAACCGTGGTGCCTACGTAAGCATCGCGATGGTGTGCCATCGACTCGTCCATGTTCAGCATATCGATCACCCCAGGCACAATTGCAGAAACGCGGTCGTCGACCGCGGCGGTCAGCCAGGTGGTCCAGCCCCGCTTGGAACCGCCTATGATAAAGAAGTTGTCAATCGTTACGCCTTGGCTGGCCATGTGCGTCTGCGTGGTGTCCATCGCGCGGACGGCGCTTTTTACCATGGGTAGCAACAAAGGCCACTCGGAATCGCCGCCATCAAGAAAGTTTGCGAATGTCTTTGCAATGATCTCATCCTCGGTACGTGTGAATGCTTCCCCAGCAAATTGCAAGGGTTGATTCGGGATCGCTGGCAAGTTGACGACCACCGAGCCGGTGAGCAAAGCATAATCGTTCAAGAGTTCAAAGTTACCGGGGTTACTGCCACCGTTAATCAGTAGAATCGCCGTGTTGCCGAATATCGTATCGGGCTGAGCGATCGTCATTTTGTGTTCCCACAAAGTACGGTTGGTAATCTCCGATGGATCTCGCCAGGTTTGCGAAGTCAGGTCGATGTTGTAACCGGTGTAGCCTGCGCCGCTGACGGTGCTATCTAGGCTAAAGCCATAAGTGGCATCAGGCGCCGCAACGTAGTCGTCTAGCGCAGTCTGCGCTGTGCTGGGCTGTGGTAAACCTATCGATACGGCGACCATTATCAGAGCAATAACGAACTTGGCAGCGAGGGAGGAAACTTGGTTAGCTCTCAAGCAATTGACGATCATAGAAGGAAATCCTAGGGAAGATATTGGTGGAGTTATCAAGGCACGCGCGTATGAAATCTGCCGCAAGAGCGCGCAACATCTCAAAGAAAACCAAAGATGGAGACCACACCCAGAGCGGGCAGTTAGCGATTAATTAGTGAGAACGAAAACCGCCGAGCGGTCTTCGAATCGCGCCATTGGGTCGGATAGATCGAGAGGTGTGAAAAAACACGTCTGAGCCTGGATTTTATCAGAAGCACCTGGGGATGCAAGAAATTTCTGTATTTCTCACCAGATAGTCGAAACCAGCGAAAACCTCTACAATAGCAGCTGAAACACTCCCCTTACTGCCTTCTGGCTCCTTTAATTCCCCTCTTGCTGTTATGCCTGCCACCAAAATCACCTCGCCCGACCATCCTGCCTTAGCTGAGCTCTGCCAGGCACTTGCCGACCATGCCCAAGAGGTCGACCGTACGGGCAACTGGCCCGCTCAGCAGTTGCAACTATGTGCCGAATACGGCGTCTTCGAATGGTTTCTCGACCCCGCCTGGGGTGGCCAAGCCTGGGATCAAGAATCCGTTGTACGAGGCTACTTGGCTTTGAGTGGTGCCTGCCTGACCACCACGTTCATTATCACCCAATACACCGGCGCCTGTCGGCGCATCGCCAATAGCGAGAATCAGGACCTGAAAGAGCGACTACTGCCCGACTTGGCACAGGGCAAGCTCTTCGCCACGGTGGGCATCTCGCATCTTACGACCAGTCGTCGTCATTTATCCACTCCTGTATTGCGTGCTGAGCGCAAAGAAGGCGGTTTTCTGCTCGATGGGTTCAGTCCTTGGGTGACTGGTGCTGCCTATGCAGACTCGGTGATGATCGGTGCGACCTTGATGGACGGCGATCAGGCCACCGACGAGCAATTGCTTGTCGCCCTGCCTACCAATTTGTCTGGCGTCTCGGCTCCCGAGCCAGCCCAGCTGGTGGGTGTCTCGGCCAGTGCGACTGGGGAACTTCGCCTCGACCAAGTGTTTGTCGAAGACCAGTGGCTGCTGGCTGGCCCGACAGAAAACATCATGTCCAAAGGGGCATCCAGCCCGGGCGGATACGAAACCTCGACTTTGGCACTTGGTTTAGCCGATGCCGCGATCAACTTTCTTGCGACTGAGGCCGCCAAGCGTGCTGATCTTGGGGCCCCCCTCGCAGCATTACGTCAAGAACATGACGATGTAAGCAAGACGTTATTCGCCGTCGTTCATGGCACCCCAGATTGCTCCACGGAAACCCTTCGGCAACAAGCAAATAGCCTTGCTCTACGATCAGCACAAGCCGCCCTAGCCGCCGCTAAGGGAACCGGTTACGTTCTCGGTCATCCTGCGGGTCGCTGGTGCCGAGAAGCCCTATTCTTCCTCGTCTGGAGCTGCCCACAGCCGGTGCTTTCGGCAAACTTATGTGAGCTGGCAGGTATTACTGAGTAATTTATAGCGGTTTAATAAAATCCTATGTCGAATCCCAATGATCCCATTGTCGTCTGGCACCAGCAGGCTGTTAGCCGTGATGACCGTGCACAGCTTAATAATCACCGTGGCTGCGTCGTTTGGTTTACTGGGCTTAGCGGATGCGGAAAAAGCACAGTAGCGAATCTTGTCGATCGCAAGCTCTACGAGCGAGGGGTGCGTAGTTACGTGCTGGATGGTGATAATGTCCGGCATGGGTTGAACGCCACTCCACAGATGCTAGCAGAGCGTTACGACGAGCAGTTTGGCGCGCGGTTTGGGCTGGGATTTTCGCAGCAAGATCGCGAAGAGAATATTCGTCGCGTGGGTGCTGTGGCAGGTCTGTTGTGTGATGCTGGGCTGGTGACGTTAACGGCATTTGTAAGTCCTTTTCGTGCGGATCGCGACTCGGTGCGGGCGAGTTTGCCAGCAGGCGATTTTTTCGAGGTATTTGTCGATGCCTCGTTGGAGGTGTGCGAATCGCGAGACCCCAAAGGCCTATATAAAAAGGCTCGAGCGGGTGAGATTGCCCATTTTACGGGCATTAGTTCGCCCTACGAACCACCTGAACAGGCCGAGCTGGTGCTCGACGCCAACGACCTTTCCCCAGAAGAACTTGCCGACCTAGTGATCCAAAAGCTTATCGAGACTGGCAAGATTCGCTAGCTTGTATCCCTCGCCAGCATGCAGTGCTGGCCCCTCAGTGGTGATGTGATCTTTATTGTCGCTTTTTCAGCAATGTGAATAGTTCGTGTTGACCCGGCGATACAAACAAGGATAGATTGGCATGAAGCCGGTAGCCACACTTTGATGGCCGCCGCACGCATGGAGGGACGAAGATGATCTATTCTGTTCGCCAGAAACCGATCGCGAGCCCGGACGACCGCTTGGATAAGTTGCCGCCAGGTTCCTCTTACGCGATTGCCAGATCTTCGCCCCATAGTGTTTTTTCGAGCGAGCCGGATATGCCCCAATTGGAAGAGGACAACGAGCAACTTGCCGCTCGTATTCTCGCGCGCATTGAGTCTCGACTCCCTTGCCGTATTCGTCAGCTGACTGTTTATGCAACCGACAACGCGGTGGTGCTTGCCGGTCAATGCAGCACGTACTACACCAAGCAAATCGCCCAACACGCGGCAATGGGGGTGTTGGAGTACGAACGGTTGATCAACAACATCGACGTTGCTCCGGCCAAGTAGTTTGGTGATTGGTAGCAACACCGCTTGTAATTCTGAGGCTGCTGTCGTTATTGGTTGGTTACGCTTTTAACGGTGCTTCTTGTTGCTTCGCAACCTGGGCTACCCTGTTTCGATAAGTTATTGCTGGTACCTGATTCGCACTGCTGGGCAAGCCAGGCAGTGGCACCCGGTGTCGTTTTACGTGTTTTTCCCAATTGCCACCGTTTTGCGAAGGTGATTTTTTATTGCAAAACTCAATAGTTTTGCGTCCGGTGTTTTGTTTTTCTGCTTGAAAAACAGTGCCTTTTGAAAACTAAGGGTGCAAAACTTGGGGAGTTTTGCAATTTCTTGCTTTATGGTTTTGCACCGGGTGAGGCGAAACTATGGTGTGAACGGGGAGTGGTTGCTGCGCAACGTTTTCCGCCCGGAGGGCGGTGCTATGTTTTGTGTTGATTGTCTCTGATTTTGTGGTCGGGTTCTACAACTATTATTGGCCATCTCGACTTTGGGTAAGCTCAAATGACTGGTGTTATTGGTTTGACGGAGCCTGCTGACGTTAAAAGTGCAGAGGTTAGTCGGAGAAGTAGACCGGTAAGTATAAATCCGGATAAGATAGGTGGCGTTGGTGGTTGAGTTTTTTGGATATCATTTTACTTGGTTCCATTCGATATGGGTGAGCTTATTGGGCCGCGACGCTTACTTCCTATTTCGCGATTGTTGCTGATAACGATCGGGTTGCTGGTGGCGTTGTCGGGTGGTGTGGTGTTGCTGCTGTTGCGATCGACTAGTGAGCATCTCTTGCTCGATGTGGGCACACGAGCGTTGCTTAGGACAATGGATGTGATTGAGATTGTGGTGCGTGGGCAGCTCGATCCAGCGCAGATTCAGGTGGAGTCTGTTGGGCAGTTAATGTCAGCTGAGAATTATGATCTTTCGAATGCTACTCAGATTGAAGACATATTGCAGGGCGCGCTGGCTGCGACGCCACAAATTCGAGTTTTGGCGTACTGTGACGCCGACTTGCAATTTCACGTCTTGCTCAAAGATGTCGATTCTAATGAGGTGATAATTGAGAAGCAGGATGTCAGCGACGATGTATTAGCACGCTCGATGAACGATATGATGCGGAGCACCAAGGTTGCCCGTTGGGGGGAGCTGATAGAGGTGGAAACGATCGATCGCACTTTGCTAAATGTTCGTTACCCAATCTGGCGGGGAGAAGAGTATTTTGGTTTTCTAGTGGCTGGTGTGACGACCATGGAGATGTCTCATGTGACCGAGAGTATTCAAGAGTTGATGGGCGTGTCGACCTATCTGACGCTTGGTCAGCGGCAGGTTCTAGCTCACCCTTCTTTGACGAGCCAAGGGATATCTGAGCAAGATGCCGATTTGTTTGAGCAATTGACTTCAGTTAAAAATCTGCAGGAACGCGTCAACATTCGCAACGCAGATGTTATAGATCAGGCTGATGTGTTGACTTTGGCTGAAAGCGAACTGGAATCATTTGATTTTGAATTAAACGGTGAAAAGTACGCTGGGTTTGTCAGGTTGTTAGAAGGTTATGGTCAGCCGCCACTGTCGGTGGGCGGTTACTGTCCTGCAAAGTACGTGAATGCGCCAATGCGGTTACTGTACCAAGCAGGTGCAATAAGCTTTGTGGTACTGGGAATTGCATTAGGTGTTGCTGCTTGGCTGAGTCGGTCGATCAGCAGTCCGTTTCGTCGAGTTTCCCAGGGCGTGACTAAGATAGGGAAATTCGATCTTAATGATGTGCAAGAAATGCAGCCGAGCCGTATTCAAGAGGTTAACGATTTGGCCAGTTCGTTCAATCGGATGTTGTGGGCGTTGCGGTCATTGTCGACTTATGTTCCTCATAAGTTAGCCAATCAGGTGGTGAAGGGGGTGGTGGGTGCGTCGGTGGTTTCGGAAGAACGAGAATTGACAGTAATGTTTACCGACATTGTTGGATTTACCTCGCTTTCAGAAGGGATGGATGCCACGGAGGTGGCAGATTTTATTAACGAACATCTGACATTGTTGGCGGAGTGTGTGGAATCGACAGGGGGCACCATCGACAAGTATATTGGCGACGCATTGATGGCTTTTTGGGGTGCACCGGAGCAATTAGATAACACTGCGGCATCTGCTTGCGAAGCGGCGCGTCAGATGTCGGAGAGACTAAGAGAAAGCAATCGGCAGAGTCTATCAGTTGATAAGCCTTCGATTAGTTTACGGATAGGCATTCATACTGGCCCGTTAGTGGTGGGCAACATTGGTGCCCCGGGGCGAATTAATTATACCGTAGTAGGAGATACAGTTAACGTTGCTCAACGTCTAGAAGCTTTGGGCAAGCAGGTGGATGCTGAAGCGGAGGTGATTGTATTAGTTAGTGCGGACACTGCTTGCCATCTTTCTGAAAATTTTGAACTGCGCAGCGAAGGCGACTTTCAGTTACGAGGAAAGCAACAAGATGTGGGAGTGTTGCGCCTGGTGGTTTGATGGAGGTGAAGTTTGGGAAGTTAGGGATAACTCAAGCACCTTACACCACTACTGGTAATTTCCCTGGTGTTGTTCAGTACTTTTGTGGATACTGGAATTGTGTTTCCCAGCCCATCTTTAGGAGACTAAGGCATGTTTTTTGTCTGCTTGGCGGTGCTTTTTATTGGATGTTCTACCCCGTCAG
>Ga0315338_1003603_pt1 | contig 13322 bp, 15 predicted proteins | sample ASW8metaG_FD_204518 | JGI IMG/M metagenome (GOLD analysis project Ga0315338, IMG submission 204518) | Ammonia-oxidizing marine archaeal communities from Monterey Bay, California, United States - ASW #8 | ecosystem: Environmental > Aquatic > Marine > Coastal | place: USA: California | collected... | reverse complement strand
AGTAGATAGTAGTGCAGTTTTTTTTAAAAATTTTCTTCTACTATTTTTTTTTTTCAAAAAGTTTCCCAATTTTTATTTTTAAGAATCTCTATTGGTTTGAATTTTATTTTATATGACATTTTTTTACATTCTTTTATATAATATCCCAGATACAAATATTTTTTCTTTTTTATTTTTGCTTCTTCAATAAGTTTTAAAATTAAAAAAGTTCCTAAACTCCTATTTTTAAATTTTGGATTATAAAATGAATAATTGGCAGAGTAAGAATTTTCATATATATCATAAAGCATTGCCCCGTAAAATTTATTATTTTTATAAAGATGAAGAATCTTTGTATCAACAGGAGATATTTCTAACATTGTTCTAAAATCTAAATAAGTCATGTCGGTCATGTCGCCTTTGGAATGTCGTAATTTTAAATAATTTTTAAATAATTTGTAATGATTGTAGTTGGTTTTTGGTTTTACTATTTTAAATTTTAAATCATGATTTTTTCTTAAGATTCTTTTAAAATTCTTCGAAAATAAAAAATTGTTCACAACAACTCGAGATGACATACATGCTTTACAATGTTTACAGCTAGGTTTGTAGAAAATATTTTCACTTCTTCTAAAACCTTCAGAAACTAATTTTTCCAGTGTTTTTTTACTTACAAATTTTGTTAAATCTGTAAATAGTAAATGTTCTTTTTTTCCTGGAATATAAGGACATGGCCTTGCCAACGATCTATGAAAATTAAGATTATTATAAATTTTTGTTGGTTTATTCATTTTTTAAATTTTTAGCAATATCAGTTGCTCCATAACAAAATATTGCAGATGCACCAGATCTTTTTATACAAATTAAACTTTCATACAAACATTTCTCGTAATCTATTATTTTTTCTTTTTCTCCAAATTTTAACATTGAAAACTCGCCACTTACTTGGTATGCAAAAATTGGAATATTAAATTTTTTTTTAATTTTACTAATTACATCTAAATAAGGTAATGCAGGTTTAATCATTATCATATCTGCACCTTCATTTATATCCATTGCAACCTCTCTAATTGCCTCATCAGAGTTTTTATAATCCATTTGGTATGTTTTTTTATCAGTTTTGTTTAGTACTTTTGATGAACCAACAGCATCTCTAAAAGGACCATAAAAATTTGAAGCAAATTTTGCTGCGTAAGATAAAATAATTGTTTTATTAAAACCTTCATTATCCAAGTTATCTCTTATAACTCCAATTCTTCCATCCATCATATCCGACGGCGCTATAATATCTGCTCCTGCCTCTGCTTGTATAATTGCTTGTTGTGATAAAACTTCTATAGTTTCGTCATTTTCAATATAATTATTTTTTAATATTCCATCATGACCGTGTGTAGTATATGGATCAAGAGCCACATCACAAATCAAACCAATATCAGGAAAATTCTTTTTAATTTCTCTAATTGCTTTGCAAATTAAATTATTTTTGTTAAGCGCTTCTTTACCGTCAAATGTTTTCAAACTTTTTTCTACATAAGGGAAAAGCGCAATGGCAGGAATATTTAGATTTTTTACTTCCTCAACCTTTTTTAAGACTGTATCTATGCTATATCTTTTAACCGAAGGAAACGAGTTTATATTTTCAATAACTTTTTTACCTTCTGTAATAAATAAAGGCAATATAAGATCATTTGTACTTAATTTTGTTTCAGAAATCAAACTTCTGCACCAAGGAGATTGCCTATTTCTTCGTAACCTAGTTCGAGGAAATTTACCTATAGTAAATCTTTTATTCATATTCTCAAATTTGATCCCTAAAAATTTTTTTTTATAGTTAAAATAAAGTATAAAAAAAATTACACAGTTTAATAGAATATATATTGTAAAAAATCAAAGAAATTAAATGAAAAAGATTAATTATGATCAATTTTTTTTTAATTCATTAAATGAGTTAAAAATAAAAGGACTTGATAGGCGTTTAAAAACTTTAATTAAAATAGATCCAATTAAAATTAAATATCAAAATAGGGTTCTACTTAATTTTTCTTCTAATGATTACTTAGGATTATCTCAAAACAATATTATTAAACGCGATACAATTAAAATAATTAAGAAATATGGTATAGGAAGTGGTTCATCAAGATTAGTAACAGGCAATTTTGATTTTCATGAAAAAATAGAGAATGATTTAGCAAAAAAAAAAAAATCAGAAGCAGCTATAATTTTTAGTACGGGTTATTTAGCTAATTATTCTATTTTATCTTCAATCCTTAGTTCAAATATTTTCAAAAAAAATCCGATAGTATTTTCAGATAAATTAAACCATCAATGTATATATGAAGGATGTAAAAATAAAAAAATTAAATTTCTTCGATTTCATCATAATGACATGAACCACTTAGAATATTTATTAAAAAAAAACAAATTTAAACAAAATCCTAAATTTATTTTATCAGAGTCAGTTTTTAGCATGGACGGAGATTTCGCTGATATTGAAAGTTTAGTTAATTTAAAAACAAAATATAACTCATTTTTGTTTTTGGATGAAGCACATGCAACAGGGGTTTATGGTGATAATGGTTTTGGCTTATCATTAAAATTTAGTAAAAACATAGATTGTGTCACAGGCACCTTCAGTAAAGCATTTGGAAGTTTTGGAGCCTATGTTAGTTGTAGTAAAAATTTAAAATCTTTTTTGATAAATAAATGCCCAAGTTTTATATATTCAACTTCACTCCCATTTAGTTTATTAGCCTCAATTTATTCAGGGATTAAGATTATACCAAAGTTAGAAAAAGAGAGAAAAAAATTAATTAAAAATTCATATTTTTTAAGAACAATTCTTAAAAGAGATAATTTTGATATCGGTAATTCTCAAACCAATATAATACCAATAATTATCGGTAATTCAAAAAAAACAATTTCAATTTCAAAAAAATTAGAAAAAAAAGGTTTTTACGTTGCGCCTATAAGACCACCATCAGTTCCAGCAAATAGTTCTAGATTAAGAATATCAATTTCAAGTTTTCATACCCTAAACGATATAAAAAAATTATTTTATTTTTTAAAAATGTTTAAAAATGTAATTTAATAATATGAGTAAGAAAGGTTTTTTTATTACAGGAACAGATACAGGTGTTGGAAAAACATTTTTCACTTCTATATTAATGAAAAAATACAATTTTGATTATTGGAAACCAATACAAACTGGAAAATTTATTGAAAATGATACTTTATATATTAAACAAAAACTAGGTATTGAAAAAAATAGGTTTCATAAATCAGTTTATACATTTAAAAAACCCTTATCTCCACATTTAGCCTCAAGTTATGAAAAGATCTCAATTAATATCAAAAAAATTAAAAAACCAAATACTATTAAACCATTAATTATCGAAGGTGCCGGAGGAATCCTTGTGCCTTTAAATAAAAAAAATTTAATTATTGATTTGATTAAAAAATTTAGATTACCTGTAATTGTTGTATCAAAATCTATTTTAGGAACAATTAATCATACATTAATGACTTTAGAAATATTAAAAAAAAATAAAATAAAAGTTTTTGGGGTTGTTTTAAATAATATAAAAAATAAAAAAGAAGGTGATGAAAATGCAAAATCAATTGAGGAATTTGGAAATATAAAGGTTCTAGGACAAATTTCATCAATTAATCATATAACTAAGAAAAAAATCGAAGCATTGTCCAAAAAAAGATTTATTAATGTATTCAAACTATGAAAAATTCAAAATCAATAAAACAAGATAAGAAATATATTTGGCATCCATTTACACAACATAAAATTTCTAGCGAACCAATAAAAATAGTTTCTGGAAGAATGACAAAATTAAAAGATGATAAAGGTAGATCGTATCTTGATTTAATATCCTCTTGGTGGGTTAATACTCATGGACATTCTCATCCTTATATAGCTAAAGCTATTTATAAACAGTCACAAAAATTAGAACAAGTAATATTTGGCGGCTTTACCCATGATCCAGCAATAGAGTTAGCTAAAAGAATTACTAATATTCTTCCAAGAGATCTAAAAAAAGTCTTTTTTTCAGATAATGGCTCAACTGCAGTAGAAGTAGCATTGAAGATAGCTTATCAATATTGGTTTAATAAAAATAAAAAAAGAAAAACTTTTATAGCTTTTAAAAATGCATATCATGGAGATACGGTTGGTGCTATGAGTCTTGGAAGTGGTTCTGATTTATTCTCGGTTTTTAAAGAACTATTTTTTAAAATAAAATTATTTGATTACCCTTCTACATGGTATGAGGATAAAAACATAGAAGAAAAAGAAAACAGAATTTTGATTAAAATTGAGGATGAATTTAAAAAAAATAATGATATAGCAGGTTTAATAATAGAACCTTTAGTTCAAGGATCTGGCGGCATGAATATTTGTAGAAGTATTTTTATGAAAAAATTATCTAAGCTAGTAAAGAAATATAACAACCTATTGATTTATGATGAAGTAATGACTGGTTTTGGAAGAACAGGAAAGATTTTTGCATGTAAAAAAACTAAAACTCAGCCTGATATTATATGTCTTTCAAAAGGTTTAACTGGAGGTTTTCTACCGTTATCACTTACGATAACTACAAATAAAATTTATAATAATTTTCTGGGAGATAATTTTGATAAAGCATTAGCTCATGGTCATTCCTTTACAGCTAATCCTCTTGGATGTGCAGCTTCTATTGCTTCACTAAATTTATTCAAATCAAAGAAAATTTTTAAAAAAATAAAAAATATTGAAAAACAGCATCATATTTTTTTAAAAAAATTATTAAAATTAAACTCAATAGAAAAGATTAGAATTTGCGGAACTATTCTTGCTTTTAATATTAAGGGATTTGGAAATGGATATAAAGCAATGATCCCAGAAAAAATAAAAAAATTTTTTTTAGATAAAGGATTATTACTGAGACCATTAGGAAATGTTTTTTATATTATGCCTCCTTATTGTATTTTAAAAAATGAATTAAAATATGCTTATAAAATAATTTATGAAGGATTAAAAAAAATTTAAATGAGGTTAGACTATTTAATAAATGAGAAATTTGAACCAGTATCAGAATTTATTTCTAATATAATTTTTTATAGCGTTCAATACGGTGAAGCTCAAATAAAGTTAATAGTTTTATGGCTTTTTTTTGCAGCATTATTTTTTAGTTTTTATTTAAAGTTTGTAAATATCTGGGGATTTAAACATTCGATAGATCTTATTTCTGGAAAATTTAAAAATAGATTTAAGAATGCAAAAGGTGAAATAACGCATTTCCAAGCGCTGACCGCTGCACTTTCTGGGACAGTCGGTCTAGGAAACATTGCAGGGGTAGCAGTTGCAATATCTTTAGGTGGGCCAGGAGCAACACTTTGGATGATTTTTGCTGGTTTTTTAGCTATGGCTGCTAAATTTGTTGAATGTTCTTTGGGATTAAAATATAGAATTTTTAATAGCAATGGAACAGTTTCAGGTGGCCCTATGTATTACTTAAGTAGTGGTCTTAGTAAAATTGGATATACAGGATTAGGAAAAATTTTGGCTGTTTTTTTTGCTGTATCCGCGGTGTTTGGTTCTTTCGGTGGCGGCAATATGTTTCAAGCCAATCAGTCTTTTAAACAACTACTTACCGCGACTGGTGGAGAAGCAAGTATTTTTAATGGTTATGGTTGGTTATTTGGTTTTTTTCTAGCGTTTATCGTAGGTATTGTGATTATTGGTGGTATAAAAGGTATCTCAAGAGTCACAGAAAAAGTTGTTCCATTTATGGGAGGAATTTATTCTTTAGCGGCACTAGTTATAATTTTCATAAATTATGAAATGCTGCCTAGTGCTTTAAATAGTATATTTACAACAGCTTTTACTCCAGAAGCAGGAATGGGTGGAATTTTAGGAGTACTTATCGTTGGTTTTCAAAGAGCAACTTTTTCTAATGAAGCTGGAATTGGTTCTGCACCAATAGCTTATTCTGCTGTTAGAAGTAACGATCATATGTCAGTTGGATTTGTTTCTCTTTTTGAACCATTCTTTGACACAATAATAATATGTACAATGACAGCTTTAGTTATTATTATTTCTGGAGTTTATGATCCTTCTTCAGGTATTACAGGTGTTGAGTTAACTTCACAAGCATTTAAAAAAGACATAAATTGGTTTCCTTACATATTATCCCTAGCAGTAATATTGTTTGCTTTCTCAACTATAATTACCTGGTCATATTACGGCATGAAAGCATGGACTTACTTAGTAGGTAATAATATTTATGCTGAAAATTTTTACAAAATTATTTTTTGTATTTTTATTATAATTGGTGCGGCATCTGAATTAGATAGCGTAATTCATTTTTCCGATGCGATGATCTTTGCAATGGCTTTCCCTAATGTGATTGGAATGTATTTCTTGGCTTCAGGACTTAAAAGTGATTTATATAAATATAAAAAAAGTTTTTTAAATAATAATTAAAAAGATAAAATTTAGTTATGAATAAAACTATTACAATTGCATGCGACCATGCTGGATATGACTTAAAAAAAGCTTTAAAAAAAGTAATTTTAAATATGGGTTTTAAAGTTATAGATTGTGGTACAAATTCTAGCGAGTCTGTTGATTATCCAGATTTTGCTAAGCTAGCAGTTAATAATATTTTAAAAAAGAAAAGTAATATTGCAGTTTTAATATGCGGTTCAGGAATTGGCATGTCTATTACTGCTAATAGATTTAATGGAATAAGAGCTGCGTTATGCAGAAATGTAAATGATGCTAAGCTTGCAAGACAACATAATAATGCAAATATTTTAGCATTGCCAGGGAGACAAATAGATGTAGACGAAGCTAAAAATTGTTTTAAAATATTTATTAACACATCGTTTGATGGTGGAAGACATCAAAAACGAGTAAAAAAAATAGATTAATTTTTTATATTTTTATAAAATGACTATTCAAACAGACGTTAAATATCAAAAAAAATTTTTTCAAGATAATCTTAAACAAATTGATCCTGAAATAACAAAAGCATTGCAAAATGAACATCACAGGCAAAGCAATCAAATAGAATTAATTGCTTCAGAAAACATTGTATCACTTGCGGTTATGCAAGCACAAGGTTCGCTGATGACTAATAAATACGCTGAAGGATATCCTGGTAAAAGATATTATGGAGGTTGCGAGTATTACGATGTAGTTGAGAATCTAGCTATTGATAGAGCAAAGAAAATTTTTAATTGTAAATATGCAAATGTTCAACCAAACTCAGGATCGCAAGCAAACCAAGCTGTTATGCTAGCATTAATTCAACCTCATGATACCGTTGTTGGCATGTCTTTAGATGCGGGGGGACATTTAACACATGGAGCAGCGCCTAATGTTTCAGGAAAATGGTTTAACGCGATTCAATATGGAGTAAGAAAAGAAGATTCATTGTTAGATTATGATCAGATTGAAAAACTTGCAGTAGAAAATAAAGCAAAACTTATTATCGCAGGAGGGTCGGCTTATCCAAGAATAATAGATTTTAAAAAAATAAGAGAAATAGCTGATAAAGTAGGAGCGTTTTTTTTAGTTGATATGGCACATTTTGCAGGTTGTGTAGCTGGAGATTTATATCCAAGCCCAATTCCACATGCACACGTTGTAACAACAACAACACATAAAACATTACGTGGTCCAAGAGGGGGAATGATATTATCTAACGATGAAGAATTAGGTAAAAAATTTAATTCTGCAGTTTTTCCAGGTATGCAAGGAGGCCCTTTAATGCACGTTATTGCTGCAAAAGCTGTTGCTTATGAAGAAGCTCTTCAACCGGAGTTTAAAGAGTATATTAGTGATGTAGTAAAGAATGCAAAAATATTAGCATCAACTTTAATTAAAAGAGGAGTAGATATTGTATCTGGAGGAACAGATTCACATTTAGTTTTAGTTGATTTAAGACCAAAAAAATTAACAGGTAAAGATGCTGAAGCAAGTATGGAAAGAGCTGGTTTAACTTGTAATAAAAATGGTGTACCTTTCGATCCTGAGAAACCGTGGATAACTTCTGGCGTTAGATTAGGTTCTCCTGCTGGAACAACTAGAGGTTTTAAAGAAAAAGAATTCGAATTAGTTGGGAATTTAATTGGCGATGTTCTTGATGGGCTTCAAAAGAATTTGCATGATAATTCAGAAACAGAGAAAAAGGTTCAAAGTAAAGTCTTAGATTTATGCAAAAAATTCCCTATTTATTCTAAGTTAATTTAACAAATAAAATATGGAACGACCAAGTTCTGCTAGAGATCGACATTTTATGAGGAACGCTCTTAATATTTCTTTAAGAGGTATTGGAAATACATGGCCTAACCCATCTGTTGGAGCTGTAATAGTCAAAGATGATCAAATTATTAGTAGAGGTTGGACACAACCTGGAGGAAAGCCTCACGCTGAAATGGTTGCCTTAAAAAAAAAAAAAAAATTATTTGGAGCAACTTTGTATACAACCTTAGAACCTTGTTCTCATTATGGAAAAACACCGCCATGTGTAGATCAAATTATAAAATCAAAAATAAATAGAGTAGTCATAGGTTTAAAAGATCCAAATCCTAAAATTAATGGAGAAGGAATTAGAAAATTAAAAAAAAAAAAAAATTAAAGTTACGATTGGAGTTTTACAAAAAGAAATTAAAAAGATACATTCTGGTTTTTTTTACAAAATAAAAAAAAATAAACCTTTTATAGCATCAAAAATTGCAATTAGTAAAAATGGAAAAATGATAAATCAAAATAAAAAATGGATTACTTCGGAAGTTTCGAGAAAATATGGAAATTTTTTAAGATCTAAATATGACGCAATTATAACTGGCATAAATACAGTTTTAAAAGACAACCCTTTATTAAACTGCAGACATTATGGTATGGAAAATTTGTCCCCTGTAAGATTTATTTTAGATAGTAATTTAAAAATAAAAGAAAATTTAAAAATTGTTAAAACTGCAAAAGACATAAGAACTTATGTATTTACAAATAAAAATAACAAAGAAAAAATTGTAAAATTAAAGAAATTAGGAATAAAAATAAAGATTTTGGATAAAAACCTAGAAAAAATTGATTTAAAAAAGGCAACATCTGTAATAGCAAAAATGGGTTTTAATAATGTCTTGCTTGAATCTGGCCCAAAATTAAATTTTGCTTTTCTAAAAAATAATTTAATTAATAAAATTTATTATTTTCAATCAAACAATATTATCAAATCTAACGAAATAACGTTAATGGAAAGTCTTAAAAAAAAAAGAATTGAAAGTTTAAATTTTAAACATTTATCATCTAAGAATATTAATGGTGATATTCTTAAAATATATGAAAAGTAATGTTTACAGGAATTATAAAAGATATTGGTGAAGTTTTAGAAATAAAAAGAAATGGTGATAAAGTTTTTTATATTTCTACAAAAATTAATTATCAAAAATTAATAATTGGATCATCAATTAGTTGTAATGGAATTTGCCTTACTATTATAAAAAAAGGAAAGAAAAATAAAAAAAATTGGTTCGCAATATCAGCATCTAAAGAGACTTTATCAAAATCAAATCTTAATATTGCAAAAATAGGTTCTTTATTAAATCTTGAAACATCATTAAAAGTAGGTAATGAATTATCAGGTCATTTAGTTTTTGGGCATATTGATGGAAAACTGAAATTAATAAAAGAAAAGAAAGTTGGTTCTAGTAAACTATTAATTTTTAATATGCCTTCAAATTTAAGAAATTATATCGCACCTAAAGGTTCAATATCAATTAACGGAGTTTCATTAACAATTAACAATGTGTCAAAAAATATTTTTGATGTAAATATAATTCCACATACGTTAAAAAGTACAAATTTTAATAAAATTAAAATTGGAGAATTATTAAATGTAGAAGTTGATATGGTTGCAAGATATGTCTCTAATTATTTAAATTATAAATAAAATATGAATTTATTTTCAAAAATAGAAGAAATAATTAAGGATGCTAAAAAAGGTAAAATGTTTATTTTAGTTGATGATGAAAATAGAGAAAATGAAGGTGACTTAGTTGTTCCGGCTCAAAAAATTAATGCTGAAAAAATAAATTTTATGGCAAAACATGGAAGAGGTTTAATATGTCTTGCTCTTTCTGGTAAAAGGATTGAAGAATTAAATCTACCTTTAATGCCACAACAGAATACTTCAAGAAGGAAAACTGCTTTTACAATATCAATTGAAGCAAAAAAAGGAATATCAACTGGAATTTCCGCAAAAGATCGAGCAAAAACAATCCAAGTTGCTATAAGTGATAAAAAAAATTCAAAAGATATTTCAACACCAGGACATATTTTTCCTTTAAGAGCTCAAGATGGAGGTGTTTTAGTTAGAGCAGGACATACTGAAGCCGCAATAGATATAGCAAGCCTAGCAAATTTAAATTCATCAGGAGTTATATGTGAAATTATGAATGATGATGGAACAATGGCTAGAAGAGACGACTTATTTAAATTTTCAAAGGAACATAAATTAAAAATAGCAACTATTTCTGATTTAATTTCCTACAGAAGAAAAAAAGAAAAAATTATTGAAAGAACATTAAAAACAAAAATTAAAAGTCAATACGGAGGACAGTTTGATTTAATAGTTTATAAAAATAAAATAGTTCCGGCGGAACACGTTGCGTTAGTAAAAGGAAAAATTAATTCAAAAAAACCAGTTTTAGTTAGAGTCCACGCGTTAAATTTTTTAACTGATATTTTAGGAACTTCATTATTCATTGATAATCAAATTAAAAAATCTATGAAAATGATATCAAAAAAAAAGAACGGCGTTATTGTAATTATAAGAGAACCAAGGTCGTGGACTTTATCTCAAAGAATAAAATCTAATACAGATGATAAAAAAAATTTACAATTAAGAGATTATGGCGTAGGCGCTCAAATTTTAATTGATTTAGGAATAAAAAATATGATTTTAATATCCAATAGTAAAAAAACAATAGTTGGGCTTGAAGGATACGGGTTAAAAGTTATTAATATAATTCCAATAAAATGAGACAAATTATAAAAATAGTTTATTCAAATTATTATTACGATGAAGTAATAAAAAATATGTTAAAGCATGCTCAAAAAAAACTTAATGCCCATCAACTTGTTATTACTGGAGTTCCCGGTTCTTTTGAAATACCATTTGAAATTGCTAGAAGTATTAAAAAAGATAATGAAGATAAAGTTTATCCTTCATTTAAAGGAAAAGGAAAGAAAGAAATAAGAGATAATATTGTGCAAATGGCGAAATTAAGTCAATTAAATCTTAACCAAAGTATATTTTCAGGATATTTAGCATTAGGTTGTATAATTAAAGGTAAAACTATAAATCACGATGCAATTTCTACATCTATTTTTACAAATTTACAAAGAATTAGCATAGAAAATCTTATACCAATTGGTAATGGTATATTTAATGCTAATAATTTAGAAGAAGCAAAAAAGAAATATATGAAATGTACCCAGCAAGCTTTGCAAGTTTTAGAACAGTTACTAATCTCAAAAGAGAAATAAAAAATGAAAAAAAAACTTAAAGGCTCAAGGACTTGGTCAAGAGTTTTAGCAACGCAAGCTTTATATCAATTATCTTTAAATAAAAATACTGATGTTTCTACAGTAAAAAAGCGTTTGTTAAATGATAAAGAGACAAAAAATATTCCAGATAGAAGATTTTTTTATAAATTATTAAATAAAACTATAAAAAATAAAAAAGAACTAGATAAAAAATTAGAAAACTCTATTAAAAAAAAAAAATTATCTAAAATGGAAACCATAATTAAAGTAATTTTAAAGCTCGGAACATGTGAAATTATTTATTTTAATGATTTATCTCATAAAATATCAATTGCTGAATATAATAAAGTTGGTAGTTCTTTTTTAAATAAAAATGAAGTTGGTCTTATAAATGGAATTCTAGATCAAATAGCAAAAAATATAACTAATGAATGAATACGAAGTTATAAAAAAGATTTTTTACCCATTATCATTTAAAAAAAAATTTTCTTTAAATCTAGATGATGATGCAGGGTTACTGCCAAATAAAAAACAAATTGTAGTAGCGACGGATTCTATTGTTGAAGGCGATCATTTTCAAAAAAATGAAAAAAATCCTTTATTAATTGCAAAAAAATTATTGAGAGTAAACCTGTCGGATTTAGCCTCAATGGGCTCTGATCCTTTTGGATATGTTCTTAATTTATCTTTACCTAAAAAATTAAACAAGAAAAGATTGATAAATTGGATCAAATTATTTACCAAAGGTTTAAAACAAGATCAATTAAAATATAAAATTAAACTTTTAGGTGGAGATACAGTGATAGCAAATGGACCTTTAATATTATCTTTAACTTTATTTGGCTATAAAAAAAAGAAAATTATAAAAAGATCTGATGCAAAATTATCTGATGATATTTATGTAACAGGTAATGTTGGTGATAGTGGAATTGGTTATAAGATTTTATTAAAAAAATTAAATTTAAATAGTAGTTTGAATAAATTTTATATTAAACAACATAAAATACCCAACCCCCCAGTTGAATTTGGAAAAAAATTAATATTATTTGCAAACTCGGCAACCGATATCTCAGATGGGTTACTTGCTGATTTAAATAATATTATTTTGTCATCAAAATGTGGCGCTATGATTTATAGTGAAAATATTCCATTTACTAAACAAACAAAGAAATTAATTATTTCAAAAAAAATTAATATTAGTTATTTGCTTACTTGCGGTGAGGATTACCAATTAATTTTTACTGCAAAAAAAAGTAATTCAAAAAAAATAATTTCTATAGCAAAAAAAAACTCTATAAAAATAACAAAAATCGGTAATATTATTAAAAAAAAAAAATTCATAATTTTAAATAAAAATAATGAAGAATTATCATTTAAAAATTTCGGTTTTAAACATTTTTAATTTGATTTTTTGAAAAAAACTATTTAAAACTGTTAGTTTATGAACCCAATTCTGTTTTCAATTATTTGTGGATTAAGCTCAATCATTTATGGTTTTTTAGTTTCCAAAAGCATTTTAGCTTCTGATTCAGGCAATAATAAAATGCGAGAAATTTCTCAAGCTATACAAGAAGGAGCGAATGCTTATTTAAATAGACAATATTTAACGATATCATATGTCGGTTTTTCGATTTTTTTATTAATTTACTATTTTTTTAATTTTTATGTTGCTTTTGGTTTTCTATTAGGAGCAATATTATCTGGTTTAGCTGGATATGTTGGTATGCACATATCAGTAAGATCAAATGTAAGGACAGCTGCAGCATCTTCTAAAGGGTTATCAGAAGGTTTAAAAGTT
>Ga0315338_1003602_pt1 | contig 13326 bp, 7 predicted proteins | sample ASW8metaG_FD_204518 | JGI IMG/M metagenome (GOLD analysis project Ga0315338, IMG submission 204518) | Ammonia-oxidizing marine archaeal communities from Monterey Bay, California, United States - ASW #8 | ecosystem: Environmental > Aquatic > Marine > Coastal | place: USA: California | collected... | reverse complement strand
ATTTAAAAAAACACAAAGACCATTTTTTGACCCACCTAAAAAATTATGATAAACAATGAGTTATAAAGCATAGATTTTTTTTTCTTACCATAATTCTTTTCCCCAAACCATGAATTACTGCAATAATATGTGTTAGATTGTGGGTATCTTAGGGTCCAAGGGTCCAAACTTCTGTCGGTAAAAATATCTAGGAAAAATTATGGAGAATAAATGGAAAGACTCGTCTGCTCAGGCCGCGATTGAAAAATACAGCGATGTTCATGAAGATATCGCCCTTCGTATATATACCTCGCGATTGATTGGGGCAAATCCTGCACTCGTTCTTCATGGCGGCGGAAACACATCGGTCAAATCACGTACCAAAAATAAAGTGAATGAGGAAGTCGATGTGCTTTATGTCAAAGGAAGCGGATGGGACTTGGATACGATTGAACCTCCCGGACTTCCCGGCGTTCTTTTGGACCACCTCATTAAATTGAGGGATTTGGATTCTTTAAGTGATGAAGATATGGTCAATGAACAGCGAACGCATCTTCTGGATGCTAATTCTCCCAATCCCTCCGTTGAGACCCTGCTTCATGCTTTTTTGCCGCACAAGTTTATCGACCATTCTCATGCCGATGCCAGTTTAGTTATCGCAAATCAACCCGATGCAGAAAAAATATGTCAGAAAATTTTTAGGAACACGATTGGCATTGTTCCATACATTATGCCGGGGTTTGCTTTAGCAAAGGCCGCCGCCGAAGTTTACGAAAAGGATAAGAACGTGGAAGGCCTGATGCTGATCAATCATGGTTTGTTTACCTTTGGCTCGACTGCCAAGGAAAGTTATGACCGGCACATTCATGCGGTGACCCTAGCAGAAGAATATATTGCTAAAAAACAGCCAAAGGCATTTACCCCATTTGAAGGGCCCGCCATCAACGAAGGGGAAAAAAAGATTTTTAATGCATTGGCTCCAATACTTCGTGGTTTATATGGACAAAAGTCCGGAAAATCCTGGGTGGTGTGTCATCGAAAAAGCGAGAAAGCCAAAGCGTTTGCATCCAGCGAAGAATGTTCTACTTGGTCGCAAGTGGGTACAGCTACACCTGATCATGTAATCCGTACCAAGCAGAAACCGCTTTTATTAAATTTAAAACAATGGCAGAGCGTAGACTTGTTGCGAGATGAAGTGGCTTCTGCATTAGAAACCTATTACAACAATTATCACCAGTATTTTAAATTTAATAAAGATTCGAAAGGTGTTGATAAGACAGAACTAGATCCTTTTCCCAGGGTTTTATTGGTGGCAGGGCTGGGCCTAGTAACCATAGGTAAAACCATTAAGGAGGCAAAAATTGCGGCAGATATTTATCTGCACACGATAGACATTATTCATAAATCATTTTCAGTAGGAGACTACGCTCCCCTAAAGTCTGATGACTTGTTCGATATGGAGTATTGGTCTTTAGAACAGGCGAAGCTGGGGAAAAGTAAAGCTTCTGTACTTCAAGGAAAGGTGGCTTATATTACCGGAGCGGCATCGGGCATTGGTTTAGCTACAGCAAAATTATTTGCTGAGCAGGGGGCGAATCTTTATCTTGCGGACTTGTCCGAAGACAAACTCAATAAAGCGGCAGATGTGATTCGTAGTAAGCATAAAGTTGATGTCACTGCACGGGTGTTGAACGTGGTTGATGAAAATGCAGTGCGACAGTCATTTGCAGAAGTGGTCGCCAATTATGGTGGCGTTGATTTTTTAATATCCAATGCAGGAAACGCTATGCAAGGTGCTATAGGTAAGATCGAATTAAAGGTTTTGCGACAGAGTTTCGAGCTAAACTTTTTTGCTCATCAGATATTGGCTTCCGAGGCGGTACGTCTTTTTTTAATCCAGAAAACTGGAGGCGTCCTTTTGTTCAATGCATCCAAGGCAGCCTTCAATCCAGGAAAAGATTTCGGTCCCTATGCTCTCCCTAAAGCTGCGATTGTGGCTTTGACTAAACAATATGCCCTTGACTATGGTCAGTTTGGAATTCGATCCAATGCTATTAATGCAGATCGCATTCGCACCGCTCTTTTTGCAGAAGAGGTTGTTACAGAACGCGCTGCCGCACGAGGACTTTCTGCGGACGATTATTTTAAATCCAATTTGTTGCAGCAGGAGGTTTTTGATACCGATGTAGCGCAGGGATTTCTCAATCTTGCTCTCGCTGAAAAGACAACAGGAAGCATTCTCACCATTGATGGCGGCAACATTGCCGCCAGCCCTCGGTAAGTGGTATAAACCGCCGATGGTTAATGGGTCTACACCTATGTACTATTGCCTGAGGTGTTGTCTATCTCTTCTTAACTGCAACATTCTCCACTTTGTTTTGGTGGGCATTTTACTGTTCCATTGAAAAAAGGGGTAATATTGGTTTTTTGTTGGAACAGTGCTGATGCAAAACAGTGAAGAAAAAATTGAACAAGCTTTGGATGCGATGGATAAAGAAGATTACCGGACTTCTTTTGAAATATTCCAACCTCTGGCAGAGCAAGGTAATACAAAGGCCCAATTCCATCTTGGATTTCTCTATAGAATCGGACAGGGAGTTAATCAAGACTTCCAAAAGGCATACCATTGGTATTCGCTTGCGGCAGAACAGGGTTATGCAGAGGCGCAATACAAGGTTGGGTTGATGCATTTCAAAGGACAAGCTGCCACTAAAGATTTCCAAAAGGCATTCAAATGGTATTCACTTGCAGCAAAACAAGGTGATGTAAAAGCCCAATTCAATCTTGGGGTTTTATATAGAAGAGGATTAGGGGTTCCCCAGAATCATAAAGAGGCATTCAATTGGTTTTTGCTTGCTGGAGAACAGGGTTATGCGGTTAGCCAATTCACCCTTGGAGGGGTTTATGAAAAGGGTGATGGTGTAGCTCAAAACTACGCAGAAGCAGTCAAATGGTTTAAGTTTGCAGGCGAACAGGGTTATGCTGAGGCACAATATAAACTTGGATGGATGTATTACCATGGGGAGGGGGCCCCTCAAGATTTCCAAAAGGCATACCATTGGTATTCGCTTGCCGCGGATACTGGTAACATAAAAGCACAATTCAGTCTTGGGGTGATGTATGACAATGGGCAGGGAGTTACTCAGGATTACCAAAAGGCATTCAAATGGGTTTCGCTGTCGGCAGAAAAAGGAGATGTTAAAGCACAATTTTTTCTTGGATGCATGTTTGAAGAAGGACAAGGTACGGCTCAAGACTACACAGAAGCGGTCAAATGGTATTCACTTGCGGCAGAACAAGGTGATGCCATGGCACAATCCAACCTTGGACACCTATATGCGGAGGGACAAGTCGGGAACCAGGATTTTATTCAAGCCCACAAATGGTTCAATATAGCCGGTGCGAATAAAGATGAGGGGGGAAATAAAAATAGGGAAGCTGTGGAAAAACTTATGACGCCCGACCAAATTACCCAGGCTCAGAAACTGGCAAGAGAATGGACGGAGAAGCATAGGAGGAAATAAGTAATTTTGCTGTGATGGTGTGGGACGGGTTCCAGGGAAGCCCTGAGAGCATGGGATTGCGGCGGTCATATTGATAAATACGCTACAGCGACGCGGGGTGGCGTGGTGCCGGGCACACTTTTCATTAATTGGTGGTGGATTATCATCGGTTTATTTGTAGCAGCAGTTATTTGGGGCGCAAACAAGAGGAGTGGCAGTGACAATCTTACCGATGCGGCAATGTTTGACTGCGAGTTTTATGAAGGAGTCAACGAGTTGGATGGTTGGATTTATCAAGTAGATGAATTTGCCATACAAGAAAAAGAATAATATTTTTTAGTTACTTCTAATAATAACTCAATGATTTATAAGTGAAAAACTACTCCCATTCAATAGTTTTATGCTCGTGAGCTACTGTCAATAGATGCTTTATTTTTTTTACGAAGCATATACGAAACTCGATTGTACTATTGACTGAGGTGTTGTTTATCTCTTCTTAAACTGCAACATTCTCCACTCTGTTTTGGTGGGCATTTTACCGTTCCATATTAATAGCAAACACAACAATCACCTTCTTTTGGTACAGAATGTCAGCTAAGATAAACCCTTTAAATGACAAAGTATACTTAAGCCTGATTGCAGTTGTTATATTGGGTTTAACCTGTTTCGTGCGGTTTCGCTTTTTGGGAGTTCCTCTAGAACGTGATGAAGGGGAGTACGCATATATGGCGTGGCAGTTACTGCTTAACGGAACCTTGCCTTACACTGAAACTATTTCCTTGAAATTGCCTGGCATACATTTTGTGTATGTCATAATTTTGGCAATATTTGGCGAAACCCCTAGCTCAATCCATTTGGCCTTACTTTTCACAAACATTGCTACTTCGTTTCTAATCTTTTTACTTGGGAAACGTTTCTATGATGGATCTGTGGGTATTTTTGCAGGTGCCATTTTTTTAGTAATGACCTTAACTCCATCAGTACATGGTTTTTGGGCGAACTCTGAGCACTTTGTTGTTTTTTTCGCAATGGGCAGCTTTTTGTTAATGATGGTTGCGTTGGATAATGAAGATACAAGGTACCTGTTTTTGAGTGGTGTATTGCTTGGAATTTCAATTCTCGTCAAGCAACATGCTATATTTTTTTGGATGTTTGGATTTTTTTATTTTATGTATTGCAAGAAGCAGACAGAAGATTTTGCAGATATTTTTTCTAAGGCGCCAATTTTTTTGACTGGCACTTTAACCCCAGTGATTTCGGTATTTTTTATTTATTATGTAACTGGAAACTTTAACGAACTTTGGTTCTGGGCGGTAAAATATACCTTCCAATATGTGTCTCTTGTCCCACCAAACGAAGCTGTTGGTAGATTTGTAGACCATTTCGCTCCAATTCTAAACAACAACTTTTGGATCCTTTCCCTATCCTTGCTGGGAGTAGTATCGGTTTGTTGGGATAAAACTATCAGATCAAAATATGCATTCTTTTTTGGGTTGCTGGTGTTTTCTTTCATTGCAATCACTCCTGGCTTCTATTTTAGAGAACATTATTTTATATTGTTGATGCCGTCCCTTTCTATATTTGCTGGAATAGGCGCTAGCAGTTTTTTGAAATTATCACCAACCAGGCATGGTTTAAAGTTTTCCTTTCTGCTTTGTGCTCTATTTATTATTTTAGTAACCCCTTTCTTCACTCAGAAAAATATTTTCTTTAAGATGTCTAGTTTCGAGCTCATGCGTCATACATATGGTTTAAATCCTTTCTCAGAGTCAATTAAGTTATCAGCCTATATTAAAAAAAACACAAATGTAGATGATGTTATAGCTATTTTAGGATCGGAGCCCCAAGTTTATTATTTCTCAAAAAGAAAGTCTGCTACTAGATTTATCTATATGTATCCACTAACGGATGGGAACAAGTATGGGCGGGTTATGCAGGCTGAAGTGATTAAGGAGTTAGAAAACTCTCAGCCCAAATATATCTTGTTTGTCAACATAGATGAGTCATGGTTGTGGCGCAAAAAATCTCCGAGCCTATTGACAGAGTGGTCTAAAGACTATTTAGAAAGAAAATACAAGGTATGCGGAGTAGTCAGTATATCTTCTGGAGAAAAACCGATATATTACTTTAATGATGAAGCAGTCGAGAATTATTTTGATTCTCTAAAGAACAATTCTAACTTACAGAACGAAAGGAACATCTTGATTTTCCAAAAGAAAGACATGGGTTAAACCTAAGTCCAAAATCTGTTCTAGATAATTCGGTCGAGGTAGAGGGTTGCTTCTAGTAAGATGGATGACGAGGATTTGTAAAAATTGATCATGATTTAGAAGTGTGGACAAATATTCTATAGTTTACCAGTAGCTATATTGCCCTATGTATCTGGGCCAGGTTACTTGGATTCACCCGCTTGCCCGTATTCACGAATAGCTATTTCAAGGTTTTTGCGAACCGATATAAGATTAGGTTTAAGTCGTAGAGCTTCTTGAAAATAATTAATGGCTTCTTTCAAATTCCCTTGTTGGGCTAAGAGAGTTCCCAAATTACTGTGGGCCTGAAGGTAGATCGGGTTAATCTTTATAGCAGTCTTATAGTGAGTGATTGCCTTTTCCATATCCCCTTGACGAGATAGAGTATTTGCAAGATTATAGTACGCAGTATGAGAATTAGGTTTTACCCTAATTGCTTCTTTATAATAAGTTTTAGCTTCTTCAAATCTCGAAACTCCAGATAGTATTTTCCCGAGATTAATGTAAGCTCTAACATCTTCCGGGTTCGGGTTTGTCTTTATAGCAGTTTTATAATGGGTAATAGCTGCACCGATATTTCCTATTTTCTCGAAGAAATATCCCAGGTTGGTATAAGCACTAGCGTCGTTCGGGTTTATCTTTATAGCAGTTTTGTAATGAGCAATGGCTGCTTTATAATAAATCTTAGCTTCTTCAAATCTCGAAATTCCAGATAGTATTTTTCCAATATTATTGTAACCTCTATTTTCTCCCGGATTAATCTTTATAGCAGTTTTATAATGGGTAATGGCTGCACCGATATCTCCTTTTAATTCCAAAGCATATCCAAGATTGTTGTGGGCAGTGGAAAAACTCGGATACTGATTTTCGGTAACGCTGACGGCATGTTTGAATATAGTGATGGTGTTTTTCCAGTGTCCCGCCTGCACCCAAGCAGCCACCATTAAAACAGGAATTACTACTCCTGCAGCAATAGGCAATGCCTTTTTTCTTAGATCCCACTTCTCAAGCAAGTCAGAAATCCCCCAAGCAAGGATAATAAATATTCCAATGAGCGGTACATAAGCATAACGATCTGCCATGGCCTGCGCTCCCACCTGCACAATTCCTATTACAGGTACTAGAGTTCCGAGATACCAAAACCAACCCACGGCAAAATAAGGAGCCTTCCTGATCCACTTAACTGCAAAAATGGTAATACCTACTAACACCATGCCACAGAGGACACCTTTCCAAACCGGTAACGCCCCTTCAGGATGCGGATAAAAAATCGATAGGTTGCTTGGCCATACCATCTTTTGTAGGTATGACACGTAGGAAACCAGTGCATTAATGATTCTCTCTTTCAATGGATAGACATCAAAGGACTTTACGGCACCGCTCGTTTTTTGGACTATGAGGGTTGTGGTGATGGATCCTATGACCAGGAGAAGAAGAGGGATTTTTTCTAAGATTAAGCGAGAGAGGGGGATAGGATTTGTTGTTTGCTCAATGGAACCATTTGTATTTTTAATATTCCACCGTCTCAATGGCCAGTAGTCCAGTAAAAGTAGCACAAATGGTAAGGTGACCAGCATGGGTTTTGACATTAGTCCCAGCGCAAGGAATAAGGCTACCCATCCGTATTTTTTAATAGATGGATTATTTGCATAACTGATATAAACCCACATGGTGAGCAACCAGAACAAAGTACTCAAAATATTTTTTCGTTCTGCCGCCCATGCCACAGAGCCAACATTGAGAGGATGAAGTGCAAAAAGTACCGCAACAAAAGCGCTTTGCCATATCGCTCCGGTTAGCCTAAATAGAACCATGAACAGTAGCAGAGCATTGGTTATATGCAACAACACATTGGTCAGGAGATGACCTTTTGGACGATCACCGTAAAGCTCATAATCGAGCATATGCGAAAGCCATGTCATCGGGTGCCAGTTAGCAGCATAGGGGGTGGTGAATGCCCAGACTATACTTTCACCGGTCAACCCTACCTGCACATGCCCATTCTCCGTTATATATACATCATCATCATAATTAACAAATTCATGGTCTTGCACCTGCCAATAAACTGCAAGTGTTGATATCACCAAAAAGATACAAATTATAAATTTTAGGGATCCATTGGTTTCCCTAGATCGAGGGGTATTAACTCTTTTTTTACGAAACATATGCGAAACTCGATTGTGCTATTGACTGAGGTGTTGTCTATCTCTTCTTAACTGCAACATTCTCCACTTTGTTTTGGCGGGCATTTTACCGTTCCGTATGAACAGAAAACACAACAATCACCTTCTTTTGGTTTCAGAAGTGACGAGCACTTTCTGCATTCATAGAACCATTGGCAATAGTCTGTTGGCATCTTTTCAATCTCCGTATGTCCACATTTTTGACAACTGAGTTCTGAGAACATTTGCATTTGTTCTTCATTCCCATTCAATAGTTCCAGGAGGTTTGGAACTGATATCGTAGACCACGCGGTTGACACCACGGACTTCGTTGATGATTCGGTTGGAAAAAGTGCCGAGTAATTCATAAGGTAAGTGAGCCCAGTCTGCCGTCATACCATCGGTGCTGGTGACCGCTCGAATGGCAATCACGTTTTCATATGTTCTTAAGTCACCCATTACCCCAACGGTCTTAACGGGAAGTAATACAGCAAAGGATTGCCAGAGGTCGTTATAGAGTCCTGCCTTTTTTATTTCCTCCAATATAATTTTGTCTGCTGCGCAGAGGATTTTTAACCTTTTACGCGTAATGTTTCCCAGAATTCGGATAGCCAATCCGGGTCCGGGGAAAGGTTGACGGTTGATGATTTCATCAGATATGCCCATCTCCCTTCCCAGTTCACGAACTTCGTCTTTAAATAATTCGCGGAAAGGTTCGAGTAATTTTAAATTCATTTTCTCGGGCAAACCGCCTACATTGTGGTGCGATTTGATCACCGCCGAGGGTCCCTTAAAAGATACGGATTCAATCACATCGGGGTACAGGGTTCCTTGTGCTAGAAAAGTGAAGTCGCCAAGACGTTTACCTTCTTCTTCAAACACATCTATGAATGTGTTGCCGATGGATTTGCGTTTTTTTTCGGGATCAGTGACTCCTTTCAGTTTATTCAAAAACTTGTCTGAAGCATCGATCACATCTAGGTTAATGTTGAAATTATCGCGAAAGGCTTTTTCTACCTCATCTCGTTCTCCGGTTCGCAGGAGTCCGTTATCGATGAACAGGCAATAAAGATTATCGCCGATGGCTTTGTGTATCAGAACAGCGGTCACAGAAGAGTCTACACCACCGCTTAGTCCGCAGATTACTTTTTCATTACCGACCTGTTTGCGAATATCCTCGATCATATATTCCATCAACGATTCCATTTTCCAATTAGCAGCACATTTACAGATTTTAAACAGAAAATTATTTAGAATTTTTCCACCTTCAACGGTGTGAACTACTTCCGGATGAAATTGCAGGCCATAAATTTTTGCTATGGGATTTTCAATCGCAGCCAGCGGCGAATTGCCCGTGAAAGCGATTGATTTAAATTCATTGGGCAGCTTTGAAATTCGATCGCCGTGACTCATCCAAACGGTGGTATTGTTTTTAACATCTTCGAATAAATGCGAAAATTCTTTAAGCATTAATTCGGCGCGACCGAATTCACGGTGGTCCGCAGGGTTGACTTTGCCTCCCAACAGGTGAGTGATTAATTGCATTCCATAACAAATACCTAAAACGGGAATGCCCAGACCAAACAGTTTTGAATCGCATATGGGAGAGCCTGAATCGAGAACACTCGCTGGACCACCTGATAAAATAATTCCCTTTGGTTTGAATTCAGAAATCGCTTTCAACGTCATGGTGCAGGGCTGGATTTCACAATACACCTGGCACTCACGGACTTTGCGGGCGATGTTTTGAGTGTACTGGGACCCAAAATCTAGAATAAGAACTTTTTGTTCGTGGAGTAGGTCTGCCATGCTTTACGGAGTTTATAGATAAAATTTTTCTTTAATTAAACTCAGGCCGGATATGTCGTTTTGAGTTTAATCAAGTAGGAATCAACATCAATGAATATTTTCTAAGAAACTCTAGTCGATGTGGTAATTGGGTGCTTCTTTAGTGACAATCACATCGTGGACATGGCTTTCACGCAGCCCAGAAGAGGTGATTTTAATAAAGGAAGTGTTTTTCCTTAATTCTTCAATGGAGGCGGCACCACAATAACCCATTCCGGCACGAAGGCCTCCTAGTAATTGGTGGACCGTAAATGAAAGGGTACCCCGGTAAGGTAGGCGTGCTTCCACTCCTTCGGGTACCAGTTTGCTTTCGGAAAGTTCGAGCTCTTGAAAATAACGGCCACTCGAACCCTGCGACATCGCACCAACCGAACCCATTCCACGATACTCTTTGTAGCTTCTGCCTTGATAAAGAATTTTTTCGCCTGGACTTTCTTCTGTACCTGCAAATAAAGATCCTATCATTACGGTGTTGGCTCCCGCAGCGATGGCTTTAGTGACATCTCCGGAGAGTTTTATACCTCCATCTGAAATGACAGGGATATTTTTCTTTTCCGCAACTTTCACACACTCGGCAATCGCCGAAATTTGTGGGACGCCAACCCCACTCACAACTCGTGTGGTGCAAATAGAACCGGGGCCGATTCCCACCTTCACAGCATCGACACCCGCTTTGATCAGCGCTGCAGTTCCGTCCGCTGTGGCAACGTTACCACCAATGACTTGCAATTTTGGAAAAGATTTTTTGATTTCGCGTATGGTACTCAATACTTTTTCCGAATGGCCGTGTGCACTGTCGATAACCAGCACATCTAGTCCAACGCGTACCAAGTCCTCAATATGTTGTTCCGGATTCTGGGTAACACCCAGTGCGGCCCCAACCAATAACCGGCCTTTGGAGTCCTTGGCAGCATTAGGAAATCGTCCTGCTTTTTCTATGTCCTTTATGGTTATTAATCCTTTAAGGTTTCCTTTTTTGTCGACCACCAATAATTTTTCAATTCGGTTGTCGTGCAGGATCTCTTTCGATTTCAAAAGGGGAGTGCCTTCGGGGATGGTGACAAGGTCTTCGCAGGTCATCAGGGATTTTATTTTTTTGTTGAGGTTGGTTTCAAATCTTAAGTCCCGGTTTGTCAAAATGCCGACCAGTTTTTTCTTCTGGGTGATAGGGATTCCAGTGATGTTGTATTTTTTCATTACTTGAAGCGCTTCGCTGATTTTTTGCTCAGGTTCCATTGTGATTGGATCGGGGATCATTGCGCTCACCGAGCGTTTGACCTTGTCTACCATTTTTCGCTGTCTTTCTGAGGTGAGGTTTCGATGAATGATGCCAATGCCACCTTCCTGTGCCAGTGCGATAGCTAAATTCGTTTCGGTAACAGTGTCCATCGGCGCTCCGATCAACGGGCATTTTAGTTTGATTTTTCGGGTCAAACGGGTAGAAAGATCCACATTCGCAGGTAAGACCTTAGAGTATGCAGGCAGCAATAAAACATCATCAAAAGTAAGGTAGGTCGGGATCTTTTGGGGGTCAATCATAAGCTTTTAAAAAAATTGTATAAAATGTAAAACTATAATATTACCACGGCTTCCCATCTTCTTGCATTAGATTTCTTTGTATGCCGGGTGGGTGAATCTTGATCCGGGAATTCTTTGTCTTGTAGATTCATTTTTGCCATGTTCCAATAAAGTAGACCATGATGAAATTATTTCTTAATCTAATATTTTTGATTTTCGCCCATATTGCGCATTCTCAGCCGTTGTTTGAAGGTGCAGGAGAGAGGGAAGATTGGTTAGGCACCTACTATAAGGGTAAAAAGATGGGTTTCACCAAATCGAAAACCCGCTGGGGTCCAGAAGGTGTTGTGATAGATTCGATGGTGTTTTTCAAAATTCGGTCGAAGTCGATTGATCAGTCCACCATCATTAAACAAAAAACCCGACTCAGTCCTGAATTAAAGTTATCGAGTTTTTCTCTATTGCAGGAAATCTCAGGACACCGACAACAGGTGGAAGGAAAGATGGAGGGTAATGAACTTCACTATCGAACAAAATCGCTGGGTTATGATAAAGCAAAGATGGTGAAGCTTACTGAAAAAACTGTCCCTTCTTCGACCTTTCTTATTAATTTGGTTTCGGAGAGATTAAAAGTGGGGCAGCGTGGGGAGTTGCGATTATTCATGGAGCCTTTGCAACTGATGGTTGACTTGGAATATAAAGTTCTAAGACAAGAAACGCTGCAATATGAAGGTGAATCCATAGATACGTTTGTGATTCGTCAACGGTTCAGTGGTATGGAATCGATGATATGGGTCGCGCATGATGGTACGGTTTATCGTGAATCTACGAATATGGGGTTTGAATCGTTCAAAGAAAGGGCACAGGTGGCGCAAAAAATAGATGAGGCAATGACGATCAGTAGTGTCATAACCATGAGTCTTGTGAAACCGAATAAGCCTGTGCCGCGACCGAAAAATACCTATGATCTGGTTTATCGAATTTACCCTGTGAGTTCGCCTGAGGTGATTCCGGAAGATCATCGACAAAAAATAATAAAAGTTGAAAAGCAGAAGGATGGAAATTACATCACCACTTTAAGGATTAAAAGTGAGCCAAAAAACATTGAGCGCACTGGGCAGAAAAAAGATGAGTCGGAACAAGATCCGAAATATTTAGAAGAAACTGCCGAGGTGCAGTCCCGTCATAAGATGATCCAAACGTTAGCAAGGAAACTGTCCGCCGATGGCAAAAGTAAATGGCAATTGGCAAAGGATATTAATTTATGGGTGCATCTAAACCTGAGAAAGGAAATGGTAGATACGGTAACTGCCTTGGATGCTCTCCTTGAAGGGCGCGGTGAGTGTCAGTCGCATACCTATTTGTTTGCCGCTCTTACCCGAGCTTCTGGAATTCCCACGCGAATTGTTAATGGGTTAGTGTACTCCAAAGAGTATGAAGGATTTCTTTATCATGCCTGGCCCGAAGTTTTTGTGGGTGAATGGAAAGCGATGGACCCTACTTTTGGGCAAGACCGAGCCGATGCTACCCATATAAAATTGACTGAAAACTCCAATGAAAGTCCGTTTCGTCTAATGGAATTTGTGGGTAAGATAGCGATAAGCTGGTTCGAGCCTTAAAATCAGCTTACGAAGAAAATATCAAATTTTTACCTCTGTAAACCATTAAAAATAAAGCAGTAACCTGATTGTTAAAATTAGCATATTGATTTTTGCTTTTTATTCGTCTATATTCTAAATTTCTCGAGGGCCTGAAACCTTTATGGTTTGTGGCCTTGGTCGAAAGTTGTAAACAGGTCACAGAATTTCGTTGACAACCCTATATCTTGTATATATTTTATTTGACAACACAAAATATAGATATTTTGTGTTGTATTTGATTTTTAAAGGCCTATTAATAAGGGTATGGAGAAAAAAAGAGGAATATGCCCTTATTCATACTAAGTTTCTAGGTTTAATTGACACCATTAAGTTCAGATTTGCGGAGTGATTTTATGCGAATTGACCGGAAATTTACCAGAGAATTTCAGGATCCCTTCGAAGGGATTCAATTTGTCGAGCGAGTGTC
>Ga0315338_1003601_pt1 | contig 13328 bp, 12 predicted proteins | sample ASW8metaG_FD_204518 | JGI IMG/M metagenome (GOLD analysis project Ga0315338, IMG submission 204518) | Ammonia-oxidizing marine archaeal communities from Monterey Bay, California, United States - ASW #8 | ecosystem: Environmental > Aquatic > Marine > Coastal | place: USA: California | collected... | reverse complement strand
ACCCTCGCATACAATTGTAAGCGACTGTCCAACCTCAAAGCCGCGTAAGCTAAGGAGGACATGCCCATGAAATGCTTAAGTCAGTTAAATCCGACAGACTGCTAGTGAATTGTGTAGCCGCCGTCGATTATCAGGTCGGCGCCTTGCATATAAGTCGCATCCGTCGACGCCAGATAATAGGCCAATTCGGCGATTTCTTCGGGTTCGCCGAAGCGCCCGGACCGTAGATAGGTGCCGCGCGTGTCGGCGTAGGTGGGATCCTTCTCCAGCCGGTCGAGTATCGGCTGGGTCAGGATCGGGCCCGGGCTGATCGAGTTCACGATGATTTTTTCCTGGCCGAGTTCGAACGCCATCGTTTTCGTTAGATGGATGATCGCCGCCTTGGTTAGCCCATAGATCGCCCGCTTGTCGAAGGCGACCGATCCCATCTGGCTGGCGATATGGATGATGCGGCCGCCGCCCTGCTTGCGCATCGCGGGGAGCACCGCCTGGCTGGCGAAGAACGCGGCGGCGACGTTGACCGAGACGATCTTGTCGAACTCCGCGCGGGTGAAATCGCCGAACGGCTTGTGGTCGCGGATCCCGGCATTGTTGACCAGGATGTCGATCCGGCCATGGGTCGCCAGTGCCTTCTCGATCATCGCTTCCGGCATGTCCGGTTCGCCCAGGTCGAACTGACCGCAATCGATAGCAGCGCCATTGGGGCTCAGCGCGCGGCACTCTTCCACAGCAGTCCGAAGCTGCGCTTCGGTTCCCTCGGCGACAAGATACAGGGACGCGCCTTCCGCCGCATAACGCCGCGCGATCGCCGTCCCGATTCCCTTTGGCGTCGAGGCGCCGGTGATCACAGCGACCTTTCCGCCCAGACCGTCTTTCAAGCCACCCATTTGCGTTGCCTCTCGGGTTGTCTTAGTTGCGCCAGTCGGTGCCGATTTCCTGGTCCACTTTTCGGATCATTGCCGGCCACTGCATGTTTTTCGACGCGAACCCGCCCTTGCCGAACAGCTTGCGGGCCAGTTCGATCGTCTCGTCCTGCACCGCCTGGCCGGGCAGCTTCAGCTTTTGGCCCATGCTCAGAATATCGACCTGATATTGGCAGGCCATTTCCATGCGATACATCCAGAAGAAGGCCTCGCCGATCGTCTCGCCGACCGTCAGCAGCCCGTGATTGCGCAGCACCAATATGTTGGCGTCGCCGAGATGCTCCACGATGCGCGCGCGCTCGTCATGGTCCAACGCGACTGACTCGTAGTCGTGATAGGCGATGAAGGGAATTAGGGTCAGCGCCTTCTGATGATAGGGCAGCAGACCGTCTTCCATGCAGGCAATCGCGTTGCCGGCGCGCGTATGCGTGTGCAGGACGGCATTCATCTGGTCTGATGACATGTGCACGGCCGAATGGATGGTAAAGCCGGCCGGGTTGATCGGCAGTGGGCTGTCGCTCAGCATGTTGCCGTCTTCGTCGACCTTCACCAACGAGGACGCGGTGATTTCGCTGAACAGCATGCCGTACGGGTTGAGCAGGAAATGGTCCGTTCCCGGCACACGCAGCGAAACATGCGTGCCGAATAGGTCGCTCCAGCCGTAGTGGTCGACGAGCCGATAACAGGCAGCGAGATCGCAGCGCGCTTCCCACTCTTCGGGGTTGTATTCGCTGGGAACGGGGCCGTACTTGCTGAGACCGGCTGAAGACATTGGGTTTCCTTTCGAACGCGTATCGTCGTTTGGCAAAACAATACCGTCTGGCGCCCGATCCCCAAAGTGAGTGGTCAGCGCTTTGCCCGTATCCAGTCGAGATAGGCGCTTATTCCCGCGCGCATATCGATTTTGGGATTGAAGCCGAGGTCGTTTTGCGCCGCGGCGATATTCATCGGTGCGCGGGCTTCGGCCACGCTTGCGCTGTCCGTATCGAAAGCGATGTCCGCTTCAGGTATGAGGTCGCGTATGATCGCCGCGACCGCTGCATCGCTGGTCGTGTCGACATCGCCGATATTGTACGCGGCCAACGGCGGGCGCGGTGCGTCGAGTGCCAAGGCGAGCGCATCGACCACATCGTCACGATAAACATACTGGTAGCTATCGCTGCCATTTCCCCGCAGGCGCGAAGTATCGCCATTGAGTGCGTCTTCGATCAACGTCTTGATGAACGACAGGGTTGTCCGGCCCGGGCCGTAGACCCGCGCGATGCGCAAGGCGATCCCGTCGACGCCATGCTCCGCGCGGTAGGCGTGGATTAGCGCATCGCCGGCGGCTTTAGTCGCGCCGTAGATATCGACCGGTCGAAAGGCGCCCTGTTCGGTCAGTGGCGTATCTCCGCTTTGTGCGCCGTAAGCGGCGATGGAGGAGCAGTGAACGAAACGTTTCACGCCATGCAGCCGTGCGGTTTCCATCAGATTGGCGGAGGCGGTAATATTGATCGCACAAACGTCTAGCGGCCGGTCCGGCAGGACCATCGGGCCGGAAACGCCGCCGCAATGCACAACACCTTCGAACCCGTAGCGCTCAAACAGGGCGGCGATCGTCTTCTCGTTGCGCAGCTCACCCATTTCGACTGAAAAACCAGGATCTCCGCCGGCTGGCATTCCGAGATCGAAGCCGACGACGGTCCGGCCTTCCGCCGCAAGCTTCTGCGCGAGGGGTCGACCCAGCATCCCGTTTGTGCCGGTGACCAGAACTGTATTCGGGTTGTCTGTCATAGAAGGACCATCTCGATCATGTGTTGGGCTAGGATGGCGCGGCGAACGCATATTGTCCAAGTTCGTGTAGGGGAGGGCACAGCAGAGTGACGATCCATCGACGCGTCTGGCGTATGGCGGGACCGATCATCCTGTCCAACGTGTCGGTGCCACTGCTTGGCGCGGTGGATACAGCCGTCGTCGGTCATTTGCCGGAGGCCTACTACATCGGCGCCGTCGGTGTCGGCGCGGTGGTTTTCAGTTTCATTTATTTCGCCTTCAATTTCCTGCGTATGGGAACGACGGCGCCGACGGCGCAGGCGGTTGGCGCGGACGATTGGGCGGAGGTGCGTGCCATGCTGGGCCGTGCCTGGTTTCTGGCCCTTTCCATCGGCGGCGGATTGGTCCTCTTGCAGGTGCCGATCGTCACATTTGCCTTTTGGGTCGTCGAGGCGAGCGGGGAGGTCGAGACTCTCGGCCAGAACTATTTCCTGATCCGCATCTGGGCGGCTCCCGCTGCGCTGTCCACCTACACGATCATCGGCTGGTTCTACGGCATGCAGGAGGCCCGCATTCCCTTGCTCCTGCAAGTTGGCATCAATGTGGTCAACATCCTGCTCGATCTGCTCTTCGTCTTCGGATTTGGCTGGGGTGTCGAAGGTGTCGCCGCCGCGTCGCTGATCGCGGAATATGCAGGGCTGGGATTTGCGATCTATTTCGTTCGACGGCAGTTGCGACGTTTGCCGCCGGCCAAGACGCCGGTCCGCGTTTTCGACTTTGCCAAGATGAAGCGCATCCTCACTTTCAACAGCTTTATTTTCCTGCGGACGCTTTGCGTCGTCTCCGGGTCGGCCGTATTCATGACGCAAGGCGCCAAGCTGGGGGATGTCCCGCTGGCCGCAAACCATGTGCTGTACAACTTCATGCTGATCACGTCTTTCGGGCTGGACGGGCTGGCGAACGCCGCGGAAGCACTTATTGGGCAGGCTATAGGCCGGCGCGATCGAGGTGCCTTCGATACGGCCGCCCGATCGGTCCTTTTATGGTCCGGCGTCGTCGGCGCGATTAATTTCCTGATCTATTTGATTTTCGGCACGGCGATCATCGCGTTGCTGACCGATATCGAAGCGGTTCGTACTGCAGCGGCACTGTATCTACCCTGGGCCATCGTCATGCCGATTGTGTCCGTTTGGGCCTATACCTTTGATGGGATATTCCTGGGCGCTGGGCGCGCGCGCACCATGTTGGCGTCAATGCTGGTATCTTTCGCGATCTATATGACGGCGATGTTCACCTTGCTGCCGTCCTACGACAATCACGCGCTTTGGCTGGCTCTCAATGTTTTCCTCGGCTTTCGGGGACTCACCTTAATGTTGCTCTACCCGCGACTGCGCCGCGAAGTCGAGGCGCGCCAGTAGCGCCGCGTTGCAAATTGGCGTTTCGCCCGTCATCTTAGGCGTTCTTCCCGCTGCCCTCCGAAACCGTAAGCCGCTGTATGAACAAAGCCATTCCACACCCAGTCTTGCCGGTGGCACGCCGCCCGGTGCTGCGGAAAAACGCCCTGTTGACGGTAATCGGTGGAATCGCGGTCGTGACGGTACTGTTCTTCATTTTCCGCCCCGCTTTGCCAAGCGCCTGGTCGACACCAGGAAGCCCGGAACTCTACTTGACCGGTGTGCTGGGGGCGTTGTTGTGTCTGATCCCCTTCGCGTTCTCGATTGCGAAACGGTCTGGCAAAGCCGAAAGTCCGCCTACCTGGTTCATTGCTCATGTCATCGCTGCGACAATTGGCGTGGCGCTGCTGATCGTCCATTCCGGCCTGAATCTGGGCCGTCCGCCAGCACTGTTGCTGGCAGCCGTGCTGTTCCTCATTCTGCAGGGCGCCTGGGCCCGCGCCTTTCTCGCGCACCAGGTATCGGGCGTGTTCGGCGGAAAATATGCCGCGATCATTGGTGCCGGAACGATCGATAAGGAAAAGATGCGGGCTTTAATCGATGCGAAAGTCGCGCTGCTGAAACAGCTCGATCCGGCTGCTAGCGAAGCGCTGTTTTCGCCAAACCTATCGCATTGGTGCGCTTATCCTATTTTGAGCTTTCGCTATATCAGGCTGGCGCAGGCGGAAGCGGGACTCATCGGCCAGCGGCGTGCGATTGCACCGGTTTTGGCCTACTGGCGGGCGCTGCATATCGCGATGGCCTTCCTGTTCTTGGCGGGTCTGGTAATCCATGTCTTCACCGTGACCTTCTTCGCGGGGTATGTGGCCGACGGCGGCCCCATTACCTGGTGGCATCTTGCCGACTGGGGCGCGCCATGAGCCAACTCGCTTTGATGATCGATATGGCGCGCTGCATCGGCTGTAAGAGTTGCGAGGCGGCTTGCAAGCAGGAGCACGGGCTGGGCCCGCACGAGTACCGAAATAAGGTGCTGTGGCTGGAAGCGCCGGACACGCCGCATGTCGATCTGCTGACCGTAACCTGCCAGCATTGCGAGCGGCCTGCCTGTTTGCGTGCCTGCCCGGTGAGCCCAAAGGCGATCCACAAGGACCCGGTGACGGGTGTGGTTGCAGTCGATGAGAGCCGTTGCACGGGCTGCGGCGAATGTGTGACGGCCTGTCCCTACGGCGCGATGGGATTCGATCCGATCGACCATCACGCGGTGAAATGCGATCTGTGTGCCGACCGACGCGGCCGCGGCGAAATGCCTGCTTGCGCCAGCGTTTGCCCGACAACGGCGATCCGTTTCGGCGAACGTTCGGAGCATCTGGCGGCGGCCGTGGCAGACGACCGCACGCCGGTCGATCACGATCATTTCCTGATGGGCCCGGCGACCGTCTATCTGCCGTCGGAGCGACCGCGCGCCGAGGACGAGCCGTTGCCGAAGCTGATCGCACTGATGGAAGACCAAACGAGCCGCGATCCCCTGAAGACCGTCACCCGCGAAGGACCCTATGGCGCCGACCGCGAAATGCGGACCCCCGATCGGATCGTTCCTGGCTCCTGCAATGTCTGCTTCAACGGCTGCCCGGTGAAATTCCACATCAAGGACGACACGGTTGTCGGCATTACCGGCAATGACGAGGACACGACCTTCCAAGGCCATATCTGTCCGAAATCGCAGATGACCCTGCAGCTCTACAACAACGAGCGGCGTCAGACCCGGCCCATGAAGCGGGTCGGCCCGAAAGGGTCCGGGCGGCTGGAGCCGATATCCTGGGAACAGGCGCTGGACGAGATCGCGGCGAAGCTGATGGAGCTGCGCGACAAATACGGACCGGAAACCTTGGCAATGTTCTCCGGCACGCGGTCGGGCATCATCACCAACCAGGGCTATGTGCGCATCTTCCAGCAGATGTGGGGCACGCCCAATCAGGAGAGCACCGAGCCGTACTGCTCCTCGACCAAGAACCTGACCTTCGGCATGGTGCAGGGCAACAGGGCCTTGCCGAACACCTACACGCCTACGGACATCGGCAGCGCCGAGCTGTTCGTCTATATCGGCGACAATCAGGCGGAAACGCGGCCGGTCTATTTCGGCATGATCAACGAATGGCGGCGGCAGAGCGGCGCACGGATGGTCGCCATCGATCCCCGACACAGTGCAACCGCAAACAAGGCCGACGAATGGCTGGCGATCCGTTCCGGCACCGACATGGCGCTCGTCCTCGCCATGATCAATCACATCTTTACAAACGGCTTGCACGACCGGCATTTCTGCGAGAACTGGATCCAAGGCTGGGAGCAGTGGCGCGACTATCTCGACCAGCAAGGCTACACGCCGGCCTGGGCGGCACCGATCACCGATCTGCCGCAGGACGCGATCGAGCGACTGGCCGAAGAGATCGCTATGGTCGATGGCTGCATGATCTATGGCAGCCGCGGAATCAACCAGCATTCCAACGGTACCCAAACCAACCGCGCGCTGATGTTCCTGGCCGCGATGACCGGCAATTGGGCGCGGCCTGGCGGCGGTTACTTCAACATCTCTTCCGCCATGTTTATCCAAGCGAACGCGCCGGAGGACAGGCGCGTCACGCCGGAGCGCCCAGGCATCGGGCGCTCGCCCTCCACCTGGCTCCAGGCGATGATTGACCGCACGCCCTATCCGATCACCGCGATGATCGGCTCGAACAACCCGTTCTCGCTGTGGCCGTCGCAGGAACATGTCCGAAAGGCCGCGCAGGCGCTCGAACTCTATGTCCATATGGGTTTGTTCGAAAACGAGGCGAACCAGTATGCCGACTACGTGTTGCCGGTCGCGAGCGGGGTGGAGAAGGGTGGCATCAGCCGGGCGTCGGAGGAACGTCGGATCGTCTGGAACGACAAGCTGATCGAACCGCCAGGTGAGGCGCGCTCTGATGGCTGGATCTGGATCGAGCTCGGCAAGCGGCTCGGTTTCGGCGACGTGCTGAAGGAGGAATATAAGGACACGGCCGTGTTCTGGGACGAAATGTGCTCGGGCAACGAGTACCTGCGCGGCTGCACCGCGGAAGCCTTCCGTGCCAGCCCGACCCGGACCTTGCGCATACCAATGGATGAGAATGGCGTCGCGCCGGAGACGCTCTACACCGAGGGCACGACCGCGATGGGCCAGCCGGAGGGCAAACGCTTCCCGACGGAGAGCGGTAAACTCGAGTTCTGGAACGAAGATCAGGAAGCCGCGTTTGCGGAGGTTGGCCTGTCAGCGCTGCCGGAATTCTATAGCGAGCGAGAGCAGCTTATCGAACTGCCTTACATCGAACGTGACGGGGCATACGGTACTTTTGAACAGCCCTCGATGTTTTCGGAGCGCCGTAGCTTTGGCCGTCCGGCGCGGATCGTCCAGGGCTCGAACGACTCGCCGGGCGCGCGGTTGCGGGCACAGGGCTACGACACCGAACTCGTCACCGGCCGCCCGCCAGCACCGCATTTCCATTCCTGGACGCATGATTTCTGGCAGGCGCAGGAAATGTGGCCGGACCTCTACGTCCAGATGCATCCCGACAAGGCGACAGCCCTCGGCATCGAGGATGGCGGCGTGGCCCGTGTCGAGACCACCGACGGGGTGATCGAGGCACGCGCCTGGGTGCGCGAAGGGATCCGGCCGAACGCGGTCTATATCCCGCTCGGTTGGGGCGAAAAACAGCCCTACAATCCGTGGCGGCCGGTGAACTATCTGACTGACCACACGCAGCGCGACCCGATGGCCGACCAGACGAATTTGAAGACGCGGCTGTGCAAGGTTTCTGCGGTTTAGGTTCTAACCGCTACCTGATTCCGCCAGTCGTTCTATATAGGGTTTCAAAAGCAGGGAGGGTTCGCCATGAGCGAGCGGATTAAGTTGGGCACGGCGCTGCCCTTCAGCGATATCGGTTTCGACCCGAAGACCGTCACGGCCTTCGCCCAAACGGCGGAAGCGCTGGGTTATGATCATCTGACCGGGACCGATCACGTGCTCGGCGTGAACGTTGCCAGCCGACCTGATTGGGATACAAGCCGCAATACCTCGGCCGATGTCTTCCACGACCCGTTCGTGCTGTTTGGGTTTCTCGCCAGCGCGACGGACCGGATCGAGTTTTCAGTCCAAGTGTTGATCCTGGCGCAGCGTCAGACGGTGCTGGTCGCCAAGCAGGCGGCGTCGCTCGACGTGTTGTGCAACGGTCGCTTTCGGCTTGGTGTCGGAATCGGTTGGAATAAGGCGGAATTCATCGGCCTAAACGAAAATTTCCACGACCGTGGCAAGCGCTCGGAGGAACAGGTCGAGGTGATGCAGCGCCTGTGGGCCGAGGAACACGTAACTTTCCAGGGCCAGTGGCACAATATTCCCGACGCGGGCATCAACCCGCGGCCTGCGAGCGGAAAAATGCCGCTGTGGTTCGGCGGCCATGTCGACGCCACGATGCGCCGCACGGCGAAATACGGCGACGGCTGGATCATGCTGTCGCATCCTGCCGGAAAAGAGGCCGTGGCGCTGTTCGACAAGCTACGCGGTTACGTCGCCGAAGAGGGCCGTGATCAAAAATCGGTCGGGCTCGAAATTTGGACGTCGATCGCCAATGGCGGGCCGGAGGATTGGCGGGCCGAGGCGCAATTTTGGAAGGATGCGGGGGTGACGCACATCACCGTGAACAATTCGCGCCAGCGCACCCATCACACGCGCATCGACGGCCACAGTTTCGCCGATCATATCGACGGCATCGAACGCTATCGCGACGCCGTCGCCGACATCCTATAAAGCCCGCGCCTGTACTATTCTTTCCGAGGAAATTGCCCATGTCCGAAACGCCGTTGCTCTTCACGCCGCTCGAACTGCGCGGCATCACCTTGCCGAACAGGGTCGCCGTTTCGCCGCTGTGCATGTATTCCGCCAAGGACGGTATCGCGACCGATTGGCAGTTCGCGCATCTCAGCACCTTCGCGCGCGGCAAGGCCGGTTTAGTGTTCACCGAGGCGACGGCGGTCGAACCGCGGGGCCGAATAACGCCGGTTTGCCTCGGCATCTGGACGGACGAGCAGGCGGAGGCGATCCGGCCGACGGTACGCTTTATCGAAGAGATGGGTTGCGTGCCGGGTATGCAGATCGCGCATGCGGGACGCAAGGGCTCGGCCGAACCGCCGTTCCGTGGTGGCACCCCGCTGGCGGAAGACCATCCCGATGCTTGGCCGACGGTGGCGCCGTCTGCCGATCCTGTCGGCGAAGGCTGGCCTGTTCCTCACGCCTTGGAGACCGGCGAGATTGGCCAAATCGTCGAAGATTTTGCCGCTGCAGCTAGGCGCGCGGCCGATGTCGGCTTCAAGGTTCTGGAAGTGCACGGCGCGCACGGCTATTTGATCCAAAGTTTTCTCTCCCCGCTCGGCAACAAGCGCAACGACGCTTATGGCGGCGACATCCAGGGTCGCATGCGGTTCGCGCTGGAAGTGGCGGAAGCCGTCCGTGACGCCTGGCCGGACGAACTGCCGTTGTTCTACCGGATCTCCGCGGTCGATACGCCGAACGAGGGCTGGTCGCTGGACGACTCCGTCATATTGGCGCGGGAACTGGCGGCGCGCGGCGTCGATGTTGTCGATTGTTCGGCCGGTGGCATCCGCGGCGCGCCTGCCTTTCGCGCCAATGATGCCGGCAAGCCCTACGGCAGCGGATCGGAACGCCCACTGGGGTTTCAGGTTCCCTACGCCGACCGGGTGCGCAGCGATGCCGGGGTTAAGACCATGGCGGTCGGCGTCATCGTCGACCCGCATCAAGCCGAGGCAATACTGCAGGAGGGCCGCGCCGACCTCGTCGCGTTAGGTCGGGAGATTATGTACAACCCGTTCTGGCCGCTGCATGCGGCGCAGGCGCTCGACGCCGATCCCGACTGCGCGATGTGGCCCGATCAATACGCCTGGGCCGTGCAACGCCGCCGCGCGATTCTGGACCAGAACAAAGGTCGTTTCTAAAGCAGCGCGACACCCGCGTTGGCGCAATCTTCGTCTTCCTGCGCCGTGCCGCCGCCGACACCGCAGGCGCCGATCGTGACGCCGTCGCGGATGACAGGGACGCCGCCTTGGCCCAGCATCATGTGATCGCCTTCCGCGGCCACGATGCCGCGTAGAGTCGGGGAGTTTGCCCGTTCAGTTAAATCGCCGCTCGGCCGGCCGAAAGCGGCTGACGCAATCGCCTTGCCCTGGCTGCCGAAACTGCCGGCCCACATGGCGTTGGTCATCCGCTGGAACGCCATCAGTCGTCCGCCGCCGTCGCAGACCGCGACGTTGATCTTGATGCCTAGCTCTTCCGCCTTCGCGAGAGCCCCCTGCGCAATCCGGTTGGCTTCTTCCAGTGTGATACTCATGGCGACCGTTCCTCCGCTGTCGTTGGCTGTTGTTAGTCGCTAGCCTAACGTTACCGAAGAACGGTGCAATTGAATTTCACGCCCTGGTACTGGGCGGACGATTTTGCATCATCGCGCCGAGGGACTGCTTGGCCTGCCCATCCGCGTCGAAATTCTCGTCTGCCAGCCAGGTTTCGAGCCGCTGCTTCACGTCCGGCCATTCGTCGTCCAGGATCGAATACCAAGCCGTATCTCGATTTAATCCCTTGAAAATCAGGTGATTGTAGAATGTACCTTCGTAACGGAAGCCGAGTCGCTGTGCGGCGCCGCGCGATTTCGCGTTGAGCGCGTTACAGCGCCAATGCATGCGACGGTAACGCAGATCGGTCATCGCGTGGTCGATCATCAGATACATCGCCTCGGTCGCTGTCCGGGTGCGCTGCAGGCTGGGCGCGAACCAGATATAGCCGATCTCGATCACGCCGTTGCCCGGATGCATGTCCATGAAACTTGCCTGACCCGCGGCCGGTCCACCGGCCGTCGGGCGCAAGGCGTAGAAGATGCGGTCCTGCATGCCGGCATTGCGGCGCAAGCTCGTCCGATAGGCTTCGCGGTCAGGCCAGGGGCCTTCGGGCAGATAGGTCCAGATGGCCAGGCCATCCTCCGTGGTGTGTGACGCCTCGTATAAATCGTCGGTATGAACCGCCGGATCGAGCGGCTCCAACTGGATGTGTTTGCCCCGCAGCACGGTCCGGGCTGGTACGAGGCCGGAGGGTAGGTTTTCCACGGGACCGCCATAAAGCGGGCGTTCGAAGGGTCGTTCTTTCTGGTCGCTCATAATGTCCTCTCAGATGGCGTCATTTGGACAATCGGTTGAATGCGGTCTTCTGAAAAGGACCAATCGGGAATGACATCAAGGGCCAATCCGCGGGGCTTGCCTCAACCCGATTCAGTTGCGACGTTGCCCCATCAGTTATGTGAGGAAATGGAAAATGCAGTCGATTAAAGGAAAAGTTGCCTGGGTGACCGGGGCGGGGACGGGTATTGGGCGCGGCGGCGCCGTTGCGCTGGCCGGCGCGGGTGCGAAGATCGTCCTTTCCGGTCGTCGCGTGCCCGAACTTGAGGCAACGAAAAAGCGTATTTCCGGCATGGGCGGCGAAGCGGTTATCGAACCGCTCGATATCAGCGACGCGGATGCAGTTTATGCCGTCGCGGATAAGGTCCGGGCCCAGTTCGGGCGGCTGGATATTTTGGTCAATAGTGCTGGTCTGAATGTGCCTAAGCGGCGCTGGCGTGATGTCGAGGCGGAAGGCTGGCATCAAGTCGTCGATATCGATCTGAATGGTGCGTTCTATTGTTCGCACGCGGCTTTGCGGATAATGCGCGAACAACGTGACGGGTTGATCATCAATATTTCTTCCATGGCGGGGCGCACCGTTGGGACTGTTTCCGGCGCGGCCTATTCGGCGGCCAAGCACGGGCTCAACGCGATGAGCGAAAGTCTCAATGTCGAGAACTGCCATCTCGGCATCCGCGCCTGCGCGATCTGCCCCGGCGAGGTGGAGACCGAAATCCTCGACAAGCGTCCGATCAAACCAACCGGCGAGGAACGCGCGCGAATGGTCAAGGAAGTGGATATGGGCGAGACCATCCTGTTCGTCGCCCAGATGCCGCCGCATGTCTGCATCAACGAGTTGCTGATCACGCCGACCTGGAACCGCAGCTATATCGGCGGCTCTGCCGACCGCGCGATACCGCGCGACGATTGAGGAGGAGAGATTTATGGAAGCCGGAATCGTCCTGCCCGGATCGTCGCGAACGCCGCCGAAGTTGATCATCGAGGCCGCGATCGCGGTCGAGGAGCGGGGATTTCATTCGGTTTGGGCGCCTGAACATGTCGTGTTCTTCGAGCAGTACGAGTCGCGCTACCCTTATGCGGAAGACGGCAAGCTGCATGGCTTCGACGGCGGTATGATCGAGCCCTGGACGTTGCTCACCTTCGTCGCCGCGCATACCAAGAAGGTCCGACTCGGTTCCTCGGTTTGCCTCATTCCGCAACGCAATCCGGTCTATACCGCCAAGCAGATCGCCGATCTGGATTTCTTGTCCGGCGGTCGGGTCGATGTCGGCGTTGGCGTCGGCTGGCTACGCGAGGAATTCGAGGCCCTGCAGGTGCCGTTCGAGCGGCGCGGCGCCCGGGCGCGCGACTATATGAAAGTCATGCAGGCGCTTTGGACGCAGGATTTGGCGTCCTACGAGGGCGAATTCTATTCGCTGCCCGCGTGCACTCAAAACCCCAAGCCGATGCAAAATCCGCATCCGCCCTTCATTTTCGGCGGCGAGAGCGAGCCGGCCTTACGCCGCGTCGCCGAATTCGGCGGCGGCTGGATGGGGGCCAGCATGTTGCCGGAGGACATGCCGGAAAAACTCGCGCGGCTGGATGTTTTGTTGGAGGAAAAGGGCCGTAAACGATCGGACATCAAGCTTCTCGTTATGCCGAACCAACGCCCGCAAGCCGACCTGTTTCCGCGCTATGAGGATTTGGGGGTTCAGCAGGTGGTGCATCTAGTCCCCTTGAAGCATATTGACGACGTGAAGTCGCGACTCGATCGGTTGGCTGAAATGGCGCTCGCGTAATCGTTGCCGCCAATATGACTTGTCTTCAGTTGAATTAGAGACCGGCGATCGCACTCCATAAAGTCGTATTGGACGAATTGGAGGGGTAAGTCGTGGATTGGCAAACCCGCTGGCGTGTCTATGGCGCAGAGGCCCGCAGGAAAATGCGTCGTTTGACCGGCGGCGAGGTCGACCTCTATCCCGCTCGGCCGAGCGGGACCGACCTAAGCCCGTCCGTGGGGCTTCTCGCGGAA
>Ga0315338_1003599_pt1 | contig 13335 bp, 14 predicted proteins | sample ASW8metaG_FD_204518 | JGI IMG/M metagenome (GOLD analysis project Ga0315338, IMG submission 204518) | Ammonia-oxidizing marine archaeal communities from Monterey Bay, California, United States - ASW #8 | ecosystem: Environmental > Aquatic > Marine > Coastal | place: USA: California | collected... | reverse complement strand
AGCTTATGGTGCCGCGCGGCGATCGCAGCGGCGCAGTCCTCGAACCACGCCTAACGGACCAGTGGTACGTTAACGCCAAGACACTAGCCGAACCGGCGATCGCCGCCGTGGAATCCGGAGATGTCCGCTTCGTCCCGGAAAACTGGTCCAAAACCTACTTCGAATGGATGCGGAATATCGAAGATTGGTGCATCTCCCGCCAACTATGGTGGGGACATCGAATTCCGGCCTGGTACAACGAAGACGGCCAGGTGTATGTGGCACGCAGTGAGGCCGAAGTCCGGGAGAAGCACCAGATCCCGGCAACGACTACTCTGCGACAAGACGAAGACGTGCTAGACACGTGGTTCTCCTCGGCGCTGTGGCCCTTCTCCACGTTGGACTGGCCGTCGGGCTCCAAGGAACTCAACACGTTCTACCCCACCAACGTTTTGGTTACTGGTTTCGACATCATCTTTTTCTGGGTTGCCCGAATGATCATGATGGGCTTGAAGTTTATGGATGAGGTCCCCTTCAGGAAGGTCTACATGACAGGCCTCATCCGCGACCATGCCGGACAAAAGATGTCCAAGAGTAAAGGCAATATTCTCGACCCGATCGACATCGTGGAAGGGGCGACCCTTCAGACACTGATTGAAAAGCGCACAGAAGGGATGATGCAACCGCATCTCAAAAAACAGATCGAGAAAGTAACACGAAAGGATTTCCCGGAAGGGATTGCGGCCTACGGTGCGGACGCACTCAGGCTGACGCTCGCAAATCTGGCGACGACCGCACGCGATATCAACCTCGACATGGGGCGTGTGGAGGGTAACCGCAACTTCTGCAACAAGCTCTGGAATGCTTCTCACTACGTGTTTACGCACGTGGAAAAGCTCGATGAGGGGGATACGGAACCTACCGTCGCGGACCGCTGGATCCAAGCACGGCTAGGCACTGTCGTCGACGCATTCCATAACAATTTCGAGGAGTACCGATTCGATCTCGCTTCCCAAGCGCTGTACGATTTCACCTGGCACGAATTCTGCGATTGGTATCTCGAACTCACAAAGCCGGTACTCAGCGATCCGGCCACATCCCCGGCCACGCTCCGAAGCACCCGCCGCTGCTTGGTGGAGGTGCTGAGCACGTTATTGAAACTGCTACACCCGATCGCGCCTTTCGTGACAGAGGAGCTATGGCTCGAGCTCTGCAAACTAACCGGCAAAACTAGTGAGACCCTGATGCTAGAACCCCTCCCGGATGCTGGGCTCTTCAAACCCGATGCGGAAGCCGAAAAAGAAATCGAATGGCTGCAAGCCTTCGTGATAGGCATAAGACAGATTCGCGGGGAAATGAATATCAGTCCGGGGAAAACCCTACCCGTACGACTAGCCGGTGCAACGTCGGCAGACCGGGAACGACTCAACCGGCTCGGTCTCTACTTGAACAACCTAGCCCGTCTACAGGATGTCGGGTTCGTCGCAACAGCCGATGAGGTCCCCGGTGCGGCGACCGCCGTCCTAAGACACATGACACTTCTCGTCCCGCTCGAAGGATTGATCGATCTCGCGGCTGAGCGGGAGAGGCTGACGCGGCAGCAGCAACAAGCGCAGGCGGACCTGGAAAAGGTGCAGAAAAAACTCGGTAATCCCCAGTTCCTTGCCAACGCACCAGCTGAAGTCGTCGACGGTCAACGGAATCGGGAAAACGAACTTCAGGAGCGATTGGAGCAACTGGACGCTCAGCTCAATCGCCTCCAAGATTAATAGCTAAAGAGACCGACGCACCCCTCTGACAACCAAACGGCGTGACGTAGCAACCGCGAAAGACACGGGGCAGAGCGGGTTCGCTAAGCTAGGCAATCTGGTGCACAGCGTGCTCTCTCGTCGCTCTGAATTCGACCGCCGGCCATCGCTCCTGGGTCAGGTTTAGGCTGACGGCACTTCGGGCTAAAAACACGAGCTCCCCGGTGTGATCGAATGCCAGGTCGCTCCGGAGTTTGTGTTTGAAGTCATCTAACATCCCAGGATCAGCACAATAGACCCAACGAGCCGTGAAGACGTTTATCACCTCAAAATTGCAGTCGACACCATACTCGTCCCGCAACCTAAAAGCTGCGACATCAAACTGCAACGGACCCACAACACCAAGAACGAGATTATTATTCGAGAGTGGCCGAAACAGCTGCGTGGCGCCTTCCTCGCAGAGTTGATCCAGGCCTTTATTGAGCGCCTTAAGTTTCAACGGATCCTTCAATACGGCTCGACGGAACAGCTCAGGCGCGAAGTCGGGTATGCCCGTAAACGAAAGCTGCTCGCCCTCGGAAAAACTATCACCAATGTTGATGGTGCCGTGGTTGTGCAGACCGATGATATCTCCTGCAACGGCCTCCTCAACGTGTTGACGGTCGGCGGCCAGAAATGTGATCGCCCCCCCTACCCGCACCTCGCGCTCGAGGCGCGTGTTGTAGAGCCGCATACCCGGCTTGTAGGTCCCGGAACAGATTCTGAGAAAAGCAATTCGATCCCGATGGGCGGGATCCATATTGGCCTGTATCTTGAACACGAAGCCGCTGAGCGCTTCCTCTGTCGGCTGCACCGTACGGCTAAGGCTGTCCCGAGCTTGAGGGGGCGGCGCATTCTCTACGAAAAAGTCGAGTAGCTCGCATATTCCGAAATTGTGGATCGCCGCGCCAAAGAAAACTGGCGTCTGCTCGCCCTTGAGATAACGTTCGAGATCGAACTTAGGACTCGCCCCCCGAATAAGCTCGACCTCCTCGCGCAGGGCAATTGCGATACTACCCAGGGCATCGTCTACGTCAGTCGAGGCAGCACCCTCCAATATACGAGACTCACTGACACGGCTCGAGTCTCCCCGCTCATATAAATGCACCCGGTCCTCAATTAAATCATAGATACCGCGGAAATCTCTTCCCATGCCGATGGGCCAGGTCACCGGCGCGCACTCGATGCCGAGCACCTTCTCGATTTCATCGATAACTTCGATCGGCTCTCGACCATCTCGATCTAGCTTATTGATGAAGCTTATTATTGGCGTCGTGCGCAGGCGGCAAACATCCATCAGCTTGATGGTCCGCCTCTCAACGCCTTTGGCTGCGTCGATGACCATCAGGGCGCTATCCACGGCAGTCAAGGTGCGATAGGTATCCTCCGAAAAATCCTCGTGCCCAGGCGTGTCGAGAAGATTCACGATTCGCCCACGGTAGGGGAATTGCATCACCGATGACGTCACCGAGATTCCACGCTCCTGCTCCAGCTGCATCCAATCCGACGTTACGTGGCGGCTCGCTTTGCGCCCTTTGACCGTACCGGCCATCTGGATAGCCCCCCCGAACAACAACAACTTTTCCGTAAGGGTCGTCTTCCCCGCGTCGGGATGAGAGATAATTGCGAACGTACGGCGTTCCGGATGGTCCGGCATGGCAAGTGGCTCGAGAGGGAACGCTACCGGACGTCGCAGACTGCCGCAGCCAAGATCACGGCGTCTTCGCGACCCCCGATCGCCTGATAATAAGAAGGACGGACACCAATCTGCTCGAAGCCCGCGGAGCGGTAAAGCCTGATAGCGATATTGTTGGACGGTCGTACTTCAAGGAACACGCGCTCCACGCCCACTTCTTCGGATTTAACCAAAAGCGCGTTCAATAAGCGCCTGCCGTAGCCCATCTGCTGACACTCCGGGTGAACGCAGAGGTTAAGAATGTGTGCCTCCCCAGCAGCAACTGACATTATGGCGTAGCCGCTGATAATACTGCCTATCTCCAACACCAGACTCTGATAGCCCGCCAGCAGACAATCTCTAAAAACACCTTTACTCCACGGGAATTCGTAACTGACGCGCTCGACAGCAGCGACCGCCTTCAGATCGGCCGGCGACATTGAACGAATCTGTGTTCTAGGTTGGACTGCGGCACTCATGGCTGTATCCGAAGTAGCTGCCTGACGAGCAAGAGGTCTTCCCACGCTTTGGCCTTGGCTGATGGGCTGCGCAGCAAATAGGCTGGATGGTAGCTAGCTACCAGCGGGGTCCCTTCCTCGCCGAAGCTTAACTCTCTGCCCCGCAGCCTACCGATGGGTGAATCAGACTGCAATAACAACTGTGCAGCGATTCGACCTAGCGCAAGTATGACCCTCGGCCGCAGTAGCTCCATCTGACGCTCTAGGTAGGGCGTGCAACTTGCTGCCTCTTCGGGTTTTGGATCTCGGTTATTCGGCGGTCGGCACTTCAGGATATTCGCTATGTAAACCTCCTGGCGGGTGAGCTGAATAGCCCCGAGCATCGCGTTCAATAGTTGACCGGCTTTTCCGACGAACGGCTCGCCCCGCCGATCCTCCTCGGCTCCCGGCGCCTCACCGATGATCAAGAGATCCGCATCGTGACTCCCCACACCGAATACGGTCTGGGAACGCCGACGGTGCAAACCACATAAAGTGCAGTCCCGCACTGCGGCCTGGAGCTCGCCCCAGTCAAGATCCGGGCTCGGCGAACCGGGTAATTCTGCCTGCTCTTGCCCTCGCGAAACCCATACGGATATCCCCATCGCTTCGAGGTACTGATCCCGAATGTTAGCCACCCTCAACCCGACTCTTTAAGCGAGGTCCTTCGACGTCTGAGCTCACGCCAGCACCAAAGTAATGGTGCAGAGGTCGTGTACACGAAGAACATGCTAAAAATAACTATGGGTGGGTTCAACGCGACAAGGATAAGCACCCCCAACACGAACATCAGGTTGCCGAACGGCACGCGCCGGCTCAAATCGATCTGTTTAAAGCTCGGATACCGAAAGTTGGACATCATGGCGAGCCCCGCGAGTGCTGTGATGGCGACGCCGGCTACCAGTGCGGTTAGCCCACCGATTTCGTACTCGACGCTACCCCAAACCATTGCTGCAACGCCGGCAGCCGCGGGTGGACTAGGCAACCCCTGAAACGAATGCTTGTCGCTCGCACCACTCGTATTGAATCTCGCCAGCCGAAGGCCGGCGGCCACCGTATAGAGGAAGGCAGCCAACCAGCCTAATCGACCCCATAGCGGGCCGAATTCGGACAATCGCACAACCCCCCACTGATACGTGACGATCGCAGGCGCCACGCCGAAAGACACCATATCAGCAAGGCTATCGAATTCTTTACCGAAATCGCTCTCCGTACTCGTCATTCGCGCCACGCGACCGTCGAGTCCGTCCAAAAACATCGCGATATAGATTCCCCAAGCGGCCCCCAGAAAGTTACCATCGATAGCGGCCACGATGGAGTAGAAACCAGCGAACAGCGCCCCGGTGGTCAGCAGGTTGGGAAGGAGATAAATGCCCCGCCTGCGAGATTTAGTGTTTTGGTTGTCCGTCATTACGGCTGGCGAGCGACGCACCTGGACCCCATGCTGCTGGAATTGGCCCGCCAAAGCAATTCCAGTATGGGAACATTCCTATTTGCCCGAAAAAGTAAAAATGTCCCCTTTTCCAGTCGATCGAGTGCGGGTGGTGCCATACAATCCGCGGACCAACCAAATCTCCTAGCCAAGCCAGAAGGACAGGCATGCGACTGACCGACCTACCCCTGAACACCTTTAAAGAAGTGCCTGCCGACGCCGAAGTCATCAGCCATCAGCTCATGTTGCGCGCGGGTCTAATTCGCCGTCTTGCGTCTGGCCTTTACAGCTGGCTCCCGCTTGGCATACGCGTACTGCATAAGGTTCAAAGAATCATTCGCGAAGAAATGGATAAAGCGGGTGGGCTGGAATTGCTCATGCCCGGCGTACAGCCCGCTGAGCTTTGGCGGGAATCCGGTCGTTGGGACCAGTACGGACCGCTGCTGCTTCGCCTCAAGGATCGACACGAACGGGCCTTCTGTCTCGGACCGACTCACGAAGAGGTGATCACGGATATCGCGCGCAATGAACTCAGGAGCTATCGACAGCTACCGGTCAATTACTACCAGATCCAGACCAAATTCCGGGATGAGATCCGACCGAGGTTCGGGGTCATGCGCGCCCGCGAGTTCATCATGAAAGATGCCTACTCGTTTCATCTGAATGAGGATTCGCTCGTAGAGGGCTACCAGATAATGAGACAGGCCTACGAGCGCATTTTCACTCGTCTGCAGCTGGAGTTCAGGATCGTCCTTGCCGACCCAGGCGAGATCGGCGGGAACAGGTCTGAGGAATTTCACGTTCTAGCGGAGTCGGGTGAGGACGCGATCGCCTATTCGGAGGCTGATGGCTTCGCGGCCAATGTGGAGACAGTCGCTCTGCCCCCTCCCGAAGACCGCCGACCCGTCCCCCGGAAGGAACTCGAGCGAGTTGAAACCCCCAATGTACGAACGATCGATGAGCTGTGTACGTTTCTCCATGTCACCCCCCAACAGTGTCTAAAAACCCTGCTCGTCCAGGGTGCGGAAACGCCCGCCGTTGCCCTCCTACTGCGTGGCGATCATGAGCTCAACAGCCTGAAAGCCGAATCGATGGACGCCGTCGCCAAACCCATTCGAATGCTTCGGGCTGCAGAGGTCCAAGCCGTGGCAGGGATCCAACCCGGCTATCTAGGGCCGGAGGCAGCAGAAATGCCGATTTACATCGATCAGGCGGCAACGACCATGAGCGATTTCGTCTGCGGGGCCAATGAAGTCGATCGCCACTGCATCGGTGCCAACTGGGAGAGGGATTTCCCACTTCCTCAGGTCGCTGACCTGAGAAACGCTGTCGCGGGAGACGCGAGCCCCTCCGGTGGCGACCCTCTAACTATTGCTCGAGGAATTGAAGTAGGTCATATCTTTCAGCTGGGGAAAAAATACAGTGACGCAATGGGTGCCACTGTACTCGACGCCGACGGAAAACCCTGTGCCATGCAGATGGGATGCTATGGCATCGGAGTGACTCGGGTAGTCGCGGCTGCGATCGAACAGAACAACGATGAACGCGGAATCATCTGGCCTGAGGCTATCGCTCCGTTCGATGTCATTCTGATTCCCATCAACATGGACAAGTCTTATCGGGTCAAAGAAGCCACGGATGAACTTTATGGCAGGCTCAAGGAAGCCGGCTTCGAGACGCTCTTGGACGATCGAAATCAGCGACCGGGCGTAAAGTTCGCGGATGCAGACCTCATCGGGATACCTCATCGACTCGTGGTCGCAGAGAAAGCTCTGGATCAGGGTGCAATCGAGTACAAGTCCCGCCACTCTGCCGACACCGAAATGCTGGCTGCGGAAAATGTCATCGACTCCCTCGCAGCGAGGCGGTCGTGCTGAGCGCTCGATAGCGACACCTGCCCTGCTGGGTTAAGGAAGTCGGGCGAAAGGAGTGGATTGGTTAAAGTGTTTCGAAGCCGGATGCAATGGGTTCGATCCATTCCTCCACCGTAACTCCCGAGACACGCGAACCCGACGGACCCTCCCACAACCACCCGCAGAGTTCGGCGATTCGATTCGAGTCTCCGGCAATAACGACCTCCACTCGGCCATCAGAGAGATTTTTCGCCCAACCTCGCAGGGATAACTTTGAAGCTTGCTGTGCGGTGCTTGCTCTATACCAAACGCCCTGGACGCGCCCGGAGACTAGACACCTCACCACGCGTTCCCTCGCGTTAACGGGTGGAGTGCTCAACGATTAGTTCTGAGGATCGGATTGAATCGCATTCAGTGCATTCACGGCGAGGTCCCTTGCACGTATCGCGTTGGCCCGTGCCATTCCCCAAAGCCCACTGCGTATCTGCGCCTCCGCCTCTGACAGTAAACGCTGTGCGTCGGTCAAGGGGATGGGTGCAGCCTCAGCATCCTCAGCGGCAGCGATGGCCTGGCGAGCATCACTCATCTCCTGAATAGGCGCCGAGGCGCAACCTGCGACAACCAGCATCAGGAGTAAAATCAAAGTCCGCCTGCTATTCACCCTTAATCCTCTAAGGATTTGGACCAAGAAATCTAAATGGGGTTTTAGTATAGCCGTCAAGCAAACCGGCCACCATGTGGAAAGCCATCCCGAACGTTTCTACACTGACCGATTAAGCGCAGCTCTACGAGATTCGCTTCATTAAAAAAAACCTTAGTAAACATGAGATTATAGATGAAAGCTAGAATTTATCATAATCCTCGTTGCTCAAAATCCCGCGCGACCAAGGCTTTGCTTGAATCCGAGGGCGTCGAGCTCGAGGTTATCGAGTACCTGAAGACACCCCCGGATGCCGAGGCTCTATCTCGCCTACTCGCAAAACTGGAGTTACCCGCAGCGAAACTCGTTCGCACGGGTGAAGCCGAGTTCAAAGAAACTGACATCGACCCCTCAACCACCAACGAAGCTACCTTGATCGAGCTCATGGTCACCGTACCCAAATTGATCGAACGACCCATCGTCGAGGTCGAGGATGCCGCAAGAATCGGGCGCCCGCCCGAGCGGGTGCTCGAATTATTTCGGTGAACAAACGAATTCTCGTCCTCTATTACTCTCGGAAAGGACGCACGGCGGAACTGGCACGGTACGCTGCGCGCGGCGTCGAATCCGCGGGCGGAGAGGCCATCATCCGCACTGTGCCACCGGTTTCGACAACCATCGAGGCTGTCGATCCGCCGGTACCCGACTCCGGTCCGCCGTTCGCTGCTGTCGCGGACCTGGAATCGTGCGATGGCTTACTGCTCGGGAGCCCAACTCGTTTCGGCAACATGGCAGCGCCGCTTAAGTACTTTCTAGATCTCACTTCTGATCTCTGGCTTAGGGGTGCACTCGTCGACAAACCGGCTGGCCTGTTTACGACCACGGGCTCACTACACGGAGGCCAGGAGACAACCTTAGTGTCGATGGCGCTGCCTTTGATCCACCATGGGATGTTCTGGGTAGGGCTCCCCTACACGGTACCAGCGGTCAATAACACCAGGACGGGCGGAGGACCGTATGGGGCCTCCCACATCGCGGCGGAGTGGAATCAAACGATCTCGGAGGAAGAGCGTACGCTTGCCGCGGAACTGGGCGGCCGCGTCACAAGACTGGCCATCGCGCTATCTGCCTCGGGCCGATAGCCAGCCAGCCAAGTGCGACCTAATGAACGGAATCGTGAGCTTTCGCTGCGCCGCAAGAGAAGCACGATCCAGCGTATCAAGCCATTGGCACAAAGCGCCCATATCACGACGAGCCCGATGGAGCAGGAATCGTGCGGAGGACTCCGGCAACTCGATACCTCTGAAACGCGCGTGGGTCTGCAGCGCAACAAGCAGATCTTCGTCCGACAGGTTCCTTATGTGGTAGACGACGGCCCCGGAAGCACGTGAGCTCAGATCGGGCAGGGAAAAATTCAAGCCCCCTGGTGCGCATCGGGCCGCGCACAACAATCGGACTCCCTCTGACTGTGCGGCGTTGAAGAGACCAAAGAGAGCGTGGTCCCAGGCTGGATCGCCCGCCACGGCGTCGACATCGTCCAGCGCGACAACGGCCAAAGAGTCGAGACCCTCTAGCCTATCCGGCGCCGGCAGTTCGGCCAGTGGCACATACATTGCTTTGCCGAACATCCCAGCCGCGCAGCTAGCCTGCAAAAGGTGTGTCCGGCCACAACCTGGTGCGCCCCAGAGCCAAACCGGTCCTGTAACCGAAGCGTCTTCGATAGAAAAGGAACTCAAATGCGCCAACAAGACTCCATTTTCACCGGCGACGTAAGTCTCGAAGCGAGCCGATGGCTCGAGCGGAAACGGCAATGGGAGTTGAGCAAGCTCAGCCGTGTCGCGACTCATTGAACCGCCTGACGGCGCTATTGAGCCACGTGGGTCTTGCGCCATGCCCGCTTACTCCAGCCGACAACATAGTTCAGTCCGCTGGTTATGCTGGTGAAAACAACAGCTGCTCCGAGAAACATCACGGCCTGCGGCGTTGGCCATTGAAGGGCAGCGCCGGTAAGCGTAGATATTACAAAGGTAAACTGCACAGCCGTATTCAGCTTGCTTATTAGGCTGGCATCACCTTGAATCGGTTCGATCAAAACTTGATAGGTCACAGCACCCGCAATGATGACGATATCCCGTGAAACGACTAACACCGTCAAAAATAGTGGGACCAACCCCAGATAGGTCAGCGTTAAGAAGACGCTGAATACGAGCAGTTTGTCAGCGGCCGGATCGAGGAGACCGCCGAGCCGCGTGCGCCAATCGAAGTTCCGCGCTAGAAACCCATCGACAGCATCGGAGAACGCTGCGACGCCGATCAGGGTCAGCGCTGCCAAGTATCGGCCTTCCAACAACATCAGCACGATGGGGGCCACCAGAATGACGCGACCGATGCAAATCGCATTGGGCAGCCACTTAAGCGTCATTTCACTCGCTCCCCTGGCCGGGCTATTCGGAAAGAGCGAAGGTCAGATGGCCATTGGTGGCATCATCTATTGGCGAAGGCCGCCGGGTCACCACGTCGCTCAAGGTCAGCACTTTCTCAAGCACTTCTGATCCACCGCGCGCGGCCACCCGCAACGTCAATGTCGTCCCAGAGAAATCTTCGACATCCACGGAGTTCAAGACACTTAGGCCCTCTATGTAGCGCATGACCTGCCCGTAGTCTTCCAGCGTTTCAATGTCGACCACCGTGATTCGAACCGTGAGCGCTCCCCCAATGCTGCTGAATTCATCCGCATAGAGGTCGGCTAGCCGATCTAAGCCCGAGCGTAAGGAGCCGCCCGGAAGTATGAATTGCCCGCGACCACGGAGAAGTGTCCATTGGACGGCCAAACCACGTTCGGTAATCCGAACCCGCCCGCTCAATACAGCATCAGCGCCGTAGCGCCCCGATGCCTGACGCACTCTATCGCTGAATCCGCCCCAAACGTCGATAAAGTCTATAGCGCCTGCGTCTTGTAGGTCCCACAGTGGCAGGGTGATCGGCAGGCCCCTCTCACTGGCGGCCAGCTCCAACTGGGTTCGCAGCTCATCTTCGACGGCGATGAGCGCGTCGCTTCGCGCCGTGGCGAGGGTCTCCGCGGACAGGATCCCACGCTCGCCGAATCCAGCGTCAATGGCGACCCAAAGGAGCGTCATCGGGCGCTCTTCGCCCCAAATGGGCTGATTACGCTGAACGAGCACATCCCCCACGGCGCGCGCATCAAACGTTACTAGCAGATTCTCCCTATCCGGATAGCCTCTCTGCACGACGAATTGCGCCGCGTTTTGCACGAGATCTTCTAGGGCTGGCACGAGCACAGCGTCGGCTCGCCCGGTCACCCGAGTCAGCAACCGGCCCATGGCGAGCCGGACGTAATACTCCTCCGTGAGCGGTTCCTGGCCTCCGATTGGCTCGAATTCGAGGGGGACCGTGACGGTATAGAGGTCCTCGAATGCAGTCGCTGGGCTCTCGCTCAGCATCAAAAGCGCGGCGAGTCCCAAAACCCCAAAGGTGCGTATCGATTCGATCATCGCTGTCCAGGATGGAACATACTAGCTTATTATACCGGCCACGGTTCCCAACCCGGTGTCATGATTCAAGGAATGACCTCTAGAGCCCCCATTACCTATAAAGACTCGGGTGTCGACATCGACGCGGGAGAGGCGCTCGTCCAGCGCATTAGCCAAGCCGTCAGCCGCACGACGCGACCCGAGGTGCTTGGGGGGCTTGGTGGGTTTGGCGGACTCTTCAAGCTGCCGGTCGATCGATACCGTCAGCCGATCCTCGTATCTGGCGCAGATGGGGTGGGGACGAAGCTGAAACTGGCAATCGAGCAGGGTGCACACGACGAGGTCGGGATCGACCTCGTCGCCATGTGCGTCAACGACGTGATCGTACAAGGGGCGGAGCCCCTATTCTTTCTGGACTATTTCGTGACTCCCCGATTGGATGTGGACATCGCGGCACGAGTGATCGGCGGCATTGCACGCGGTTGCGAGCTCGCCGGCGCAGCTTTGATCGGTGGCGAGACAGCAGAGCACCCAGGTATGCACGCCGAGGGCGAATACGACCTCGCCGGATTCTGCGTCGGAGTCGTCGAGGAAGACCGACTAATTGACGGGCATACGATCGCTGAGGGTGATAGCGTCATCGGAATTGCTTCCTCGGGCCCACATTCGAATGGGTTCTCATTGATCCGGAAGGCGCTGGATCGATGTCCAGACGGATCACGGACACTAGTCGACGGTCGGCCCGTCATCGACCAGCTTCTGATTCCCACCCGAATTTACTCGAAATCCGTACTGCAATTGCTAGAGGTCGTCGAAACCAGGGGGCTCTGCCATATCACCGGGGGGGGGCTGTCGGAAAACATCCCACGAATCCTGCCCGAGGGCCTGAGCGCGCGCCTAGAGCGCTCCGCCTGGCCTTCCCTACCGGTATTTGAGTGGCTAGAGGACTGCGGCGTTGGAGCCGAGGAAATGTTGAGGACATTCAACTGCGGGATCGGCATGGTTGCCATCATAGAGCCCAACGCTACGGATGCCGCTTTGGGCCTGCTGGAGGCATGTGGAGAACAGGCCTGGGTCGTCGGCGAGATCGTCAAAGATGAACTACACCGAACAGAGGTCGTTTGACCGAGAGCAACCTCCCGCCGCGGGTTCCTCAAGGCTGCCGGTGATCAAAGCGCCGGCATTAACTCTGCTGACCATCGCGGCCACGTGTTGTTTCAACGAACTGATGGCCGCAGAACCCATCTCCACCTATCGAGCCACGTATGATATTTCGTATAGGAATCTCCGAGTCGGAACTTCCGAGTTCTCTGTGACCCACGACCCCACTAGCGGCATCTACACGTTTGCGTCCACATCCCGTTTCCTGGGATTGATGAGGTTGGTCTCCCCAAGACCTTTCGTAGAAATTAGTGAGTTCGTCTACGAGCAAGACCGAATTCGGCCGTTGAGGTACTCGTACGAGGGTGGCAACCGAAGGGGCGAAGATAACTACAACATTGCATTCGATTGGACTAATGGTGTAGCGACGACGACTACCCAAGGCCGAAGGATCCAGTCCGAATTGACCCCGGGAACACTGGATCGTGGCAGCATGCAGGCCGCAGTGATGCTCGACATGCGTGCTTCGGGTCCGGACCGCTATACGCTGATTGATAATGATGGAATAAGCATCTACGAGTACTCGGCCGATGGTGAAGAAACGCTTAACACGCCCATGGGATTGGTCGGTACGCAAAAGTTCATCCAACAGAGACGTGGCTCATCGCGACGAACCATCATCTGGATGCACTCGAAACCTAATTATCTGCCGGTGCGGATCGAACAACAGAAAAACGGCATCACTCGCGCGACATTCTTCCTGCAATCGTTCGAATGGCTCGGAGAAGAAGAATGACGCGGATCAGGCTTTTGGCAGCGTGACGCCTTTCTGCCCCTGATACTTGCCACCACGATCCAGATAACTCATCTCACAAACCTC
>Ga0315338_1003598_pt1 | contig 13336 bp, 10 predicted proteins | sample ASW8metaG_FD_204518 | JGI IMG/M metagenome (GOLD analysis project Ga0315338, IMG submission 204518) | Ammonia-oxidizing marine archaeal communities from Monterey Bay, California, United States - ASW #8 | ecosystem: Environmental > Aquatic > Marine > Coastal | place: USA: California | collected... | reverse complement strand
GGGCTGCATGTCTCTCCTGGCAGCCTGCCCGGAGGTGAGCCACCGATTACAGAATCCCGAAAGAGCCCAAAGATATCGCGTGATTGGAAGTGCAAAGGCCTGGATTTGTTGGAGCGGGGGCGAAAACGTTCTCTGGTCCGAGGCAGGATATTTGTTCTCGGGCGAGGCGCGCTGTGGTTCTAGTTTGAACTTGCCCGTCTAGATCCATAGATAGAGCGCACAAGTCGGGCCGGCGCTAAGTAGTTTCTAATCCCGGTTCGGACGATTACCAAAGGGACTTTTATCGCCTCTTGGAGGAGGAATCCACAACTCTTCGGCGTCTTCTCCGTCTGGCCCACTGGGTGGCGTTATTGGAGGTGGTATAGGTTTCCCCCCGTCGATTGGAGGATTGATTCGATTCGGATTGGATGGATATTGGGCGAGCACCACAGATTCCCCCGCCTCTTCCGCTACGGAGGGTGCGCGTAGTTCGAGCCGCATTTTGTGATGTTGGAGTGCTTGATAGAAGTTATACAAGTCGTAAAGTGCGTTCCCCTCTAGCCACAGTTGGTCGCGCTTTTCAAATTGCCTTGGGGTTGGTCGTTTGTCACCAATTTTGTTTTTCATTTTCTCGTAGATGTCTACCCGCTTTTGGAAATCGCTTTTAATACTATCTGTAGTGAGAGGCTGCCAGCTCCGTTTGTTATTCTTTGGCGCTTTGCCAATCTGATAATCTTTGGTGAGTGTTAGTTGAATGTTTCGGGTCCCGTTTTTCAAACCCGGCAAATCTTTCCATACCCACCGGAAGCGTGCCCTGATCATGCCGGTGTCATTTTTCGGGGTCCAGGTGTAGGACTCCGTCAGTGGAATGGCGCCCTCGGTGGTTGGCCTCCCTACGGTCGGAGCGTGAAAAGGAGCCCCTTCTGGAGTGATCGGTTCAGTCAACCAGACTATTTTGTCGGGTGCGTGCGGGATCGACATCTCATACTCGCCGGTGTGTCTCCGACTGAAGAGGCGAATATCGGGTGCCGCTTCTATGATTCTCATTAGCATTTTCTTTTTGTGTTTGCCCGCGCGGACGCTCAGCATGCAATTGTGAAGCAGGGTTGCAACCTGTGGGGGGTAGGCGGGGCCCCAGCTAAAAAATATCCCGTCTTCATCTAGGGTGATTTCAGCGACCGGGGTGTCCTGTGCCGGAATTACAATTTGCCATCTGCCATCCCTCTTCGGATCGCGGGCGATTTTCATGTCGTGTGCATCGCCATAGGCAGGCACATCGAGCTCGAGTCGGCAATTCGCGTTGGGCGGAAAGGAAACGCTTTCTGCTAGAAGGCCTTCATCCTCGGGGAGCGCTACCGCAAGAGGAAGCCGATTCAGGCTGGCCGGGTTAAAAACTGGACTAAAATCTGTTTTCAGATCGGGTTTGGGCTTCGGCCGTGGTGCGACCGGCTGAGGTTTCGACTTGGGCTTTGAAGTCGGTTCTGGTCGGGAGAATTCCTCACCCTCAACGTCGACCTGTTGAGGCCTTTTCTTTTTGGCAACCTTGGGTGCCTTTTGGGTACTGACGAAATAGACACCGGCGGCAATGACAAGAAATCCAATTCCCACAAACAGAATAATGGTAACTGTGGGGTCGTTTTTCTTTTTGCGTGCGGGGCGTCTTTTTACCGCAGGTCGTCTTCGATGGGCCATCAGCTTCTCCGTTCAAATGATTCGCGGTTTTGCCGCTTGATTCTTTTGATCGCCTCTGCTGCAGGGTGGTACGTGTTTGCGTGTTGGAGGCTGTCCAATGATTGTCCGTCTCTGCGACTGGCTGTGATTCTAACACCGAGATGTCCCCCTCGACAGAGGGGCGTGTGTGCTATGTAGATTGAGTGAACGATTGCACCGGTCGGTGTTCACTCGGCTTTACTCCTCAGGGTGTTGCCAGATGTTCGATTTGCGAGTGAGTGTGCCATGCACAAAAAAATAGATCATGAAGTAAAAGGCAGATCCGAAGAGCAGCGAAAAGATGACGATCACAGGAAAGTGTTCAGAGAATAAAACCATGATCGGGGGATCGAGGGTTTTCGGAACACGGCGTTGTACGGGGCCCTTTCCAGCCGACTGCCTTGCCGCTTCGTTGCGCCACTGTTGCCAATCGGCTTGGGTGCTGGCAGAGTGATTGCCATCCAATTGCTTATTGCGCAGAGAAATCATTCCATAAAGAATAGCGGCCATCGTCATCAGATAGCCAGTGAGCCATATACGTTGCAGCAGGCGGGACTTCCGGTTGCGTCGTATCATGGATTGCCGGTTCCATCTTGTAACAATTTGTGGAGTTGGGGAAGCAGTAAGGCCATTGCCCGGGCCCGATGGCTAATGGCGGCCTTCATTGCCGGACCAAGTTCGCCAAACGTGCGATGGTATTCGATGATCTCAAAGAGTGGGTCGTATCCAAAACCGTGGTTTCCTGCTTCTTCGTAGCGTATACGCCCACAACAGTGGGATTCGCTCTCGGCACAAATATTTCCCAAAGGATCGGACAAAGCCATGTGGCAGCTGTAGTGTGCTGTTCGCTCTGCCATCGGCAAGTTACCAAGTTTTTTGATCAACAATTGATTGTTTTCCTGATCGGTTGCGTCCGGACCGGCAAAACGAGCTGAATAGATGCCGGGTCTGCCTTCCAATGCGTCGACACAAATGCCGCTATCTTCCCCAAGAACCCATTGTCCGAGGTGGCGGGCCTGTTCAGACGCTTTCTTTTTCGCATTGGCGGCAAACGAGTCGCCGTCTTCGAGAACATCAATGCTTCCCGGATAGTGGGCGAGCGTCTCGACAGTGATGCCCAGGGGCGCAAGCAGGTCGGAGAGTTCAATCCCTTTTTTGGGATTATGCGTGCCTAGAATGAGTAGCGAACAGGGAATCATTTTCTGTTCAGCGGATGCTGAGTGTGCGTCGTGCAAAATCGCTACTCACCGATCGCTTCGGTACAGAAATTAAGGTGGGGTGAACGTCAAATGGAATGCCCAGCAATTGTTCTGGTGCAATACGGGATTGTACCCTCGCCTGCTGCCCCGGTGTAACTTGGGGTGCCTTTTGTTTTGCTCCAAACCGATAAATCAACTCTTGAACCTGCGGTTCGTACACCAGCGTTCCTCCCGGCACTTTCTCGGGTGGCTTGTTAAAGCCCCCCACCGTCACGATGCTACTGCGACGGTCATGGAATTGGTAGGCCTCATAGCCTTTGGCTCGTAGGGCCACCGCCAGCCGATGGGCTTTCAGGGCCCCTTCTTCCAGCCGACTTGAGGTGATGTTGTTTTTCTCGATCTCTTTGATATGGGCAGGGTTGACCGCGACCAAGCCGCTGAAGGTTGCCACTCTGACAGTATAGGTATCGGGACACTCAAGCAGGCTGTATTTCATTCCTTCGTTGAGTTGTGCGACGAAACGGTCGATGCCTTTGGGACGAAAATACTCGTCAGGTAGTAACGGGTTTGTGGTTATGAATGCGAGCTTCATAGGACCGAGTGCATTTTTACCCGTTTGGTTTTTTCCAAGAAAATCCTTGTGCAGTTTGCGCAACTCAGCAAAAGTACGGCTGCTTTTATCTGCTTCTGAGTTGAGCGATTTAAGCGAGAGGGCCTTGATCCGTTTCAGGTCGCGTTGGGCGTTGGGGTCGTCCACGGAAGTATAGTTTCCAACAAGCACTGCCACTTCACTGACCGCATTGTTGTTCTGGTGACGCATGCGACGCGGATTGCCGAATTTATCGACCCCTCTTCCTATAAAACCTTCAGAATAATCATAGGTTTCTAGATGCATGTAGGCCGTCAGTGTATGCTGTTTTCGCAATTCATACACAAGCTGGTGCGCTTCCTCTTTAGCGTTCGGCCCTCGATAGGTCATGGCCATGATCATCCAGGGCCCATGCTCATCCATGAGTTCGTACGACTTGTCGGGATTGGCATCGACGTGTTGGGATTTTCCCAAGCCTAGCCAGGGTGGCGCTGCAGTTGCTCGGCAGCCAACATCCCAACTCGAGAGGATAAAAAGACAGATGATCGTAAAGAAGGGGATTTTCATGCAGTTAATAATTTGCTCTATATGATTTGAGTGTGATCAACGCTCGAGAAACAAAATCTGCCCGGTGCAGTGGAAACGCCGCAGAAAAGAGGGGCCGGAGTCTAGCAGACCCCTGATACCACTGGTAGATCTTTTTGAACCGGAAAATGGCTAGCTCCGGATGGTTGCTCGAACTGATAGCATGCTGCCACGGCTGTCTCGGCAACATTGCATTACAGAAAGAACACCGGTTTTGTCTGCATCGGAAGTGGGGAGTTTGAGATGGCCTGAGCCAGATGCCTTCCCTGTGTGGAAGGGCCGATTAAGAAGTGGAGGATAGCGGGCTCGAACCGCTGACCTTCTGGCTGCCAGCCAGACGCTCTCCCAACTGAGCTAATCCCCCGTATGCAGCATTTTCTGCGCGATATTTTTCAACCAAGTGTTTTCCATTCTCAAGTGAGCGAACGCTGCCATTGCGAAAATGCACTAAAAACCTTATCACCGCGGCGGCAGGGTGTCAACGGAAGGTTGGCATCTGTTACGCCGCCGGCAATGGCTACGCAGTTGTCCGGACACTCTGCAGCAATGGTTTCAATACGTGGATGAGGTTCTCTTGAAACGCCAGCTATTCAACGTACTCAAGGTACTCGCCTCCCTGGGTATCCTCACATATTTGATCGTCAGCACTTTTCACAAACATCCGGAATCCTTGCATCAACTCCAAAGTGAGCCAAAAAATTGGTCACTCTTAATTGCCGCCTGGGTACTTTTGAGCGTGGCGTTAATGATCACCTTTTTTCGTTGGTATTTGCTGGTGCGGGTGCTCTCGCTACCATTTTCCCTGCGGGATGCATTTCGGTTGGGTTTTGTTGGCTACTTTTTCAACCTGATTTCCATTGGTGCCGTTGGTGGCGATCTGTTTAAGGCGATCTTTTTGGCACGCGAGCAACCGGGACGCCGTACGGAGGCAGTGGCCACGGTGATTGTCGATCGACTTGTGGGCCTTTACGGCCTGCTGTTAATCGCCAGTGTGGCAATCGCCTTTTCAAAGGTGTCGCAGTTCAGTGATCATGTTCGTTTATTGTGCCAGGGGACGTTGATCGTTACGGCAGTCGCGTCCGTTGCTTTGTTGATGCTGGTGATGGGATTCGGCATCAACGGAAAACTGGCCAACCAATTGTGCCGGGTGCGGCGTATCGGCCCATTTTTTGAAAGGCTTATCTTTGCTGCCCAAACCTACCGAAAGCACATTTCTGTACTTGGGCAGGCCCTTTTGTTAACACTCTGCGTACATGCCATAGGAGCGGTAGCCTTTTTCTTCATTGCCAGTTCGCTGCCTGGCGAGACGCCGAGTCTTGCGACCCATTTTTTTATTATTCCATTAGGAATGGTCGCCGGTGTGATTCCGTTGCCAATGGGTGCTTTAGGAGCAATTGAAGGGGTGATGCAATTTCTTTACGATCAGACGGGCGGAAATGTCGCTAAGGGACTCGTGGTTACCCTTGTCTATCGGTTGATCACAATTCTCATCGCAATGGTAGGAGTTGGATTCTATGTACGTACGCAGCGCGATCTAAATCGGGTACTCAAAGAAGCCCGCCAGTTGGGTGGTGCCTATGATTAGTTCTTTTCGCTTGTCTGCTGCCGCGATGCGTTGAGCTTTTCCTCCGCCGCGCTCTTGCGGTAGTAGTCGGGTACGAACTGCCAGATGTCATCCTGCTCGCCATGGCGAAACTTTTCGATGGCAAGTTGGCCTACAATGCCGGCCCGCGGCATCCAAAACTCCTCGCCAAGACATTCTACGTTTGCGGGCAACCGGTCGCCAACTTTTGCCAGAAGCGGACCAACAACGCGATCATTGGGTTTAAGACGTTTCATCCAATCATCCACCGATAGAATCGTTGTCGTCTCAATTTCCCTGAGAGGCTTCTCTTCTTCGGGAAAGAATTTCGCGGCATAACACTCGTCCCGCTGGGCGTCCATCACACACCAGATGGGTGTGGCGCCCTCGGCAGCGGCGGCTAGAGCCCGCAGCGAGTTTACTCCCACAATCACTGCATTGACTGCATAGGCAATCATTTTTGCAGTGACGATTCCCACTCGTAATCCTGTGAACGAACCGGGTCCACGGGCTACTGCGACGAGGTCGATTTCCTGTGGAGACCAACCTTCACGATCAAATAACTGTTTGATGCAAAGGGTGAGTGACTGCGCACTACGGGTGTCTGCGGGAAGAGGCTGCTCAGCCACGCAGTCACCTGCCAGCAATAGTGCAACCGAACCGGTTCTTCCAGCGGTTTCAATGGCAAGTGTTTTCATGGTGTTGGTGTAGAGAAAAGCAGGCTTGTGAGTTTCAACATGCCACGGACAAAGAGCAGAATGACCGATCTTCCAACGGGGTTTCCATTTATAGCAATCGGTAATGGCTTCTGGCGAGACGCCAACGGAGAGCTGCTCCTAGCTGCGGAACGTTTCCCCTGCCTTGACCGGCCTTCTCAGGCGGCTTAGGATTGCGATTTCGCTCGTAAAATGTTTTCTGAGCTAAGTTTACAGGCATGGTACGTTCCCGATGTGGATTTGTTGGGCCAGATAGTTTGGATGGACGTCGTCAGAGCAACTCCCGGCGCTAGAAAAGGGACGAGACCGTGAAGCGAGCGATCATTAGCGATATACACAGCAATCTAGAGGGCCTTCAGGCGGTCTTGGAAGATATTGAAAATCAGGGCATTACAGAAATCTACTGCCTGGGAGATATTATCGGTTACGGCCCCAATCCCCGTGAGTGCATTGATCTGATCATCAATTGCGATGCCTGTCTCTTGGGTAACCACGATCAAGGCGCATTGTTTGATCCCGAGGGATTTAATTCGGGTGCTGAAAGGGCAATTTTCTGGACCCGGGAACAACTCGAAGATCCAAAAGAAAATGCCAAAGAAAACGCCCGACGTTGGGATTTTTTGGGTGAGCTACCGAGAAATCGCAAGGAGGACGGTCTCATTTATGTGCACGGGTCGCCGCGCAATCCATTGAACGAATATGTTTTTCCGGAAGATATTTATAATCAGAGGAAAATGGAAAAATTATTCGGTCTGGTCGAGAAGACGTGCTTTCAAGGCCACACGCATGTTCCTGGCGTTTTTACAGAAGGGCTGCGATTTTATCCACCGGAAGAAATAGACAACGAGTACAAACTGGGCGAAGAAAAAATCATGGTCAATGTGGGTTCGGTAGGACAGCCACGAGACGGAGACCCCCGAGCCTGCTACGTCATCTTTACGGAAGATACCCTGAAGTACCAGCGTGTGGAGTACGATCGTGAAACGACCATTCAAAAAATCTATGACATCTCGGAGTTGGATAACTTTCTTGGGGATAGGCTGCTTGCTGGCCGTTAATCGATGACTGACAGAGACGTTGTCGATGCATTTGTTAATGCCAGCCGCTGTTTTTCAGAACAACAATTTTTGCATTCCTGAATTGACCCAAGAGTAACCAGCGACAACAAGGATTCAATGGCCGAGTGAATCGGCAGAAGAGGCGTGATGCGTGGATAAGCGATTTTTCTTATTTCTGGCTGCGTCGATGGTGATCTTGATCGGATCCCAGGCGATCATAAACAGCATCTTTCCGCCTCCCGAAAGACCTGCACCAAAAGTCGGCGAAGATGCCCTTGCCGAGGAGCAACAGAAAGACAAAAGTGCTGCCGATCGTGAGGCTGCAGGCCGTGATTCGGTTGTCCCCGGGGCTGTTGCAAAGCCTGACGAAAAAGGTGTTATTAAGGATTCTGAAAAATCGGTCCAGGAGCAACCAAAAAAAGAATCAACCGCAACTCAAGCGGTACCAAAACAATCCCCTCAAGAAAAAGCACACCCACTCCGCTACGTGTCACTCGGATCCCTCGACCCGCGCGGCGATTCTCGGGCACTTGTGACACTGACGAGTCTGGGTGCCTCGATCGAACGCCTGGAACTGAACAATCCACGCTACCGCGACATGGTGGATACCAGCGGCTACTTAGGGCATTTAATAGGGATGGAGGTTTCCGAGGGGTATGAAGTGGGCTATGTCGGCCGTGGAACACCCGCAGATCAGGCGGGCTTGCGCGTGAAAGACATCATCGTCGAGGCAGGCGGAGCCCCGGTTCAACGGCAGGAAGATCTGAGCCGCCGGCTTCAAGAGATGAAAGCTGGCCAGCAACTGCAACTTGTCATTTTGCGTGATGGCCAACGCACAGGACCGCTCGATGTGACGTTGATTCGCCGTCCCCTGGAGATCGTCCGCCCAGAGATGGCCGCCCAGCCGCTAGGGTCGTATCAGCCCGGTATTCACGATCCATTTTCGCTTTTGCTTACCCTGAGCCAGATCGACCAACAGAAACTCTTGCCCGAAGAGAGTGTGATCGAAGGCGCCGAACTGCATGATGTGAATTGGGCCATTACAAAGAGCGGTCCTCTGGAAGTCCGCTTTGAAAAGGAACTTCCCGCGCACGGTCTAACAGTCATCAAGTATTTTCAGTTGGCAGAAGTTCCCGATAGTGAGATCGGCAACGAGGATTATAAGGCGTATCACCTGTTTGTGGATCTCACGATCAAAAACCAAAACAATGAATCGCGTGAGATCGCCTATCGATTGGATGGGCCCACGGGGATGCCGACAGAAGGTTGGTGGTATTCGCGTAAGATAAGCCGTACGTGGGGGGGCGCTGCATTGCGCGATGTTGCTGCCCACTCGCTCAGAGACGGCCCCAATCTGATCAGTGCTTCACGAATAGTGGATGACACCGAAGAGGAGGAGATGACAGTTAATCTGCAAATGCCCTCCGGTGAGACCAATCCGCTCGCGTATCTCGGGGTTGAAACGCAGTATTTTGCGGCGATTCTTATTCCTTTTGAGCAAGATGACACTGAACACGATGACGCTGAGCAAAGCTACAAAAGCTACAGAGGCATTCGTGTCGGTGATAAACTTCCGGACAAATCAAAGCTCTATTTGACCAACGTAACGTCACAGCTGACAAGTGTTACAGAAACGATAGAACCGAATGGTGAATTCCATGATCGGTTTCAGTTTTTCACGGGACCGAAAAGACGAAGCCTGCTAAAAAAATACAGTGCGCCCAACTTTCCCGAACCAGTCAACCTGTCTGAATTGATCTATTATGGCTGGCCGATCTGGGGATTTTTTGCCAGACCTCTTTCGGATGTTTTGCAATTTTTTTATCGGATCATCCCCAACTACGGTATTGCCATTATTCTTCTCACCATGGTTGTCCGGATGTGCATGTTTCCGTTGGGCCGAAAACAGGCTTTAAACGCGCAGAAGATGCAGGAGCTACAACCCGAAATAAAAAAGATCACCGAGAAGTATAAGGGTGAAATGGAGAAGCGATCTAAAGCACTTCAAGAACTTTATCGCAAGCATAAATACAATCCGATGTCCGGCTGTCTCCCTCTTTTTATTCAATTACCAATATTTATCGGACTTTACCGGGCATTGATGACCGATGTGGCACTCCGGCAGGCACCCCTGATTAGCAGCTCAATTTCATGGGCCAATAATCTTGCCGCGCCCGATATGCTGTGGCGCTGGGACAAAGCAGTCCCCATCGCTTTTCTGACCTCGGAGTCGGGATGGTTGGGCCCGTATTTAAATGTTCTACCACTGGTAACGGTCGTTTTGTTTGTGGTGCAGCAAAAGATGTTTATGCCGCCGCCGACGGATGATCAATCGGCCATGCAGCAAAAGATCATGAAGTACATGATGGTCTTTATGGGATTTTTGTTTTTTAAAGTGCCGAGTGGGTTGTGTATCTATTTTATTGTTTCGAGTCTATGGGGGCTCGGCGAACGCAAACTGCTTCCCAAAATCAAAAAAGATGTGGCATCGACGGTTTTGCAATCTGAAACCAAGGCGGTGGCAAAAAGTGGCAGTAGCGGTTCCCGTGAATCGAAGTCGCAAAAAAAACGGCGACGCAAAAATCGGAAATGATCGATCCAGATGGCGGAACAGAAGCTGGTTGCCCGGCACAATAGCCATCGGCACGCATGAATATCGCTGTCCAGATTGAAGTAGGGTATGCTAGGCAACGTCTCGTATCGAGTGGACGATACCATTGCGGCAATAGCGACCGCAGCGGGGGCATCGGCTCGGGCAATCATTCGCATTGCCGGTCCCGGAGTTGTCGATTGCCTCTCAGAAGTTTTTGAGGCGGAGCGAGACTCAGGCCCTGGTGCCACAGGCGATCTTTTGATCCAGACTCAGGCAGCCTCTGTTTTTTCGGGGTGCCTTCTGTTTGACTCTTTTACACCTCAGTTGCCCTGCCAAATCTATTACTGGCCGGATGAACGAAGTTTTACCAAAAGTCCTCTGGCGGAAATTCATCTACCCGGATCGCAGGCGTTAGCAGAAGCGGCGCTCGAACTTGTTTGCAATCATGGTGTCCGCCTAGCTGCCCGAGGAGAATTTACGTTGCGGGCATTTTTGGCCGGGAGGATCGATTTGACCGAGGCCGAGGCTGTGCTTGGCTTGATTGATGCGGGCAGTGAAGGAGAATTTGACGTAGCGCTGCATCAACTAGCAGGAGGTTTGAGTGAGCCAATCACGCAATTGCGTGATGGATTGCTCCATACGCTCGCTGAACTGGAAGCGGGGCTCGATTTTGTCGAAGAGGACATCGAGTTTATCAGCAACCGGCAGCTATTAGAGACGCTCAACAAAACCCAAGGTGAAATTTCCAAACTGCAGGCGCAGATGAAAAGTAGGACCGTTGCCAGCGAAACCATTCGAGTCGTTTTTTGCGGGTCCGCGAATGTTGGCAAAAGTAGCCTGTTCAATTGCATGGTGGATGGCGAGGCCTTGGAATCCGATCTGCCAGGTACCACGCGTGACTATCTCGCAGCAACACTTGATTTAGATGGGATCCGCTGTGAACTCATCGATACCGCTGGCGTGGCAAGAGAAGACGGAAGCGAGCCAATCATGGTCGCTGCACAGGCTTTGACTGCCCGCCAACTGAAGCAGGCGCATATCCAGCTTTTTTGTCTTGATGCCAGTCGCCCTCTGAATGACTGGGAAAAAGAACAACTGGCCTCCAAGCCGGTGGTCGACAGAGTGATTGTACTCACAAAATGTGACATTATGGCGGAGTTGCCACACCACGTTCGGTTGGAGCAACGTCCTGAAATGATCTGCACCAGCAGTCATTCGGGGGTAGGGATAGAAACACTCTGCAGAGAGATCCGCCACCATGTATTGGCGGTGCCTGCCGAAGTAGGCGGTACCGTTACCTGCACCGCGGTGCGCTGTCGGAAAAGCTTGCAGCAAGCAAGCGAAGCGGTCTCTCGGTCATCCGCTGCGGCGGAGTGTGGCTTGGGTCATGAACTCGTGGCAACCGAGATACGAGTTGCACTCGATGGACTTGGTCAGGTCGTTGGAGCTGTCTATACCGACGATATGCTCGAGCGGATTTTCAGTCGCTTCTGCATCGGCAAATAGCGAGTTTTCTCTCCGGTGTGTGCTATGGGTCTGACGCGGCTGCCTCGATACCGGGATGGTTGTTGCAGACTAAGGAATTAGCCCGCTTCGATAGCGACTTGGGCGGCTGCTAACCGAGCGACCGGGACGCGGAACGGTGAGCAGCTCACATAATCCAATCCAATCTGGTGGCAGAAGGCGATGCTTATGGGATCTCCACCGTGTTCACCACAAATGCCGCACTTGAGATCCTTGCAGGCAGCACGTCCTTTTACGACTCCCATTTCAACCAGTTGTCCAACACCGGTGACATCCAGGGACTGGAAGGGATCTTTCTCAAGAATAGCCTGTTCGATATAGTCCGGAAGGAAGGTGTTTGCATCATCCCGACTGTACCCAAAGGCCATTTGTGTCATATCGTTCGTCCCGAAACTGAAAAAGTCGGCATGTTTTGCAATAGCGTCTGCAGTCAATGCAGCGCGAGGAATTTCGATCATGGTCCCCACTGGGATATCTAACTTCCCGGTGTATTTCTTTGCTCTTCGCACCTTGTTGATCGTGTCGAGCGTGAGCTCACGGAGTATTTCAAGTTCTGTAGCTATGCCGACTAGTGGAATCATAATTTCAGGTCGGGCATCGATTCTTTTTTTCTTACAGCTAATCATTGCTTCGACGATTGCGGTGACTTGCATCTCGAGAATTTCCGGATAAGTCACAGCGAGGCGGCAGCCACGATGTCCCAGCATGGGATTCATTTCGTGGAGCTGTTCGACCCGCGCTTTTACTTCTGTCGCCTTGATCCCCAAACCTTTTGCAAGATCTGCCTGGCTTTTAGTATCATTAGGTAAAAATTCGTGCAGCGGCGGGTCGAGGAGTCGCACTGTTACGGGACAGCCCTTCATGGCAGTAAAAATTCCAACGAAATCACGGCGCTGATACGGGAGGAGTTTTTTTAAGGCTTTTTGACGCGCCCTTTTCTCGGTTGCAAGGATCATCTCGCGCATTACGGTGATCCGTTCTCCTTCAAAAAACATATGTTCGGTGCGGCAGAGCCCGATTCCTTCGGCGCCAAATTTGCGTCCTCGTTTGGCATCATCGGGTGTATCGGCATTGGTACGTATACCAAGCGTCCGGTACTTGTCGCTCCATTTCATCAAGGTCGAGAAATTTCCACTGAGCGTAGGTTCGTGGGTTGCCACAGCGCCGGACATGACTTGTCCGGTCGATCCATCGATACTGAGAATGTCTTTGTGGGTAAACTTACGGCCGTCGACTGTAATATTGCGACCTTTTTCATTGATGTTGATGTCCCCAGCACCAGCGACACAACATTTGCCCCAGCCACGGGCGACCACTGCTGCATGGCTGGTCATTCCCCCGGTACTTGTGAGGATACCGGCAGCATGATGCATGCCGTCCACATCCTCGGGGCTGGTCTCCTTGCGGACCAGCAGGACCGTCTCGCCATCCTGAGTGCGTGCGACGGCCTCTTCGGCAGAAAAAGCGAGTTTTCCAAATGCTGCCCCCGGCGAAGCAGGCAAACCGGTCGTCAACACATCGCGGCGTGCACGGGGATTGAACGAGGGAAGCAACAGTTGATTTAGATCATTGGGCGGTACGCGACATATCGCTTCCTTCTCACCAATCAATTTTTCCTTCACCATGTCACAGGCAATCTTGACCGCTGCCAGCCCGGTTCGCTTGCCGTTGCGGGTTTGTAGCATGAAAAGTTTTGAGTTTTCAATGGTGAACTCAAAATCCTGCATATCCTTGTAGTGATGTTCAAGCTTGTTTTTGATCGTGATGAGTTGGTTGAAGACCTTTAGCTTCCAGTTCCTCA
>Ga0315338_1003597_pt1 | contig 13344 bp, 15 predicted proteins | sample ASW8metaG_FD_204518 | JGI IMG/M metagenome (GOLD analysis project Ga0315338, IMG submission 204518) | Ammonia-oxidizing marine archaeal communities from Monterey Bay, California, United States - ASW #8 | ecosystem: Environmental > Aquatic > Marine > Coastal | place: USA: California | collected... | reverse complement strand
AACGGCTCCGGCAGCGCCTGCAGCATCGCCTTGTAGCCGGTCGCGGTCAGGAACGGATTGTCCTCGACCGAGCTCGGCACGAAGGTCCGGCTCTTCGGCAGGACGCGTTCGCCGCGATGTTCGGTTTCGCCCGGCCCCGCGACCGCCACGTCCTCCCCGTCCAGCACCGCGTACCAGCGCAGTTCGCCGGGCAGCGCCGGATCGGGATGCTGTGGATCGAGCCACGGCGCCCAGAAGCGGATCACCCATTCGCCCTCCGCGCTGCCCGGCGGATTTCCCGCGCCGACGACCCGGCAACGCTGCGCCGAATCCGTCGTCCGGTTCCAGCCAACAAGGAAGCGGAACTGGTTTTCGAGAAACTGCGGCAGCTCGTCGAAGGCGATCAAATCGTGCGGCTGCCCTTGATAGGCCTGCTCGTCGCCCGCATCCTTGACCCCGCCCAGATCGAGCAGCCGCCCGCCGGGCAAGCGCCAGCGGTTCTGCTGTGCGTTGAACCCCTCGCGCGTGCGCAGGATCTGGCGCACCCGGTCGGTAATCGCGCGCAACTGTTTCGCCTCGCGCCGGAACAGGATCGCGCGTTTGTGCGCCGTCAGTGCCAGCCCGAGCAAGAGATCCGTCTTCCCGCCCCCGGCGGCACCGCCATAGAACAGGAAATCGGCCTTGCTGGCGAAGGCCTGTTCCTGCGGCGTCGGACGCGCCGGGTCGGACACGTCGACCAGAGGCCGCCACGGGCGATTTGCAAGGTCTTCGTCGAGAAGACCATCGACGATGCCGCGTTCCGATACCGGCAAACCGGCATAAATCCGGTGCGCGCCGACCGGTAAATTCGTCATGGCGGGTCCTCGCTATGGGTGTTCAATTTCGGTTTGGTAAGGCGCGGCACGCCGCCGATACCGGTTGCCCGCGGCATCGCCTGGGAACCAACCCGATGTGCCGCGCGCGTCGTTTCAACAGCGCCCGGTATTTGGCATTGCGATAAGATACGCCGGCAATCGGAAGCGATTGACGTTCGGCGCTCGGCCCAACGCTATATCAACGATCACGGCAATGACGCCAAGCTCCAGGCCGGCTTCCGTTCAGACGCCTGTCTTGAGTAAGGCGACCTGGACGGCGCAGCGGTATGGCGGCGGGTGATACAGGTTATCGGGGCGTTGGAGAATACGACGCCGGGGGACGTGCATTAGGTAGCGCTGATGACCGTTCAAATGACTGACAAACAACTACGCAATTCATCAACGAAGGCATCAACAGCATCTTGAATTTGCGGGACCAAAAGCGGATTTGGTAGATGAGGGCGTCCCTCAAAGGGCGCAGAAGTTGCTGCACGATTTATCTCGTAAAGCCTCACATCGCAATCTTTGCTACAAGAAAATTTGTTTTTACGGAGACGTGTCAGTTCCTTGCCGACCGCTGTTTTAATACGCTTGATTTGTCTTTCTGCACCGGATGCCGCTTCATCGTTGAGCTCGGTTACCCAATACCGAATTGCAACGGTTTCAAGCTCACGGATCTCGGATTCTATGTTTTTTACACGCTCTCTAAGATGGTCTTTGTTTTTTGACCTGCTCGCAACGAGCCAAGATACAAAAACGGTGACCAGGGCACCCGCGATACCCCCCGCTACCGCAGCGACTGCTGGATTCTCAAAAGCCTCCAACGCTAATTAAGTGCGGGCTCCGAGGCGCCCTCAATGTAGTCCCAGACCTCAGCTATTAGAGACTCGTCGTCGCTGTGGATTTCAAGCCTGTCACGAAGATCGCCTTTGGTGAAATACCCTAGACGGACGAGACCGCCAAACGTTTCCTCCAGGAACGACGAGCCATAACCTTCGCCGCCGTCCATCTCAACGATTACTTCGCCACCATCGTCTAGCGCTGGCTTCAACGTTTTGTCACGAAACGCCTCACCAGAACACGGGCCGTCAGTTATGTACCGACCGGCCGGAACGGGCGAAAAATCCTCCGCTACGTCAATATTTGTAGGCATCACTCTGCTTCCTCTACAAGCGTCGCTTCCCACTGGATCAATGTGCCGCCTAATTCCTTATTATGTGTAAACAGCCGCTCCTGTCCATTTTCGTTTTCAGCATATGGGTCATATATGTACTCCCCCTTCCCGCTCAAGACCCGAAGCCTCCCAGCGGGAACCATTTCTGTATGACGGCGAATATCTCTAGCCAGTCCGCCACCTCGATGCTCCGCGCCCGTCTGTGTCCGCCCTATCTCCATCGCGCACCTAATTCTCGCGGCATCATCGTCGACTAGCCTCAACCTATCTAGCAATCCCCGAAGTCGCTCAGCCGTCTGCGTCCGAGGCAGGGTCTTTGGTATACCGACGCCTTGATCGTAAAATGCAACAGTAAGCCGTTTGCTGGTTTCGTCATAAGAACCCATCATCCACCACTGCCCCTTCAACGGGCGCGTCCGATATTCAGCGTCGTCGGGATAGGCGTGCTGTACCGCATTCGTCATAGCTTCCGATAACCCTCGATAAAGCGTTTGCCGGCTAGGAACATTGCCCGTTACGTCTTCAATGGCGACCTGTAGCTCTCTCGCCATGTTCCCAAACGCTCTATTTCCTGTACGAAACTTCACAAATCTAAATTCGTCATCAAGCGGTTGCTCGGACTTGGGCGGGTTTCGAATATCCAAGATTTCGAATACACCCATTTCATCTAAAAGCCTTCGAACCTGCGGATTCCAGCTCGCGACATCGATAACGCTCAAGGGTATGTTCGCCATGCGTCGCCACCTATCCAACTCCGCAACGAGTATAAGGGCGCCCGCTGTTCCTATTCTCTTTAGCGCTCGAAAATCGCAGTAAACCTTCCGGCGCTCTTCCACGCCTACCCGCCGAAGTTCTTCCACAAACCCAACAACGCCGTCGAAATTTTCCTCGATGCTCAGATTTTCAGGCAAGGGCAACCTGTCTCCCAGGGATTTACCGCCCGGATACGGTCCCTCACTACTTATGTTATGTCTGCCGTGCAGTCGATAGAGCGCCGCTTTGCGTTTGCTCGCAAGACGCCGCCGTTCAAGTTTCCGTCTTCTGCGAAGTTGCCCGGATTTTTGTTTTTGTGAGAATTTCTTCAACCAATTACCCCTTTTGGGGGCAATATATCAGTCATACATTGTCTTGTGTCTATAACGCTAAATGCGGTTCGTCATTCACGCCGAGTACCATCACTGATCTCCGAACACACGCCAGATCATCCACAGCGCACCGGAAAACAAGGTCGGCAAACAGACTGCTGTTCAGAAAAGAATGATTTTTGGGAGATCGGACGCACAAGCGACCAGTATGGGAAAAGTACCCACTGCCAGTCTAACAAACAACAACACGGAAGCCCTACCGCCCGCCCTCGTTGTCCTTCGCCTGGCACGGTATTGACTCCGGGCAGTGTTTTGGTAGCGTTTTCTATGTTGGAACTTGCCCCGTCCCGAGCGCCGTATGAAAGCCTGCCTAAACGCAACGGCAGGACCGCGAAGGCTACCAATCAACCACACTGGATCGTGTCATGGTCGTCGTTATTTTTCGCTCTCGCCTCCGACCCAACATTGAACGTGAATATTTGGCGTCATCCCAGAGGATGCTGGAAATAGCGGAATCGCTGCCCGGCTTTATTTCGGTCAAGGGTTACACCGCCGATGATGGCGAGAAGGTTTCTATTCACGAATGGGAATCGCTCGAGCATCTGCGGGCCTGGCGCGAACACCCGGAACATCTGGAGACTCAGGAAATTGGTCGGCGTGAATTCTTTGAAGAATATTCCTGTTACGTTTGCGACGAACCGCGCCGGTACAGTTTCCCCTAACGGATATTGAGCAAGGGATTACCGCCCGCCCTCGTTGTCCTACACCGCCCTACGGCGCCAAGCTTACCGGCGTCGCCTCTGCGTAGTAGAGTACGTGCACGCTACAAATCTGGGCACAAGCTGGAAGAACAGTACTGGTGCCTTAGGAGTGCTGGCAGACGAAGGCGAAGAAATGAAGGATAAGGATATTATTAAACGGCTGCGTAACGCCGCAGATACCAGCCTTTTAAAATGGAGAGCGCACCTATATCGCGAAGCAGCCGACGATATAGAGCGCTTGCGGGCAAAGTTGAAGGAGCATGAAAGTGCGCATGAACGTAAAGTTTGATGCCTCTTGGAGAATTTTTCATCGCCCTTCACCGCCCGCCGCTCTGCCGGCCGCAGAACCCGTTCCAATGATCACCTGACACGTTCCAGCGCTTTCGAGCGCGCATTTCGGCTGTGTATGGTGCGTCGTCGCAGATAAGCGTTCGGCCGGCGTTCAGGGTGGCGTCGATCTGCTTGGCAATGACCGGCTTCGCCAGGTCATGAGCCGCGTTAACCTACTGACCCACCGGTGTGACGCCGGCGCAGCCCGTAAGCAGGACAAGCGCCGTCACTACGAGAATTCGCATGGTCTGTCTTCTGGGTTGTGGGGTGGATTGGCCGCGTTTAACGGCGCACTGGGTACGATGGGAGCGGGGCGTCAGTGCCTTTCGGTAGGTTAGGTCTCTTGCGCTCACCGCACCCGTTTCTGTCTTGGGGCACTTAACGTCACGTTGCATGGGGTGCGTTGCCATGCCGCCGCTTCCATAATTGCTGTATTCGAGGCGTCTAAGCCGCTTTGTGTTGAAATCAACGCCTGCTATACGTTTGGGAAGAATTCCGTACCAAACCTTTGGTAGATGGCCGTGGCGAGGAACAAAGAATGTTTAGGATATTAGCAATTGTCATTTCAATATTTTTCAGCGCTCCAGCTAACTCACAAAGCGGACCATTTGAAGCACCGCAATTCACTGTGGAGACATCGTTCGAATTCCATGGATATGGGAAACGATACAAATTTTCTGGTGATTTAAAGTCAGAGAGAGAATGGGAGCTGAGTTACGAGTATGCGGGCACTACTGATGATGGTTACTACAAATTCGGTAAGTGGGAGGTTGATCCCGAAAGTTTCGGTATTCGTAGAAAAGGAAAAAGTATAAGCGCATCGAGTAAAGCGCGTATTCGCCTAAGATTTCCATTTACCTTTGGAGATACTTGGAGCTACACCTTTGAAGGCTCATCAACCGTTGAACGTTGTGTATCATTTGAAACGGAAATGACGGCTACAGTTGCCGAGCAAATGGATACAATTGAGGTAGACGGAGAGAATGTCGAAGTTGTCTGGGTAACACACGAAGGAGAATGGGAGTCCATGGGTGACTGCGGCACCGGTAAAAGAGAATTCGTATATGCGTATGCGCCGAGCCGTGGTTTTTGGGTAAAATTTGAGGGGAAAATGTATCACCCGGACGGCGAAGTATATCGCCATGATTATTTAGAAATGGTGGATTACAAAAGCGGAAACTAATTAGAACACGTGACCTTCGTCGCTGGCGACTTTGCTGCCGGCAGTAACGCACTATCGTACTGTCGGAACCGCATGGGCTCGATACCCTCGGCTGTGGCCGTGATATGGTCGCCATCCACATTGAGTTCCCAGCGCTCGGCTTCGTGTAGGAGCTGACCGAGCCTCACGCCATCGCCAGATCGATCGCATGGGATATCGTCAACGCCGGGTAAGGCTGCTCACCGCATTCGTGCTTGATCATCGTCTCCAGCATGGCGCGGAAGCTGTCCGGGATTTCCGTTAAGTCAATCTCCCAGTCTGGCTCCACACCCATCGCCTCGGCGACGTGAGCGACGTATGAGACGGTATCGTTCTCCGAGGGTGGCGCCCAACGCCCGATCATCCCGGCCACGCTCCAAAGCGCGTACTTCCGCTGATAGGTGAGCAGGATCTTCGCCATGGCCCGGATACCCATTACGGGCGCGTCGAATGTGCAAAACTCCGGATCGTCCTGGACCTCGGAGAGGCCGTCCCAGTCATCGCCCTTACGGATGTTGCCGGGGTTTTGGTTACGGATACCGCGCGCTGTCATGTTCCCCTGCCCTTCGTCGCCACCGCCTCAATCTGCTGCCAGTCCCTACCGACGGCCACGAGACAGGTAAGACCGCCAGGCTGCGTGTAAATGATCGTCCAAGACCCCGACTTTGAGCGGAATACCTCCACCAGATTGCCGTCCGCGGCCAAACCGGAAGCGCGGACCTGCTCCTCGAAACCGGCGGCGAGACGGTTCACGATATCCGCATGCATGCCGCACACCGCCTGTGCCTGTACCTCGGATACTAAAACACCGCCCAACAGGACGGCCGCCACCCAAAAAGAACGCATGGTTGCCTCCTATCCATTTTCCTTCGACTCCGCCTCTCGCAGGATTGCCGCGAGGCGTTGGGCGCGTTCGACGTCGCTCATCGGGTGGGCCCTTTCCGCTATCGCCCTCTCCTTCGCCTCGATCGACCGCGGGTCCGGCGCGTAGAGGCCGAACACGTGGCAGAGCTTGTCGAGCGCCTGGAGTTTGCTGCGAAGATCGAGCCGCGCCGTACCCTCCGCCCCGTGCTTGGTCTTCGAGGCAATCGAGATCAGCCGGCGTTGCGCCGGGGTCAACGACGCGACGTCCTTGATCGTCACGCCCTCAGGGCCCCATTCGAACAGATCGCCGGCATCGGCGAAGGCGATGTTCGCCAACTCCTCGATAACCCGGTCCTTGTGCCGTGCATGGCGCAACAGTGAATTTTCCTGAAGCTGTTTCAAGTACGCCACGCAGTGCGGCAGTTTGCGGACCCGCGCCGCGCCTACGCTCGCCGAATGATTCGTCGCCCTGGAATTCGGGCACGCCTTGCGGAACGCCTCCTTGTCGGTAAGTCCCGCATCCACCGCCAGGCAGATCGCCCGTTCCTTATCCGTAAGCCCGTCCGGCCCTCTCCGTTTCGCAGCCACGCGTTACAGCCGCAGGATCGTGGGATCGGCGCGCTTGAATAGTTCCGGCGGAAACGGGGGCGCGCCCGCCGCATCGAAGGCGAAAGCGCCGATATCGGCCGTGCCGAAACTCGTGCCAAGGATATCCGCCGCCGGGCCGCCGTCCGTGCCGGCGTCTGCCAGAACGCTGTCCGAATCTTTGATTGCAAAGTCGCCGTTCGCGTAATCGACAAAGGCGTCGTTCCAGCCGTCGGGTTCGCTCGCGCCAGGCGACAGATCGGCCGCGTTCGTACCGTCGCCGTCGTCGCTGGCGCAGTTCTCGATGGTGATCGTTGCCGCGCCGCCGGAATTGTCCAGAAAATCATCCGCATTGTCGAAAACAGCGCAGTTGCGAATCGCCGCGGTGCCGCCGTTGATCTGGATACCGTTGTCGGCGCCGGTTACCACACAGTTGAACAGGGTCACGGCGCAGCTTAAGAGCACTCCAACCTCCGTGAAGGTGCCGCGATCCCAATCGACAATGCAATTCTGGATATCCAGCACTGCGTCCGCGTCGGTCGATGCGATGGCGTCATGATTGGCGATTGTCGCCGCCGCGTTCCAGCGGATGCGGCTGCGGTGTACTTTCATATCGACCGTGCCGTTCGACAAATTGATGTTGACGACCCGCAGCGCAGCGCGATTGTTCGTGGCGGATTGATGATCGATCTGGACATCCTCAATACGCCAACTGTTGATGCTCATGGTCAGGGCGTGGTTGTCGACGCCGCCCAGCCTGTAGTGGCCCGTCGAGAACGCGTTGTTCGGGTTGATCCCGTCGCCGTCGGGCGCCGCCGGATCGCCTGCGATCAAAACATCGTTCGACGGCCCGGTATCGTTCCACCCCGCGACCGTGCAGGCGATTTCGTCGCGCGCCGATCCCGCGCAATAGACCCGGTGGGTTTCGTCCGCGCTTACGAGGTCCTTCTGCTCCGCCGCCTCCCATTCGGACAGCGACTTGTACGCGCGGTGGCCGCCGCCATCGTTGGTGTGCGTCTGACTTTGCCCGTCGCCGCCGATCGTCGCCGCGGTATCCACATACCGTGTGATCGTCGTGGTCATCAGCGATCCTCCTTCGTCATCGGGCGCTCGCCGGCGGCGCGTTCGCGGCACAGGGCGCCCGAGCCGATCGTCAGGCCACCGGGTCCGGTCAGCGTTTCCCAAGTCAGTTCGAGTTCGCGATGTATTTCGAGGTTTCGGCGCAAGGGGAGCGGCAGTACCGCCATATCGAGCTGCCGCCTGCGGCGCGCCAGAGCCCTGCCCTGTTCGATCCTCTTCGGACCGGGAATGTCGGCCGCGCGATGATCCGCCAGAAGAAAGTTTTTCAACGCCGCAAAGCTGCCGGGACAGCCTGTGACGTGCAGCAGATGGAAACGCGGATTGTCGCTGCGGCCGCGCGCGGCGCTATAGGGGTGAACGGCGACGAACTCTCCCCGCCGCCACCGGAACGGCTCGTCGGCGGCGCGCAAGGCATGCGGGTTCGTCGCCGCCATGATCACGGCGGAAACGTCGGTCATTTTCGATATCCCATTGAAAAACCCGCCGCGGCGGTGGCCGGGCGGGCGTGGTTCTGACTGGTAGGAACTTTATAGTTTTTGCCAGTAGATTAAACAACAACACAGATGAAAAAAATTACACAAAACATGTTTAATCCACCTTACCTCTTCTGTTTTCCAGTAAATTCAAGTGGTTATTGGACCGCCACCGCAATCCCAACGACCCTCCATCTGTTCTAAAACGTCGACGCCGCTCCGCCGCCGAGCTGCCGTTTCACGCTGTCGACATCGCCCAGCACCCACAGCTCAACAATGCGACCGCCCGCGATCCGAAAGAAGGCCGCGCCGGCCCACCTGACGATATTGCCGCTCGGTGCGACGCCGAAAAATTCGCCCCGATGGATGCCCTTGAAAATCATCCGCGCGGCCGCCCGGTCGTCCGTCGCGACGATGTCCTCGATGACGCAGGTGTAATCCGCCAGCGCGGCATGGATCGAGCGCATGTATTCAATGAAGCCGTCCTGGCCGCGATTTTCCGGTCCGAGCGAGCCGCGAAAGCGGAAATCCTCATCCAGTATTTCGCGCGCCACGCCTTCGTCCGCGTTGTTCCAGACGTCGTTGTAGAACCGCTCGACCAACGCTATCGGTGTCGCCGCCATCAAACTTGCGCCGCCATGCCGTCGCCCGCGGGGTCGGCGCCACCGTCAAGCTTGCCGTCGCGCAGCCGGATCGCATGCACCAGCGGCGTGGCGTAGCTGGCGGCATAGCGCATCGTCGGATAGCCGCGCGCCTGCAGGTCCCGCTCGGTCGAGCGCAGGACGCGGTTGGTGATCTCGATCGTGTCCGACAGGGCGCAGAAGCGCGGCGCCGACACCGCTTCCTGCGCGCTCATGCCGAAATCGACCACGTTTAGGATCGTCTGCAGCACGCCCATGGTAATCGTCGTGCCGCCGGGCGCACCCAAGGTCAGGAACGGTTTGCCGTCGCGCATCAGCATGGTCGGGCACAGGGCGGTGAAGCGCGCCTTGCCCGGCGCCAGCGAACCCGGGTTCCCCGGACGCGGATCGAACACCATCATACAATTATTCAGCATGAAGCCGAGACCGTCGCACACGACCCCCGAACTCGACCCCAGCGAGTGGGTCATGTTGACGACATTGCCTTGATCGTCGGCGACACAGATATGCGTGGTGTCCTTGCTTTCCGGTGCGCCCGCGTTGAGCCGGGGGACGGATGTTTTCTCGCCGCCGCGGATACGCGCCGCCATTGTCGCCGCATAGTCCTTCGACATCAGTTCATCCATCGGGATGTCGACGAAACGCGGATCGCCCATGCGCGTATCCTTGTCGACCGTCGCGATCTTCATCGCCTCGGCAACGGTGGCAATGTAGTCCGGTGAATTGAACCCCATCGCCGCGAGGTCGAAGTTTTCGAGGATGTTCAGCATCTCGACGACCAGCAGCCCGCCGCCAGGCGGCGGATTGGTCACCACCTCGTAACCGCGATAGGTGCCGCGCAAGGGTTCGGTATGTTCGGTCTCGCACTGCGCCAGATCGTCCAGCGTGATGTGCCCGCCATTGGCGCGCATATCGGCGTCGATCGCTTGGGCAATTTCTCCGGTGTAGAAGTCCTCGACACCGGCTTCCGCGATGCGGCGATAGGTCTTGCCCATATCGAGGTTCTTCAGGATATCGCCCGGATAGTAGAGGCTGCCGTCGGCCTTCCTGTAAATCTTCGCCGTCGCCGGATACTCGTTCGTGCAACGGATTCGCTCGATCCTGCCGTTCTGCGCCGGCTGCAGCCAGAAGCCGTGGACCTTGGGCCGGACCATGAATCCATCCTCGCAATAGGCGATCGCGGGCTGGATGAGATCGGCGAGCGGCCGCGTCCCGAAACGCTCGAGTCCCTCGGCGAATGCCTTGATCGTCATCGGCGTTGTCATCGAGGTGTAGCCGATTTCGTTGACCTGGCCCTCCAGGACGAAGCCGAAACCGTCATCGCATTCGCGCACAATCAGCTTTTCCCACATATCCGGTCGCGTCGAGAGTGGCGCACGGCCGTGGAAGTCGATGAAGGCGTGCTCCCCGGTGTCCGCCCTGTAGATTTGCATCGATCCAAAACCGGCGATCCCACACATATTTGGATCGACAACCGTCTGCACGAGCGCCGCGGCGATTGCCGCATCCATCACGTTGCCGCCGTCGCGTAAAACGTCGAGCCCCGCATCTACCGTTTCCGGCTGCGGCGCGCATACCATTCCGTGGGTCATCATTCTTCCTTATTCGCTGTTGGCGTTCGCATGATAGACGACGTGCGCAGTGCCGTTAATCGATCAGGTTACCCTCTCCGTCTCGCGTCTCCGGACCATGCACGCGTGCGCGGCCGTCACCGAAGCCCTGGTCGCGGCCCGCTAGCGCCGCCTTCAGGCTCTCATCCTTGGCGACCTGTCGAAACGATCGCGTTCCCGGCGCCAAATGCGCCCTGCCGTCGTTTTCCGCCGCCATACGCTGCAAGGTCCGGGCACCCATCAGTTCGAGCCCCATATTGACGATGCGCTTGTTGGCGGAGAGCAGGTCGGCATCGATCCCCGCCAACCGGTCGGCGAGTCCTTCGACTTCCGCCACCAGCAGGTCGGCCGGCACCGATTTCATCACCAGTCCGATCGACGCCGCTTCTTCGCCGGTAACCGTATCGCCGGTCAGCAACAAGCGCTTCGCCCATTGCGGGCCGCAGTGATAGACCCACATCTGGTTCGGCAGGGACCCAAGGTCCCGCGCCGGCGGGAAACCCAGGGTCGCGTCGTCGGCCGCGATGACCATGTCGCACAGCAGTGCTATGTCCGTGCCGCCGGCGAGGCAATAGCCATGGACTTGCGCAATCGACGGCTTGTGCATGTCGAACAGAGCCATGCGCAGACGCTGGCTGTATTCCAACCGCCAGATATCGTCGTCGATTGTCGGATCGGCATAAATGCCGCCGTCGCGGTAGGTTCGGCCGGGGCTCCCACCGCTAGGCGGGTTGTTCAAGCCGGGTGTCAGGTCGTATCCGGCGGAAAAACAGGTTCCCGCTCCGCGCAGAATGACGCTGTGGACCTCCTTATCGTTGTCCGCCTCCCATAGCGCCGCGTTCAATTCTTCCAGAAGCGATACGGAAAGCGCGTTGCGCTTGGCCGGCCGGTTGAGTGTGATGCGCGCCCTGCCCGCCTCGGCTTCGTAAATTATGTGCTGAAATTCGTCCATGATAGAAACTGTCCTCCCCGACCGTGAATGACGTGAGTCTATACAAGCAGTCGGGCAGCCTTGCATAAAATGACGCGCAGACACCCTGGAAAGGAAAAAGAATGTCGAGTTTAAAAGGAAAAGTCGCGCTGATCACCGGTGCCGGCGGGCGGAAGGGAGTCGGGCGCGCCACCGCCTTGAAACTCGCCGCGCAAGGCGCGGATATCGCGATCAGCGATGTCGCGCGGCCGAACTTGGATCTCCCGCCACAGGAACGAGGCGACCGGTGGCACAGCATCGAAAGCGTGGCCGAAGAGGTCCGGGCGCTGGGCCGAACCTGCCAGACTGTAACCTGCGACCTTTCCAAAAGTGCGGAAATCATCGATCTGATCGATGCGGTCATCGGCCAGTTCGGCCGGATCGATATCCTGGTCAATAACGCCCGCGCGATCATCGGCAAGGATCGCGTTCCAGTCTGGGAATTGGACGAATCGGAATGGCGTCATTTCCTCGATATCAATTTGACCGCCGTCTATCTCACCACGAAGTACGCCGTGCCGCATATGATTGCTCGCGCCCAGGGCGGACGAATTATCAATACGGCCTCGGATGCGTCGAAGCGCGGCAAGGCGACCAGCAGCGCCTATTCCGCGACCAAGTTCGGATTGCTCGGGCTGACGCAATGCGCCGCGCTCGACCTGGCGCCGCACAAGATCACCGCCAATTCCGTCTGCCCAGGCAGCGTCAACACCGACCGGATGAGCTACCAGGAGCAAGCGGCGGCCGACGTGCAAGGCGTCCCGCTAGAGACATATAGGGCGCAACTTGTGGAACAGCTCGGGCAGGCAAACCCGCTCGGCCGCATCGTCGAATCGGAAGACGTCGCGAACCTAATCGCCTTTCTTGCGTCGGACGAGGCGGAAATGATCACGGGTCAAGCGTATAACATCAATGGTGGCACGCTCTTCCACTGACGCGGTTATTCGATCAGCCAGCTATCCTCTTCCGGCGCCTCGGCATCTTGCGCCAATTCAGTAAGCCGCCGAGCCATGATCGTCGTGACGCGTTTCTTCATCTCGTCCGCGCTGAACGGAATGGCGAGAAAACCGCTGACACCAAGACTCTGCGCCCTTGCAATCGTGTCGCCGGTTGCCGTCGCCGCCAACAACAGAAACGGCGTCGCGCCGCGATGTTCGCGCTGGCATTCTAGAACGTCCAACCCATCGCCCTCGGGCAGATTCAACCGGCAAATGACGAGATCGACCCGATTGGCCGAATGCACGAGGTGCGCTTTCGCGGCATTGGTATCGATGGCCCGCGCAACTTCGCGGCAACCCAATTCCTGCAGCACCGCAACGAGGAGCTGTTGCAGATCGCGGTCACCCACGACCAGCATACGGAGTTCGGCGAAATTCGGTTTTACCGGATTCGACGCCACACGTGCCTCTCTAAATCGGTCTATTCGGTCGGCGCATCGCCAATCCACTGAACTACTTTCACACGCAGCATAGCTTGCCGCCAAACGATGCACACCACTATCATCAACGGACAGCTTGGAACCAAGCTTGCATTCAAAGGAGCAGTATTATGGCGCTAATCGCGGTCGGCGGCATCCAGCACGAGACGAACACGTTCGCACCTACGAAGGCCGGTTTGAAGGCGTTTGAGACCGGAGGCAGCAGGCCGCCCCTTACCACCGGTCCGGACCTGTTCCCTAGAGTCAAAGGTAAGAATTTGTCGATTGCCGGTTTCGCCGAACAGATCGAAGCGCTCGAC
>Ga0315338_1003596_pt1 | contig 13348 bp, 11 predicted proteins | sample ASW8metaG_FD_204518 | JGI IMG/M metagenome (GOLD analysis project Ga0315338, IMG submission 204518) | Ammonia-oxidizing marine archaeal communities from Monterey Bay, California, United States - ASW #8 | ecosystem: Environmental > Aquatic > Marine > Coastal | place: USA: California | collected... | reverse complement strand
AGCACGGCGAATGGTACGTAGAACCATCCCAAATCCGGCATCAATTCTTTGAAGAACGGGAAAATCAGTTGCGTGTTATATAGTCCGCTCTCACTCAGGAGCAAGAGGGATATTCCAACGGCAGCAGACGCGACACATTGCCACAGTAGCTTGTACCGCGGACGCATGCCGTGATGCGACTTGTGCGCAATTTTCAGGTAGTCATCAGCGAATCCGATCATCCCGAATGCGATCGTGGACAGCACGGCAATCCAGATATACGAGTTCCGTAGGTCTGCCCAGAGCAACGTTGGAGTGATGGCTGCACTGAGAATCAGTAACCCTCCCATCGTGGGTGTTCCAGCCTTGAGCTCATGACTCTCAGGACCGTCATCACGCACGATTTGGCCGATCTGAAAACGTTGGAGTAGTCGGATCGCCGGAGGCCCTAGAACGATCGAAAACAAGAATGCCGTGATACTCGCTGCGGCCGTTCGGAAGGTGATGTACTGCGTGACGTTCAGCAGCGACAGGTCCAAATGGAGTGGGTACAGCAGGTGATACAACATTACTCGCGTTCCGATCTGAGACGGTCAACAATTCGATCGGTCCCAATGCCGCGCGACCCCTTCACCAGTACCACATCGCCAGCTCGAACCAGTCCACCAATTTGGTCAGCCGCCTCGTCGCTGGTAGTGCATCTGAGAACCGACGCGGCCGGAAGGCCCGCCTCGATAGCGGCGTCCGCGAGCGTGTGAGCTGACGACCCACCGACCACGAGTAAGACTTCAAAACCAACCGAGACGACCGTCCGACCGCACTGTCGATGCAACGCTTCAGAACGTTGGCCCAGCTCGAGCATTTCTCCCAGAACAGCCACGCAACGCGCTCCGTCCGCCGCCTGTCCAATCCCGGCCAGCACCCGCTCTAGCGCCATCGGGCTCGAGTTATAAGAATCATCAACGATCGTGATCTCGCCCACGCGTATGAGCTGACCACGGCGCGGCTGGGCCTCGTACGTCGCCACGCGGGCCAGCATTGCCTCGATGGGTAACTGAAACTCCAGGGCGACGGCGATCGCCGCCAAGATATTGGCCACACTACCTTCGCCCAGTAAGTTCGTGCGTAACGTGTGTGAGCCCGCCGATGTGTCAACCGTCGCTTCCATTCCGGCCAGGCCAAGAAATCGAAGATCACTGGCTCGAATATCGGCAGGCACATCGATACCAAACGTCGTCAGCTCGCCCGGAAAGTTCGTGACCCTAGCCATCACTCGAGGGTCTGCGGCATTCGCAACGAGACGGGTCTTGGCGTTCGATCCTTCGAGGATCTCGGCCTTGGCATCGGCGATCGCGTCGACCGACTCAAAAAATTCAGAGTGCACCTCGGCGACATTGGTCCAGACGCGTATCTCCGGCTCGGCAACTTCAACGAGGGTTCGGATCTCTCCCGCATGGTTCATCCCGAGCTCGACCACCGCCACATCCGGACAGCGACGAAGATCGAGAAGTGACAGCGGGAGACCGATGTGATTGTTTAAATTGCCCTCTGTTCGGCTCACGTCGTACTTATCTGCTAACAGGGTCGCCGTCAGATCCTTCGTGGTCGTCTTTCCGACACTGCCGGTTACCGCCACTACTCGTGTTGCCGAGGCCCGACGTACAAAGCGCCCCATTAGCTGCAAGGCACGGATTGTGTCCGGAACGACAACCACCACAGGTTGCTTGTGATCGAATCCACCGGTCACCTGTACTCCAACAGCTGCCACATCGCTGATGACCAGTCCGGCCGCCCCTCTGCTTACCGCATCGTTCACAAATCGATGTCCGTCGAACCGTCGACCACGGATCGCTACAAACAGATCACCTCGACTCACCCGACGACTATCGATCGTCACGCCACCGACCTCGGTGTCCGCCCTTCCCGAAACGACTTGCCCACCGGCGGCACCGGCAAGCTCGTCAGCTCGTAGCACGAGTGCCCTCCGTGTCAACAGCCTCTCCTAGCCCACCCGCGAGCGTGTTCGCCTCTGCCCCAACGCGACCCGCGCGACAGCAACATCCTCGAATGGCAACGAGCGGCTGCCGACCACCTGATACCTCTCGTGACCCTTGCCTGCAACGACGACCAAATCGCCTGGTTGCGCGTCTCGAATGGCGTGCGTAACAGCCTCTTCTCTGTCAAGTACCGTGCTCCACGGCGTGTCGCTGCCGGTCAACCCAAGTTGGATATCGTTCACGATCGCCGCAGGATCCTCAGAGCGCGGGTTATCTGACGTAAGCACGACGAGGTCACTCAATCGTCCAGCCACCGTGCCCATGAGCGATCGCTTTGTCGTGTCCCGATCCCCACCACAGCCGAAGACGGTGATCAGACGCCCCCGAGCCAGCGGACGAACTGTCTCGAGTAAACCCCTGAGCGCGTCATCTGTATGCGCGAAATCGACGAGAACACTGATATCGTCCGCGGCTCTCGAAACAACCTCTAGCCGTCCTGGAACTCGTTCGACTGCAGCCACACCTTGCTCGATTGCTCGAAACGAGAGTGAAAGTGAGACCCCAGTAGCCACTGCGGCAAGCACGTTGTAGGCGTTAATGCGTCCGAGTAGCGCAGACCGTAGATGCAGTAGACCTTGTGCTGTGCGGACATCCATTTCCATCCCACTGAGTGAGAGCTTGAGCCGCTTCGGCCTCACGTCCGCACCAGTATTGATGGCATAGGTTACGGGTCGCGCCACGGTCGCTGACAGCTGGCGGCCATACTGGTCGTCAACGTTGATCACCGCCGGTGACGTGTCGGGAAGCATTTCAAATAACTGACGCTTGGCAGCAAAGTACCTCGCCATGTCTCCATGAAAGTCGAGATGGTCACGGGTCAGGTTTGTAAAAACTGCAACGCCAAACCGAATCGCATCGGCGCGTCTGAGATCAAGCGCGTGCGAGGACACTTCCATCACGCAGCCTCGACAACCCGCGTCGACCATCGTGCGCATCATCGCCTGCAGATGCGGAGATTCCGGTGTCGTGCGCTCCGCTGATTGTTCATCCCGTCCAACGCGATACGACACCGAGGTGATTCGACCGCAGGCAATTCCTGCTGCCTCAAGAATGGCTTCGATAAGATATGTGGTCGTCGTCTTTCCGTTCGTACCCGTCGTGCCCACGACTAGCAACTCATGGCTCGGAGCGCCATGGAACGCAGCGGCCAAAACCGCCATCGTCGCTCTAACGTCCTCGACCTGAATCCAGGGCGCGTCAAAGCTAGGTGGCTGAACATCCTGAGCCACGACAGCGACCGCACCGCGAGTGCGGGCGTCCTCCGCAAACGTCGTGCCGTCGAAGTGCTCTCCCCGAACTGCGATAAACAAATCGCCCGTCTTGACGACACGCGAATCGCACACGACGCCGGTCACCGCCATGTCGTGAGCGTCACCGGCAGGGGTTGGGCTCAGACCACTGCGCTCACAGAGCTGACCGAGCGTCACTGGTCTCCCTCCGTTGCTTCCAAGCGTCGTCTTTCCATCCAAAGTCTTGCCGTTGTGCCACGTTCGACGGTAGTCCCGGTCACCGGCTCGTGGTGAGTGACAAAGCCGTCCCCTTCAAGATGAGCCGTTACCTGGAACGGTACCAAAGCCTCGATCGCTTGCCGCGCACTCAGCCCCCTCAGGTCAGGCATCAACCTCCGGTCAGACTCGGAGCGAGGACGGGGTGACAACGCTACGGCCGGATTCGTCAAACGGGCCGCAACCGGCACAAGACGAGGTGTCGTAGACGCCTCGATGAGTAGCGGCGGAGCGGGATTGACCGTGTGCGGAATCGCGAGATGCCAAAGCGCCTCCTCGGCGACACGCTGAAACACGGGCGCCGCGACGCGGCCACCGGTGTATGGACCGCTGCGGGGCGTATCGATCATCACCAAGATCGTGAGAGCCGGTCGTCGCGATGGTACGAATCCCACGAACGACGCATTATGATCGGTGTGGGAATAGCGACCATTGACAAGCTTTTCCGAGGTTCCGGTCTTTCCAGCCACGCGATAGCCCGGTACTTGGGCAGAGCGTGCCGTTCCCTCTTCGACAACCCGTTCCATGATTCGGGTTAGCTCGGAAGCAGTTTCTGAGCTAATGGCCCGACGAATTATTCGGACCGGAGGTTCTGCCCGTATCCCGTTCCGAATGACGGCTCGCACCACCCTCGGCTCCACGAACTCACCACCATTCGCCACCGCACTGACCGCCGCCGCCATCTGAAGGGGGGTCACCGAAACCGCATACCCCATCGAAACCGAGGCCATCGCCCGTTCGTTGTCCATGTCGGTTGGAGGATGCACGATGCCACTACCCTGCCCAGGAAGATCGCGCGCCAAGGCCTGCCCAAAACCAAACCGTCGAATGTACCGGCTCATTCGCTCGGGACCAAGCCTCAAGCCCACCATAATTGCGCCAATATTGCTTGACTTGACGATAACCTCGTCAAACGTCAGTGGTTCCTGATGGACGGCCATGTCAAACACGCGGCTTCGGCCAACACTCATCGAGCCAGCGCTGACGTTAAACCGCTCGGTTCGGGTAACAACACCTTCTTCTAGGGCGGCCGATGCAGTCACCAACTTGAAGGTCGATCCTGGCTCGTAAATATCTTGAATCGCACGGTTGCGACGAGCGGTGGACGGAGCATCGGCAAACGCGTTTGGGTTAAACGTGGGCCAGTTAGCCATCGCCAGCGTCTCACCTGTGCTGGGATCAAGAACCACGATTGCACCCGCGTCGGCCCGATGTTCGAGCACGGCCCGTTCCAGCTCACGCTCAGCGATGTGCTGTAGATACGTGTCGATGGTCAGCTCGATCGTGGCGCCGGCGGTTGGTGGTCGCTCGACCCGGCTAAACGCCTGCCCACGAGCGTCAGTTTGAACGAGGATTTTCCCAGGGCGGCCTCGGATCTCGTCGTCGTAGGTGGACTCGATTCCACTCAGGCCTTGATTGTCGACGCCGACGTAGCCGAGAACATGGGCCGCCAGTTCGGCATTGGGATAATATCGCCGGTTCTCCGGCAGAAAACCGACACCGGCCAGGTTTGAATCAGCGACCCTATGAGCGATGTCGGGTGGCACCTGACGCCCCACATACTCAAACAGGCTCGACCGGGAGAGTCGCGCCTCGAGACTGGCGCGCCTCTCATCGGAACAGCCAAGTGCCGAACAGAGAACAGACGCCGTACCCGGGGGATCAGAAATCTGGTTTGGCACGGCATAGATCGCATCCCCGTCGACGGAGTAGGCAAGGACTCGTCCGTCACGGTCGAGGATCTCTCCTCGTTTCGGATGCGCTTCAATACTGCGGCGCTGCTGGCCTTCTGCCCTGGCCGTCAGTTCGTCGTGACTGACGACCTGCAGATACACCAGCCTGGCTTCAATGCCAACAGCCCACAGCGTGAAGCATAGACCGGCCTTGACCAGTCGGCCGCGGACTACCTGCCGCCACGTCTGCACCCTCCGAACAGGCCCACGGCGGTTCCGACGATCGGAGCGCGCCGGACGCGCACGACGAATCACACTGCGCAGCCGTTCGAACCACCTATCGCCGAACGTCCAGACCGGCCGTCTCGGCTTCTGTTTCGTCAAGTATCTCCCCACGCCGTACCGCCACGATTCCAGGATTGGGCGCTGCGGATGGAACAACACGCTCGAGGACGATCGTGTCCTCACTACCGGGTGCAACCAAGTTCAGTTGCTCGGTGGCAATCTGCTCAATTCGCTTCGGCGACTTGAGGGTTTCGATTTCCAAACGGAGATGTCGATTGACCTCGAGCTCACGGGCCCGCTCCTGCTGCACTTGCTCGATGCGGTAGCCGTGTTGCAGCAGCTCGAAGTGCTGCCAGGCCGAAAACAACAGAACCGCTACTAGAAACACACCGATTCCGACTGAGCGCCAGAGCTCACGCTGGCGGGCCTGGTCGACCTCACGAATGATCGGGTTGTTGCGAATGTCCCGCTTGATGTCTCGCTCGAAATCCCGCCGGTGGCTACTCACGTCAACCTCTCGGCTGCCCGCAGTTTTGCGCTCCGTGACCGCGGATTGCGAGCAACCTCCTCGTGGGTCGGTCGGAGCGGACGTTTCGTGAGAACACGCACTCGCATGTCATCTTCCTCGACGAGCTCTCGAAAAACGGTCTTGACGATGCGATCTTCAAGTGAGTGAAACGAAATGACAGCAAAACGTGCACCGACCCGAAGGCGTCGACAGACGGATCGGAGAAACAGATCCACCCGATCTAGCTCCCCGTTGACCCAGATGCGTAGTGCTTGAAACGTACGAGTCGCTGGGTCAATACGGCGGTGAACCTTTCTCGGGACGACCCGCCTGACCAGCGCAGCAAGCTGGGTCGTTGTCAGGAGCGGATCGTGTTGTCTCGCAGCAACGACCGCACGCGCAATACGACGGGAGAACCGCTCTTCCCCATATTCGAAGATGAGGTCAGCCAGTGCCCGTTCTGGCACGTCACGCAATAGATCGGCCGCGGTCGGACCCTGTGACCGGTCAATCCTCATGTCAAGCGGCTCGTTGCGCCGAAAGCTAAATCCACGCCCCTCTGTCTCAAGTTGTATCGACGACATGCCGAGGTCGGCAACCGCTCCATCGACAGTCGATATTCCCCGTTCATCAAGTACTCGGTCGATCTCCCTAAAGTCGGCGTGGACGAGCTCGACTCGGTTGGACCAAGACGCCAGCGTAGCCCGTGCAAACGGCAAGACCTCTGGATCGCGGTCTAGGCCTAGCACCCGACCGGCACCTGCTTCGAGCAAGGCCAAAGCATGGCCGGCTGCGCCAACGGTGCAATCGAGATAGCAGCCGTCCGGTCTCGGCTTCAAATGGGCGACGACCTCAGCTGGCATCACTGGGTGGTGCACAAGACGGGAGGATTCATCAGATCTCAACACGATCAGATCCCAAACTCGGACAGTGCTCGTGCATCGTCATCTGTGTATGGGTCGTGGTCGAGACGCTCGACGAACCGGTCATGATTCCAGACCTCGAGGTAGTCGTATTGACCAAAGACGTCAACCTCCCCTACCATGCTGGCCGCCTCGCGAACTCGGGCATGGACCAGCACTCGGCCCTGTTTATCGAATTCGGCCGGCTGACCAAAGAAATTAACCCGATCGAGGAACCGACTACGTGAAGGATGGGTCGAGGGTACGGTTGCGAGCTTTTCTTCGATTCCGATCCACACGGGCATCGGATAAATACGGACCGATTCACCGATAATGCTGGTGACAAACAGTGCCGAGCCGTACGTCTCCTTGATCGGCGCCAGAAAGGCGGTCGGGATCTTGAGGCGGCTCTTAGTGTCAATTTTTGCAGAGAAATTGCCCCGTAACACTAAATTACTCCACTTAAATCCACATCAGTCCACCACGATAGTAGGCAAGGGGAGCGATCGTTGTCAACGGAAAAGGCTAATCACTGAAGAAACTGCAGGAATACTCGTCGTCTGATTACTCAATTAAATCATGGGAACGCTACGCGCAGGACTGATAGGACTCCCTTCGACCGGAAAGACGACCCTCTTCCAGCTGCTCGCTCGCGGGGCTGCAGGCTCGTCCACCGGAAAGATGGGTCGGACCGAAGCCCAAATGGGCGTGTCAACCGTTCCGGATGCCCGCCTCGACCGTCTGACCGAACTCTACAAGCCGAGGAAACACATGCCGGCCACGGTTACATTCGCTGACATCGGAGGAAGAACAGCTACACGGTCGCTGGTGGACGTCGCCGCGTATCGCGAGGCGGACGCGTTACTTCATGTTATTCGTGCGTTTACCGCAGATGAGATACCCCATTCAGAAGGTACGATTGACCCCGCCCGCGACGCCCAAACAGTTGAGGTGGAGTTGATACTTGCCGATCTGGCAGTGACCGAGAAGCGACTCGAGCGAATCACCCGCGACCGAAAGAAGGGAGCAAGTCGTGAGCTCGACCTGGAGTCGGATCTCCTCAGCCAGTGTCACGAACGACTAGAGGCGGGGTTACCAATTCGGAGTATGCAGCTGGACCACGCGGCTACCAAGACGCTGAGAGGCTTCCAGTTTCTATCGGCGAAGCCCCTCTTGCTGGTGATTAACGTCGACGAAGCAGACGTGGGTGTGAGCCAAGATGCGGTGAGACTTACCCATCTTGGAGAGGTAATTGACCAGCCGAACACAGAAGCGGTTATCGTGTGCGCCAAGATCGAGCTGGAGATCGATCAGCTGGACCCCGCGGACGCGCAAGTCTTCCTAGAAGACCTCGGTCTCGACGTACCGGGACTCCATCGGGTAGTGCAAGCTGCGTATAACCTGCTTGGCTACATTTCGTTCTTCACGGTAGGCGAAGATGAGTGCCGTGCGTGGTCGATACCGGCGAACACTAGGGCCCAGCAAGCCGCAGGCGAAATCCACACCGATATCGAACGTGGATTTATCCGAGCCGAAGTGGTCGAGTATGGTCGTCTGCTAGAGCGCGGCACGATCGCTGCCTGCCGCGATCGGGGGGAAGTGCGCCTTGAGGGCAAAGACTACATCGTCAAGGACGGTGACGTCATCAACTTCAGATTTGCCACCTAGCAGGGGGTGTGCGATGTCGGCACGCGACCAATGCGAGACCCTCGGTCGTGACATATACTGAATGTGTGCGTGGCACGATCGCACTCACTATCATGCTGACTGGCGGGCCGACCGTGGCCGCCGATGATCTTGAGGTGTCGTTCCGCGACGGCCGAGTGACTATCATCGCCATCGACGTGCCTGTGCAAACAATCCTTCAGGAGTGGTCAAGAGTTGGAGAGACCGAGTTTGTAGAGGCCGACGAGTTGACAGGGCGACCGATGCAGCTCCAACTCGTCGACGTTCCCGAGGCGAAAGCACTTCGCATACTGCTCCGCCAAGCAGCCGGATATGTCGCAGCCCCGAGAGCTAAGCGCCCAATCGAAGGCTCCCGCTTTGACCGCGTGCTCGTGATGGCTACCACTCAAGGTCCGGTCTCAAGTTCCTACCAGCCGTCGCTTGGCTCCAGCGCGCCTGTTCCCGTCCCAGCGCAGCGGGGTCCAATCTCGGTTCCACGTTTCAGTCCGGATTTGTATCCGGACGAAACCGACAATGACGAACTCGAAGAGCTTCAAGAGTTGCTCCCCGAACGGGTCAATCCTATCGACCGCTCTGCTCAACCCGACGACGACCAGCGGTCGGATGGCGCGACCGCGTCGCGGCCCGGCATGATCGTAGTGCCCTCCAACGGTCAGCCTGCGGTGTTTCTCCGTGGCCCGGTTCCGCTGCAGGCTCCGGAAGACCCCAGTTAGTGACTCGACTCAGCAGCCGACGGCCGGATACCCGGACGTCACGATGATCGGCCGTCTGTTTCACGCCTGGGAACGACGTCTAGCAGCGGTGACGTCAGACCGAGTCGTCCGAGGATTTGAGTGGGGTGCCGAGTGGTTGGACGGCGGCACGTATCCACCGGCGGTGGGACGCGAAGTTGTCAGTGCGTGGTCGGCCAAGGTCATGGAGGACACCGAGCGGTTTTTCGAGACGCCAACCACCGATAGATATCACCTCCACAATGGCTTGCTAAGTTTTCCCAGCGCATTTGAAACCCCAGACCCAGAGAACAACACCGTTTACGCCCGATACCAACCAGCCTCAACCAGGAAGCGTTCCCGACGCGCGGTAGTGGTGCTTCCGCACTGGAACGCTGGACCGGATGAACATATGGGCCTCAGCCGGCTAATTGCCAAGTGCGGGATCAGCACGCTACGGCTGAGCCTGCCGTACCATGACCGTCGGATGCCACCCGACCTCCACCGGGCCGACTATATCGTGAGCGCCAACGTCGGCCGCACGCTGCAGATCTGCCGGCAAGCTGTGCTCGATGCACGCCGGGCGGTCCATTGGTTAACAGCTGAGGGGTACGAACGGGTCGGGATCCTCGGCACGAGCCTAGGGTCCTGTCTCGCGATGCTGACGGCCGCTCACGAACCACGGGTCAACGCGGCCGCGCTCAACCACATCTCACCCTACTTTGCTGACGTAGTGTGGGAGGGGCTCTCCACGGCGCATGTTCGGGCCGGGCTCGACGGACAGGTCACCCTTGACCACCTCCGCCGTCTGTGGCTCCCGATCAGTCCGGAACCCTACATTGATCGAATGAGAGGAAAGCGTGTGCTGCTGGTCTACGCTCGCTACGACCTCTCGTTTCCGATTCGGCTCTCCCGGCAGCTGGTCGACAAATTTTCCCATCGAGACATCCCACATCGTGTGTTTGTGCTGCCATGCGGCCACTACAGCACGGCTGTCGTCCCGTTCAGTTGGATGGACGGATACGCGCTAGTGAACTTTCTCCGAACAGAGCTCTAGCCAGTATCCACGCGTCCACAAATATCTCAGGAGTCCTCGCAGGCTTTCAAAAATAATGCTGGCCAGCTCCCTGACTACAGGTGTGACCTCTTTTTCCCTGACGGTGTCTGCCGTCGTGGCCGCCAGTAGACCCACGATGCCGATTCGGCTCATCGCGTAGTGGTTTATAAACTCAAGACGTCACCGAATCGACAGGCAGCCGGAAGTTAGACGCTCAGACGGGTGGAAACATGTGGCCTCGACCGGCCTAGCTCATCAGAGCAGGTTCGCCAAGGCCGAGACTCCCAAGCGACGGCAACACGTCTTCGGTCGAACCTACGACAACGGCCAGCAACCTGTCGGGGTGTAAATGCGCCCGGGCCGCAGCGAGCACTGCGTCGGCATCGACCGCCATGACTCGCTCGACAAAACGATCCATTTCGTCAGCCGGGAGCTCGTGAAGGGCGAGTGTCGTCCCGACGCGCGCAACCTGGGTCGCGGTCTCAAGCCTCAGGGGGAAACCTCGGGTCAAGGCGTCTCGGGCAACCGCCAGTTCTCTCTCGGAAGGCGGGCGGGTTTCCCGGATGTCTAGAAGCTCCTTGATCGCTTCACGCATGGCGTCCGCGGTCGCGCTGGTCTGCACGCTCGACCGAAAGATGAACGGCCCTCGACCGACTCGGTAGTCGAACGCTGTCCGTGCCCCATACGTGTAGCCCTTGTCCTCGCGAAGATTCAGGTTTATGCGGCTCACGAACTGGCCACCGAGCACCATATTCAGAACAAGGAGCGCGTGGTAATCGGGTGATGCCCTCGACACCCCTGGGTGACCCAGTCGTACCTCGGATTGAACCGCATCCTTCCTCGCAACAAATATTAGACGATCGGTTATCGGGGGCGGCTCCTTACGTCTCGATCCGCTGCAAATCGCCACCGTAGGTGTTACCGTTGACAGCGGTTCGAGCTCGGTCTTGGCGATTTCAAGCAGCGCGTCGTCAGAGAGACCACCCACCGCCACCAACGTCCACCCCGCAGGCTGATACCAGCGACTGTGAAACGCCGAAAGGTCAGACGAATCGATCGGTCGAAGTGACAGCTCGGTGCCGATCGCAAGGTGCCCATACGGATGCGTTCCGTAGAGCGATTCGATGAACACCCGGTCGGCTACAGCGGCGGGAACCTGACGCGTCTGCAGGATACGATTGAGACGTAGGTTGCGCACGCGTTCGCAGTCGTCTGGATCGAAGCGTGGATTCACCGCGATATCGACGAGCAAAGCCATCGCCTCGGCAGCATGCTTCGGCAGCGTCGTGAGTGTGAGAATGGTGGCATCGCTGGACACTCCGACACTGAGATGGGCGCCGATTCTGGAAAGCGCTACGTGTAACCCCACATCAGTCAAGTCCCGAGTGCCTTCGTCCAAGACATCGGCAGTCAATGCCGCCAGACCAAACTGGTCAATCGGATCGTCCGCGGCTCCCACCCCGACGAGCAGTCTCAGCGTTAGAACCGGGGCGCGATGGTGGGCTGCCGTCCAGACACCCACCCCATTGGACAACGTGGAACAACGAAACCCTGGCGGCCGAAACAATGGATGGGGTCCGAGAGCCGGAAGGCGGCTGCGGTCTACGCTCATGACGCAACGTCCACAGGCTTCGAATCGAACAACCCGAGCAATAAATCGCCCTCGGCTGGTATGACACTCAGAGCAACGCGCTCATTTTCGGTCAGACTGTTTTGCGCCGCCGACTGGATCGCGTCTGCATCAGACATTCGGTAACGACCCAAATCGGTCTCAAAGTGACCGGGATCCCCAAAATACACATTGTAGGCGTTGAGCTGGTCTGAACGCCCTCCAAAGTCGCCGATGCTCTGAAGCCGATACGCAAAATCAGACTCGATCGTCGCCTGACTCCGCTCCACCTCGTCGCCGTGAGGTCCATCGTTCAGTATTTGGCTCAGCTCGTCGGTGATCGCAGCCTCGATCTCGGTCAGTGAATGTCCAGGCGCCGCGGTGGCAACGATGCTGAAGACCCCTACAAGCTCCCGTGATCCTTGGCCGACACTGACATCTGTCGCAATTCGGCTATCGTGGACCAGTCGCCGATACAGACGAGACGACTTACCGCCGGCGAGGATCGTGGCAAGGAGGTCAAGAGCGGCGTCCCCATCACCGAACAGCCGAGGGCTTCGCCATGATAGATAGAGTCGCGGCAGCTCGACTCGGTCACGCAGCAGGAGGCGGGGTGCTCCGGAGACGGTCGTATTGGATACCGTGACGCTGGGTCGCGACGGACCGGGCGGAATCTCCCCAAAGTAAAGTCGCGCCAGCTCGAACCCCTCGCGGGTATCGATGTCACCTGCCAAAACGAGCGACGCGTTCCCGGGATGGTAGTACGTGCGGAAGAATGCTTGGACGTCGTCGAACGACGCAGCCAACAAATCCTCAGGCTCGCCGATCGTGAGCCAATGATACGGATGCCCGGCTGGAAACAACGCCGGCATGAGCACCATCGGCACCATGCCGTAAGGTCGGTTCTCGTAGCTCTCGCGACGTTCGTTCAAGACGACCTGACGCTGCGTCTCAAACTTCTCTGGGGTCAGAGCCGGCAGTAGGAATCCCATCCGGTCGGACTCCATCCAGAGAGCGCGCTCGACTGCACCGGTCGGTACGACTTCCCAGTAGTTCGTTCGGTCGGCGTTTGTCGATCCGTTAAGCGCCCCCCCCGCTTCCTGCAACGGCGAGAAATAGCCGTCGTCGTGATGCTCCGATCCCTCGAACATAAGGTGCTCGAAGAGATGCGCAAACCCTGTCCGACCTGGTTTCTCGTTCTTCGACCCGACGTGATACCAGAGGTTAACCGCAACGATAGGGCAGGAGTGATCGACGTGTATGATGACGTCGAGCCCGTTGTCCAGTGTCTGTTTATCGAAAGCGACCTGCACGGTGTCACTCGCCAACAAGCTGCACTACGACCTCCCGGGTTCGGGAGCGAGTGTCACACTCGAC
>Ga0315338_1003595_pt1 | contig 13350 bp, 12 predicted proteins | sample ASW8metaG_FD_204518 | JGI IMG/M metagenome (GOLD analysis project Ga0315338, IMG submission 204518) | Ammonia-oxidizing marine archaeal communities from Monterey Bay, California, United States - ASW #8 | ecosystem: Environmental > Aquatic > Marine > Coastal | place: USA: California | collected... | reverse complement strand
AAGTATTGTGGCCGTCCCAATTACATTAGTTTCTACAAAAGCCATGGGCCCATCAATGGATCGATCCACATGAGACTCAGCAGCAAAATGGACAATAGCATCTGGCTGGAAATCAGATAGGGTATCAGAAACCAGTTTCCCATCGGAAATATCCCCTTTCACGAATTGATAATTTGGATGTTCATCAACGGATTTGAGGTTTTCCAAGTTACCCGCATAGGTGAGTTTATCCATATTCAGTATTTGATTTTCCGTATTACGAATTTGTTCAATAACAAAATTACTACCGATAAATCCACATCCGCCGGTCACTAGTATTTTCATAGGATTCCTTATGTTTTGCTCTTTTTAGTAATATATCTATGGAGAGACAATAGATTTTAATCTCTTAAATTTATAAAAAGAATTTATGTGAAATCTTATTCATCCTCTTCCAATAAAATTGAATAATTAATCATTATATAAGTTCCTAATAAATCATAATTATTTGGAAATTGTTTAAAAATAAACCGGTTCCCGTGATCCACTTCCGGCGTCCTTACCGCTCTTAGCGGCTAAATAATTATTCACAAATAATTTATAAAAATGGACTTATTTAACTATATATGTGTATATTTAGGTCAAATAAGGGGAATTATAATAAAATTTTCATTCGGAAAAGTGACCCATATCACATTCATGTTCAGGAAATTCACTGTATTATTATCGCCGGTGTTCGATCACAAATTGATTAATTCTCTAAATAAGTAAACAATTAACCCATAATAGGGGTTTCCAATCCCAAAAGATGGGCATGATTTATAATATACGAGCCGTGTTCAGGCCCAATAAGTGGGACTGACGGGGCGGAGCAATGCTCCGACATAGTCGAAGCAAAAATAAAAAAGATAAACTATTAAAGAAAAAGATTTAGAGAAACGAACATTTGAGTTTGCCGTCGCCATTTTGGATATTATTGACTTATTGCCCAAGTCTACCGGTGCATAGAATATTGCCTATCAATTGGCAAAGTCCGGTACCAGCGTAGGTGCGAACTACGAGGAAAGCCAAGCTTCTCAGTCTAAAGAGAACTTTTATTATAAAATCAGTATTTGCCTCCGAGAAGCAAGAGAATCGAATTAATTATTGGCTAAGAATAAAATTATGATCGAATCCACAGTAAATGAATCATCGGAATTAAAGTTAATATTTGGTAAAATCTATTCCGAGAGGCCCCAGAAATGACCATATACAGATTATCACTTTTATCTTTTATCCTTTCTTCTCTTACCTTCTTTAAACGCTGTTTAAAGCATACACAAATTATGTATATCCTCCTCAGTGTATTGGTTCTTCCCGTTCTTTCTGCCCAATCCATTCAAGAATTAAAGGGTTTACAGGCTGAGTATGAGAAGAGTCAGAAGCAGCTACAGCTACCAACCGATGTAGGTAGGGGTGTTGATCCCACCGCAGGTTTGTCGCGTCAGGCCACAATCACCCCTTTTGTCTCCGCCCTAGTTGATTCAGCAATACTAAAGAAGCATTTTGGTTATGATTTCTTTACCCAGCGTGATAATGTCGCATTCTGGGAAAACCTGCCCACTCCCGCTAATTATTTATTAGGCTCTGGTGACGAATTGGTTATTTCGCTCTGGGGCGAAACCCAACTGCGTGAATCTTATACAATCTCTCGTGATGGCAAGATCTATGATGCAAAAGTTGGCCTTATGAATATAGCGGGGAAATCAATTAACGAAGCCCGGCAGTACCTGAAAGATCAATATGGTCGAATCTATGCCACACTCAAAGGAAAACCCCCAACCACCTTTATTGATGTTTCTTTGGGTGAATTACGATCGATTAATGTCAACTTTGTGGGTGAAGTTCAATACCCCGGCGTTTACCCCGTTCATCCATTCTCTACGGTGATCACCGGCCTCATTCAATCCGGCGGTGTAAATACTACCGGTTCGTTAAGGACAATACAGGTTAAAAGGAATGGTGAAGTGGTGACAGTAGTTGATCTATATGATTATTTACTAAAAGGGAATTTGCCTGACAACATTCAATTGAGGGATCAAGATATAGTAGTTATCCCGGTTCGGAAAAGCACTGTGGAGGTAGACAGTGCAATCGTAAATCCGGGTATTTATGAAGGTGTTGCCGGTGAAACTGTTTTTGATTTAATTCAATATGCGGGTGGATTAACACTAAATGCTGCAGATAAAATTGGCTTGAGCCGTATAAAGCCAATGGAAGAGCGAAGTTCAAATGGTGCTTACGAGGGTCATTATATCAATATTAAAAGCGCAAAATTGATACCGGTTCAAAATGGGGATCGTATTGGAGTTCGTCATTTGTTTACAGAAAATCAGTTAGTAGAAATAATCGGTCAGGTAAAAGTCCCTGGTGTGTATCATTATTATAATGGCATGACATTAAAAGCCCTCCTCCTGTTGGGCGGTGGATTTGAGGATTCCACTTTCTGGAAATCTGTATATCACGATCAAGCAGAAATCATCCGCCGGGATCCAAAGTCCCGCTATGAAAATGTGATTAAAGTAAACTTGGCCGATATTTATGACGGGAATGGCGAAAAAGATATTCCACTCCAAAACTTGGACCGAATCGTCATCCACGCCAATTTGAATTATTTTGAAAAAGATAATATTTATATCAGTGGAGAAGTAAACATCCCCGGTGCATATCCTTTAGTTTCAGATAGCGAAACACTTCAATCTGTAATTAACCGTGCAGGGAATCTTACTCCCAAAGCATTAAAAAATGGTATTTCTATTTATAGAGATAAAAAATATTTTGAAGTAATACCAGTCCAAAGTGCAGTTTTATCGGATGCTAACGATGCTAACGATGCTAACGATGCTAAAGTACGAGTGGCGTGGAAAAATGAAAGTATTACTCTTATGGCTGGTGATAGCGTAGTGGTAAAAGAAAGTACAATGACAGTCAATGTTTCTGGTCAGGTGTATAACCCCGGTCTTATTGAATTTCGAAAAGGGAAAAAGTTAAAGTATTATATTAATGGGGCAGGGGGCGTGTCGGCGCAAGGTAACAAAAAAAACATTATTGTAGTATATGCCAATGGAGTGGTGAGTCCGAGCAAATGGTACTCAACCCCCACAATTGAAGATGGCGCTACCATTATTGTTAATGAAAAACAACTATCGGAGCCATTTGATCCTACGGAATTTGCAGGTACGCTGGTATCATTTCTTTCATCGATTGTGACCATACTGGTCCTCTCAAAACAGCTCTAATTAGTGACGAGTAACGCGTTACCAGTAACAAATAGCGACACACCATCGAATAAAGCCATCCAAAATTTTAACTTTAGTCGTGATCGGTTGTTTTTTTCATTTTCGCGTTTCTTTGTGTTCTTTGCGGCTATTCCCCAATACTGAAAAGTATGGACTTACAAATCAAATGCGCAGATGCGCCGTCTCAATCCCGAGCAACATTGCTGAAGGTGCTGGAAGAAATTCAAAAAAGGAGTTCAAACAATTCTTATATATTTCTCTTGGATCCATATCAGAGCTGGAGACGCAGCTTATCATTTCGACAGAATTAAATTATCAAAAGGATAATTCACTTTTGGATGAATTAAATGAAATTAGAAAAATGCTTTTTGGCCTAATAAAATCAATTAACATATGAATCTACTCACCACTCATCACGAGTCACTCGTTACTATCTAATGAATTTTTCCGAATTAGAATCTCTCATGTCCTCCCGCGGTATTGCCACCCTTGCGGATATTGCAAGAGCCCTCTCCACCACTCCCCAGGCCGTATCCAATTGGAAGGCTCGCAACCAGGTCCCCTACCACGTGGTAGCAAAGCTCAATCAATCTTTTTCACCACCTGCTGGCAACCCCATTCCAGATGATTACAGTTCTCCAATAGTAAATCCTCCCCCAATGCCCCCTCAATATTTGATGTATGACGAAGATACGATTTCCCTCTCCGACATCCTGCTCACAATGGCCGAGCAGCTCAAGGTCATTGTTTTAGTCCCATTCATCACCGTCTTCATCACCTTTACATATGTTCAGTTCGTCCAGCAGCCAATTTATGAATCTCGTTCCACTATTTTATTACCAAAAAGTAATGCTGGTTTAAGTGGCCTTGCAGGTTTGGCTTCTCAATTTGGCGTCTATATGCCGAGTGGATCTTCTGCCGACTTATCCAGTCCTTCGTTATTCCCGGAACTAATGGAAAGTCGCACCTTCGCAGAGCGTATTTTAGATAAATCCTTTTATTCGAAAGAGTTTGATAAAGAGTTATCACTATTAGCTATTTTTACTTATGGCGATGGGTCACCCCAGTTAGGGATGGACACATTAATACAAAAAGCAATGGTCACCTTACAGGGCATGATCAGCTTTGAAAATCAGGGCTCTTTTAGTGTACTTAAAGTAACGGCTGGCGACCCGTACTTTGCCCGTGATTTAAATAAAGTAGTTTTAAACGAACTTCAATCTTTAAACAGATATTTCAAAGGTCAGCATTTGAATGAAAAGACTAATTTCATAAAAAACAGAATAGAATCAGTTGGGAATGATCTTAAGAAATCGGAACAAACACTTAAAATTTTCAGGGAACAAAATCGTCAGATTTCATCCCCCGCATTACAGCTAGAGTATGAGCATTTAAATCGAGATGTAGATATTCAAAAGGGAATATATCTTACACTTAAACAACAGCAGGAATTGGCTAAAATTGAAGAGGTGGAGAAAGCGACAATTGTGCAGATATTAGATGAACCCCAAATCCCACTTGGCTCTTTAAATAAAAACTTAAAACTCAACGTTTTACTCGCAGGTATTCTCGGAATTGGTCTTGGCATTATGATCGGCTTTGTCCGTGCTTATATAGATAATTCTGATTTGGATGAACGCAAAAAAATCCGTCGTGTGAAGTATTTTTTTAAAAAGAAGACTAAGGATATAATTCTGGATCACCGTTTATCAGGAATTGTTAGTCTTATTCTTTTTATCGGGATGCCTTATTATCTAGGGTATGAATCTAAAAATCCCGTTTTCTTCGGCATGTATTCCGCCAGATTGATGTTGGTAAACACTGTTTACGTCCTGGCCTTCCTTTCGTCTTTGGGCTTATTTATTTACTTAACCCGCAAAAATAGCAAATAGTAAATCTCATGGGGATGTCCTTACATGAATTGACTTTTCTCGCATATGCTGCAAGTAAACAAGAAGGTAGAGGATTAGGTAAATGTATGACCTTAGGAGGTAGGTGTGGTGTGGTTGGGCCTCAAATGGAATGGGTGACCGAGAGATTAGACCCTTAATTATAGATTTTTATAGTAATGAATTTTAATAAAAAAATAAAACAAATAGCTGAATTAGGTTCTTTATTGAATGCTCAAAAAGAGAATAATGATATAGTTGTTCTATGTCATGGTGTTTTTGACCTCTTACACATTGGACATATAAAATATTTTCAGGAAGCAAAATCTATGGGGGACATATTAGTAGTAACTCTCACTCCTGATAGATTTGTTAATAAAGGACCTGGTCGACCTGCATTCAATGAGAAACACCGTTCTGAAGCGATTGCCGCTCTTGATGTTGTCGATTATGTGGCCATCAACAAATGGCCTACAGGAATGGAAACAATCAAGGCTTTAAATCCTGATCTGTATGTCAAAGGTCCCGATTATAAAAATTTAAGTGGCGATATTACTGGAAATATAAAACTTGAAAAGGAAGCAATTGAATCTGTTGGTGGTAAGATTGCTTTTACTTCTACTGAAGTATTTAGTTCTTCAAATCTCATCAATAATTATATATTAGAAAACGATAATAAAAAATCTTTTATTAGTAAACTAAAGAACGAATACTCTTATCGTGATATTTATGAATACATTGAGAACCTTACAGATTTAAATGTTCTTTTAATTGGGGAAGTCATCATTGATGAATACGTTTTTTGCAATAGTGTTGGGAAAGCCGGCAAAGAACCTGTTATGGTTAGTCAAAAAATTAGATCGGAAAAATATGCTGGTGGTGTGGTATCTGTTGCAAATCATATATCAGAATTCTGCAAAAATATTAAAGTACTGTCTTACTTGGGAGATAAAAATCAAGAAAGAGACTTTATTATAAATAATTTAAATGAAAACGTAGAATTTGAGTATATTGAAAAAAATGATAGTCCAACGATCCTAAAAACAAGGTATATAGATGAATATTCAAAAACAAAAACCCAAGGGATCTATGATATAAATGATCAAATAATTAGTGAAAATGAGGAAGGTAAATTCCTTGGATTACTTGATGAAAATATAAGCAATTACGATTTAGTTATTGTCGTTGATTATGGACATGGTTTAATCACACCCAAAGTGGTTGAAATATTAGAAAAAGAATCAAAATTCTTATCTGTAAATACACAGCTAAATTCATTTAATTCATCTTTCCATTCTATATCTAAATATCAAACTGCTGATTATGTATGTGTTCATTCTGGTGAATTGCGCCATGATTATAGAAATAGATATGATTCAGAAGAGAGTTTAATGAAAGATTTATTTAAAAAAATGAATTTAAAGTCTTTATCAATCACACTAGGTAAAAATGGATCTATATTATTGCATAATGATACATTTACAAAATGCCCTGCATTTGCAGATAAGATTGTAGATCGGGTAGGTGCAGGTGATACTTTCCTATCAATAACATCGCTATGTGTGGCAAAAAAAACCCCAGAGCGGATCACACTGTTTTTAGGTAGTATATTGGCCGCAAATAGTATAGCATCCGTAGGTACTGGAAATATATCTAAAAAAATAAATCTTTTAAAAAGTGTAAAAGCATTGATGGTTTAAAATATGTCTGAATTTTTGAAAAATTATATAAACGAATTTTCTTTACTGGTTGAAAAGTCTATTAAAAACATTGAACAATTAGAGCAGGTAAAAGATGCGGTCGTATCAGCATCAAAGAAGGGGAATAAAAGTATTATTGTCGGCAATGGCGGCAGTGCTGCAATAGCAAGTCATTTTGCTGTAGATTTGACTAAAAATGCTAAAGTTCGCTGCATAAATTTTAACGAATCAGATTTGATTACCTGTTTTGCCAACGATTACGGCTACGAACATTGGATTGAGAAAGCGGTTGAATTCTACGGAGATGAAGGCGACGTATTTATCGGAATTTCATCCAGTGGATCTTCTGATAATATTCTCAACGGTTGTCGTGCTGCTCGGGAAAAGAATTTTTCAAAGGTTATCACCTTTTCTGGTATGAATTCTGAAAATCCCCTTAGAAAACTTGGCGATATCAATTTATGGGTGAACAGCAAGGCTTATAATCAGATCGAGAACATCCACCAATTCTGGCTATTAGCTATTGTAGATGTAATTATTGGAAAGGCAGAGTATTCATCGAATCCAGATGCATCCTGAAATAATAGCAGTAATCGGCTCCAACTCGTTTTCAGGAGCAACATTTGTACGTTATCTTTTGGATAAAGATCATGATGTATTGGGATTCAGTCGGTCGAAAGAACCGGAAGACGTGTTCCTACCATACAAATGGCTGGATAAAGGACAGGATAGATTTCGTTTTGAACAAGCTAATTTGAACCATGATTTGGAAAAACTCATTGAAATTCTTGTTGAAGAAAAACCGAATTACATCGTGAATTTTTCCGCTCTTGGTATGGTGGCTCAAAGTTGGGAAAAACCGGAAGATTGGTACCAGACTAATGTGGTTGCGCAGGTAAAATTTCACGATCAGCTCAGAAAACTTAATTTTATAAAAAAGTACGTTCACGTGACCACCCCGGAAGTGTATGGCAGTACGGATGGATGGATATCGGAAAGTTTTAATTTTAATCCAAACACACCCTATGCAGTTTCCAGGGCGGCCTGCGACTTACATTTAAAGAGTTTTATTGGCGCCTATAATTTCCCTGTTGTTTTCACTCGAGCAGCAAATGTCTATGGCCCAGGTCAGCAGCTTTACCGTATCATTCCTAGGGCAATCTTATATGCTCGTTTAGGGAAGAAACTCTCTTTACATGGCGGCGGTTTATCAGATCGGTCGTTTGTTAATATGGATGATGTATCTGATGCAACCTACCATATAGCAATGAATGGTATAGTAGGTGACACGTATCACATATCTACCAAGGAGACAACCAGTATTCGCGACTTGGTTATTAAGATATGTAAGTCTATAGATATAAATTTTTATGATCTGGTTGAAGAATCGGAAGAAAGATTAGGCAAAGATCAATCCTACAAGTTGGATTCGGGAAAAATACGCAAGGAACTCGGGTGGCAAGATTCCATTGATCTTGAAGAAGGAATTGCATCTACCATTGAATGGGTAGACAGCAATCTTGACACACTGAAAAACCTGCCACACGAATACATACATAAAGCATAATGAAAATCCTGCTTACAGGCGGCTGCGGTTATATTGGTACAAACTTGACGAATGAGCTTCTAGATAAAGGACATCAGGTAACTGTGTTAGATATCATGTGGTTTGGTAACTACCTCAGTTCACACAAGAACCTTACGGTTATCCAGGCTGATATACGCGACATCGATAAAATCCCCATGGATGATGTTGATACCATCATCCATCTGGCAAATATCGCCAATGACCCCACGGGAGATCTGAATTCAAAGCTGACTTGGGAAGTCAATGCTTTGGCCAGCAAGTTCCTAGTGGAAAAAGCCATTGACTGTGGTGTTGAGCAATTTATACTCGCTTCTTCTGGTAGTGTATATGGTGTAAAGGAAGAACCGCAGGTTACTGAAGATCTCCCATTGCTACCCATATCCGATTACAACAAATCCAAGATGATCAGTGAGCGAATCCTGTTGAGCTATCAAGACAAAATAACTTTGCAGATCATCCGACCTGCCACAGTTTGCGGCTATTCACCGCGAATGCGACTTGATCTATCTGTAAGTATGCTGACCATGCAGGCACTTACTAATGGCAAGATAACTGTATTCGGCGGCCAGCAGACTCGCCCCAATATCCACATGAATGACATGGTCAGTGTCTACCTACATTTCCTTGAACTGGGTGAAAAAGCACCGGGTATCTATAATGCTGGTTTCGAAAATATATCCATATTGGATATTGCCAAAAAGGTAACGGAACATATTCCTGCAGAGATTGAGATTACCGAATCCAATGACCCCCGTTCTTATAGACAGAATTCTGATAAGCTAATTGGTACCGGTTTTTCGCCTGAATACGGCATTGAGAATGGTATAAAAGATGTAATCGAAGCGTATAACGCAGGTAAAGTAAAGGATGAAGATTGTTATTATAACATGAGGATTATGAAAAAATTATTTTAAAAGATGAATAAACCTAAACTAACTGATTTAAAATATATTACCTACCTTATTCGTGGTGAACTGGTTAAAATTTCGCACAACGCTCCCAGCCCCCCATTTGGTTTTTGGCCATTATGGACCTCATCATCGGTTCAAGAGAATATTCGGCTTGAATGAAATGTATTTTAACATTAAAAGAATGCAGTCGCTGAACCTCGCTTAGGAAATGAACATTGGCATTGATTTTGACAACACCATTTCTCGGTATGAGACTTTGTTTAGGAAAGTAGCTATGGATGAAGGAATCATTGATGGAAACTGGGAGGGTAAAGGGAAAACTGAACTTCGTGATCATTTGCGCCGTCAGCCAAATGGCAAGAAAACCTGGATGAAACTGCAGGGTTTGGTTTACGGTAAACATATGCAGAGTGCTGAAATGATGTCTGGGGTGGCCAACTTTCTTTTGTCTTGTAAAGTGCGCGATCACAAGATTTTTATTGTGAGCCATAAGACAGAGTACGGCCATTTTGACACTGAAAAGATTTCTCTACGCTATGAAGCGTTGAAATGGATGGAAACAAAATATTTTTTTGATCCGGAATATTTCGGTATAAATAAAGAAGATGTTTTTTTCGCAGATACTCGGGAAGAAAAGGTAAAAAAAATTGCGCAACTAAAATGTGACTGGTTTATTGACGATTTGCCTGAAGTTTTTGATGAGAACATCTTCCCATCTGATACGAAAAAAATACTTTTTGGGTCTTACGAACCTGAGCTCTTTCATAACACAACAATTTTAAACAGCTGGAGAAAGATCTCTGAAAAGATCCTTGGCCAGAGAACAGATAAAGATATTACTGCGTGGTTAAAGCGGATGGTGGGTGAACCCTTAAAAGAAATTAAAAAAATCCCGGGTGGAGGTAACAGCAGTGTGTATAAAGTTGAAGTTTCAGACGGAAAGTGTTACGCCCTGAAATATTACCCTACCCTGAGGTTGGAGACCAGACTCCGTTTAAAAACAGAATTCCGTACTTTTCGTCTGTTACATCAGTACAACATCACAAATGTACCAAAAGCTGTTAAAAAGGATGATAATCTGAACCTCGGACTTTATGAATGGATCAATGGTGAGGATATTAGGAACCCATCCAATGATGACCTTGGCCAAGCCATCGATTTTGTTGGACAACTGTATTCGCTATCTCAAAGAATTGATGGAAACAACATTGCTAGAGCCTCTGAAGCATGCCTTTCAGCTAATGAATTGGTGAGCCAAATAGAAATACGCCTCTTAAGATTGAAACAGGAAAGTAAACACTTTCAAGAATTGTCAGCATTTTTGGAGGATACCTTCGAATCTCTTTGGGCGGATGTCAAAGATGCAAGTATTTCCATCTGGCCCCTGGAATCGAGAGATGACATTCTGCCTCAGAAGAAACAAACCTTAAGTCCCTCTGATTTTGGATTTCATAACTGTTACAAAACAAAAGATGAAGCACTGACTTTTCTTGATTTTGATTACTTCGGTTGGGATGACCCTGTAAAGCTCACCGCCGACTTTATCTGGCACCCAGCAATGGATCTTGATCCTAAAATGGCTGCAAAGTGGGAAGAAGCCATGCTGGATCTCTTTTCGGATGATTCGGACTTTGAAGACCGACTGAAGGCTGCCATGCCTCTTTATGGGTTGCGCTGGGCAATGATAGTTCTTAATGAATTCCTTCCCGAGTTTGCCAAACGACGAAGGGATGCTGGTAAATCGAGCAGCTATGATCCTAAAATATCCCGAAAAATTCAGCTTAATAAAGCCGAGGACATTTGTGATAAAGTCAAAGTAATACGTTCACAGGTTATTTTTACCTAATGACAGGTTTGATAGACCATGTATAACCATCTCGTTGTAAAGGCAAAGAAACTTCGCCAGGATACCTTTAGTGCTTTTGTAGAACACGGTGAGGCTCACCTGGGGGGTAGTTTTTCCATGATTGAAATGCTTATTGCTCTTTATGAGGTGGTATTAAAAGAAGATGATAAATTCATTTTAAGCAAAGCGCACGCTTCATTCCCTCTTTGCCTGCTACTAAAGGAAAAAGGCTATAAACCACAACTTACGACACATCTTGAAATTGATCCTGAAAACGGTATCCACTGTACTGCAGGAAGTTTAGGGCACGGAATGCCCATTGCTACGGGAATGGCCCTGGCTAGAAAGCGCTTGAACATGCAAGGAAAAATTTATGTTATGATTAGTGATGGTGAATGTCAGGAAGGGACCACTTGGGAATCGCTGCTTATCGGCGCCAAACACTGCTTGGATAATCTTGTTGTCCTGGTGGACTATAACAAAATCCAGGCTCTCGCAACTCTTGACGAAGCTCTGCCATTGGAAAATCTTCCAGCAAAATTCACATCCTTCAACTGGGACTGCGCAGAGGTTAATGATGGGCATTCATTTGAAGAACTCTTACCTGTTCTCCAACAATCAAATATTGAAGGAAAACCACGAGTGATTATTGTACACACCACCAAGACAAAAGGAATTAAACCTTTTGAAAATGACCCTGCCTGGCACGCCCGAAAATTGAAGGGAGAAGATTTGGAAATTGGTAAGAAAGAATTGGGGCTGGATTGAGAAGAACCTTTGGAAGAATTATTTCAGAACTGGCAGACAGCGATGAAAAGATCTATGTGTTGGTCGGTGATATCGGTTACCGTGTATTTGATGAATTTAGGGAAAGACACCCAACCCGTTTTATCAACATGGGTATTTGCGAACAGAGCATCATTGGGGTATCTGCCGGCATGGCCTTGGAGGGGCTCAAACCCTGGGTTTATACTATTACGCCGTTTCTAATTGAACGGCCGTTTGAACAAGTCAAGCTGGATATTGACCAGCAGAATGTGAATGTAAAATTAGTCGGGTTCGCGGATTATCCAACCCTGGGACCTAGCCACTCAGAAATAAATGGCAAAGTTCTCATGAAGCTATTCAAGAATATTTCATCTTTTTTCCCTGAAGATGGAGATGAAACAAAAAAAATGATCCTAAAGGCATACAACAAAAACGGACCTGCTTTTATAAGCCTCAAAAGTGATCCGCAATTAAGCAGATCAATAACGGGAATAAAATAAGGGGAAAACTAATTATTTATATAATTCCCCTTCATCAAGCACCAACCAGTCCTACATTGATCGAATGGTGAATGACAAGGTTCACTGCATGTTTAGGGCCAGAAGATACTAAAAGAAATTTTTAGCCTGAATATGGCGTATATAGATTTCATGTCTGTTGTACATAAAAGTACCAAGCGGGATTATCTGGCCCGGGTTAACGACCCTAATTACCCCAAGGCGAAAGCCGGCAAATTGGCAAAAAAATGGGGCCACGATTATTGGGACGGTGATCGTCGAATTAATTATGGAGGATACCATTACATACCCGGCAGGTGGGCGCCGATAGGGCAGGCGATGATTGATCACTACGGCTTGCAACCTGGGGATAAAGTGCTGGATATCGGTTGTGGTAAAGGGTATCAACTCTATGAGTTAACCCAGCTGCTACCGGGTTTGGAAGTATGGGGTGTAGATATTTCAGAATATGCTATTAAGCATGCTAAAGTCGAAATTAAGGAACGCTTGAAGGTTTGTAACGCCAATGCCTTACCGTTTCCGGACAATCACTTTGATTTTGTCTTTTCCATCAACACTTTTCACAACCTGCACAATTACAACTTGGATAAAGCCCTGCGAGAGATGGAACGTGTGGGAAAACAACATAAGTATCTATGTGTTGAGTCCTACCGAACAGAAGAGGAAAAGACCAATCTGCTTTACTGGCAGGTAACGTGTGAGGCTTTTTGTACCCCAGAAGAATGGGAATGGTGGTTTAAGCAAGCTGGATATACAGGGGATTACTCATTTATTTATTTTGAGTAGATTATGAAAATAAAGTCAATGCAAGCCGCTATTCTGGTTGAACAAAACAGTCCGTTGGTTATTGACGGAGTAGAACTACCAAAAACA
>Ga0315338_1003594_pt1 | contig 13352 bp, 15 predicted proteins | sample ASW8metaG_FD_204518 | JGI IMG/M metagenome (GOLD analysis project Ga0315338, IMG submission 204518) | Ammonia-oxidizing marine archaeal communities from Monterey Bay, California, United States - ASW #8 | ecosystem: Environmental > Aquatic > Marine > Coastal | place: USA: California | collected... | reverse complement strand
CTGAAACGGGATGTCGAGTCCGTCGATCCATGCCATTGGTTTGTGGCTGTTGTTGATGTGGCTGTGCCAATGCCATCCAGCTTGAGGCAGAAAGTCACCTCTTCGCATCGTGACAGCTTCGCCGTCGACGACCGTCGCCACCCCCTCGCCGTCGATCACGAAGCGGAATGCGTGCTGGCTGTGGCGATGAACCGGGGCGTCCTCGCCTCCGTTCAGATACTGAATGGCCGCCCACAATGTCGGTGTCGCGTATGGCCTACCGCGAAGGCCAGGATTGGCGAGTGCGATTGCACGTCGTTCGCCGCCGCGGCCCACCTCCACGAGTTCACCGGCCCGTGAGGCCGCGTCGTAGAGCCGACTCCAGCGCCACAGATGAGCGACGGCGTGCGGCGTCGGTTCGGCGGGCATCAACCCAGTGATCTCGGTCCACAGCGGCACGAGCATCTCGGTCTCGAAGTCTCGGTACAGCTCATCGAGCGCCGCGCTCGGTGGTGGCTGATGTGGCACATCGAGAGCCGTCAGCTGCACAGGACTTGCTGGGTCGGTCATGCCGTCATCGTAGGGTCGGAATGATCTCGTTCGCGATGCGTTCGAACGCCTCAATTTGGGAGCTGTCGCTCGGGTAGTAGAGCCCGAATTCCCGGTATCCGGCTTCGTGAAGCCCCGAGATCATGTCGACGAGGAGGTCGGCGTCGTCGTAGACCCTGAGTCGACCGCCGGCTGCTCTTGCCTCGCCGTCGAACAGGTTGACGCTACGCCGGAGACTGGCTGGATCACGGCCAACATCGGCACACAGATCGTCCATCTGCTTGTTTCGCGCCGAGAGTTCGACGAGCTGGTCACCGAAGTCGGCCGCGAAGCTCATCGTGTTCCAGCCATCAGCGAAGCGAGCCGTGTGGCGCATCATTCGCGGTCCAAGCGCAGCTGCTATCACCGGGAGACGCGGCGACTGAAGCGAGCACGGATTCATCACTGCTTCGTCAGCGTTGTAGTACTCGCCTTCGTAACTCGTCAGCTCCTGTGACACGAGGAGGCCGAGTAGCTCGATGTACTCGCCGAACCGGCTCGCCCGTTCTCCGTTGGACCAGTTGGGTAGACCGACCATCTCGGTACCAGGGTCGATGGTGAGTCCTGTGCCGATGCCGAGTTCCACCCGACCCCCTGAGATGTGGTCGACCGTCACCGCTTGGTGGGCGAGCACTCCAGGGTTCCTCAGGGGAATCTGAGACACATTCGTCGAGAGTCGGACCGACGATGTCTCGACGGCGAGCGCTGCCATCAGGGTCCAGCACTCAAGCCACGGAGCGGGCGGGTTGGCCCAGTCGCAGAAGTGGTCCGGAACTGCGGCGATGTCGAAGCCAAGAGCTTCCACGTGCAGCACCTGCTCTCTGTAGTCGGCCCATGGCCGCCCAGGGAGCGTGAGGATCTGGAACTGCACGGCGTCTGTCATCGGGCCACCGTAGTTGTCACCTACATCGTGGGCCGAGGCCCAGCCCCGAGGCGATCGTGGCCTGAGCGTGGCGATCGAGGCCACAGCTGCGATGATTCGTGACGTGAAGCGCATCGAGGTCGTCCTGGCGAACAACGATCGCGTGACGTTGCGCGTCGACGACGTCTTTTTGAAGATCGATGTCGATCAGACCCGCACGAACATCGAAGTCGCAGCGATGGCGTTGGCGCCTGTCCCGACTCCCGAGGTCCTATGGCGGAACCCGCCGGCACTTGCCCTCTCAGCGCTTCAAGGAGCCGCCATCGGCGATCTCGGAACACTGTCATCGCCCGAAGCTTGGGTCTCGGCAGGTGTGGCACTTCGCGCGCTGCACGAGGCGCCGCTGCCGCCATGGCCGGGAGAGAGCCTCGCCGACCTCGGAACACGACTTGACGACGAATGCGAATGGCTCATCGCCAACGACGTTCTACCCACCGAGGTGATCACAGGCAATCGCAAGCTGGCCGAGAAGGTGCTCCGGCCCTGGACGCCGGTGTTCACGCATGGCGATCTCCACGCTCAACACGTGTTCGTCGAGGACGGCAAGGTCACAGGCTTCATCGACTGGTCCGAGGCATCCCAGGGCGACGCGCTGTTCGACATTGCCATTCTGACGCTCGCGCACGAGGAGCATCTCGACGACGTGCTCGCCGGCTACGGCGCCGAGATCGACCGTGACATGATCCACTCGTGGCGCTCTTTTCGATGCCTGACCGCGATCCGCTGGTTGATGGAGAACGGTTACGGTCCGCCAGAGGACTATCCCGAGGTCGCAGTGCTTCTCGCGGCTGGCCGGTAACGGCGATGTCGTGAATCGGACCGATCGTCTCTACGCCCTCGTCGAGGAGCTGCGCGCCGCGGCACCGCAATGGAGGAGCGCCAGCTCGCTTGCGGAACACTTCGAGGTCAGCACGCGCACGATCGAGCGCGACCTGTCTGCCCTCCAGCAGGCTGGTGTTCCGATTTACGCAACGCCAGGGAGGAGGGGTGGATATGCGCTCGATCTTCAGCACACGCTTCCTCCGCTGAACCTTTCGGCCGCAGAAGTTGCTGCGGTGGCATCAGCGCTTGCCGTTCCGACAGCTACGCCATTCGTCCATGCCGGCCGTACTGCTTTGCAGAAGATTCTGGCCGTGCTCCGCGAAGGCGACGCAGGGAGCACACGTGAGCTCGCGGCGAGAGTTCGTCTGTTCGACAGCGCACAGGACAGGAACCAGCCTCTGGCCGCGGTCGAGAGGGCCATCGTCGAACGCCACGTTCTCGACATCGACTACGTCGACAAAACGGATGCAGCAACCACCAGAACGGTCGAGCCGGTAGCGGTTCTCGGGGTGCAACCCCATTGGTACCTCTGGGGGTTCTGCCGGCTCCGGCAGGCGCCACGAGTGTTCAGGCTCGACCGGATCCGCACAGCAACGATTCTCGAAGAACGGGCACCGGATCGAGGACTCGATCCGGCCGACATCGAGCTCCACGAACTCATCAACCGAGGAATCCTCGGAGACGCTGCCAGCACCGAGTCGCCAATAGGCTCCGAAACATCGAGACAACGGTGTCGCTGAGCGCAGCTTGCCGAAGCTGGCGACTCGACCTCGGTCACGATGAGCTACGACTACGAACCCAACGGCTTCAACGGATTCATCGACAGTCTCGAAACTGCAGCTCGGGTCCACTAGCGACGCGCACGTCGGACTGTGCTCGTCGCCGTCCGTATGATCTTCGACGTGGCCGCAGAGCAAGGTGAGGACGACGGTCGGCAGCTCGACCGGATCGTGACACAGGTTGAGTCCGTCCGCCGGGAGCTTGTGGATCTCACTGCACAGTTCGTGTCGTTTCCGACGGTCAACCCTCCCGGCGATGACCTCGTCGAGTGCCAAGAATGGATATGCGAACTGCTCGCGCGGTTCGACATTCCGTTCGAGATAATCGACAGCTCCACCGACGGCGGCCCACATCGGGTGATCGTCGGTACGGTCGGCACGGGCGGGCCAGTGATGTATCTCCACGGCCACTATGACGTTGTCCCGGTCTTTTCGCCCGAGCAGTTCATCGCCACCGAGTCGAACGGCGTGCTGTCGGGTCGGGGAACCTGCGACATGAAAGGCGGACTCGTAGCGCTTCTGATTGCCGCCGTGATCCACCGTGACCATGGTGGCGGGGGTCGAATCCGGCTGGTATTCGTTCCCGACGAAGAAACCGGCGGGGTGAATGGCTCCGAGCGGCTCCAAGAGCTCGGTGTCATCGATGAATCGCCAGCCGTCGGTGCCATCGTGGCTGAGCCCAGCTTCCCGACCATCTGGTACGCCTCTCGTGCTGCGTTCACCGTGGAGGTCACAGTCCTCGGCAAACCAGCACACGTCGGGCTCCACTACACCGGCATCAATGCCCTGACGATCGCCCACGACATTCTCGGCGACTTGCTCGAGATGGCCGACATGGTCGCCGAGCACAAGACCGAACTCCGAATTGAGCCGGAGGACGCACGCCGCTCGATCATGCTCGTCGGCGGCACCTCTGGCGGGGGCACGAACTTCAACATCGTCCCTGACGAGTTTCGGTTCACGATTGATCGCCGACCCAACCCCGACGAGGACTATGAAACGGTCAAGGCTGAACTCCTGGACCGCCTTGACCAACTCGCAGAGCGACACCCGCTGACCTACGAAGTTCTTCAGGACGTCGATCCTTCACTGACGTCAGTCGACTCCATGCTCATCACGACGATCGAATCCACGGTGAACGCGCTCGGTAAGAGACACGCTCCGCTCGCGATGTGCCCAGGCTGCCTCGAGAGTCGCGTCTACACCCGGGCCGGAATCGACGCTGTAGCGCTTGGCCCTGGACCGTTGGCGGTGATGCATGGCCCCGATGAACACGTGCCGATAGCCAACCTCGTCGAGGCTTGCACCATCTACACCGCCGTACTGCACGAACTCCTACCGCGCGGGACCCACTAGCGACCGTTGTGGCTCACGTCGTCGTGTTGTCACTTGTCGACCCCGAGGTCTCACGGTCCGTGGGCAGTACTGACCGAACCCGACGAGCGGTGGTCTGTGCCATCCACGATCGCACCTTGATGCCGTTCTTGTAGCGGTCGCCGGCGAGACGGTTGGTCGCATCTCGGAAGTGTTCGACGATGGCTCTCGTGTCCGAGCGGCTGTCTTTGACTCGCACCGGATCGAACAGCTCGAAACGCAGATCGGCGGGAGCAATCGTCCCATTGTCGCCGAAGGTTGGGCAGTCGATACAGATCGGGATGACTTTGACATTGGGGGTGGCATAGCCCTCGAGGGTCCTGCGATTGGGCTCGTGGATGTACAACGTGTTGCCGTTGTTTGACGTGACGTTGTGCCTGGCGACGAGCGACATCACGGTTGTCGACCCCGCAGTGTCTCTGACCGAATCCAAGACGTGAAGCCCAGCCGAGTTCTTGCGGACCCGGTAGTCGCGCAGCTCGTCGCTTGGAGAGCCGTCGAGGCGAGGCACGGTCTGGACGACCGAGGAGATGTGGCGCAACGTGCGCATGACGTCGTAGGGCCCTTCGCCGATGTCGAGGCCCATGAGACTGATCATCTCGCTGACGACCTGCACGGTCGTGTTCCTGTCGCCGAAGCCCATGCGACCAATGGTCTCGGCAACCACAGGGACATCGGTGAACTGGCCGTGATCGGTGACGACGAGAAGCGACTCTCCGGCGTCCACCCATCCGCGCAAGCCGTGCTTGGAAGCGTAGGAGTCGAGGTCATTGAGCAGACGCTCGTGGCTTTCTCGGGTCAAGATCGCGTCCACGAGTGTCTGGTCGACTGCGCGAGACGGGTCGTGCATGTGGAGGGTCTGGGCCATGTCGAAGCGGGCATCGTCGAAGTCACGGATATTGAACGCTGGGAACCGCCTTGCGAGCGTGTTGCGGTAGATGTCGTAGATCTCGCGCTCTGGGAGTCCGTCGAGCCAACGACTTGATGCCTCGAGGTGGGATGGCTGAGTCATTGTTCGCTCACGCTAGAGCATCGATCGGACCCTCTATCGTGGCTGGCTGCGAGCGATGAGCATGTGTGCGATCGAACGTGCTGCGTGAGAGACGTCGCTTCCCTTGGTAGAGAGCGTGTAGCGAGATCGCGGAGGATGGCCAGCTTCGACCTCTCTGAGCACAAGGCCGGCACCAACGAGCTCGCGGAGCATCATGCTGAGGGAGCGTGGTGACACATCGAGCCGATGCTGAAGCTCGTTGAAGTGCGAGCAGGTGTCGAGCTCGAACATGACCGATGCAGTCCACTTCCGTGACATCAGGGAAGGGTCGGTCAGTGCTTCGGCGTACAACGCGCACGCGGTTGCGACGCGGCCGCCCCGATCGGTGAGAACGATTTCTGGCCGAAGAGGGTGTCCGTAGCCGGGATTGGGGCTTGCGAGACCAAGCTCGTCGAGCGCCGTGAGCGTCGCCTTCAGTCCGTTTCGGCTGACACCGAGCCGATTCAGCAGGACGACGACTCTGCCAGTTCCCTGGTCGAGAAGTGAGATCAAGGTGGGCACGTTCCACCTGTGGTGGAACAGGGTTGCAAGGCTTTGGTCGCTGGTGTGTTGATCCATCGGCTCAGCTTGTGTGTGAAGAAGTAATGGTACTATATTTTCTGACAACCCCGACTTCGGGGATCCGCTCGAGAGGATCAGCTCATGCCCCAGTTCGAATACGACGGACTCATCACCCTTGCTACGTCGGTCAGGGACCTCGGAGCCTCGATTGCCTGGTTCGAAGAGAAGCTCGGCTTCGAAGTGGCGTTCAGAGTCGACGAAGCAGGGTGGGCCGAGCTCGCCACACCAACTCCTGGCGTCACGCTTGGCCTCGGGCAGAACGAAGAGGTCGACGGTGCAGGTGGCACGACACCAGTCTTCGGCGTTGTCGACGTCGATGCGGCGCGCGCCGACCTCGAAACCAGGGGAGTGACGTTCGACGGAGACACCTCCGAAGTACCCGGCATGGTTCGCCTCGCGACCTTCTTCGACCCTGACGGCAACAGCTACATGCTCGCCCAGTCACTCGCCTGACAGGCCCGAGGCTCAGTCGAGCATGGCGACGTCGAGCGACGGCGAAGGGGGACCGTTACCGAGCGCCTTCATCAGTTTGTGTCTGGCCCCCACTCCGTTCGGGAACTCGTCGTGTCGGTCCCAGCGCCACGCTGCGACCATCGCCAGGACAAGAGTTCTACAGTCACCGAGCAGCGCCTGATCGACGTTCGGGTACTGGTTGCTGACCCTCTCAGGCACGTGCGCGAGATCGAACTCGACGGGGCCACGGCACACCGTCTCGAGGTCGATGAACCGCGGGCCATCTGCGGTGGCGAGGACGTTGCCTGGGTGTGGCTCGCCATGAAGGAGCTGCTCTGCTGCGCCCCGCTCTTCGATCGATCGACGCATGTTCTCCAGCGTTCCGGCGACAAGTTCTCGGTCGGCGTCGGTCATGTCCGGCGTCAGGTCTGGACGTTTGACGAGCTCTTGAGCTTCGGCGACGCGGTCTGTGAAGTGAGGGGCGACGACGTCGACTTTCAGCATCGCCGAGTGCAGCCATTTCAGCGCGCCCGCGAAATCGGTGGGCGAGATGTTGGGATGATCCTGTGGCGAGTAGTAGGTCCACAGCGTGATAGCGAACCCCTCTTCGCGGTAGACGAGTGGCTCGACCCGCGGATCGAGGGCGGCCACCGGGCTGCGCCCTGACTTGGCCAGCTGTTGCGCGAGATCAACCTCGAACTCGGCGACCTCACGCCCGACGTGCGCGACACGGGCGAAGCAGTCGGCAGGCGAAAGGTGCAGTGCGAGTTTGTTCGAATTGTGAACAACACTCACGGCGTCGACGGTCAGATTGCATCGGGAAGCGATGGATGTCACCGCAGCGACAGCACGCGCTCTCTCGTCGTCGTTCACTGACCGTTCAGTTCGAACGCCAGCACTCCGATGACCGCGATGATGGCGGGCAGTGCCCGTGCGAATCGAAAGCCCCAGCCCTGGTCCGTCAGCGCGGACGCGACGAGTCGCGGTGTTGCGTGCCGCCGATACCTGGGTGGGAGTACCTCGAGGTCTGCGGTGAGCGCTTCGTGCCCGTCACTGAGTTTCCCGGCCCCCCAACGGTGCACGATCACGAGAACGGCTGAGAGCATCAGTGGCAGCGCAATCAACGGACGAGCCCCGAACGACTGATACGCAGCACTTCCGCTGTCGACCTGATCGGCAGCCGCGGCGAGAGCCACCGCAACGCCACTGCCGAGGGTCAGGATTCCGCTGATGATCAGGATCCCCCAGCGTTCGGCGTCGCGCTGGATGGCGATGGTCAGCACCCGCTCGCCGAGCTCGTGCGCCTTCACCCCCGCGAACGGCGGAAGTCGAAACAACTTCGGGACCTCGACCCCATCTTCCAGCCCGGACTTCGTCGCTCGTTCCTTGTCGAACGCAGTTTCCACTCCGTTGATCGCATCGAGCGTCGTCAACCGCTCTGCGATCCAGTCGACAGCCATCCGCCCGTCTGCGCGGCGGTAGCTCACGAACACTCGGGCCATGGCAACCCTCCCTGGCCTCGGACTCTAGGGCGCCGACTTCCTACCGACTGCGACGCGGCCCATCGAAGCCAGACGTCGAGTCACCTTCGGGCCTGCCCCGTCCGATTTGAGAGTCTTCGCTCAGGTCAGGAGACGCTTGAGCTGCTGTGCGCGGGCAGTTCGACTCGAAGTGTTGTTCCACGGCCGAGTCCTTCGCTATGAGCCGAGATGTGGCCGCCGTGCGCTTCGACAATCAATTTGGCAATTGCGAGGCCAACGCCGGTGCCGTCGGCGAAGTGCTCGTCGACTCGATGAAATCGATCGAAGATGCGCGTCTGGTCGTCGGCGGCGAGTCCTCGGCCACTGTCAGTAACTTCGACGACGACCGTTTCTTGACTCGACGAGAGTCGCACCACTACTTCGCCGTCATCGGTGTATTGCACGGCGTTGCCGATCACGTTCATCACGACCTGCGTCAGCCGGTCGCGATCACCGAAGACAGTCCATGCCGCGCTCGGTTCCCTCACCAGAGCGAGATCCTTCGCCAACGCCTGTGGCTCGAGCTGTGCGACGACATTGGTCACGAGGTCGCTCAGATCGACGGAACGGCGGTCGACGACTCCGAGCTCGCCCGCGGCCGACAACGACGACAGATCGTCGGCGAGGCGGCGGAGTCTGGCGGCTTCGCGGCCGACTCGCGCATAGGTCTCGTCCCCTGACGGCACAACACCGTCTAGTAGTGCTTCCATGGTGCCCTCGATCGTGCTCAGCGGATTGCGGAGCTCGTGTGCGACGTCGCCGATCAGGCGAAGACGACGCTGCTCAGTCGTCTCGAGTTCGGTGGCAAGCTGGTTCACATCAGAGGCCAACGCGTCGAGTTCGAGCGTGTCGGACCCTGGGAGGCGAACGTCGTACTGGCCCGCAGCAAGCTGCCGCGTCGCTGCGCCGACCGCATCGATTGGCCGCACAAGTCGCTTCGTTGTTCGCCACGACACGATTGCCGATGCGATGACGGCAGCCGCGAGGCCAAGCAGCAACGCTGACGGGCCGCCATCGCTTCGGCGTCCCATGTCGAGCGCTCGACCTTCGCCCATCAGCTGTATGAGCGCGACCACGATGGCGAGGACTGCAAGCGCGACCGCAATGACGAGGAGGTGGGATCCAAACAGCCTTCTCCGAAGTGATCTCACCGGGCGACGGTTGATGGTCACGCCACGAACCGGTAGCCGACGCCGCGCAGTGTCTCGATGAATCGCGGTTGCGTCGCTGAGTCGCCCAATGCCTTACGCAGGTTCCCAACATGCACATCGACGATGCGCTCGTCACCGTAGAAGTCGCGGCCCCAGACTCTGTCGATGAGCTGCTGTCTCGTGAAGACCCGGCCAGGACTCTCGGCCAACGCCTTCAGCAGGTTGAACTGGAGGGCCGAGAGCGCGACTACCTCATCGTCGACCACAATCTCGTGCCGGTCGATGTCGACAGTGATTCCCGGGTAGCGGAGAGGTTCGGAGAGTTGTTGGGCCGAAGCGGTTCGCGTCCGACGCAAAACGGCTTTGACCCGAGCGACGACCTCACGTGGTGAGAATGGCTTCGTGACATAGTCGTCGGCACCTACCGACAGGCCGATCAGTCGATCGACCTCCTCGGCGGCCGCGGTCAACATGATGACGTGGACATCTGAGAATCGGCGTAACTCTCGTAGCGCCTCGATTCCGTCGAGCTCCGGCATTCGTACATCGAGAACGATCAGGTCGATCGAGGGTTGGTGGCGCATTCGTTCGACGGCTGCCCGACCGTTGTCGAGCTGCTCGACTACGAAGTCGTCGTCGATCAGGTACGACGCGACGAGGCGTCGAATCTCCGGCTCGTCGTCAACGACGAGAATACGTTGATCCATGATTGCACCTGGTTCCACGAATGCGATCAGGGGGCTGGCCGCAGGCCAACCCCCTGATCGGTAGTACGGGGACGAGCCTATTCCTCCGTCGAGTTGTCGCCTTCAGGAGGTGACTGGTCTCGCGCCGGCGGGATGACATCGGCGCCGATGAGCACTGCCTTGCGGTGCTCGAACTCGCCGTGATCGATCTCTCCCCGCGCAAATCGTTCTTGCAGGGTTTGCAACGCCGATCCGTGGCGCCTTGGACCAGTGCCATCGTCGCTTCGGCGACGCCTCAGCCACCAGATGAACAAGCCGACGAGCGCGAGCAGCACCAGCGGAATCAGGAAGCGGGGGCCGTTTTCGCCCCCACGAGCAAGTTGGAAAGAGGTCGCCAACAACATGATGGGGTCCTTCTGGATCAGAGGACGACGAACGGTTCGTCGCCATGCATCACATGAAACCAAGGCCTCGTGAAGGCTCAACCGTGCCAAACATCAAGCCTCTGTGAAGCCGACCGGTGACGTCGCTTGCAGCCGATGCTGGCGAACCGACGTAACTTGCATCGCAGACTGCGACCCTGAGGTGCCTATGAGCATGGCGAGCGACCACGACGATGTCACCCTGTTCCGCGGAGCGGCAGACAACTCGTACTTCGACGTGTACTTCAACGCGTTGCCACGAGAAGGTGCTGAGGCAGTTGAGTGCGAGATGCGCGAGGTCGATCTCCGGCCCGACCGTGAGATGACGTTGCACGTCGAGGTCTACAACCCCGGTGGCACAATTCCATTGATCGTGACGCCTGGCGGCATGGGGGAGTGCGATGGTTTCCGCGGGTTCGCGCGGAACGTCGCAGCGGCTTCCAGCGATCTGAGGGTGATCATCTGGGACCGCCGCAACCTGGGGAGATCGGAGATCTCGTTCGGCACAGAGCCACTGCCGATCGAGGAGGCCGAGGATCTCCATGTGCTCATACACCGCCTCGGCCTCGACGCCGCGGCGTTCTACGGGATGTCGTCGGGATCGCGGTCGAACATGGTGCTTGCCGCCCGCTACCCCAACCACGTCGCCGCGTTGATCATCGCCCCGCTGACCGGTGGCCCAATAGCTTCGTCGCGGCTGCCAGAGGAGTACTACCTCAAGTACCTCGGCGACGAGAGTCTCACCTCGATGCAGGCCGTCGCCAAGACACCTCTCTGGAGCGCGTACCTCGCCAGGAACACCCCAGAGCTGCAGGAATCGTTCATGCGGCAGGATGTTGGCGACTTCATGGCGGCAATGAAGCGAACCGGCGAGCACCTGCAGTCGTATCGACACAAGACGACGCTCGGCATGTCGGACGAGGAGCTCTCATCGCTCGAGGTCGCCACGCTGATCCTCCACCACGGTGACGAGACCGACGAGCTGCACCCGATCCCGAACTCGAGGGCAGCCACGACACTCCTCAAGAACTCGGCTTTCGAAATAGCGGACACGCTCGAACCGATCCTCGAGCTCCTCGTGCCGTTTGTCAGAACGCACACCCCTCACGTGGGCACAGTCTGATCGGACACAATTCGCAATCCGTCCGGAGTGGCTGAGCGGACTACATTTCGGGACATTCACCGGTAATCGACGGACAGGACTGCCCCATGCCAGAGCTGATGCGTTTCGACGCTCGCGCGGAGCTCGACTGGGACGAGGTGTGGGCCGCATTCGAGCGAGATGGTGCGCTCGTTGTCGAAGGGTTCATCGGGCCCGATCTCCTCGAGCGGCTGAACGCAGAGTTCGCACCGCTAATAGCTGCACATCAGGCGGGGAGCACCACCGAGGGATTCTGGACAGAGTTCCACGGCAGTCGCACGAAGCGAGTCACCGGCCTTCCGAGCAGGTCGCCGGCGTGGTGTGAGCTGCTGTGCGACGACCGATATGCGGCGATGGGTGACCGCTACCTCGGAGACGGCGAGTACTGGCTCAACACCGGCCAACTGATCTGCATTGGTCCTGGCGAGACGCCGCAGTTCCTTCACCGAGACGAACTCAATTGGCCAGAGGCGATGCGTGAGTCGGAGATCACCGTCACGGCGATCTTCGCTCTCACGGACTTCACGGAGGCCAATGGGGCGACGGTAGTCGCGCCTGGTTCCAACCACTGGCCTGGCGTGTTGCCGAGCGTTGCCGATGACGCGGCGTGCCGTGCAACGATGCCGGCAGGGTCAGCGCTGCTGTACAGCGGCAAAGTGATTCATGGAGGCGGGCCGAACTCGACCACATCGGAGTGGCGGGTCGGGCTGCACGCCGGTTTCTGTAGTGGCTGGTTGCGTGCTGAAGAAAACCATCAGCTCACGAATGATCTCAACGCCGTTCGGAAGATGCCAGAGCGCGTTCAGCACCTGTTGGGTTTCCGCTCCTATGACCCGAAGCGTGGGGCGCGCCTTGGCCTCGTCGACTACGACGACGCCTCTCTGCTGCTCTGATTCGCCCGCCTGGCTGCCGGGTGATGAACGCGTTGCTCGTTGTCAGTTCAGAAGTTCGCTGTCGAACATCGCCTTGGTGCGTTCGTAAGAACGATCGGCAGCGGCCTCGTGATATGCGCCGCCGTAGACGCCGAAGCCATGATTGGCGCCGTCGTGGATCTCGGCTTCGCCCTTCGCGAGCGCGTTCGTGGCTTCGATCAGCGGGCCGTTCGCCGACGCCGGCTGCATGGTGTCGGCCGATCCGAAGCCGATGTAGAGCGAGCCGGTGTAGCTGGCGACTCCGAGGTGAGGTGAGTCTGGCTCGTCCGTGGTGCAGAACGACGGGTGAAGCCCAACGCCAGCTCGAAAGACGTCGCCCCGGTCGCGAATCGTGCACACGGCCGATCGGGCACCGATGCAGTAGCCAATGCAACCCATGGAGCCTCCACGCGCGGCCGGGTCTGACGGCAACCAATCGAGGAGTGCGCCGAGGTCCTCGTCGACCTGACCTTCTGTGGTTCCCTGGATGAGGCCGAACATCTTCGCGATGTCGTCGTCGCCGTGGCCTTGCATCAGGAACCATTCTTCTGAGCGGTGGTAGCGGTCGTGGGTGATCACGTAGTAGCCCCACTCGGCGATGCGGGCCATTGTGTCTTTCGACCCGTCTTCCAACCCAGGGCCGTGATGGAAGAACACGACGACGGGGAACGGGCCTTCGCCGTCAGGTCGCACGACATGTATGCCCATCGGGCCCGCTGGCGTGTCGATCGATTCGGTTCTGCTCTGCATGAGGGCTCCTTGGCGTTCTGGTGCCTCGAGAGTAATCAGTGAAGCTGATGGAATGAGAGCCGATGAAGTGAGATTGTCTAGCTATGAAATCTGTCCCAGTGACGGTTGGCTTCAAGGCTCACCTCGGCTGGCTGGCCAGCGTGACGCTCGTGTCAGATCGAGCCGAGGTCGTGGCAGTGCGGCAGGACCGCCTTGACGTGTTCAGCGATGCGAGCCGCGCCGTCAAGGAGCCGTATCACGTG
>Ga0315338_1003593_pt1 | contig 13353 bp, 12 predicted proteins | sample ASW8metaG_FD_204518 | JGI IMG/M metagenome (GOLD analysis project Ga0315338, IMG submission 204518) | Ammonia-oxidizing marine archaeal communities from Monterey Bay, California, United States - ASW #8 | ecosystem: Environmental > Aquatic > Marine > Coastal | place: USA: California | collected... | reverse complement strand
GCTGGCAGAGGGTGGAGTCGATGTCACGACCGACCTGGCGCTCGGCACGATCGACTCGTGGCTGGTCTACAAGCTCACCGGAGGCGCGGAATTCGTCACCGACACATCGAACGCGAGCCGGACGATGTTGTTCGACATCAACACGCTCGCGTGGAGCCAGGAGATGTGCGATCTGCTGGGTGTCCCCTTGTCAGCACTGGCAGAGGTAATGCCCTCGAGCGGCCGCTTCGGGGTGACGTCCGCTGACTGCCCGGCTGGCGCCGGCATTCCCATCAGCGGTATCGCCGGCGATCAGCAAGCCGCGCTGTTCGGCCAAGCGTGTCTCTCACCCGGAATGGTGAAAAACACCTACGGCACCGGCTCGTTCATCATGATGAACGTCGGTGACATTCCTGTTCCTTCACCAGAAGGACTGCTGTCGACTGTTGCCTGGACCCTCTCAGACAACTCGACCACGTACGCGCTCGAGGGCTCGGTCTTCGTCAGCGGGGCAGCCATTCAATGGTTGCGCGACGGGCTTGGCCTCATCAAAGAGGCGGCCGAGATCGGGCCGCTCGCTTCCTCGGTCGCCAGCTCCGATGGCGTGTACGTCGTCCCGGCGTTCACCGGTCTCGGTAGCCCGTACTGGGACCCGTACGCCAGAGGAACGATCATCGGAATCACCAGAGGGACTGGCCGCGCCGAGCTGGCGAGAGCAGTTGTCGATTCGATGGCCTACCAAACACGCGACGTCGTCGACGCGATGAGCGCAGCATCAGGCCGGGTGCTCTCCGATCTTCGTGTCGATGGAGGCGCTTCAGTGATGCCGTTGCTCTTGCAACTCCAAGCGGACCAGATCGGCATCGCGGTGAGTCGACCGGTGGTCACCGACTCGACTGCGCTCGGATCGGCGTTTCTGGCCGGTCTCGCTGAAGGAGTGTGGGCATCGACATCAGAAGTTGCCGACGCCTGGCAGCTCGATGAGCGATTTGAGCCAGGACCAGGACGGGCAGCCGCCGACAGCCTCTACGAGGGGTGGACGAGGGCTGTCGAGCGAAGCAGGGGCTGGGCTGGCGACTGAGCTTCAGGTGTCGTCGGCGCTTCGTGCCGCGATCGCAGCACCCAGCGCTCCGGCCCTCTCGCCCATTGCGGCAGGAACGATCTTCACCGGTTCACGAGTACGGCCGGCGAGAACCATCTCCCTGTAGTTGCGCGTCACGGGCTCTTCGAGGAGATCCCACTCGGCCACCAAGCTTCCGCCGAGCACGATGAGCTCCGGGTCGAGGATGGCCACGACGTTCGCCATGCCAACCGCCACCCACCACGAGAATCCTTCGAGCACCTCGATCGCATCATCGTGCTGGTCACGAACGGCACGCATAACGTGCTCGCCGCGCACCAACTCGACGTCGCCATCGGTGTAGGTGAGCAGGCTTGGCGCTTTGCCTGACCCAGCGGCCTCCTGGGCCAGCCGAGTGAGTCCCGACCCAGACGCATATCGCTCGAGGCAGCCCACTCGGCCGCACGGACACGGCGGCCCGTTCGGGTCGACCATGCTGTGGCCGAGTTCGCCGGCCAGACCATGCGCTCCGCGCTGGACCACGCCGTCGACGATGATCGAGTTACCGAATCCGCCGCCGAGCGTGATCAACACTGCCTGGCGCGAATCGGCGGCTGCTCCCATCGCCAACTCGGCCGTGGCCGCACAGTTCGCATTGTTGTCGACGAACACGGGAACGTCGAGAACGGCGAGAAGTCGTTCACGAATTGCCAGTTCACCGACATCGACGAGGTTCGGCGCAAAGCGCATCTTGCCTTGGAAGTCGAGCTGGCCAGGAACACCGAAGCCAGCGGCCGAGAGCCCTCCGGCCACCTCGGCCAGCTCGCGGGTCACCTCAACGGCGACCTCGATCAGCGCATCGGTGCCAGACGGAGTTGCGACTCTGCTCTCTGCGACGATGTTGTTCTCTTCGTCGATCACGACGGCCAGGCACTTCGTCCCACCGACGTCGACGCCAGCGACGTACTCGTTCTGAGCCAACGCGGTCTAGCTCTCCGCCTGGCGCTGAAGGTCGTCGAGTGCCGTGTGAATGATGCGACCCTCTGCCCGGCGCTTCACGAACCCTGGAAGCGGCACGACGAGCTCAACCTCGAGGTGGTAGGTGACCTCGCACTGATCGGGCTCGCCGTCGATCGCGTCGAAGCGGTACCAACCATCGAGGCGCTTCGTGATGTCGCCGCTCTCCTGCACCCATGAGAGTCGGTCTGGGGTCTCGCGGTGGTCGTAGCGAAGGGCATAGGTGGTCGAGCGACCCATGGCTGCGGCCCGGAACTCCACCAGCAGGGCACGCCCGGCATCGTCGCGCTCGAGTACCTGAGCGTCCTTCAAATCGGCGGTCCACTGGCCGTAGTTCTCGACGTCAACAGCGATCTCGAAACACCGCGCAGGCGATGCGCGAATGATCCGTGTCTCCGTCGCCTCATCGAGCATCAGCTTCTCCTTGTCCGTCATCACTGATTGTTGCATCCCCAGCAGGTTCCGAACGCGTTCTCTTCGCAACGTCACCTGTTCGACGTCGAGGCGGGGTCGGCGGGCGGGGCCGAAACTGACCGTGCCGAGCAGACCACATGCCGATCAGGCCCATTCCGAGGATCGGTGCGAGCAGGCCGAACGCAAGGGCGGTGAACGGACGCACCGAAGCCGCAGCAATCGCCGCCAGGAGCTGGAAGCTGACCGAAGCGCGCATCGAGCGCTTGACGCGTCGCGGCGCACCCTCGGCGAGCAGATACAGCCCGGCAACCGAAACATCATCGGTGCGGCTCCGCTGCACAGCGATCGCGTACGACCACAGAAACAACACCGTCCCCACGGCGAACATGACCAGAGCAACAACGGCGCTCACGAGCCCAAGAGAGCCCGGCGCGATGACGCCGAGCGCGAGCGCGCCAGTCAGCACCAGCGTCGAACGCCAGCTCCAAGCAATGATGCCGTCGCCAGCGCCTGTGTCGGAGAGGTCAGCGGTCACGGCTCGATCCTGCCAGCAATTGTTGCAACATCAACTCAATGCGTCCCGCAACCTGGCAGCCAGTACCTCGTAGGAGAACTCGCCAGCGCGCGCGACGCTTGCCGATGACATCGCTGATCTGGTCGGTGAATCGTTCAGCAGTGTCCTCAGGTCGTCGACAACCGCGTCGACCGACGTCGGCTCTTCGACGATCAATCCGGTGACGCCATGTTCGACTGCCTCGGCGGCACCTCCACTTCGGCCGGCCAGCTGTGGAACTCCGGCCGCTGCTGCCTCGACGAAGACGATGCCGAATCCCTCCTGTTCGAGCCCGCCCCAACGGACCCGACACAACATCGCGAACACGTCGCCGAGGCCGTAGAGGGCCGCCTTGTCGTTCTCGGCGAACCGGCCGAGAAACCTCACCTTCGCGCCGGACTTTCTCGCAACTCTCTCGAGCCGTTTGCTGTCGCGGCCAGTTCCACCGATCAGCAACGTCAGGTCGGGATACTCACTGCTCAACCGCCCGCATGCCTCGATCACGACATCGAAACCCTTGCGCGGAACCAGCCGACTGACAGCCACGACGACTCGATCGTCGACGCCGACGCCGAAGGTGCGACGCGCCGCCAGCCGTGCGTCGGGGTCCAGCGGGACAAATCGGTCGACGTCGACACCAGGGGGGACGTTCACCACCGGCAATGTCGATCGCGCTGCCCGCTCGGCCTCAGCCGCTGCGTACCCCCCGGCAGACACGACGAGCTCAGCGCCTCGAAGCACACGGGCCAAGGCCTGGCGGGCGACAGGCAACCTGCCGGGGACTGTCACCTCTGCTCCGTGGAGCACGACGCCGTACGGGTGCCGGAGCGAAGGGCCCACCCATCCCAACGGAAGGGCTGGGTCGAGCAGAACGATCTCTGCTCCGACCTCGTCTGCGTAGTCGTCGATCCTGGCGGCAAGCCCTGGCCGCGGGATCAACCACCTTTCTTTCACCCTGCGCACGGTGAAGTCCTGCGAGGCATCCCACTCGGCAGCTCCTTCGTACGGAGTGGTCATGACAAACACGTCATCAGGGGGAAGCCGGCGCCACAGCTCCCAGAGGTAGGTCTGGATTCCGCCCACCTTCGGGGGAAAGTCGTTCGTCACGAGCAAGTGGCGTCTCATCGGATTGTCGCCGGCTCGACGGAACGACTCAGCTCATCAGCAACTTCTTCGGCAGTGTCGTCGGAAACGAGCGCCAAGAGGTCGCTGTGGCCAAGCCGTTTGGCCGCCCAAACGGCGTGGGCTCGAACAACAGCATGCTGGCTCCTCAGAGAGGCTTCGACCGCTCGCCGCGGGCCTGGGTCAGCCTCGCTCGCGACGTTTCCGAGAGCCACGAGGGCGTTTCTCCGCAGGTATTCGGCTCTCCTGCGAGGGATGTACCAGCTGCCGTGTCGCTCCATCAGCACGTCGTCGTCCGCGAGAAGCAGTTCAACCAAGTCGATCGAGGTGACGCCATCGTCGGCGAGCGCCTGTGAGGGTTCGCTCCTTGTGCGTTTGACGTTCGGTGGGCACACCGTTTGGCAGTCGTCGCAGCCATACAGCCGGCCGCCGAGCGCGACACGATGCTCGTTTGGGAACACTCCGTCGGCCTGCACCAGCCAGGCAAGGCATCGACGCGCGTCGAGAACGCCTGCTTCGTCGAGCGCACCGGTCGGGCACGCAGTCTGGCACCGGGTGCAGGTACCGCAGCCGTCATCCATCGGTGCTGTCGCTGACGGTAGGTCCGCATCCGTCAACACCGATCCGAGTACGAACCACGACCCGAGCTCACCGAGAAGGATGTTGGTGTTCTTTGCGAACCAGCCGAGTCCAGCGCGATGAGCCGCAGCTCGATCGACGAGTCGGTTGTCGTCCAGAACGACCATCGCGTTGTGACCTTCGTCGACAAGTACAGCCGCCATGGCGTCGAGCGAAGCCCTGAGCTGGTCGTAGAACGGTTCCCACACGTATCGCGCCACCATCCCGCGGCCTGCATCTGATGCGCCGCTCGCCTGGCGGTGATAGCCCAGCGCACCGACGATGATGCTCTTGGATTCTGGTAGCAATCGACGCGGGTCAGTCGACCTCTCTGGCCGGCCGTAGGTGAACCACATCCCTCCATGCAGTTCCTTGGCTTTTCGCTCGGTGATCGCCTCCCGAGCTTCGACGAAGGGCTCGGCCGTCGTGACACCGATCGCATCGAGGCCTGCCTCGGTGCCAGCGGCACGGAGGCGAAGCATCAGCGAGGTCGACATCCCCTCATGGTCGCACGCCGCGAGGCGGGTTCCTCACTGCGCGTCTGCCTGGTGACGCAGTTTCGGAACGAGGCCACCTTCGCCGAGAACTCGTAGCGCCCTCACCTCGTCGAGATCGATGACGACAGCTTCGTGATCGTCGTGAACGAGATGCGTCATCACGCAGTCGTCGCACGCATCGGTGTATCGAGCGATGCATGTGTCGCAATCGATGACGAGCGACAGGTGGCGACGGCCGTCTGCGTCGCGATGTTGATGGTCGATTGGACGGGTCACGTCTGCCTCCGAAGCCTCGGCCGGAGTCTGGATACCGGCCGGCGAACTGGGTCGCAGACATGAAGTTATTGAGGGGGTGGGACGGTCAACTGACGAGAGCGACCAACGCGCGACTTCCGACGAGGTTGCAGCCGGCACTGGCGAGCCTCTCGCGAAGCTCGTTGTCGTCGGTGACGGCAACGACGCCGATGTCCAGATCGATCCGTAGCGACATGTCGACGATGACGTCGTCTGCTGTGACACCGGATGGCGACCATGCGACGCGGACTGCTGGCGATGTCGAGGTTCTGTCTGCGGCAACAAAGTCGTCGCCGTCGAAGACAACGTCGAAGGCCACGGACGTTCGTGCCGCGTAGTTCGCAAGCGCCGCAATCAAACGTGCCCGTTGATCGCGCAAGGAGAGGTTCGGCCAGCCCAACATCGCCACGTTGTACCCATCGACCAGCACGCGGATGCCGCGCAGGGCGAGTAGGTCGCGGAGTCCTTGGGGAGTGTCATCGCTGAGTCCACGCGCGGAACGGATTGGCACCCGTCGAGTGGGCTCTTCCGCGGTGCCGGCTGGTTCGACCTGCTGAGTCGGCTCCTGTGTCGCTGCGTTGCGTTTCCGCTCGGCCCCGAGCGCTGCCTCTGCCCTGGCGGCTCGATGCTCTGCGGCCCCGACGCGAGCCATCAGGTCGAGCACCTTGGCTTCCAGGGTGGCTGATTTTGTCTCGGCCGATCGCAGCGCGTCGCGCACGCTGTCGAGCTCCGCGACTGTCTGGGCAGTCGCCGACTCGGCGCGTTGAGCCCGTGCAAGCGCTGACTGGCGATCGGTGTCGAGTTGATCGACACGACGCCGGAGCTTCGAAGCTTCCGCCTCGGCGGTGGCCAGTCGATCGCCAGACGCCGCAGCGACCCCAGCCGCGGCCAGCATCTCCTGCCAGCCTTCGGAGCGCGCGAGCCATGCCCATCCGATGGGCCCGACGTCCTGCTCTTCGATCGTCTCGACGAAGGCCAGCCGGAACGAATCGTCGGCGTCGATCGCGTCGATCACCACATCGAAAGCTCCTGATGGCAGCTTCGACACGCCGAGCAATGGCCGGAGAGTCTTTGGCACCGAGGTCTCGCCGTGGCTCCTGGCAATGGCACGCGAGTAGTGAAATGCCAGCTCGACGGCCGGTCGTAGCTGACGCCGCGCACCCTGGTTCACCCGGCAAACAGTACGAGATGCGACGCCTCAGAGAAATCCCTCAGTTCGATGTCGTCTCGAACGTGTGTTCGCGAGTTCGAACATGTGTTCGTGTACCGTCGCGCGAGATGACCGCCCAGACGACTTCGCTGTTCGACCACTTCGACATCTCCGGCCGAGAGCTCGTGACCGCGACGCTCCCGTCGGCCGCAGCTGCGACCGACGGTAGACAGCGGTCGCTCGACGACCTCGGCACCCCCCTGCACAAGGTCACGTTCTGCGTGCTCGACCTCGAAACGACGGGTGGCAATCGGTCGACCGACATGATCACCGAGATCGGTGCGGTGAAGATGCGTGGCGGCGAACCGCTCGGCACGTTTCAGACGATGGTGAATCCTGGCATCAAGATCCCGGCCCAGATCACGATGCTCACCGGCATTTCGCAATCGATGGTCATGCGTGCGCCGCGGATCGACGACGTTCTCCCCACGTTTCTCGAGTTTCTCGGCGATGCAGTGATTGTTGGTCACAACGTCAGCTTCGACCTCGCTTTCCTGAACGCCGCACTCGAGATGACAGGGCGTCGCCGCCTCTCACATCACGTTGTCGACACGCTTCGCCTGGCGAAGCGTCTCATTCGCGACGAGGTGCCGAACCTCAAGCTCGCGACCCTGGCGCGGTACGTCGGCGCTGCAACCCAGCCAACACACAGAGCGCTCGACGATGCTCTTGCCACGAACGACGTGTTGCACCGACTGCTGGAGCGGGCGGGTTCAATGGGGGTACTCGGCCTCGACGACCTCATGGCTCTTCCCAAGATCGAGGCCCACCCTCAGGCGCACAAGCTGTCGCTGACGAACGATCTCCCCCGCACTCCTGGTGTGTATCTCTTCAGAGACAGAGACGAGCGGGTGTTGTACGTGGGCAAGGCCACGAACCTCCGCACACGAGTCAGGTCGTATTTCTCCGGCGACACGCGCCGCAAGGTCGCTCAGTTGCTGAGGGAGACCGAGTCGATCTCACATCTCGAGTGTCCTGGGCCCTTGGAACCAGAGGTCACCGAAATCCGGCTGATCCATTTGCACCAGCCGCGGTTCAACCGTCGATCGAAGACTCCGAACAAGTACGTGTACGTGAAGTTGACCTTGAACGAGACCTTTCCTCGGCTGAGCGTCGTGAGCGCTGTCAAGGCCGACGGCGCGGTCTATCTCGGTCCCGTTTCGTCTCGCCGCACGGCCAAGGCTGCGATCGACGGAATCGAGAGCGTGACCCCGATTCGAAGGTGCACGAAGCGTCCTACGAAGAACATGAACTGCGGGCCGTGCGCTGGTGCGCAGATCGGCGTGACGGCGTGTCCCTGTAGCGGCTACACGTCCCAAGCCGATTACGAGCGGCTGGTGTCGTCGGTTGCCTATGAGCTGACCGCGGGCGGTCATCAGCTGTTGGCGAGGATCGAGGCGAAGATGAATACGCTCGCGTTCGCTGAACGGTTCGAAGAGGCGGCCGATGTCAGGGACCGCGCATCGGCACTCGCTTCGGTGCTGCGCAGGCAGCGAACCTTCGATCTCCTGCGTGGTTCGGAGCGGGTGGTTGTGGAGCTGCCCGGTCGGGGCGGCGTCGAGCTCGATGAGGGCAGGTTGTTGCGATCGTGGACGACAGATGGCGATGCACCGTTGTTCACTTCGTCTGACAGGGTCCGCCAGCCGGGAAATGTGGTCGATCAGTCGGAGGCCGATGAGCTGATGTGTGTTGCTTCGTGGCTCGATGCCAATGCTGCTCGGTTGCGGCTGAGCGTCGTCGAGGGTGCGTTGTGTTCGGCGTATCCGCCGCTGGCGAGGTTCACGGCGGGTCCCGGCGCGAAGCGCCGTAGACAGCGCTAGCGCGAAGCGCCGTAGACAGCGCTAGCGCGAAGCGCCGTAGACAGCGCTAGCGCGAAGCGCGGGAACGAACGGTGCCTGGCACCGTTTGTTACCGCCCAGCGAAGGGCGGGTTGGTGATCGCTGCGAGTTTGTCCGGGTTGAGGACGATCCAGATTCTGCGGACGAGGTCGTGCGTTGCGTTCGGTTCGATTGTGAGCGACAGCATCGGTTGTCCGTCTTCGGTGAGCACCACGCCTGGCTTGCCGTTGACTTCGACGAAGTTTGCGCCGACATCGGCCGAGAGCCTGCCGGCGATGACTGACACGAACCGAGTGACACGTTGTGGTCCGATGATCGGACGCCTCGCGGCGTGTCGGTTCGGCCCACCGTCGCTGATGAGCAAAACATCGTCTGCGAAGAGCTTCTCGAGCGCGTCGACGTCGCCCATCATCGCTGCACCCATGCACGCGTTGAGCAGCATCTGCACTGATCCGTTCCCGCCGGAGTGCGATACCGGCCGGTCCTCGTTGACGCGCTCCCTTGCTCGTTTTGCGATCTGGCGGCAGTTGGCCTCCGACTTGTCGACGACGTCAGCGATCTCGGCGAACGGCACGTCGAACACTTCCCGGAGAACGAACACGGCCCGATCGACGGGGGTGAGCTGTTCGAGTGCGACCAAGAAACCGAACGTGAGCGTGTCGGCCAGCTCAGTGATCTGTTCGGGTCCCGCGGTGGTGTCTATGGGTTCAGGAAGCCACGGCCCGACGTAGGTCTCTCGCTGATGTCGGGCCGATCGAAGTGAGTCGATGGCGAGCCGCGTCGCGACGGTGGTGAGCCAGGCTGCTGGTCGCTCGATGCGACTGTGGTCGGCTGCGGACCACCGGAGCCATGTCTCTTGCACGATGTCTTCTGCGTCGCCCCACACGCCGACGATGCGATAAGCGACCATCAGCAGTCGATGGCGTTCGGCCTCGAACGTTGTCTCTGCGGTCATGTTCACCCAGCGACAGAGGCTGCCGCTCTGCCCGCGTCACGTCCGGACGCGAATGCAGCGTCGGCGAGAAGTCCAGTTGGTCCGACCCAATCTCCCGCGATCAACAGCCGGTCGTCGAGGGTGGAGTTGATGGTGGGGCGGCCGGCGAATCCTCCGACGGATGCGAGCGGTTGGCCGCCGGTGACTGTCAGCCGGTGGAGGTAGCGCTCGTCGACGACCGAGCTGTCTTCGACGCCGAGTAGCCGCCGCTGCTCTCGCAGCTGGTTTGCGGTGTTGTTGGCGTCGTGCTGCTCTCCGTCGGCGAGGTACCGAGCGCACACGATGGCCGCCGATCCTGCCTTGACGCGGGCGGCGGGTGGTCCGACTACCGATGCGTACGTCGGGTGTTCGACACCGAGAATGAACCGAGTCTTTGGCACGAGGCCGGCCACGACGTCGAGCACGGCAGCCGTCACCGGTGGGCCCGCTGTCTTCTGGAGCGTTTCACCGGAGCAGGCCAATCGGTCGGCGACCGCTGGCGGAGTGGCGAGCACGACGCAGCGTGCCTCGAGTGTCTGCTGATCGCTCGTCACCACGAGTGAATCGTCGTTCCGAACCGCTGACCGCACCTCACATCCTGTGCGGACACTGACGCCAGCGCGCTCGGCCCGACCGACGAGGGCATCGATCAGCTGCTGCCACCCATTGTCGAGATAGAGCACGTTGTCGGTCACGACCATCTGGAGTTGACGTAACGCTGCCCCACCGCTCGCGAGATCGAGATCGGCGGAGTAACTCGTCAATCGGCTGAGTGCCCTCATCAGCGCCGCGACGCGTTGACGGCTCGTCAGTGCATCGATCATCTCGTTCACTGTCGATGAGTCGTATTTCTCGGCGGGAATTCTGCCCAGGTTGGAGAAGAACCATCCGAACGCTGCCTTGTCGGCCGAAGACAGATACGTCGTCGTCAGCAACGTCCCGACACCGGAGGGCAGCCGATGCAGGCCTCGCTCGTCGTGAGCCATCTGCGGGCCTTGAGGCTCAGAACCGCTCGGATCGATGCCGAGTTCCCGCAGTATCTTCATCCCGGCGCCCGACCGGTAGAGAGCGTGAGGACCCGCATCGAAGGTCGCTCCCGCGAAAGCTGCGCTCTTGGCCCGTCCTCCAGCGACATCGCGCGCCTCGAGCACGACGACGTTTCGTCCCGCTTCGGCTGCGGTGATCGCCGCGGTGAGGCCGGCGATGCCGCCTCCGACGACAACGACGTCGACTGCATCGGGTGCGCTGGTTGAGCCGGCGGCTTCGGAATCTGCCATCTGAGGGTCCTTTCGCCTCACAGTGTCGACAATCGAGGCGGGTGTTTCGTGACAGGGTGCTCAGCGGACAGGCGAGGGCCGGCGAGTCGATTCGCTGCCCACAGCTCAGCGGCCGCGATCAGGTGGTTGCGAGGTCGGCGCTCGCGCTCACCACCGACTCGAGCACGCGTGCAGCGGCACCCGACGCGATCGCACCGAGCGCAGCCTCGTAGCCAGCGGCAAGATCGTCGGCGAGACCAGCGACCACCAGTCCTGCGCCTGCGTTCACGGCCACGATGTCGCGTCTGGCGCTGGTGTCCTCGCCGGCGAACATCGCTCGAGCGATTCTGGCGTTGTCAGCAGGGTCACCGCCGATGAGCTCGCTCGCGTCGACGACGTTGATACCGATTGCCGCCGGATCGAACTCTGTGGTGGACACGATGCTGCCGTCAGCGACCTCGACGATCCGAGTTGTTCCGGTGAGCGTGATCTCGTCGAGCCCATCGGATCCGTGGACAACGAGTGAGCGTTTCGATCCTCGCTCGGCGAACACGCCAGCGACCTTGTCCTGCATCACCGGGTCGGCGACCCCGACGACCTGACGATCGACGCGACCGGGATTCGCCATGGGGCCGAGAACGTTAAAAACCGTCGGTATTGCGAGCTGCACGCGCACTGGCCCGGCGAAACGCAGCGCGGGATGAAAGGCCTTGGCGAAGATGAATCCGCAGCCGGTTCGCTCGATGCAGGCGGCGACACCGTCACCATCGAGCCCGATCGTGACGCCGAGTGCTTCCAATGTGTCCATTGCTCCGCTGGTCGCAGAAGCCTTCACGTTGCCGTGTTTCGCGACGCGAGCGCCTGCGCCGACCGCAACAAAGCACGCCATGGTCGACACGCTGAGAGCTCCCGTTCGCCTGGTCGGCGCTCCCCCAGTTCCGACGATGTCGATCGTGCCTGATGGCACCGTCAACGGCGCCACGTTCTCCATCATTGCCTCGACCAGTCCGGTGATCTCCTCGACCGACTCGCCCTTGATGCGCAGCGCGACGATGAACCCTGCGATCTGCGCCTCGGTGGCTTCGCCTTCGAGGATGGTCATCAGCGCGTCTTTGGCCACCTCACGCGGCAGGTCTGTCCGCGAGGAGAGGGTGGCGAGGACTGCGCCCCATCCTCCGTGTGTGTCGATGGCTGGCACCGGGTCTCCCCATGTCTCGAAGTCGCTTGCTGAACTCGAAGGTATCTCGCTATCACGGCCAGGCCGGAAGCGATTCTCCCAACACAGGTGGTCCCTTCGCCCATCGCGGCGACGCGCCGCTGATGTCACCGACCGGCTTCACGACGCTGATGAGTCCGCCCGGAGTTTCGAAATTGACCATGAGCTCATCTGCCGACGTCGGATCGGCAATCGCCAACCCGTCGTGGCGACCAAGCGACGTGATCCACCTGCCCGTTTGGGCCAACGAAACGCGTACGTGCCAAGACCCTCCAATGGTGGCCCTGCGCTGTAACGCGACGGCGATGCCAAACGCGAGCAGGTACCCCGAAGCGTGATCGAGGGCCTGGGCGGGGAGCGGCCGTGGCCCATCGGTACCCGCAGCTTCCATGCCAGCCCAGCCAATGCCGGACGCTGTCTGCACGAGGCTGTCGAATCCACGCCTTGCGGCCCACGGGCCGACGTGACCAAACGCTGACAGCGACGCGTAGACCAGCCCCGGTCGCAGCTCTGCCATTTCGGTCGGACCGAGCCCAAGAGCATCGAGACCGCCGGGGCGATAGCCCTGCAGGAGCACGTCGCTCTGGCTGACAAGAGCCGTGAACTTCGCCCGCTGCTCTGGGACACGAAGGTCGAGGTCGGTGGCCAACTTCCCGACGCACGAGTCGGCGATGAGCTGGCCGATGACCGGGAGGTGGGCGGCGCCAACGCGCATCACCGTTGCGCCGTGTGAAGCGAGAAAACGCCCAGCAACAGGGCCGGCGATGATCCTCGTCAGGTCGAGCACGCGAAGTCCTGACAGCGACAGCTGGCCACCGGCAGGAGGCGCTTCGACGGGTCCGTCACCTATCCGGACCACTTCGAGTGCGGGGAGACCAGCAATTGCGACCGCGTGGTCGGTCGCCGCCCACTCTTCGGGTGACCTGAAGGCTGTTGCGCAAGCTCCGACAGCAGCGAGTGCATCCTCGAGATCGAATCGGCCCCGGCCGGCAATTGCTGTCGCAACTGCTTCGCGGTCGCGCGGGGTGCCGAGAAGTTCGACCACCCGGTCTCCGTGATGCTCGAAGTTGCAGTGCAGCTGGATCCAGCCGTCGTTGGTTCGGTAGTAGCCGCTCAGCGGAGCCCAGGGGTTTGCTGGCGGCTTTCCATCGACGCGGAGATAGCGCTCACTCCGAAAAGCCGACGATGCATGGTGGCCATCGACGGCAACCGGCGCTCGTTTGTCCACGACACCTGCCAACACGCCCACCTCGCGGGCTGCGACAGTGGCGGCAGCTGTTGAGGCCATCGCAGCGGCTCCGACGCG
>Ga0315338_1003592_pt1 | contig 13356 bp, 8 predicted proteins | sample ASW8metaG_FD_204518 | JGI IMG/M metagenome (GOLD analysis project Ga0315338, IMG submission 204518) | Ammonia-oxidizing marine archaeal communities from Monterey Bay, California, United States - ASW #8 | ecosystem: Environmental > Aquatic > Marine > Coastal | place: USA: California | collected... | reverse complement strand
GTAAATAGCATGCGGCCTAGGAACTTCCGGATGAAGTCCTCATCCGGATCCTCGCTGAACTGCCGCAACCAGTCGATGACGCTGAGATCGACGTCGAACAGGTGACTGTACTCTTTTGGCAGAAACGAGCGCCGCACCGCCGCCGCCCACCGGACACTGCCGGTGTCGGGCTCCTGCGTACCTGCGACGACCTCCAGAAATGTCGACGTTGCCACAGAGTCTCGCGAGACCACCACCACGCGCTCTCCGTTAGCGATCGTGAGGTTGACCCCTTCGAAGATACTCTTCCCGCCGACGGATTTCGACACATCCGTGAGGCTGAGCATCTCCTTGCTATGGACCCTCTCTGAACTGAAGACGATGTGCGGAGACTTCCGAGACGACGGAGCAATCGCCTCAACGTCGAGTTGCCCTAGCATCTTCTTACGAGAGGTGGCTTGCCGGGATTTGGATGCGTTGGCGCTGAAGCGGGCAATGAACTCCCTAAGCTCACGGGCCCGGTCCTCGTTCTTCTCTTTCCGCGCTTGCCTATGCCGGAGCGCCATTTCGCTGGCTTGGCGCCAGAAGTCATAGTTCCCGGTGTACAACTTCACTTTATGGTAGTCGATGTCTGCAATGTGCGTGCTCACTCGATTGAGGAAGTGGCGGTCGTGCGACACGACGATCACGGTGTTCTGAAAGGACAGCAGGAAGTCCTCAAGCCATAAAATTGACTCAACGTCCAAATGATTCGTCGGTTCGTCCAGCAACAGAACGTCAGGGTCGCCAAACACCGCTTGGGCTAGAAGGACGCGAACCTTATCACCGTCGTCGAGTTCCCTAACGAGGAGTCCATGCCGAGATACCGGGATACCCAGCCCGCCCAGCAGCTCGCCTGCCTGCGCCTCGGCCTCCCAGCCATTCAGCCCACCGAACTCGGCCTCCAGTTCCGCCGCGCGCATGCCGTCAGACTCGTCGAAGTCCGGCTTCAAGTAGAGGGTGTTCTTCTCCTGCATAATGGCGAACAGCCGACCATGCCCCATTAACACCGTGGTGAGCGCGTCGAACTCATTGAATTCGAAGTGATCCTGCTTGAGAACCGCGACTCGCAGACCTTGGTCGATCACCACGGAACCTGAGTGCGGTTCAGTCTCGCCAGACAGAACTTTAAGAAGCGTCGACTTTCCTGCACCATTAGGCCCGATCAAGCCGTAGCAATTACCCTGAGTGAACTTGATCGAAACGTCCTCGAACAGAACACGTTCGCCGAACTGAACAGACAGACCTTGTGTACGAATCATGATTCTCGTTTCGTTACAGTGAGCAGGATTGTGGCCTAGGCTCGTGGATTCAGAGGCGGCTTTGGCCTGACGACGGTATAACAGTGTAACAGGCATTGCTCCGCTTCTCAGCGGACCGAGACCTGTTACCCACGCCGGAACGGGTCGTGTCTTCATATAGGTAATGGATCGGTTCTCTGTTTTTGATTTAAAAACATCAACCCACAAAAAAGAGACGACCGGGATATCTTGACCCTCATCACGGCCATCATTTTTGAAGGTCACTTGACAGACAATGCGACAGTCAAGCGTGCGGCGGGCGGTTCAACGAGACTCGAGTGATGTCAACCTGGTGCAACTTCCACCCACATTCAGGAAACGGCTACGGAGCCCTCCCACGAAAAATCTGTGCGCCATCAGCCTGTTAATGGAATCACGTCCAGAGGCTTCGATTCCCGCCGCCTTCACCATTCCCCGCCTGTAAACACACAGGGTCAATTCACTACTCCCTACTTCGTTTTCCTTATCTCTCCCCCCGCAGCAGACTGGTCTTCCGCATCGAGGAAGCCGAGACAAAAGCGGTGGTAGAGTCAGACGGCGTGACTGATGATCTCGGGTGGAAATCGATAGCCGTGGTAGCTCGGCGCGTGGTTGGTCATCGCTCTACACTGCCAGCTACCGTTTCAACTTGACGGTGCCCGGCGATGGCCTGAGCGTTCTCCAGCCAGTGTCATTCTGTGTCCGAAGTGTAGGCGAATGGTGAGCCAGGAGAGCCCAGCACGACGCGTCAGTGCGGCTAGTTCTGTCGGCCGAAACGCGCGGCGCACCGACAGAGGTCCGTCGTGACGTAAGACGGCGTTAAAGGGCCGCGTAAAGAGCCAACTCCAGGCATAGTGCCGCCAGCGTCGGACCAGGTCATTGACGACGATCCCTCGTGTCGCTATCGTGTCGAACGACTGGAGCGTGCGGATGACCTCGTCGTCGGTCAGATGATGAAAGAACAGCGAACAACTGACGTAATCGAACACACCTTCTCGACACGGCATTCGATGGACATCGGCGCGCACGTAGCGGAGCCTGGCTACGTCACTGGTGCTCCGTTGCCGAGCTGAGCGCAGTGCGCTCGCGCTGATGTCGAGAGCGGTGACCCTGACATCGAAACCCCGTGCGTGCCCCCACCGAACCAGAGCCCTCGCGAAATCGCCGCCGCCGGTTGCCACGTCCAGCACCTCCACCCGCTGGCCGGGCCGCCATCCGCGACTGAACTCCTCAAACCGGTGTAGTGTCGCGCGGGTGCCACCGAGCCAACGGTTGATTCCACTGAGAAATTGGTAGACACCGTCAACGACGTCCTGGGGCGGCGTGTGGTCGTCCATGAACTCGCGCTCGAGCGACCGTTGGGACATCCACATATCAGGACCGTGAATCGGAGGTCGGGCGTCGCAAGCCAAGACGTCGTGTGTCGGCAACGAGGGAGCCTGAAGCCCAGAGCCCGTCCTGAGCGGCGTTCGTCTCTCGACCCAGCTTTGGACGAACGAAGTCAAAGGGTCCAGAGTCGGACACCGGGGAACGTCGGAGCGCCAGGTTGAGCAGTGGCTCAACACCCCACGCTAGGTGGCGTAACACCCATTCCGCTCGACGCTCGGTGCGACCCAGGCAAAGTATCAGCCGGCCAAGACGATTTGCCGCGCGCCCCATCTCAAGCCGGCGTCGCTCGTACTCGTCGAACGCTCCGGTAACAATCGCATCCGCCGCGATCCGCGTCGCTGCCAAGGTCAGCGCCAAACCGCCCGCGGTGATCGGGTCGGGTGTGCCGGCCGCGTCGCCAACCAGAAGCAACCGTTGACTACGATCGACGATCCGCGGAACGTAAAGTCCAAGCGGTGCGGCAGCGAGCACAGGTGTCGTGAATTCAAGGTGAGACAGGCGGTCTCGCAGCCACGCCGTCTTGTTCAGCAGGTACGTGATGCCGTCTCGACGAAAATGACGATAGTCAAACAGCGCCGAGACCAACGCCTCTCCGCCGCCAGTCGGCGCGACGTAGAGCTCTCCGTCGTCATGAAAAAAGACCTCGACGCGGTCGCCGAGCCCCGTCAGACCCACAACATGACTGGAGAGCCCTGCGCGTCGTGGGGAAGCTACCTTGCCAGGAAGCTGGCGGTGGAACATCGAGTGGCACCCATCCGCACCAACAAGCAATCCGGTCGGACCAGGTCGATACGCCGTTCCGGGTCGAGCATCAATATTCGGCGTGCCGGCCGCAAGCTCGAACAGCCAGGCATCAAATCGGTCGCGGCGAACGACAAGCCCATCATCATCAGGGAAGTCGGCGTCGACCGATGCCGTTCCGGCGACGAACCGCAGACCCTTCACATGTGGGACATCGGGAATACCGGCGATCTGACGCAGGGCAGCAACACCGTGGGGGAGCAAACCCTCGCCGCACGGTTTGAGTCGCGGATGGTGTGCTTTTTCGTAGAGCACCACCGTCACACCCTGCTGACCCAACAGGACCGCGAGGGCCGAACCCGCCGGCCCACCGCCTACGATCGTGACATCAGGTGTCCGTTCCATATATCGTTCGGGTCACCACTCGAGCGTCAGCATCTCGGCCGAAAAACCAGGCCCCAGAGCCATCATGAAACCAGCGTCACCGGCTCGGGGCCGACCTGAGTTAACAAGGTCGTTGAGCATGAACAGCACCGACGCGCCCGACTGATTGCCGTATCGGCGCATGGTCTCACGAGCGTTGTTGAGCGCGACGTCGTCAAGGCCGAACACCGAGCGATAGGTTGCCATGACTTTCGCGCCGCCTGGATGGAGGATCAGGTGGCTGAGGTCCGGAAGCGATAGGCCCTGAGCGTCCAGAAATTTATTAACCACCGGCGCCACACCGGTCGCGACGAACTTGGGGACATCCCGGGACAAGACCAAACGCATGCCGTCGGCGGTAAAGTTCCATCCCATAAGGTCAGGGGCCTCCTGAAAAAGGTGCGTTCGTGTCGCCCGAATCGCGGGGCCCTCGCCTCCCGTCTCGTCACCAGCGACGACGACGGCAGCGGCTCCGTCGCCAAAGAGCGCGGCACCGACCAGGTCGGTCGCGGTCCGCGCGGCGGGAGAAAAGATCAGGCTACAGAGCTCGACCGAGATAACCAAGGCACGATGCGTGGGATACGCGCGGAGTGTGTCCGCCGCCCGCACGAGCGCTCCAGCACCGGCTGCGCACCCCAAGCCAAAGAGCGGCAAGCGTCGAACATCCGGTCGCAAACCCAACCGCGACGCCAACCTCGCATCGAGACTCGGGGTCATTAGTCCCGTCGTCGTAACAAAATAGATGTGGTCGATCGTGTCAGGGCTGGTCCCCGACCGGTCGAGACAGGCGCGCGCAGCCTTCTCTGAAAGCTCAAGCGCCGACGTCGCGTAAACCGCGTTACGCGTCTCGAACGGCTGGCCCTCGGTGTACCACTCAAGAGGGCGAACGAAGTACCGCGTGTCAACACCAACCCGGTCAAAGACCGGAAGCAAACGCTCCATCGCACGGTCGCCGCGACACACGCGAGCCATCTCGTTGCGTACATCAGATTGGTCGAAGCGGTGGGCGGGCAGAGAGGTTGCGAGCGAATCAATACGGGGCATGAGTCAGCACCGACCATGTTGCCGGCAGCTCTCCACTGCCCACGCTACTGCGCGTCCGTTTCGTGCGCACCCAAGTTTCGCAGCAACATCTCAGTGCCTTGCGCGGCCTCAACATTGCTCCATGCATGACGCCGCTTCACCACCCCAAGTGGTGTCTGACCGGATGCATTCACCACCTGAAGCCCTGCCCCATGCTCTACAAGGAATTCGACAACGCGGTCAAAACCCTTGTTGACGATGTGATGGAGTGCGGTGTTGCCGTCCTCATCGACGACCCTGACGTCGCCGCCAGACTCGAGGGCCAGCCGTACCGCGGCAAACGTCCCCGCTTCGTCAGAGTGCTCGGCTTGAAAGGAAAAATCTCGCGCAAGCGCACGGTCCCGTCGATCCCAAACGCCGTACCGCCAACTCGCCCCAGCCGCTAACATCAACGGTGTCCAGCCGTTGCGGAGCGGGAGCGCCCCGTCAGCGCCGCTGCTAACCAGCACACGCATAACCTCAACTTCCGCAAACTTTGCGGCGAGCGCAAATGGTGTCGCGCCTAGCAAATGCTCGCCGATCATTAAGACTTGCCCGTTGCGCGTGACCTTCGTTGCCTCCGTAACCTGGGCGTTCGGACGAGCCCCGCGAGCCAAAAGCGCTTCCACTATAGCGCGGTCGCCCTGCAGGACCGCAGCATGAAGCGCGGTATACCCAGCCGCCGCCGCGTTCGGGTTTGCCCCTTCGGCCAACAAGAACTCGACAAGCGCACGATGACCACTATGAGTCGCCACGAGTAACGCGCTCCGACCATCCGGCGACGCATCGTCGACATTCGCACCGGCGGCCAAGAGCAATCGCGCCGAGTCAACATCTCCCTGCCTGGCTGCAAATAGAAACGCCGTATACCCACCCACTTCGGTCTCCTCGGCGTCCGTGCCGTATCGACGACCCAACTCGCCATACTTCAGGTTGGACTGGAGACGCCGGCTGATCACTAGACGTCTGGCACGCGACCGACGCTGCACGTCCGCACCTCCGTCAATCAGCGCGCGCACGACAGCAGCGTGGCGTTGCGCCACCGCCCACATCAGAGCGGTCTGGTCATCCTCGGATTCAGTCGCGTTGACCTGCGCACCATGGGTAAGGAGCAAGGTCACGGCCGCCACGTTCCCCGTGCGCGCACAGCTCATCAACAGGGTCTCACCGGTCGAGACGGCCGCATTCGCATCGGCGCCAGCCTCGAGCAACAACTCCACGGCCTCTACATTCGCATTCGCACACGCCAGCGATAACGGCACCACGCGATGAGTATTTGCGAATCCCGGGTCAGCGCCCGCATCAACCAGCATGCGGAGAGTGTCCACGTCATCGAGATAAGCTGCCCAATGGAGTGCGGTTGCGCCATCCACCTGTGACGCGTTCACGTTGACCGGCTCTTCTAACAAAACCCGTACCGCCTCAGTGTCCTGTCTCTTGACGGCGTCAATTAAACGAAGGTCCGTATCCTGCGCATTCGTGTTGGCCACTGTCAACACCAAGAGGTTGGCCAGCACCAACCCGATACCACACGCCACACGGAATCCCTCGACGAAAGGGCTGCGATGAAAATCGGCATGCGCGCACACCGACGGCGCTCGCGACGCAGAATCGCTACTGACGCTCCTTCGCACCCTCGCCTCAGTCCCCATCTTGTGATGTGCTATACACCGGACAGTCGCTCGGCTCCCGCCGAAAGTCCCGGAAGAGCGCCCGTGCTGTCCCCGAGTCGGTCCACATCAACACCGAGCTTGTCGAGTAACGACACGTGCAGGTTTGCAAGCGGTGTCTGCTCGGGATAGACCAAGTGACGCCCACTCTGAAGCTGTCCACCGCCACCGCCCATGACGACAACCGGCAGGTTGTAGGGCGAGTGCAAATTACTGTTACTCATGCCAGCGCCATACATGATCATTACGTGGTCAAGCAACGATCCGTCCCCGTCAGGCGTTGCCTTGAGCTTCTCAAGAAATGAGGCAAACAGCGTCACGTGATACGTATTAATTTTGGTCAACTTCGCGAGCGCTTCTGGCACGTTCCGGTGATGGGAAAGCGGGTGATGTGCATCCGGAACCCCGATCTCGCGGTAGGTACGACCGCTAAGTTCGTGACCGCTCATAAAGGTGGCCACACGTGTGCGATCAGTTTGGTACGCCAACAACTGCAGGTCGTACATCAACCCTGCGTGTTCGGCAAAGCTCCCCGGGACGCCCAGCGGACGGTCCACGAGCGGTAGCTCCTCGTCACGCTGAGACTCGGCAATTTCGATGCGACGCTCGACATCCCTGACGGCATCGAGATACGCCCCGACCTTAAGTTGGTCACTCGGGCCAAGCTCGCGGCTGAGTCGCGCGACATCATCCCTAACCGAATCAAGAATACTCCGTTGCTCTTGTCGACGCGCTCGGCGAGCTGCCGGGTCAGTGCTATCGGTGTCCCCAAACAGCCGCTCAAACACCGCACGCGGGTTGTGCTCCATCGGTAATGGTGTCGCTCCACTGGCCCACGAGATCGTGTACGAAAACGCACAACTAAAACCACCACTGTCGCACGAGCCGGCAAAATTCGCTCCTTCGAGACCAAGTTCGAGCGACGCCAGTGGCGTCTGCTTACCCAGCTCCTGCGCAGCAAGTTGGTCCATCGAAATGGCCCGCGGGTTCCACGCGCCGGGATGTTCTGCCGTCAGAAATTTTGTCGAAGCGCGGGAGTGCGTGCCACCATTGATTCCAGGCGGCGGTGTGCTGTTCAGGCCTGACAAGACCAACAACTGGTCCCGGAACGGTGCCAATGGCTGAAGAATCGGCGTCAGCGCAAACTTGTCGCCTTCAGCCGCAGGTGTCCAATTTTCCATGACCATCCCGTTCGGGACATAGACCGCACCAAAGCGAACCACTGGCTTTGCCGCCGTCTTACTCAGGGCACTAAGCGCCGGGACCATCCCATCAAGCAACGGCAAAGCCACCGTCGCGCCGAGTCCCCGTAACATTGTTCGTCGTGGAATTGCCTTCTTCGTAATTATCATGACTCCGCACTCCTCATCTGGAACGGCATACTGTTGACGATACCAAGAATGATCGACGACCAGCGATAATCATTCGAAACAGCCTCAGACACAATCCGCCGTATGGCGGGCTGGTCGTAGTATTCAACGCTCCGCCCAATGGCATAGCTCAGTAATTTCTCGGTCACCGTTCGGATAAAACTGACGTCGTGTGCCATCAATGCCTCGCGAAACGTAGCGGGCGTGTCGACGACGCTGCCATCCGCAAGCGTGCCACCCGTATCGACCGGTGCTCCCGCTACGTCAGTGGCACGCCACCGCCCAATCGCATCGTAGTTCTCCAACACGAACCCCGGCGGGTCCATGATGCGATGACACACCGCACAAGTGGGATTCGCACGATGTTGTTCCATCCGCTCGCGGATCGACAACACGTCCCGGCCACCGTGATTTTCCTCGAGTGCTGGAATATCATCCGGCGCGGGTGGGGGCGGCATCCCTAGAATGTTGTCCAGTACCCACTTACCCCGCAACACTGGTGAGGTGCGCGTGGGGTACGACGTCAATGTCAGCAAACTCGCATGCCCGAGCAATCCCCCGCGGGTGTCCGCGTCAACCGGGACCCGTCGGAATCGTTCGCCATAAACCTGGTCGATACCGTAGTGGCGAGCCAAGCGCTCATTAACGAACGTGTACTCCGCCGTGAGCAACTCAAGAAGACTACGATCTGTCTGCAACTGGCTCTCGAGAAACAGTACCGTCTCCCGTTCCATGTCGACGCGCAGGTTCTCGTCGAAATCAAAAAAGACGTCGGCGTCAGGCGCCACCCCTCGGATGCGGCGTAGCTGTAACCATTGACTGGCGAAGTTGTCGACAAGGGCGCTCGCACGAGGGTCACTCAACATCCGTCGGACCTGCTGTTCAAGTACATCCGACGTGGTCAGTCGCCCCTCTTCAGCAACCGCTAACAACTCTTCGTCCGGAATACCGCTCCACAGAAAAAATGACAGACGAGACGCGAGCTCTATATCTGTGATGTCGTACGCCGTCCCGGCCGCGATATCGACAGGGTCACGTTCAACACGAAACAGAAACTCAGGTGCCACCAGCAGTCGTTGAACCACTTTCTGAATCCCGCCCTCGAAACCGCGTTCGCTCAGCCCCGCTTCGTAGAAACGCATGAGCGGCGCAACATCGTCATCCGTCACGGGACGCCGGTAGACCCGCCTCACCAACGCAGTCACGATCTCGGTGGCACATTTCACCTCGTCTGCACCACTCTCCGGATGACACGTAAACAATTTGCGACGGCTGGCCGTATCACCTGAACCAGCCGCGTTGTAGGGCCCCGCGATCTCCACACGCTCGACAGCGGCATTCCCTTGATAGAAACCTAGTCCGCTCAGCGAAAAACCCGACAAGCGACGCTCGAGAATCCCCGTCGGTTCAGTTCGCGCGCCAACAAACGACACGCCAACCACGCGCATCCCCGCCTTCGCGGGAAACCGAACAACCAGGCCTGCATCTGCTTCATTCGAGACGTAGTCTTCCCACGCCAGATCGCCGCGAATCGTTCCAAAGAAACTGTAGGCTGATGGATAGCCGAATCGATCAGCGTCGCCAATGGTAAATTGTTCGACAAGCGCTCCGTCAAGACGCACCTCGATCTGGTGGGACCGCCCCATGCCGATGATGTAGTCATAGATCATCCGACGGAGATCAATCTTAACTTCGTACTCACCATCGAGCGGAAAGTAGTGACGAATCGCCATGCCACCTCGCGAACCAAACGGGAGGTCCTCACTAGTACGATCGTCTTGATATTGCAGTCTCGGGCTACTGTACGTGGCGGCGCCGTAGCCAGACCCTATCGTGGTATCACCAACTGCGAGCCGGCTAATCCGGTTCGCGGCGACAAGGTAGCGATCGAAAAGTGCCGGCGATACCGAGAGCACGTCCCCGTTCGTATCGAAACCTTGCTGATCCACGTCATCTACCGGAAACAGTAGCCAGCGCTCATCGACCTCAAGAGCAAGCAGACTCTGGATGGCGTTGATGTACTCGGCTGAGGTTAAACGGCGGACCACTGAGCGCCCTGGATTCGGGTTGGCCGCCGCCGCCGCGTCAAGTTGCCCTTCGAGCCACGTCACGAACCGGTCGTTTACCACACGGTCCGGGCGCGGTCGGCCGAGTGGCGGCATCATACCGAGCCGCAATTTCCGAGCTACCGTTTCCCACATCGCCGCGTCGGCGCCCACGTCAGTCACGTCGAGGTGTTCAAAGGCAAACGGCACGGTCCCCTGACCGCGCATCCCCTCATTGTGGCAACTAACACAATACTGGTCGAGCAGTCCCTCATACGCAGGGGCTTCAGAACTCACACTTGCAACAGGCTGTCGATTCGGGGCGGGTCCCTGACCAGCGGCCGAAGCTGCCACCGCAACAACTACGGCAACATAAGCCAAAACAGAAACACTTCGCATGAAGTGTCCATTCTGGCGAGGCTGTCCACGCCTGTCAACGTGGGCCGTTCTACCAGTATTGCAACCCCGGAAACACTGGCGCTGGAGCGTGCACTAGAACGTAAACTTTCGCTCGTTATGCAGGGCGACCCTGAAACAGAAACCCTAAAAAAACAGTAACCGACTACTGCTCGCAGCGTGATACGTTTATCAACTCGCAGGAAGGAGAACAGCATGGCATTTCAAACCCGACGGCGCTTTCTCAAAATCGGGGCAATACTCGGCCCAACTTTTGCTGCATTGCAACCGTCGGTACTGTTCGGCCAATTACAGGATGCCGCGCGCACGCTTGGCCATGGGGTCAGCGCCTACGGCGCCCGCTCTCGATTTGAAACCGTGGTTCGGCTTCTGCGAGACAGTCGACATTCTGAGGCATCGAGCAGTCGGACACCGCTCCAAGACCTGCACGGCACCATCACACCGTCTGCCCTCCATTTTGAACGGCACCATGCTGGAGTGCCAAACATTGACCCATCAACCCATCGTTTATTGATTCACGGTTTGGTTGAGCGCTCCTTAGAATTTTCCCTCGACGACCTCAAGCGGTTGCCAACGGTCTCTCGAATCTACAGCCTCGAATGCTCCGGTAATAGTCGTACCCTCTGGGGAGAGGCTGGCGCGACAACCGCACAGAGCACACATGGTATGACGAGCTGCAGTGAATGGGTGGGAATCCCGCTCTCGCTACTATTGGAAGAAGTCGGTGTGCGTCCAGAAGCCACGTGGCTTGTTGCCGAGGGTGCGGACGCCAGCCGGCTTAACCGGAGCCTGCCCCTCATGAAGGCATTAGACAACACGTTGGTAGCCTTTGGTCAAAATGGAGAAGCACTCCGTCCCGGACAAGGATATCCGTTGCGACTTTTTGTGCCTGGCTGGGAAGGCAACATTAGCGTCAAATGGCTCCGCCGTATCGAACTAGTTGACCAACCGTACATGACCAGAGAGGAAACATCGAAGTACACCGATCTCTTGCCAGACGGGAAGGCACGACAGTTCACATTCGTCATGGAAGCCAAGTCGGTGATCACGTATCCGTCCGGCGGTCAACAACTCAGTAGCGTAGGTTCCCATCAGATCGAAGGTGTCGCGTGGTCAGGTCGTGGACGAGTAGACCGAGTCGAGGTATCTACCAATGGAGGCGAAGACTGGCATCGCGCCGAGCTTCAAACTCCCATATTACCGTTCGCTCACACACGGTTTCGCTTCAACTGGACGTGGGATGGACGAGAAACAGTGCTTCAATCACGATGCATTGATGAAACTGGTTACACCCAACCAACACGCGACGCGCTCATTGCCAAGCGCGGCGTGCAGTCTAGCTACCACAATAACGCTATCCAGTCATGGAAGGTCGCGACAGACGGAACCGTGGAGAATGTCTATGTCTAGTCGGCATGATTGGACGGTGCTGACCACGGTACTACTTACAGTTTCACTCGTTTACGTCATCGCACCCCAACAGGCAGCATCACAAACGTTCAACGTTGGACAACCTGTAACACCGGCAACGGTCAAGGATTGGGGCGTGAATATCAGTCCGAGTGGAAACGGGCTACCCGCCGGTGGCGCGACGGCCATCGAAGGACGACGCATCTATCAACAACGGTGTGCGCGCTGTCATGGAATCAATGGCACCGAAGGCCCTGATAGTGTTCTCGTCGGCGGTCAAGGAAGCCTGGCGAGTGAGGTTGCGAGTAAAACGGTCGGTAGCTATTGGCCGCTTGCAACAACGCTCTGGGACTACATCAATCGCGCGATGCCGTTTGATCAAGCTGGAGTGCTCTCGGCAGATGAAGTCTACGGCTCAGTTGCCTACGTGCTCTATCTCAACGGTATTATCGACGAATCCGAACGAATGGACGCAATGACTGTACCCGAAGTACAGATGCCGAACCGTAACGGGTTCGTGCCTGACCCGCGTCCTGACGTCGATTAAAAGTAATTGTTCAAACAGGTTTCAATCGACAAACCCACAACCTCCGGCGACCTCAGATACTGGCGCTGCAAACACCACTACGTAGGGGACGGCGACCCATAGCCTGTTCCTTCGTACCTGTGCTATACACCTGTAGGAATCGGATAAAGGAGGCTCCATGAGTACCCAGCATCCGCGGCAAGCCCGCTATGGCACCCTTCTGGTGGCGGTAGCGCTACTCGGCGTGTACGGCGGAGTTCCAAATTCTCTCCAAGCTCAAAGCGAACTGCTGGACAAGAATCAGAAGGCGTTCCCAATTGCTCCAGCGGCCGGCACCGGCGCGTTGGCTCGTCCCGTGCGCGACGCTCTTGCGAGTGTCGTACCATCCCTACAGCAACAGCGCTTTCCAAGCGAGGCGGTACGCATCATCGGTACGTCCGGGGACGGTCGCCTGCTTTGGTACCTGCACGACCTGCTGCGGTTCGTGACACGCTCATCGCAGCCGGTCGTGGTCGACGCGTTTGAGGAGCTCAGCAACGCCGAGCTTCCCGGCGAACTGTCTAGTGTCATGGGTGATCGCGTTCTGGCTTGGGATCTGCCGGCACCGCCAAACTACCGACAGCTCAAACGCGACCTGTTCCTTCTCATCGAACCACGCTGGGCGCCGTTCTTCGATGACGAGAACTCCGCGATCGACTGGCGGCTCGTGGGGTGGGGTGGGGTCTTCATCGACGATCGTCCTGACGCCACGGCAGGCCAGATCTGCCCACGGGGGTGTATCCCTGCTTTGGATCAACCGGCCGTTACCAACGCCGACGGCGGGTCGTGGTATCCCGACGACGACCTGGTGTTCGGAATCGTGATTGGCCGGCAGGCGCGCGCGTACCCGAAGAACATCATGGAGGTGCATGAGATGGTCAACGACACCCTCGGCGGACGCCAGATCGCCATCCCGTACTGTACCCTGTGCCTGTCCGCACAGGCATACTTCACCGACGACGTCGG
>Ga0315338_1003591_pt1 | contig 13358 bp, 11 predicted proteins | sample ASW8metaG_FD_204518 | JGI IMG/M metagenome (GOLD analysis project Ga0315338, IMG submission 204518) | Ammonia-oxidizing marine archaeal communities from Monterey Bay, California, United States - ASW #8 | ecosystem: Environmental > Aquatic > Marine > Coastal | place: USA: California | collected... | reverse complement strand
ACCTCCAGTGCGACCTTGCCTCCACGCAGCATCCCCGGGTAGTAACCCATCGCCAAACGCCCCTTCACAACCCAAGATGAGATCTCTGACGGGCCGTCGAATCCGTCAGGTCTGTGGAGTTTCCAGTTCACGATTCACTCCTCCGAGAGTCGGTCAGGACACATCCGATCCCTAAGAGTTGCATTGACGACATCAGCCCCTGACGCGAAGGGACTGAGGGTCGCCGTCGATGGTCAGAGTAATAGGACAAGCAGGGCAGCAACGAGGATCAAAACGATGCATCCGTTGACTCCGATCCGCAGGCCTTTCAGTATCTCTCGATCTTCAGCGCGTTCTTTGGAGGCTGTTTCATGGGCCTCGCTTAGAGCATCGACCCTTTCGGACAGCCGTTCATGTGTCTCACGATCTTCAGCGCGTTCTTTGGAGGCTGTTTCATGGGCCTCGCTTAGAGCACCGACCCTTTCGGACAGCCGTTCATGTGTCTCACGTATGCTCGCGATGTCTTGGACAATTGACTCAGGGTTGAGCGCCGTCAGGGCCCGAGCCGTGTCTCCCAGGTCACGTGCGGGATCCTTCAGCGCTTCTGTCAGGCGGTAGATCGCACTCGAGGTATCGGCAACGTTTCGTTCTGCGTTGTCGAGTCGGGTAACCGAATCGTTGACGGTCTCTTCGAGTTGAGTGCGAGTTTCATTGAGTTCGTCACCAGCCGTTCTCAGTTCCGTCGCCGAGTCCATGACAGCACGCAACGCTGCTTCTGCGTCGTTGAAGCGCTCCATCGCCTCGTTGAAGTCTTCCTGTCTGTTACTCATCGTGTCGAAACTCCCTGTTGTGTCTCGACATAGCGCTGGATCTCGCGTGCAAGGAGCCGAACTCGCCAATCAAGCAGTAGTCGCAGTTCATCGTCATTACGGTTCCTCTCGGCCCCAAAGAAGACCTCGTCCATCACGTCGCGGAGTAGGTCCAGACGCTCGGCCGGCCAAGCCTTCCACACCTCGAGGCACCAGCGCCCCCCTTCGCCTCCAGAGGACCGAACTCCTTCGAGCACCATCTTGAATATCTGCACAGATTCTGCGTCTTCGGGGACATAGGCCGGAAGCCCCTGAAAGGCTTGCCTGAGAAGGTTCCGAAACCGCTCCGGATCTCCATCGGAATTCCAGACCTGCGTCAAGGCCGCCGCCAACAATGCGATCGGGTGGTCGGGATTTCGCTCCAGTTGGGCCGCGGTTGCGCCTTCACGTTCCACCTCGATGGCCTGACGAAGAGTTGTTAGGACCGTCGAAACGGCCTCCGGAGTCACTCTGTCGCGGAGATCCCGAATGGTTAATTCGAGCGACGAGGCGACAAGCCCGTCACCGAGGTAGGACCGGAGCAGTGCACGGATCTCGGACGAGTCGCGATCACTAGCCGTTAGTCGATGCATTTCTTCAATGGCCCGTATACGCGCAGGTTCGATATTTCGGTAGAGGATGTCCACGAGAAGTCCGACATGGTGTTTGATTCGGTCGCCCAGTTCTTGGGGGGCGTTCTCGATTTCTGTCTCCAGTGTGGTGTCGCGCCCTGGTTCGAAGTCGTGCCCTAGGTCCCTGAGCGTTTGATCGATGCTGGCAAGGTCGAAGTCGTCGAGTTGGATGTCGAACCGCCCTGGAGTCCCGTACTGGACTGTGTAGTCGTAGACGATGCCCAGCATCGAGAGACGCACGAGAGCCTGTTGCCTCTTTTCAGCGGCGCGTTCTCCGCTCGGTCCCCTGGGCCACCTCTGACGCGGAATACCGACGTCGATTGCTCCTGTTCGTTGGGCGGCGTGCTCCCAGATTTCGTCGAACAAGTCCCTCGCCGCCGACTTGTCGTCCGAAGAGCTCTGGAACGAGCCGTAGTGGAAGTAGAGCTGATGGTCGATGTCGTGGACCGGCCAAGGTCGTTGCTGCTGTCGTTCGTCATAAGCGGTCCGCCGTTGGATCGCATCGTGTGCTGGACGAAGCAGTAGGTCGACAACGCCCTCGTCCGGGTTCGTGGGGATCAAGTAGCAATAGGACGCCATCCCGTCCCTGCCTGCACGGCCGGACTCCTGGGCGAACGCCTCAATGGATCCCGGCATTTCCTGATGGACGGTGAAGCGAATGTTGGGCTTGTCGATGCCCATCCCGAAGGCCTTGGTCGCGACGAGAATTGTGGACTCATTATTCACGAATAGCCGTGCCTGCTCGCGCCTGAACTCGTCCCAGTTGGACCCAGAAAACGCTCTTGGCCTCGTGCCCGAATAGCCCAAGATCCACTCCTCGGCTTGCTCGGCGCTTCCCAATCCTCGGCGAACAACCTCATTTCGCAGAAAGTTTGTGACATCGACGACTCCAAATCGGCCGTTCACGTGGGGGACGAAGACGATCCCGGATGATGTCTGGTCCCCTCGAGGCCTCACGACAACTTCTGCAGCAAGGCCGAGGTCACTGGGCAGTTGTTCGAACACCGTCTTAGAGAGACGTTCACGGCGGTCCTCGATTCGACCACGGAAGATCGCGTAGTTGAGGTTGGGTCTGTCGTGGCTGGCTGGGGTCTGGAGGCTTTCCGGGTCGTCGACATCGAAATCCAACTCCCGGAACATGTCCCTCCGTACCGAAGGCGATGCTGTCGCCGTCATCGCGAGAAGCGGAGGCGGGACATCGTCGAGTCCGCAACAGTGCATTCTGAGAGTTCTTCCAAGCCGCAGGTACGAAGCTCGGAAGTCGTGGCCCCATTCCGACACGCAGTGCGACTCGTCGACCACCACCAAGCTGACAAGGGAGCCACGTGCCACATCGATGAGTTGGTCGCGAAACCTCTGGATCTGTAGCCGTTCGGGCGTGACATACACAAAGCAGTAGTTGCCTTCGCCGACTCCTCGAAGGAGAACCTGGCCGGCGGGACCTCGGAGTGTTTCAGCGGTGAGCGCAGCGTTCCGGTCCACCGACTGTTCGTCGAGACGACGGGCCTGGTCCTCGATCAGCGATCTGAGCGGGTCGACCACAATCGTCATCCCAGGCCGTAGCAGTCCTGCCAGTTGGTAGATGAGGCTCTTCCCTGCTCCAGTGGGAAACATGACCGCTGTGTCGAAACCGGCGAGCAGCCTCAAGATGGCGGCCAACTGACCTTCACGGAATTCTTCGTGCCCAAACAGGTCTTCCAGAAGCATGTGAAGGGCTTCTTCGCAGGTTTCCGTGGGGACGGCATTGCGGCGGTCAAGTGAGGGCTCCTTGAGCCATTCCAGCCTCACAGGAAGGTAGGCGCTCCGCGCAACCACAGCGGGAAGGTCCAGTTCTGGCAGTGCTGCATGGGGTGGCGTGAAGGGGTCAAGAACGATTAGTAGATCCGGTTCGAAACTCTCGATGTCGTCTACCGGTTCGAACCAGGGCTGTCGTCGCCAGGTCGTGGCGCCGACGGTGACTTCAGTTGGAACAACTCCGGTACCCCAGACGTCGTCGATTGCGGCAAGCGTGTCGAGGATCCCACCTGCCGCATCTTCAACGAGGCCAGTCAAGTCGCTGAGATCGATACGCCACGCTCGCCCCGGTACCAGATGGCCAGCGACAACGGCGCTTGTGATTGCAAGGCCAAGTCGCTGCACTGCTGCTGGTCCAAGAATCCGCTCGGCAAAGGCTGCGTCGGAGAGAATCTCTTCGGACTCCGAGAATTGCGCTCGCAGCATGCTTTCGGTCCGAGGAGAAACACATGGGCGGTCACCTCGTTGCAGCACCTTGCGGCACACCGTGGCCCAATACTTGACGTCATCACCGACTGTGTCCGACCCATGCGATACCGCAACGAAGACTTGTGACGCCAACCTGCGGGCACGACTCAGCTGCCCTTCTTCAAGGCCGTCGAGCGGATCGCCGCTCCGCAACTTCCCGCCGAGAACGGTGTACCTAAAGCGCCACCCGGGGCGTTCCCACCGCTCCGGCCACGAAACAGGTAAACCGGCCGAGACATCATCCAGCTCTGAGGACACTGTGGCATTCAGGGAGCGGACGTAGCGTTCGAGACCACCGTCTGGACCAAGGGCATCGACTCCCTCAATCCGCTCAACGGTCGCGCCGGACTCCTCGAGAAGTTCGTCTCGCGCCCGGTCCACCCCTCTGGCTCTCCTGTGACCGCCCCCGTCGATCTCGAGAACACGGACCTGCGGATCCATCGGCCGATAGACCAGAAAGTCGACCCAGTTCGCCGGTACGGCACCTATTTGGGCGATTCCCTCGAGGGGTGCTTGTGGTGTCCACCAGCGGATGAAGTCTGGACCGTTCTGGCTGAGTTGTTCCCAGCAGGGGCGTTCCCATGTCTCATGGAGTTGGATCGAGGCGTCCAGTTCCCAGTCGGGACAGGGTGAAGAAAGCGCTCCAACAATGGCTCTGAACCTCTGTCCCTCTGACGGAAGCGGAAGAGAGTCCCCTGGTGAAGGTGGATGGATGTCACCAACGCCTTCTGGCGAATCGCCAGGGGGAACACTGGAAGGCGAATCCGATTTCTGGGCTTTGGACCATTTCCTCAGCTCGGTCTTGGCTGAAGCTTCGAACGACTGTAGATCGACGATGCTTTTGCATTGGCTACAGACAACCCCCCAGTAGCGGTACTCCTTACCGCCCGACTGATACGGCTTCCTCCATACGTCCAGCCCAAGATGGCCACAATCCCAACAAGGAACCGTCTCACACCGACCCTCCTCGACCCAGCCGTCGTCTTCAAACCGCTCCTCAGTCCAGGTGGGTTGAAAGCCAAGGCGTCGACTGACGAGTTCTGGCAGTTGATATTTCTCAACGTCCGGCACTGACCACTTTCGCGCAAATTGCCCTCAATTGCACTTCGCGAATGTTCGTCTGCCCAAACGAGGTCAGAGTTCGTTGCAAGGTCGTCATCGCTAGGTCCGGAATTGTTAGAAACCCGACCCGATAAGAGGGGGAGACTTTAGTGCGCTCCCTCGACCTTGTATCCGCGCTGTTTGAGTTCCTCGCCGACATGGTGTTCCATCCAAAGAGCGTCTTGTCGGAACCGCACTTGCGGGATCTCACCCATGAGGTATTCGTTGAGGTCCACTCCGTAGGTGAAGGCCGCCTTATTGGACATGGTGCCCCCTGCTAGGTGCTGTTCCAGTCGCTCTTCTGGGGCTTTGCTTGTCTCACCGACGTATACCCACTTTGTGGATCCTCTGTCGTCGCCGACCGCTTTCAGGAGGTTGATGACATAGACGGTGAAGATCTCGTCGCCGTTGGCTGCATCGAGCACATACCCGCAACCCAAGAGATGATCCCTGATCCGGCTTCTAGTCGCCGAGGCTTCCTCCCTTGTCCTGTAGCTGTCCGAACCCCGAATTTCCGGAGGCAGAGATTCGAGCAAGTCCATCCGCGGTTTGATCCCGTGGCATTGTGCGAACCGGGCTCCAGATCCGACAGCGGAACCGTTGGCGAGCTTTACCATTCGCTGCACCGGGTCGTCTCTAGCGCTTCCTAGAAGAAGTTGCGGCCGTTCGGGATCCGCATACATAGGAAATTCGGGATCCGCTACCTCTCCCAGCCAGATCTGAACCCTCGGCATCCAATGCTTTCCAGCAGCGACCATCACCCCCTCCTTCACCTATAGGCGGTTGTCGGGCCAGTGGTTGAACAACATCCACGCGTCGAGCAGCAGGTCGAGCCGTTCGTCGGTGAAGTCACGATTCTCGGATGTCCACTGATCCTTGCAGTGGTTCTTGAAGTTGCCGTAGGCAAGGTCGTTGGCCTTTGCAGCGAGGTAGTCGCCCCACACATCTCGGGGGGTGTGAACCCTGAACGCGTAGTCGCGATGCGGAGTGTGGACTACTTCGCCTTCCCAGGTGTCGCTACTGGTGGCCTGCCTGGCGACAGTGACGAACGCTTCCATGTCGGTCTCCGAGCGGCCGCGCACATACACCCACCCGACGTCTCCTTGATCCTGGACAGTGCTGAAGAACCCGTCGTCGTTAACCAACCACATATCTGCCCCTCACTTCATGGAGTGCCGCAAACCTACGGCGAGACCAACAATGAAACCAGAGAACGTAATTCGAAAACCGCCCAGGGTCTACGGAATTGGATGACCCGAACTGCTTCTCGACTCCCGTCTAACACCTCAAATATGGCGCTGACCAGCATGTTTACTGCTTTGAACCAAATGACTGTCACACCCCCTCTGCATAATGGAGGTGCTGACAGAAATAGAGCAGTTCATTTGGCTCACGACGGACCACTGATGCCGTGCAGTGGAGCCTGGCGTCGCTCTGCGTCTCCACCAGCAAACAAACCCGGGGCGAAGCCTTTCCAAAGTTCGTCCCACCAGACGAGGAGATGCCCATGGCAACCACCGACACACAGACCTTTATCGACGAGTTACGAACACAACTGTCGAACGCCCCGGAGGGGGTCGACACGGCCGCGATTGAGGCGGCGATCAACGCCCTAGCGAGCCCCGAGGAGGAACGGGTCAAGATTTGGTTTCTGTTAGACCGATCCGGATCGATGCAACCAGTGGTCAGCGACGTGATCGGCGGCTTTAACCAGTTCGTCGCCGACCAGGCTGCGAAACCTGACAAGGCCCGCCTCACGGCAGTTCAATTCGACGGCGACAATCCGTTCGAGGTCATCCTGGACCGCTTCCGCATCGGCAACGTTCCGGAATTGACCAGCGACGTCTACTGGGCACGTTCGATGACTCCGCTCTACGACGCACTCGGCATGCTGATCGAACGCGCTGATCGTCGCATCAAGCGGCGTGCCAAAGAGAACCGGCCGGTCGAAGACCAGCTTGTTGTCGTGTTCACCGACGGGTTGGAAAATGCCAGCCGGAAATTCGGCCGGAAGCAGGTGTTTGACCTGGTTCGGGACCGCATGGACCAGGACTGGACGTTCGTGTTCATGGGAGCCAACCAGGACTCCTATGCGGAAGGTGGCCACATGGGCCTCGTCGACGGCAACATCCAGGACTACGCAGCGACACCGGAAAGCGTCGCGGCCGCGTTCAGGTCGATGTCGCGTGCGACCGGCGAGTATCGAGGAAAGCCCCGATTCTCAAGGGTTTCGGACAAGGAACGGTTCTTCGGAGGCCTCAAGGAAGCCGAACAAGCAATGCGGAAAAAGGAGAGGTAGTCCACGATGCCCTCTCCCGCCGCTGCCGGACAGGCACGATTCCCTGGTCAAGATCATGGACGAGGACGGAGAGGTCCTCTATGTGAGGCCATTCGTGCATATCGAATGGGGTACGGATGGGAATTGGACGGACGCCGTCAGGGGTGACCTCGACTGGGACGACCTTCTCACTGCGGAACTCCTTGCGTTGCGACACACCATGGACCGCAAAGAACGCGTGTTGAACGCTCTGCGCGAGATCCGAAAGGACCTCGAAGCCGGCGTCGAAGCACCCGAGCCTGCGGACCAAAACCAAAATCAAGAAGCGAGGTAGTTAGCCCCCGCTAACGCTTTCCTTGGCAGTCGGGGCACGGCCAAACGGTCATGCCCCGACTGCCGGGAGGGAAGCCATATCAACGAATTAAACAGTCACCATCAACCCAACAGGGAGTGAGTCAACAACTGTGAAAGACGTCAAGCGGATGACGATCGAGATTCTCAAGAGCTACGAGTTCGGAGACCCTCGCTCCTTCGTGCCTGTCAACTACGAAAACCTCAAATCGTGGCGGCGTCTCGAAACTGAAATCGCCGAGATCCACGCGAAGGGCGGGGTCGTTGACATACCCGGCTACGACTGCCCCTACACCGAGTACGACACCAAAACCCGGACCTACACCAGGACTCCCCCACCCGACAGCCCAGCCGCTATCGACGCCGAACAGGCCCGACACCACCAACCGACGAAGTCCAACCCGAAAGCGACCCTGGCGACAACCCGTCACTTCCCGACGGCATCGAACTACCCAGCCACAAGCGAGCCAGTTGGGAATCGCTCGACCTCGGACGGTACGGGTTTCCAATGAACCACTGAATCGTCAAAACAAGAAAAGGACCGGTTAGACAGATGACACCAACCCCTCGGACAAATGCTAAGCACCGTCAGGCGCGAACTTGACCACTTCCCCATCAAGGACCAGCCAGGCCGGTCGCGTTACACAGACTGCACAACACGGGGTGGACACCGCCCGACTCCCCGGACACAGACCCCGGAAACGATGGGATTCGTTGGTGGATTAACACAATCCACATGACACGGAAGGAGGTGACTATGAGCGACTTCTTTGACGAGCCCGGTGTTGGTATGGGCGGCACGGCCGACGTGCCGTCCCGCAGCGGTGTGCACTGTGACGCATGCAACGAGTGGATGGACGTGGACGACGTCAACTGTCCGAGCTGCGGCAGCGAGCGCTAGCCGTCGGGGTGCCCTGTGGGTAAGCAGTGAGGGGCACCTTCTAGAAGCCAGGATCCTCGGCTTGGGAAGGCCGCCCTGTGGCGCGCTTATCTCGCCGGTGCGTAGACCCGACCCAGCAACTAGGTTCTCGCTTCAGATGCAAGGCTCAGGATGTGATGAGATCGTCTCCAGCGAGACAAGCGGCGGTGCGACCACGAGCCACACGATCCTTGTAGGGGCCCTAACTACCGTTCTTGCAACAGTTCCAGAAAGGGCTGAGCTCGACGAGTACGCCGCCGCAGTTCTTGAGGACAACATCCTCGGCAAGGCAACTCAGGGGGCCAGGAAGCGGACCTTCAGGTATCTTCGCGAGCTCTATCTTCTCCGGGGGAACTCGACTCTTTTCAGGGCACTGCGCGACCTGTGGCGCGACGACATTGAAGCTCAGCCACTGTTGGCTGGCTTATGTGCAACAGCGCGCGATCCTCTGTTCCGTGCGACGGCACCGACGATTCTTGACTTCATGGTGGGAGACGAGGTCACCCCAGGAGACCTTGAAGAAGCTGTCGAGGCGCAGTTCCCGGGTAGTTACAACGACGGTACACGCGCCAAGATCGGACGAAACACCGCATCATCTTGGGAGCAAACCGGACACCTCGAGTCCCATGGGCGAACTCCTAAGTCCCGCCGACGAGCAACATGTCGCCCTTCCAATCTCGCCTACGCCTTGATGCTTGGACATCTTCAGGGTCTGCGGGGTGAGATGTTGTTTGATTCTTTGTGGACCAGGCTTCTGGACCAGCCGCGTGGGAACCTGTTCGACGTGGCAACGACGGCAAGCCAACGTGGGTTGATCGAGTTCCGTCGCATCGGCGGAGTGACTGAGGTTGGTTTCCGTATGTTGCTTCGGCCTGTCGAAGGCCGCCTGCTATGAGTCGCCTAGATAACCTCCTCGCCAACTACAAGAAGCACATAGAACTGCCCTGGCCGACAAATCTGGCCCCTGCGCAGCGGGTACTAATGGCGGTATACGCACCTGAGGACGAGCTCCGGCTCCGACTCCGTCTTCCTGCCTTCAAGATCGCCACTGAAGAAGCGGGACACCAGTGGGGTCAGGTTGACATCTCAGGCCAGTTCGAGCGATGGATGGCTCAGCACGAATACAAGGATTCCTATTTCGAATCTCCAACGCTCATCGGCACAGCGTTGGCCGGGTTCGTTGATGAGTTGGTGTCCGAGGTGCGCTCACAGTTGAGTGGACTGACGGAACCAAGTACCGTCGTTGGACTCATAGGAGCAGGTGCTCTCTTTGGCCTAGGCGATGCTGTACGGCTGAGTGCGTTAGTAGAAAGGGTCGAAGACACAATCGCAGGAAGGCTGCTTGTGTTCTTCCCCGGTGAGCACGAGGGAAACAACTACCGGCTACTGGGCGCACGGGACGGTTGGAACTACCTGGCGACCCCGATCATGGCCTAGGAGAGCTGAGATGACGATCACGAATCGGGAAGTGTTCTTCAATGACCCAAGCGAACAAGACATCCCGAATCTGGGTGTCGCCAAGGTAAAGCAGCCCCAGGATGACGGTGACTGGGCGACCCTTGCTTGGGAACTCAAGAGTTTCGTTTGCGAGGGAGAATACGGACTCGGGCTCGAGCGCATCCTAAGCCAGTACCTCCAGCACCTAGGTCAGGAATCGCAACCTGCTGTTTGGGTGAGTGGCTTCTACGGAAGCGGCAAGTCGCATCTGGTGCGTGTCCTCGAACATCTCTGGGTCGATCCGACACTGCCCGGTGGCGAATCTGCTCGCGGAATGACGTCTCTGCCGTCTGAGATAACTGCACATCTTAGAGAGTTGACCACAGCGGGAAACCGGGAGGGCGGCCTGTGGGCAGCGGCAGGAACACTGGGTGCCGGAGCGGTTGGTTCGGTTCGTCTCGCTTTCTTGAACGTGGTGTTCAGCGCAGCGGGTTTGCCGCAACAGTTCGGGCCGGCAGCCCTAGCAATCTGGCTGAAGCAGGAAGGAATGTTTGAAAGCGTCGCCAAAGCCATCGAGGACGCCGGACGATCATTCACCGATGAGCTTTCGAACATGTATGTCTCGACGGCACTGGCTCAGGCCCTAATGGCTAGCGGTGCACAGTTCGGTGACACACCAGCCGATGTAACCAGAGCGTTGATAGAGGCGTTCCCCACCCCGGATGACATCGACGACCCGAAGATGATTAAGACATTCGCTGATGTGATGGCACTCCAGAGCGACACCGAGGGAAAGCTTCCGTTGACACTCATCGTTCTGGATGAAATGCAGCAGTACATCAACGAGGATAGTGACAAGGCCCTCAAGGTTCAGAACCTTGTTGAGGCCTGTTCGAGCAGTTTCGAGAGCCGGGTTCTAGTCGTGGCGACCGGGCAGTCAGCCTTGACTGCAAACCCGACGCTTCAGAAGCTCGTTGATCGCTACACCGTTCACGTCCAGTTGTCAGACACCGATGTCGAGACCGTCGTCCGAAAGGTGATCCTCCTAAAGAAGCCCGACCAGGTCCCTGAGCTTGAGGCAGCACTTGCGGCATGTAGCGGCGAAATCGACCGTCATCTAGGCGGCACCAGCATCGAAGCGAAGGCAGCCGACAGCGACGACCTTGTGCGCGACTACCCGCTGTTGCCAACCCGCCGCCGATTCTGGGAGATAGCACTACGCAGCATCGACAAGGCCGGCAAGGCCGGTGTTTTGCGCACACAACTCAAGATCGTGCACGACGCCGCGGCAAGCGTTGCTGACAAACCCGTTGGCCACGTGATCGGCGCCGATTTCATCTTCCAGTCCGAGGCGATGACCATGCTCCAGAGCGGTGTCCTTCTGGGCGAGATCTACGAACTCATACAGGGCCTAGCCGACGGCACTGATGAAGGCGAGTTGGTGTCACGGGCATGCTCTCTCATATTTCTCATCTCGCAGCTCCCACAGAATGGTGTGGGTGATATCGGATTGCGCGCAACTGCGCCGATAATCGCCGATCTTCTTGTCGAGGACTTGAACACCGACGGCGCTGCACTGCGCAAGAACGTGCCTGTGGTACTCGACAAGCTTGTTGAGAACGGCAAGTTGCTCAAGATTGGAGATGAATACCGGCTTCAGACCGAAGAGGGAGCCGAGTGGACAACGGGGTTTAACCAACTGCGCGCAACAGTTCGAGACGATGCGGCCCGCATGTCGTCTCTGCGAAACGAGTGGCTAGTTGGAACCATCGATGACTCTCTCAAAGGGCTTAAACCACTCCAGGGGGCAAGCAAGGTCCCACGCCGGTTCAAGCAAAGTTGGAACGACGACGAACCCACTCCGGGCAGTTCGGAAATTCCGATCTGGGTTCGTGACGAGTGGCAAACCTCGGAAGCTGCGGTTAAGAGTTCGGCTGCCCAACGGGGCGACGAGGACCCGACCATCCACGTCTTGCTGCCAAAAGTCGATGCCGAAGCGATCCGGGACTCGTTAGCTGCCTTTGCCGCTGCTCACGACACGATCAACCAACGGCCGGAACCTCAGACCGACGAAGGCCGGCAAGCAAAGCGTGGAATGGAAACCAAGAAGGAGGACGAACACGCACGACTGCGCCGACTATTCGCTGATGTGCTTGCCGTTACGAAGGTGTTTCAAAGCGGCGGCAACGAACTAGTTGAAGATGGCTTTCGTTCGGCCATCCATTCGGCATTCCAAAGTTCAATGGTGCGCTTGTTCCCCAAGTTCGATGCTGCTGACAATGAGAACTGGAACAAGGTCCTCACCAGGGCCCATGACGGGGCCCCCGACTCACTTCTAGCTGTTGGACACGCCGGCGATGTGCCTTCACATCCTGTCTGCCAAGAAGTTCTTTCCCGGATTGCCGGCGCTGGCACGGCCGGATCGGATGTACAACGCGATCTAACCGGGCCGCCTTACGGCTGGCCCGAGGACGCCGTCAACGGTGCGATCATGGCCTTGTTTGCCAACGGAAGCATCCGTGTTGAACGTGAAGGCAAACCCCTTGGCGGCCCGAAGGAGCTCGTGAAGACCCAGATAGGTCGGGCCAGACTGATCAAAGAGGATGAGCCCCCATCCGTAGAGGAGCGTCTTGCGGTTCGAGGCTTTCTCGTCCACGCGGGTGTTCAATATGAGAAGGGAGACGAAGGGGCAGCAATCAGCGGGGGGCTCCAAAGACTCCTCGATCGCGCTGAGCACTCTGGCGGCAAACCGCCACTTCCTGAACCGCCTGACACCAGCTACGTGACCGAACTGGCCGGGCTGGTTGGCAACCAACGGTTTCGAGCAGTTGCAGAAATTGCCGAACAGTTGCGTATTGATCTGACCCAGTGGTCAATTTCCGCGGAGGCTCGGCCGCAACGCGAGTCAGGGTGGGCCAAGCTTCAACGCCTGCTGGGACATGGAAAAGGCCTCAACACGACAGCAGAGGCGCGGGAGCAATCCGACGCCGTATCCAAAGACCGAATGCTCCTGCATAACCCGGATCCCGTTACCCCTCTCATCGGCCAGGTGAGTAATGCGCTGCGTGCTGTCCTACAGGCCGAATTCAACAACTTCAACGAATCCCTAAACAGTGCTATCAGTGAGCTTGAGTCATCAAAGGAATGGAAGCAGCTAAAAAAGGCAGAAAAGGCTGAGGTGCTTGCCATCGAAGGCCTCGATGACAAAGAACTGCCCGACATATCGACCGACGACTTGTTGCTCGCCGCTCTCGATGCCACACCGCTCAGCGGTTGGAAGACTCAACGCCAGGCGCTCTCGCCAAAGGTCGCTGCAGCCCGAAAGGCAGCGGCACAGAAGCGCGAACCAGAAATAGAGCAACTCATACCGCCGCCTGGAACTCTCAAAACAGAGGCCGACGTCGACACGTACCTCGCAGACCTAAAGGGCCACGCGATGGAACACATCGATGCCGGCAAGACAATCATCATTTAGTGCTCGAAGCCGTGAGTGCTGTGTTGTCGTCGGGTGGGCGGGGGGTGTTGGAGTCTGGGTGTGTTGAGGCTCGGCG
>Ga0315338_1003590_pt1 | contig 13359 bp, 11 predicted proteins | sample ASW8metaG_FD_204518 | JGI IMG/M metagenome (GOLD analysis project Ga0315338, IMG submission 204518) | Ammonia-oxidizing marine archaeal communities from Monterey Bay, California, United States - ASW #8 | ecosystem: Environmental > Aquatic > Marine > Coastal | place: USA: California | collected... | reverse complement strand
TAGGACGGTGTCGCGTAGCGATGCCGGCGGCATCGCAAGCGGCGCCGAACGACGTCCCAAGGCCTTGAGAACGTGGCCCTTCGGGTCGACCAGTGCGGTGCTCCTGCCGCGTCGTGGATGCTTGACGATGCTGCCGGCATCGCCGGCGCACCCTCTCCTAACACGCACACCGCTCTGGTCGATGCAGACCGTAAGCATTACTCAGACAGGCTCCTTGATGCCGATATTGGAGCGGGTGAGGGGAGTTGAACCCCCGTCTTGAGCTTGGGAAGCTCCTGCTCTACCGTTGAGCTACACCCGCGTGCCGGCCATTCTACAGGTAAGCCCGTCCGGCGTTCAATCTTTGGAAAATGCTGTTGCGAGGCGCTCGATCGCGCGCCGTGTTTCCGTCTTCGTCACGCCGGCATAGCCGAAAAGCAATCCTTTCTGTTTTGGGGCCTCCCGATAGAACGCGGATAGCGGGAGCGCAACGACGCCGGCTTCCGCCGCCCGCTTGGAGAGTGCGGCGTCATCGGCGTCGTCCGGTAAGTATCCGACAAGGTGCATACCTGCTTCGTCCGGTTCGACCCGCAAGCTGTCACCCAGAACGGTGTGGAGCGTTTCGAGAAAATATGTCTGACGCTCCGCGTAAAGCGCGCGCATCCGCCGAATATGCGATGTCAGGTAGCCTTCGGTGATGAAATCGGCGAGGGCGGCTTGAGCTATCGAAGAAGGATGCGAGTCGAGTAACCGCCGGATCGCCCGAAACGGCGCGACGAGCCCTTCGGGGGCAACCATGTAACCGATTCTGAGACCGGGAAACATGACCTTGCTGAAGGAGCCGACATAAATGACCCGGCCGTTCTCATCCAGCCCTTGCAGCGCCGCGAGGGGACGGCCGGCATAGCGGTATTCGCTGTCGTAGTCGTCTTCCAGGACGAAGGCGTCGGCGGCCTGCGCCCAATCCAGCAGTTCCAGCCGGCGGCGTAGCGCCATCGTCCGGCCCAGCGGGTACTGGTGCGATGGCGAGACGCAGATCAGCCGGGCGTCCGGCGAAATCCGCCGGCCCTCCATGACATCGATTCCGTCGTCGTCCACGGGCACCGGCGTCAGGTTGGCGCCGGCGGCGAGCAGGGCGCTCCAGGTGCCGCTGAAGCCGGGCTCCTCCACCCATACCCTGTCACCGGGATCGATCAACGCGCGGGCGACGAGATCGAGGGCCTGTTGCGCGCCCGACAGAATCAGTATCTGGTCGGGATGGCAGGAAACGGCCCGCGCGGCACCGAGATAGCGGGCCAGAGCTTCGCGCAGCGGACCGTAGCCCTGTGGATCGACGCCGACGAGAAAATCGTTCGGCGGCCGCCGCCAGCGCCGTGCGAGCAGCCGTGCCCAGTCGTCGAAAGGGAAGGAGTCGATTTCAGGAAGTCCAAGGGAAAATGGTTGCGGGGGAGTGGCTTGCGCGGCCTGCAATTGCGCCAGCATGGCGCCGCGCCGGGACAGCTTCGGTTCCGCATCCGGTTCGCGCGGCTCCTGCTGTGGCGCGCGACGCGCGTGCAACAATGCTTCGGGCAAGACGGCGGAGACGTAGGATCCGGCCCCGACGCGGCCGTCGAGATACCCTTCGGTCAGGAGTTGCTCATAGGCGGAAACGGCGGTGTTGCGCGACAGGTCCAGGTCGCGCGCGATGGTCCGGGTCGAGGGCAGCCGCGTCCCGGGCTGCAACCGGCCCGCCAGGATGGCTTCGCGAATGGCGAAATAGAGCTGACGGTAGAGCGGCGTTTCCGACGCTGGGTCGAGAGAGAGGGCGGCGAGGTGTGCCGCTGTCGAACGCCTGGCCATCGTTTTCCTGCAGTGTTATCGCCGCGAAGGGTAGGAAGTAAAAAAAGTAGAGCCCGGACCCCGGGCGAAGCGGACCTAAGAATAGGCAGAAAATTTAAAATTTAAAAGGTCCACTTTGTTATGGCGATCTGGTCCAATCGGTATCAGGGACAGATGGTCACCGCGGCAACGCCCTGACACCCGTGTTACGCGGTATCGTGGCACTGCGCGGCTATGACGGTTTCGAGAAATTTCAATGGTGTCCCGATCACAACAAATTTTGTTGTACGGACGGGCAGGCCCTTCTACATCATGCGGCAAATAGTAGGCGTTAACCTTTTCGGTCGCGGCAGCGAGGCATCCATGAACGTAATCACGCCGGTAGCCAATCCGGTATTGGATCCGGTGAAATTTTGCGATCCCGATGTGACGGCGACCGGCGAACGCCGAGCCTCGGTTACGCTCGCGTCGCTTGACACCCTGTGGATCAACACGGGCACCTTGTGCAATCTGACCTGCACGAACTGCTATATTGAGTCGAGCCCGAAGAATGATCGCCTCGTCTATATATCGGCAGACGAAGTCCGCGCTTATTTAGCGGAAATCGCAGCGCTAAACCTCCGAACGCGGGAAATTGCCTTTACCGGCGGCGAACCATTCATGAATCCGGAGATCATGGAAATTCTCGAGTCCGTTCTCGAGGCTGGGTTCCGGTGTTTGGTCCTGACCAATGCAATGCGGCCGATGATGAAACACGCGGACCGGATCGCGGGTCTGCGAGAGCGTTTTGGCGACCGTTTGACCGTCCGGGTGTCGCTCGACCATTACACCCAACCGCTGCATGACATGCTTCGCGGGGAACGCAGCTGGGAAAAGACTCTTCTTGGGTTGCGATGGTTGGCCGAAAACGGTGTCGCCATCAATGTTGCCGGGCGCACATGCTGGCGCGAGAACGAAACGGTTATTCGGCAAGGGTTCCACCGCCTGTTCGTGAATGAAGCGATCCCGATTGACTCGGACAATCCGGAACAACTGGTCCTGTTTCCGGAAATGGACGAGACGCAGGACGTTCCTGAAATTACGGAAAGCTGCTGGGGTATCCTCGATGTCGACCCCGCGGCGATGATGTGCGCGACCTCGCGCATGGTGGTCAAACGCAAGGGCGCGGCGCGTCCGGTTGTCGTGCCGTGCACCTTGCTACCTTACGATACCGAGTTCGAATATGGCGCGACTCTCGAGTCCGCCGCCGATCCGGTAAAATTGAACCATCCGCATTGCGCCAAGTTCTGTGTCCTTGGCGGCGGTTCCTGTAGCGTCAGCGGCGATTAGCGATTCGGTTCATTCCAGTAGTCGGAATATCCTGCTACGCTTTCGTCGTTTCCCACAACGAAGAGGTTAGCGTGATGAAGATCGATGGCGGCTGTCATTGCGGGGCATTGACCTATGAAGCGGAGATCGATCCCGACAAGGTCGGGTTATGTCACTGCACGGATTGCCAAAAGATGTCGGGCACGGCGTTTCGCACCGTCATCCGTGCCGGCGAGGCCGATTTCAAGATGCTGTCCGGCGAACCCAAGATCTACGTGAAGACTGCGGAAAGCGGCGCCGGACGGGCGATGGGATTCTGCGAGAATTGCGGGACGCAAATCTACGGGACCAGCGTGGGTGACGGGCCGAAAATCTACGGCATCCGGGTCGGCACCATCACGCAAAGCGCCCAGCTCGCTCCAAAGCAGCAGATTTGGACCCGCTCCGCCCAGCCTTGGCTGTGCGAATTGGATGGCCTGCCGGCGCGCGAGAGACAGTAGACAGCTTGCGCGGGGGCCGTAAGGCCGTATTCTGCCCGCCATGAGCTACGAACATCCCTACAAAGGCCTCAAGGTCCTCGAAATCAGTCAAGGCTATGCGGCCCCGTACTGCGCCATGATGCTCGCCCAATACGGGGCGGAAGTGGTCAAGATCGAGCCACCGCATGGCGACTGGGTGCGCGGTGTCGGCAAATCCGTCGGCGACCATTCGTCGCTGTCGATCGTCCCCAATCTTGGCAAGAAGAACCTGGCGCTCAATTTGAAGTCCGAGGAAGGCAAGGCCATCGCGCACCGCCTGGCGGCGGAGGCCGACGTCATCGTCGAGGCTGGCAGGCCCGGTGTCACGGCGAGCCTCGGTCTCGGCTACGAGGAGGTTAGGGACGGCAATCCGGGTGTTATCTACGTCTCGGTGAGCGGCTTCGGTCAGACCGGTCCCTACACCGACCGGCCGGTTACCGATACGGTGATGCAGAGCTTCTCCGGCCTGATGTCGGTGAACAAGGGGGTGGCAGACGGGATGCCCCATCGCGTCGGCGTCATCGTCGTGGACCACGTCACCGGCGTTTACGCCTTTCAGTCGGTTGCCGCGGCCCTGTATGCCAGACGCGACAACGCGGAAGGCCGCTTTATCGATGTCAGCCTGATGGCCGCCACCGCCGGTCTGATGGCGCCGAAGCTGATCGAACACACAATCCAGCCCGGCGTGCAGAGCATTACCAACGCGCCCGCCGGCAGCTATCAGACGAAGGACGGTTGGATCGCGGTCACCCTGATCAAGGAGGCGCATTGGGCGAACATTTGCCGCTGCCTGGAACGCGAAGAACTCGCGACCGACCCGCGCTTCGTCAATTTCGGGGTCAGAGCGGAAAATCTGGACGAACTGCACGGCTTGATCCGACCGGTGTTTCAGGAGCGCGCGACGGCGGAATGGGCGGCGATCTTCCGCGACAACGACGTGTTGGCCAACCCAATCAACGATGTCGCCAGCTGGCTGGAAGATCCACAGGTCCTGGCGTCCGATCTCGCGCCTATGGTGACGCAGCCGCACGCCGGCCCGATGCCGATCGTGCACCTGCCCGGCACCGCGCCGCCGCGCGACGGCGATCCCAAATTCGTTGCCCCGCTGACCGGCGCCCACAGCCGCGAGGTTCTGGCGGGTCTCGGTTATTCGGACAAGGATATCGAGGCTCTGGCCGCGCAGGGCGTCACCAAACTAACCGATTGAACGGAGACACCTATGGCCGACACAGCATTTTCACCGGAGAAACACGAGGCCGGTGTCGCCGCCACGTTCGACGAGCTTGAAGTGGGGCAGGAATTCTATATTCCGTCGCGGACAATGACGGATGCACTTTTTGCGGCGTTTCAGCTGGCGTCCGGCGATAATCATCCGATCCATTACGATATCGAGTATTGCCGCCGGCATGGCCACGAGAACATGCTGGCGCACGGCTTCCAGGTAGCGATTCAATCGGCGGCCGGCGCGGGCTTGTTCCCCCATGTAATCGGCGACCTCCTGATCGGTTTCCTTGAGCAGTCTTCTAAATTCCTGAAGCCGGTCTATGCCGGAGACACGGTCTATCCGCTGCTGACTATCACGGAAAAGGTTCGGCAGCGTACGACCGGCGTCCTGAGGGTCAGGTCGACGATCCATAACCAGCGCGGCGAACTGGTTATGGAAGGCGAGCAGAAATATCTGCTTCGATTGGAGAAATAGGCCGTTAAAACCGAGCTCCATCGCGTAAACGCCGCATTGTCGTCCTATTTCATCCGCATTTGACCGTTATTCCCTGATGGAAATCACATCAGGAGGATAGGATGCGCGTTCATCTGACCGTTGCCGTAATTTTGGCCGGTGCGCTCGCCGGCTGCACGTCGGCGCCCTTGAGCCAACTTCAGGAGACGACCCCGAATGGGTCGGCGGTGTCGCGGGCTTTGGCCGGGGCGTACACGCAGTTTGCCGCGGTTGAAGTGACCGAAATGATCGATCTTAAGGACGGCGAATACTTCGCCCACAAGGGCTTGAAAGCTGCACAGGGCGGCGAACCGGCGCCGGAAGTGGTGGCCGATTGGGGTGTCGAAGGCGATTCGGCGGTAAACCTGCAAGAGGCGCGCAATCGCCTGGCTGCGGCGCTGGCCAATCGCCCCGATGACGCCGTGCCTAAAGTCGCCGCGTCCGCGCAGGTTGGGTTCGATTGCTGGATCGAACAGCTGGAAGAAGATTTTCAACCTGGCGATATCGAAATTTGCCGGCAGGCATTTGCCGCGTCGGTCAGCACCCTGGAGCGCCGCAAAGATTACCCGCAAAGCGTCTTTTTCGACCTGAACGCCGCCGATTTGACGCCGGGCGCGAAGAAACGAATCCAGGTTCTTGCCGACCGGGCGATGCGGCTGGGTGTGCCCCGAATTACGGTCCTTGGTCATGCGGATCGGACCGGTAGCGAAAGCCACAATCTCACACTGTCGTTGCGCCGGGCGGATACGGTCGAACGGGCCCTCGTCGGCGCGGGTGTCGCCTCCGACCGTGTTGGAGTCGCCGCGGCAGGTGAATACAAGACCCGAATAGCGACCGCGGATGGTGTTTTGGAACCACAGAATCGGCGTGTCGAACTATTGTTTCAGCCGGTTGTCGGATGGTAGGTTCCGCGCCTGATCAGATCGGGGTTTGTTTGAACCACGTGAATCTGATCAAGTAATTGAGAATAGAGCACCTTCACAAGATTAGAAGGAGCCGGTAACGGTTCCGTCTCATCCTGATGTGCTCTAGACAATAGGCCGCTGCATTCTAATATGAGTGCCGCGCGGAGATTTCTTGAAGGGATGGCCCATGTACGAAGCGCTTACCGATGACATCAAAGTGTCGGTTACGCCGCATTTCCTGGAGGATCAATCGTCGCCGGACGAAGATCACTATGTCTGGGCGTATCAGATTTCCATCGAGAATCTAGGCGGCGAGACCGTGCAATTGCGAAATCGGTTCTGGCGCATTACCAACGCGCATGGTCAATCCGAAGAAGTGGAAGGACCGGGCGTCGTCGGCGAACAACCAGTTTTGAAACCGGGCGACTCGTTCCAGTACACCAGCGGTGCGCCGTTAAGCACAGCGTCCGGCATCATGGTTGGTACCTATGAAATGGAAGGCGCCGACGGGCGAATGTTCGATGTGGCGATTCCAGCGTTTTCGCTGGACAGTCCGCATCAGCAAGTCCGGCTAAATTGACGCCAAACGGCGCATTCGAGAGGATGGGGAGAGCGATTTGAACGCACCTGACGGTGTCGACCTTGGCAACGTGGCCGACGAAAATGCAACGGAAAGGCCAAGCCGCGCAGAGGCGGAAGCCGCCGTCCGGACCCTGATCCGCTGGGCCGGCGACGACCCGACCCGCGAAGGGCTTTTGGACACGCCGAACCGGGTCGTCCGCTCATACGAGGAGTTCTACGCCGGTTATCGGTCGGACCCGACGGAATTGCTGACGCGGACATTCGAGGAAACGGACGGGTACGACGAACTTATCGTGCTGCGCGGAATCCGCTTCGAATCCCATTGCGAACACCACATGGTGCCTATAATCGGATGCGCTCAAATCGGCTACTTACCGAATAATCGGGTGATCGGCATAAGCAAGCTGGCCCGGGTCGTTGACGCATTCGCCAGGCGGCTGCAGATACAGGAGAAAATGACGGCGCAAATCGCCAACGCGATCGACGAGGTCCTAAAGCCGAAGGGCGTGGCTGTTGTCATCGAAGCCAGTCATCAATGCATGACGACGCGCGGCGTACATAAATCGGGTGTCGGCATGGTCACCAGCCGCATGCTCGGCGTTTTCCGGGACGACCCGACGACCCGCCGCGAGTTTCTTTCGATCATCGGCTCGCCGCGCGCGTCCGACGGTTAACTCTCTAAGACTGGACAAATCGCGGTGACGGTAGGAATACTACCGCCCTCCGAGCACCGCATCGCGCGGAATCCACCTGGAGCCTGTCCGCCCGTTGATCGACTTTCGCCCCGTTCTCTTCATAATCGGCATTCTGATGTCGACCTTGGCCGTGGCGATGTTCGTACCGGCTGCGGCGGATCTGGCGGTCGGCAATCAGCAATGGCAGGTCTTCGCGACCGGGGCGGCGCTGACCCTGTTCATCGGCGTCATGCTAGTGCTGACCACCCGCAGCAATGTGCGGAACCTGTCCCTGCGGCAAGCGTTTATTCTGACCACGTTGAGCTGGGTGCTGATGCCGGCTGTTGCCGCCCTGCCGTTTATCTTCGCCGATCTTAACCTGTCCTATACCGACGCGTTTTTCGAGGCGATGAGCGGCCTGACAACGACGGGTTCGACCGTCATCATTGGGTTGGATCAGACCAAACCGGGTATCCTGTTATGGCGGGCTTTGCTGCAGTGGCTCGGCGGTATCGGTATTATCGCCATGGCGATCTCGATCCTGCCGTTGTTGCAGGTTGGCGGGATGCAGCTGTTCCGAATGGAATCTTCCGACACCTCCGACAAGGTCATGCCGCGCGCGGCGCAGATCGTCACCGCGATCGCGGTGATCTACGTCGTGCTGACCCTGTTGTGCGCCCTCATTTACTGGTTGTTCGATATGACCGGTTTCGACGCCATGGCGCACGCTATGACGACGATCGCGACCGGCGGTTTCTCGACCCATGACGCGTCGCTCGGCTTTTTTCAGGATCCGCGCATCGACGTCACGGCGACGTGTTTCATGCTGATCGGCAGTTTGCCGTTCGTCCTCTACCTGCAAGTGCTGCGGGGCCGGCCCGGCGGCTTGCTGCGCGACAGCCAGGTCCGTTGGTTTCTCGTCATCGCGGCGTTTGCGGTCGGTTCCGTGACCGTGTGGCTGCTTCGCGCCGACCATGGCGATCTGCCTTCGACGCTGCAGTTCGCCGCCTTCAACGTCGTCTCCGTCCTTACCGGCACGGGATACGCGACACAGGATTTCAGCGCTTGGGGCTCGTTCCCGCTCGCAATGCTCTTCTTCCTGATGTTCGTCGGCGGTTGCGCGGGCTCGACGACTTGCGGCGTGAAAGTGTTCCGCATCCAAGTTCTTCACGCAACCGCGCGCTGCCAAATGCGCCGTTTGTTGCAGCCGCATGGTGTCTTCATCCCCTATTACAACAAGCGGCCGATCCCGGAAGAGGTCACGGCCTCGGTCATGGGCTTCTTCTTCCTGTATGTCGCTGCGTTCGGTTTTATCGCTATCGGGCTGGGCATGCTCGGTCTCGATTTCCTGACGGCGGCGTCCGGCGCGGCGACGGCGATCTCTAACGTCGGCCCGGGCCTCGGTCCGGTTATCGGACCCTCCAGCACCTTCGCGAGCTTGCCCGACGCCGCGAAATGGCTGCTTGCGCTCGGCATGCTGCTGGGCCGGCTTGAACTGTTCACCGTTCTGGTTCTACTCCTTCCCTCTTTCTGGCGGAATTGATGCAATGGCACCCAAACCCATGACCTCGGTTGAAATGATCCGCGCCCTGGTCGGCTTCGACACCACATCGTCGAATTCGAATTTGCCGCTGATCGACTTCGTTCGCGATTACCTGGCGGGTTACGGCGTCGACTCGCGCTATGTGCGCAGCGAAGACGGTACGAAAGCGAATTTGTGGGCGACGGTCGGTCCCGACCAGCCGGGCGGAGTCGTGGTCAGCGGACATACCGATGTGGTGCCGGTCGACGGCCAGCCCTGGGACAGCGACCCCTTCGACATCGTGGAGAAGGACGACCGTCTGTATGGCCGCGGCACCTGCGACATGAAGAGTTATATCGCGATCGCATTATCGCTCGTGCCGGAAATGCTGTCGCGCCCCTTGCAGCGGCCAATCCATTTCGCGCTGACTCATGACGAGGAAGTTGGTTGTGTCGGTGCGCCGCGGCTGATCAAGGACGTGGTCGAGAATCTGCCCCGCCCCGGCGCCGTAATCATCGGCGAGCCGACAGAAATGCAGGTCGTCGACGCCCATAAGGGCATCAATTCCTTCGTTACCGCCGTGACAGGACATGAAGCGCATTCCAGCCTGACCCATCACGGGGTCAACGCGGTGATGACAGCCGGCCGGCTGATCGCCTTCCTGGGGGATCTGGCGGCTGAGAAAGCGGCCAATCCGGAAGCTGGCAGCCGCTTCGACCCACCCTACTCGACCATCCATGTCGGCACCGTCGAGGGCGGGACCGCGCTCAACATTGTTTCCCGCCATTGCGAATTCAAATGGGAGATCCGCGCCTTGCCGGGGGATGATCCGGCGGACACGGTTACCAGGCTGAACGAGTTCGCCGCGCGGGAGCTTATACCGGCGATGCGCAAGATCGCCCCGGAAAGCGGGATCGAAACCATTTCACGCCTGACAGTGCCTGCGCTCGGCCCCGACCCGGGCTCGCCGGCCGAACAATTGGCCTTCGCGCTAACCGGCACCAACGCGACCCACGCGGTCTCCTATGCGACCGAAGGAGGCCAATTCCAGGAAGCGGGTCTTCCGGCCGTCGTCTGCGGACCGGGCAGCATCGAGCAGGCGCACAAACCGAATGAGTTCATCAGCCTGGAGCAGGTTGCCGCGGGCGAAAACTTCGCGCGGCGGCTTATTGCGCGCTGCCAGGACTCGGAAATCTGATCGGGTTTCGCGTCACACGCGATTGGTAAACCTTTCGTTATTCTTTTTCGTGTAGTTCAGCGAGGCGGAGAATATCCCGGAACCGCGGGGTTTTCGGCCGCCGGATAGACAGTACGCCGGGTGGGTTTGAACGGTGAGCGACGGGCTGACGCTGACATACGAAATCTATGTCCTCAAATCGGGACGTTGGGAGCTGCACGGCAACTACACGCCCGTGGAGAGCGCGAAGTGCGTCGACGACGCCAAGCGCCTTTACAAGGCCGGGCGGCACGAAGGCGTTCGTGTCGTCGAGGACACCTACGATCCCGGCACGAAGACCCACGAAGAAACCGTCGTTTATGACAGCCCGCGCCGAGAGCCGCCAAAACCGGTCAAGATCCGCAAGGATAAACCGCTCCGGGTGCGGCAATCCAAGACCGTCAAGCGGCCGATGGGCAAGCTTAAGCGCCCAACCGTGGGCCGTGAGGTGCCAAAATTCCTGATCATCGGGTTGGTCAGCTTCGCTGTGGCCGGCGTGGTCTCCTACGCCGCGATTTTCGCTCTGCAGCAATTGCAATCGATGGAAATAGAGTTGGGCAAAGGCACGGCGCAGGCTGTGCTGATCGGCGTGTTTCTTGCCAGCGCGATCGCGCTGTTCGTTCCCTTGATGCGCCGCTTCGGGCCTTCCTTGGCGCGCGCCAGCGCAGACGCGCCGCCGGAAAATTCGGCTGCGATCCCGCAAGATCTGCCGCAACCGCCGCCACTTGCCGCCGAACAACCGGCTGACAGTGAGGAAGAGCCGGAAGTAGAGGCGATCGAGGACTTCGAGGCGCCGGAAGAGGCCACAGAAGATGACAACGAGCCGGAAGAACCTGAACCGGTCGCAGCCCCTTCGGCGGAGATCGAGCGGGACCTGCTGAAGTTCATCGAAGAGTCTCTGGTGCCGCTCGCCGCGGCGGGCCAGGCGCTGGATGCCTTTAACAGATTCGGCCTGACCCTGTTTTTCGCCGGTGCGGGCGAGTATCTGGCATCGCGCGACGGGGTGCCGCCGGAGGCGCTCCGCGAGGTGCTGTCGACGCATGTCCAGCTGCTGGGCCACAGCGCAGACATGGCGCGCGGCTTCTGCAGCAATATCGACGAGTATCTGGTCAACCCGCGATATTTCAAGATGTACGAGGCGGGACGCAGCGCTGTTGTGAGCCACCTGCAGGATCCGGAAAGCGGTACGGGCGGCACGGAGGCGATGGAATTTTGGAACGAGCCAGCGTCCGCGTCCGCGGTAAACGACAAGGAGTTTGTCGCCGTTCTGTTCACCGATATCGTCGGATCGACAGCGCTGACCCAGGCGCGTGGCGACGATGCGGCGCAGCTCGTGGTGCACGCGCACAATGAAATCGTGCGCGATGCGCTGGCGCTGCATGGCGGCCGCGAAATCAAGCATACCGGCGACGGCATCATGGCGACCTTCCCGCAGATCACCAGCGCGGTCGATGGCGCGGCCGCGATGCAACAGGCCTGCCAGCGCGCGAATGCGGCGGACCCAGGACTGGGCCTCGGCATCTGCATCGGCATTAACGCCGGCGAACCGATCCACGAGGGCGGCGATATCTTCGGGACGCCTGTGCAGATGGCGGCGCGCGTCCTCAGCAAGGCGGAAGGTTATGAAATCGCCGTCTCTAACATCGTGCGCGAGATGTGCGTCGGCAAGAGCTACAGCTTCGCCAAGAAGGGCGACTACGAACTCAAGGGTTTCGAGGAACCGGTGCCGATCTTCCTGGTTGCATGGCAGGGCGCCGCCGCCGTGCCGGGCGAGGCGGCGTAGGCGGCGGTTGGGCCCCTTCGATTTCGCGTCAAATTTTCCCGAAGTGAAGTACCCTTCCAGGGCGCACATAAATTGAAAATGTCCGCAATTTCTCAAGGTAAGGCGTCGAGGGGATCATTTCTGGTAGTCCGAGCCTGATCCATGTCGGAAGTCGCACACCAAGTCGGTGAGCAGAAGGTTGATCCGCGACGATATACTTCGCCAAATGCATCGCCGCGTCAGTCATTTTCCATCTCTATCAAAAAATCCTGAGCCTGAATTCAAATACTGCCTCCTGAGAACAGCAGTGCAATTATTTTTGTACACAAGTAACTGGTATGGATTTCAAGTTAGACCAAAGGTTAGTAACATACGATTGTTTCCAGAAATAAGTATTTGCCTGGCGGAACACCCTCAGTGGTGGAAGAATCATAATCCAAAGTGGGGATACAAGCGTTGGAACGAATATTATTTGCCAGAATTGAAACTTGGTTAGTCCTATTGCTGCTGATTCTCGCCGCCACCGCCGGCGGGGTGTGGTCATATGCGGTAATCGAACACCACGCATTCCCCCGCCTACAGCTGAGCGAGATCAAGAATATCGTGAAAGGGGTTCCCGGAGACCACCGGCCGCTCATGGTTCGACTCACGAGTTTAGTCACGTTTGTGCCGGGTGAATATCCCGCGACGCGACAGACCCAACTGCTGCCGGAGAGCGCCTATACGGCGGTAGTTTCTGCTCCGTCAGCGTCGCAACCCCTGCCCATTTTCGACAGCATGCGCGTGGCCAATCCAAGCGGAAAAAGCGGGACGAAGCGTTATTTCGTCATCTTTGGCAGTTTCGTGTTTCACGAGGAACGCGAAAACATTGGGATCATTGTGGTCGACAGCGACGGTGTGATCCATCGGGCTTGGCCGCTCTCGATCGAGGGGGGCGAATCCCGTAATCTTCACATCGGCATGGCCGTCGCAGGCAATGGTGTGATTGCAACCAACGCGAACGGCATACTGAACGCGTGGGACTGGTGCGGTAAGAAGCTCTGGCAGGCGCCGTGGGCGCCGGTCGGCGACGGTCGCCGACGAGGACACAATGCCCCGGACGCTTATGATTGGCATCATGATATCGTCTACTATGATAATGCCTTCTACACATTTGTTGGATCGAACATCGCAACTGTTAATCTCAAGACCGGTATCGTTCAAAAGAAAATCAGCGGGATCGATATAATGCGCTGGGCTTGGAGGGACGGCCTTTCTCTGCTCGACACGCATAGCCGGTTCTTTAATCCGGATCACCTCACAGCCGAGACCGCCGTTGATTTTCTGGCGTTTGATCCGTTCCATTTCAACAAGGTGGA
>Ga0315338_1003589_pt1 | contig 13366 bp, 12 predicted proteins | sample ASW8metaG_FD_204518 | JGI IMG/M metagenome (GOLD analysis project Ga0315338, IMG submission 204518) | Ammonia-oxidizing marine archaeal communities from Monterey Bay, California, United States - ASW #8 | ecosystem: Environmental > Aquatic > Marine > Coastal | place: USA: California | collected... | reverse complement strand
GTAGTCTTCTTGTGGAATAGGATCGTAGCGATGGTCGTGGCACTGGGCACAACTGACGGTCAGCCCCAGCAGCGTCGAGGTAACAATGCTAATCGTATCCGCCATCACCTGATTGCGGGCCAGGTTTTGATCGACATCGCCCGTAGCGGTACCGTCGGGAGCCATGCGTAAGAAACCTGTCGCTGTGAGCAAATCGATATGCTCCGGCGAGAGATTTTTATAAGGCGGCGCAACCATCTCGTCGCCGGCCAATTGCTCGCGGATAAATTGGTCGAGAGGTTTGTCGGCATTGAACGAACGGATGACATAGTCGCGATACTTATACGCATGCGTTCTTGGTGGGTCAGCTGGCGAATAGCCTTCGCTTTCGGCATACCCGGCCGTATCGAGCCAGTGTCTGCCCCAGCGTTCGCCATAGTGGGGCGACGCCAACAGCCGATCGAGTAGTCGTTCATAGGCATCGGGCGCTTCGTCGGCTAGAAAAATCTTGACTTGGTCTGGGGTAGGCGGCAAACCTAGCAGTTCAAAACACGCACGCCTTAGCAGAGTAATTTTATCAGCATCCGGGGCAAAGCTAAGTCCCTCCGGTTGCATCCGTGCCAACAAGAAAGCATCGACAGGATTTCTTACACGATCATTCGGCGCGACCTCAGGGACTTCGACAGGTTGCATGGGTTGAAACGCCCAAAAAGAACGTTCCTCGGCCGTAAACAAATAGCCGTCACCAATCTCTTCCGGCTCGGGGCGCAGCGTCGGCGCGCCCTCATCAATCCAACGTCCTATGAGTTCGACTTGCTTAGGCTTGAGTTTGACTTCCCCCGGTGGCATTTCTCCCGACTCGATTCGCTCGAAGAGGTAACTTTCGTCACGCTTACCTTCGCCGATGGCAGGCCCCGATTCGCCACCGACTGCCAGCAGTCGTTTTAGCCGTACATCGAGTTCGCCTTCTCGGACGCCTGCTTCCCCATGGCATGCAAAGCAGTGCTCTTTGAAGATTGGGCGGATATGCTGTTCGAAGGTGAGCGTCTCGCCGGCCGTTTCGTTCGGATCTGCTAAGCACGCGGAATTAACGCAAGCAAGGAGTGCAAAGCAGGCGAGTCGAATGCGAACGGGCAAACTCATATTGGGAATTCCACTCAGGGAGGCGGAAGCGTACGGTAAACGTACTCAAGGGAGGGACTTCTGATTATAACGATAAAACGGGCCGTTTACCAATCGAACCATGTGCCTGTTCAGGCTGATTTTTATAGAAATCGTGGGTAACTCATGAGAAAATAGAGGTTTCGACGACTAGATGGCCCAAACACTGTTGCCGTGAATCGTCGAATCCCCTTTTCCCAATCTCATCTTGGCTAAACGGTTCAGGCTGGAATGTTTATCTCTGCTTACCATAACGTCGGCACGCGAGTCATGCTGCTTGTGTGTCTGTTTTTCTTTTCCGAAAACCTGTTGGCTTCGGTTGTCACCGTACAGACCAGCGACGGTCGCGAACTCACAGGTAAAGTTGACGAAAACACCGACGAAAAACATTTGTGGATCCGCCAAGAAGAACATCGGATTGTGCTAACAACTTCGGTAGCTTGGAATTCAATTTCTTCAGCAAAGCTAAACGGAGAGACAATCGAAGTAACAGCACTCGCCAAGGTGGCAGCCGAAGTTGTGACTCCAGAGCCTGTTGGTTTTTTAGCAGAGCAGGAAGTTCACCCTGTGATTTTGGAGAATATCCCCGAAGTATTGCCGGCAGTGGCCTACGAACCTCTACCAGCACCAGTACCGCTGCTTGGGCCAGTCGTCGCCCTAGAAATCGAAGCCTATCTGGTGAATCTTGACCGCGATGTCGAACCCGACGGGCTCGAAGTTTTGGTCGCAGCCGTAGATGCCCAAGGGCAAAGCGTACCAGTACGGGGAAATATCACCGCCCGCCTGTGGGGTGATCGAGATGTTGGTCAAGTAGGCCGTGTACGATTCGAAGATTTAGAACGCTGGGGCCAACCCGTTAAACATGCAGATTTTCAGACCGGAGTGGCAAACTACACACTGCGCTTTCGCAATGTGCGCCCAGAGTTCGATTGGGACCTGATGCCCATCGCGATGCTAAACGTTCGGCTAGGCGTCTATGGCGAAGGCAATTTCGAGGCGACCGTGCCCGTCGAGATACGTCAGTTCAATCCGTTTCGAGATCGGATGCAACAATTCGAACGCGGGCGGTTTTTTCGAGATGAACTGAGCGAGCAAGTTCGCCGGCGGAATTCACAGTTCGGAAGAGGAAATCCGGATACAAATAGATGGTACCGAGCTAGGTAGCGTCGTTAGATTCCTCGCGACGTTCCTGTCCAGAACGCCGGTCCTCGCTAGTCTGTTGATTCTCTGAGCTCTCAATTGCAACTTTCGGGTCATCTTGCCGTCGATCGTCACTATTGCTGCGTTTTTCGATCAGCGAATTTAATTCCGCCGGAATTTCTAATCGATTGGGCATGGCGTTAGGCCTCATAAGTAATGCGGGTGGGATGGTTTGGCTACTCAGCGTTGTCAGTGCCAGGGTTCTCATCCTGCACCGCTGGCAATGCGATCAGCCCTGGAATCACTTTCGGTTCAGCTAGCGGCTCAACAATCGATTCAAAAACAGGTTCGACAATCGATTCGACCCCTGGATCGATGACCGTCGGTACGCAGTAAGGAATCTGTTCGACCGGAGGCAGGGGAGTAGGCAACACGGTTTCGGTATGCGCGGTTGGATGGAAATAATGATAAGCAGTACATAAAGGTCGACGAGGATTCGTCAACGCATCGTACATCCGAGGCTCATAAGGACGAGGAGCCCTATGGAGCGCGCCCATGGTTAACGGCTGCTCTGTCCGCATCAAGTTGTGTGCTTCGCGTTCAGCAACCATTGGTGTATAGGGTTGAACATGCGGCGTAAGCGTTACAATAATTTCGGTACGCCCTTTCACCGCTTGCCGTTTTTGAAAGAGAACCCCAACGTAAGGCAGGTCGCCCAGCCAAGGGATTTTACTTACGATAATATCGTCTTGCTCCTGGATCAGCCCACCAATGACCATTCCCTGGCCATCGTTAAGCAGAATGTCGGTTTCCACCTCGGTGGTTTCTTCCTCAGGCAGTCCAGTGAGAGCACCAACCGATCCGGTTGAAACCTCGGGCTTGACGTGCATCATTATGCGACCATCGCGCGTGATCCGCGGTGTCACCGTCAGCACTACGCCCACGTTTAAAAACTCAACGCTCTCCAGCGAACTCGTTTGCGTTGTGGTGGTAACACGATAACCAAGTTGCTCGCCAATCTGAATTCGAGATTCCTGGCCATTCACGACCAGCAAACGTGGCGAGGCCAATGTCTTGGCGTCGGTAGTCGTTTGCAGAATTTCAACAAGCCCATTGAGCGCGGTTCCGGTAACATCTAAAAAGAATGCAGGTGATGCAGCCGCGTTGGCAAATCCAAAGGTCTCAAAACTTATTTCGTTTCCTCGAAAGCTGGCAATCGCTTCAAAATCGACGCCGTTTTTACATTCATCATCCAACTCAACCTGCAGAATATGAGCTTCTATCAACACCTGTCGGGGTGGTTGATCGACTTCGCAAATATACTGGGCGATACGGTCAAGGTGGCCAGGAGAGTCGAATACCACGACCACCTCACGTGTGCGGCGATTGTCTGTGGCATCACTCTGCTGGACCCAAGATTGACCGGCCGGTGATAACAGCCCTTTGATCGTAAGATCAACATCAATAGCCGAGGCAAAGTCGAGCTCAAATATTCGAGTATTTCGTCCTCCCAATCCCGGCGGCATAAAGTCGGCCGTTTCCAGACTACATACATAAATAATTCCGTTGCTATTCGTCCATGTATGGCCGGAAGCAGTTAGCAGCGAATCCAGTGCCTGTTGCCACGGAATACGATCGAACGAGGCTGTGATGCCGATGTCGGCTGGTGCCGCAAAAACAATATTCAGTTTTTGCGTCTCGGCAATCATCGCCACCACCTGCCGTAACGAAGCATCGCGAACCATGAGCGAGATCAGCCCTTGATTCTCCTTCACCTGGATGTCGGCATCGGGATCCGATTTCGCAAACGGAATGAAATGTTGTATCGGACCCGCTGGCGCTGTCGGGGTGGCTTCAAGCTGCGGATCAGGCGTTGGTAACGACTCCGGCTGAGCCTGTGCGGCTTGTTTGGAGTAGGGCGAAGCGGTGGTTGCCTGAGCTACACGCAGCTGTGCGGGCTGGCTGACTTCAACAGCAGTAGCCGGCATGATCGATAGTATCAGCAACGACATGACCGCTAGAACTACCCCATGGGTAGCTATCGCCATCTTTCGTGGTTGCTTTTTATCCATCATGCTGCAGCTGTATATTAAGAAGAGAGTGTTACTAGTTCTGAGAATAATAGTTGTCGCGTGTTTTCTTATTGCGACTCGTATTCAGTTAGTACGATGCCTGCCCGGGTGATCTCTGTGATACGCAAGCCACCAATCGTTTCACCAATACGCACAGACTGGTTGCCGATGGCTGCACGTTTATCATTGCCTGAAAATACAACAGCTCGTGCGCCCTGTTCACGTAGTTGTTGCAATATTTCTTCTTTACGTCTTTGTCTTTCCGCTTCAGCAGCCAAACGGGTTGCCTCGTCCACCGGGGGTGTTGTGTTACGCGCCTGAACGAGCCAGTCGGGTTCCGCCAGTGGGTCATAAGACAAGATGCTATCCATCGTCAGTTTCGGCCAATCTCGCGTTGTCGGTTCGGTTGGTGATTGTTCTGCAGACTCAGCCGGCACCTCCGGTGAGACAGGTTGAAGCTCTGCTGCGATTTTTGGTTCTGGTTGTACTAACTTCGATTGAATTGATGAGGAGTTTCGGCTTACCAATTGCGGTGCTGCTGATCGGCTCGGTAGCTGACCTGCGATCACTGCCACCAGCACCACTGCCAGCACGGCAACGAGTGCCAACTTGCGAGGAGTAGCACCAGACTTTTTCATCCAGTTCGACTTGCTCACAGAGTTCCCCCTTTCTCTTCTGTATCGTGCGAATTGACCCCGTAAACCAAGACAAATGTGATATCCACGGGATACTGTGCAGAATCTTGTCCAGAGCCAAGCCTCAGGCTGCTAACTTTCGTGATCCTGGCAAGCTGGTTAATTTCGTTGAGGAATTTACAGATGCTAGCGTAGCTGCCATTTCCGCTAATTTTGAATTCAGCACTCGAGTGCGAACTGCCCTGAATGGAGTCCGACCAATTGGTATTTTTAATGAATAACCCCACTGTAGAGGCAATTTTTTTTGTAGAGCTTTCAAACTCTTCCTTACCAAGCAAGCTCGGCAGCCGCCCACGCATGGCTGTCGTCTGTTGCTTCAACTGCTCAAATTCTTCCTGCTGCCGCTGATGCTGAATGTGAACCTCTGGAGCAGTTCGAAGTAAAGCACTGAGCTGTTTAGTACGGTCTGAATGTTCCTCGTGCTGGTCGGCAAACCGTGAAAAGCCAAAACCATAAGAGACTCCAACCACCACCAACAACACAGCACCCCCAGCGGCATGCAGTGCCCAGCCGGTCGTATTGTGTTTGAATCTCATGATATTTCTCACTTTCGTCTAGAGCGAGCAACGGATGCTAAATCGATGTATTTGTTGCTGATAGAGTTCTTCCGACCCAATCAATTTCAGTGTGACTTTTCCGAATGGTAACGCTGCCTGGAGTGAATCAGTGAGTTGTTCGATCGCGCTATTGTCCAGCCCGTATCCCTCGATTCCTAACGTCGGCTTCGCACCAGCAGCAGCCTCTGATAACCGGGTTTCTTGGTCGAAGCGAATTTCTTCCAACACAATCCCTTCTGGATTGTCTGTCACAGCTTTACCAACAACGCCCAGCAAGGTGACAACAGGGGTATTAATTTTTGCTAAGGTCAAAGTTGCATGTTCCTTAGCGTTAATCTGCTCAAGTTTTTCTTTGAACGATCGACTTGCTATTTTCAATTCACGGATAGGCTCAAATTGTGCTTCCAGAGAAGCAACGCTGCGGCTCTCTTGATGAACAGGCCACCAAGCAGCAAACAACAACGGTGCGAGTAAAATAATCAGGCATGCACCAGTCAATGACCACTGAAATACACGAATACGCACGATGGAGCGAACTTGCGCGCTGCTCGACATTAAGTTTAAGTGACGTTTCATGACGACTCCCAAGCGAGTGCGGACAGCGCGATAGCTGGACCAAAAAGACAGCTTGGCAAATTAGGCTGTACAGAATTAGCAACACCCCCAGAACCAAACTGCCAGATGCTAACATTTAAGGAAATCTGACGAGTCAGATATTCAGCAAGCCCGTTAACCGTTGCCCCACCACCGAAGACGTACATCTTCTGAGGTAGGATCGATCGACGCTGTCCCTTGAGATGCGAGATCGTACGTCGGATTTCTTCTTCAAGATGATGTAACGAGGGCGAGATGATTTCCTCGATCAACTCAGTAGCCAGATGCGCTTCTTCGCCATGAGTGCCTCCGATGCCGTAATCTCGCAAAACTCGTTGTGCTTCTTCCGCAGTTACATTCAAATTATCGGTCAGCGCCTCGATAAGAACATGCAGACCACAATTTTTGAGACAACGTACGTACACCGGTCGACCTGCCATAACAATACATAATGTTGCTTGGCCATAACCCCAATCCAGAGCAGCGACAGGCGTCTGCGGATCGCTCTGATCGACCATTGCCACCGCGCGAGCCAATGCCAAAGGTAGCCCGTCAACCGTTTGGCACCACCAACCCGATTGCTTGACATCTTCGCATAGCTGGTCCGTCCAGCTTTGAGCAACTGTTAGCACATTCGACTTGGGAGGGGCGGGATTCTTCGGATCGGTTTCAGCATCCCAAATGTCGTATTGCAAGTGGGCGGCAGAACTTTGCGTCGCCATTTCAATCGCCTGACGAATCGAGCGATCTTGTTCTGTTTGCCGAACAGTCGGACGCTCTACCGAGAGAACATTGCAGACAGTCATCGGCAACATCGCAGCTGCTCGCTTACCTCGGAAACCTGCATCAAGCGAGGTAGCAACATGCAATTCGTCGGCGGACGACAACGGTTGGTCTTCAGGTATGTCTGTCACAGGCCAAGCACGATGGCGCGGTACGATCGCCGAACCGGCAAATCGAATACGATTGCGGCTGCGAATCAGCTGTACCAGTTTAACGGTGGAGGTACCAACATCGATACCAATCCAACCTCTACGCCTCGTGGCTATCATCTTGGGTTTGTCCCTACTTAATTTATGACGACTAAATGTTTCTAGTGGGTAAGTACTTGAATGTCTCTCTCAAGCATTTTTTAGTGGCCCCCGCCCGATAACGTCGAAAGGTCGAACACCGGCAGCATCACGGCCAACACCACACCCGCAACCAAAATACCCATGCCAACAGTAATGATTGGCTCAAGTAACCCGACCAACTGCTTCATGCCGGCCTCGGCTTCTTCTTCGTAGTAATCACCCAGCAGATCCGTAACCTCGCCCAGCTTGCCGGTCCTTTCAGCCGTGACGATCATTTCGCGGGCTGATTGCGGCAGTACTTTGGTGGTCAGTAGAACGCTTTCTAAGTTGCGACCATTGACGATCGCTTCTTCTAATTCAGAAAACAAATCTTTATAGAGCGAATTTCCGATCGCCTGTCGCGAGAGTCGCAGAGTTTCAACCAAGGGGACACCACTTTGCAGCATCAGACCCATCAATCGGCAGGTACGTCCCACTAGATGCGACTGATAGACCGGGCTAACAACGGGCGAGTTTATAAGCAACGTGTCGAGTAGTCGCCGCCCTGGCTCTGTTTTACGCCAGACGAGCAGTCCAACAACCGTCGACAATACTAGGGGCCCCCATAGCCACCACCGGGTCCAAAGCTCGTCGGCGACTGATATTAGTAATTGAGTGATTGCTGGCAAGGCGATTTCATATTGCGAAAAAATATCGGCAAACCGTGGCAGGACAAAAAGTACCAATGCCACAAGCACCGAGCTGGAGACCATCATCAACAACACGGGATAGGTCATCATTGCGCGGAGCGTTCGCCGAGATCGGATCTCGCTACGTTGCATCTGAGCCAACTGCGCAAGCACTTTAGACATTTGCCCCGAGGCTTCGCCCGCCGCGACGGTTGCAATAAAATTGCTCTCAAAAACTTCCCTATGTTGACGCAACGCGTCAGACAGGGTGTTACCCGCAAGAACCGCTTCGTGAACTTCGCACAGAACCTTGGCCAAGTCAGCACGTTGGCATTGTGATGCCAAGGAGTTGAGCGCCGAAGCCACATCCACACCCGAGCGAGTCATAATTGCCAATTGCGAAGTGAACTCAGCAACGTCTTGCCGGCGAATCGATCGTCCCCGTCCACGCCCAGATTGAGGGTCACCGCTCTCCGAGAGACCCCACAACAGGCCGTCATCGTTTTCAATAGATTCATCGTACGCTCCGTTGTCCGAGTCATATTTATCCGGAGCAGCACTTGGCATTTGATAAAGCGATTTGTCGAAGACAGTAGTAGACATGGAAGTTTTCGGTTGCTTGGTTTGATTTATTAGTCCACAAGGGCGATTTGGGCAATTTCTTCGAGGCTCGTTTCCTCACGTTCCGCCAATTCGAGCCCACTCTGCAGCAACGTCGGGTACTCATTTTCATGGAACCAACCACGCACTTTTTCTAAGCTGGCCTCTTCAGAGATCAAACGGCGTAACTCGGTTGTCGCAGGAAGAACCTCATAAATACCTGTCCGACCTTGAAAGCCCGTATCGAAGCACTCATGGCAACCCTCACCCTTCGAAAAACTGCGACGCAGATCCCCTTGGTAATGAAGCAACTTGAGATACTCAGCCGAGGGGTAGTAACTGGTCTGACAGTGTGGGCAAATCGTTCGCACCAGACGTTGTGCCACTACACCCACAAGCGCCGCAGCCAGCTTGTAGCTTTCCAGCCCCATATCCATCATTCGCGTAATTGCACTAACACTGTCGTTCGTATGCAACGTGCTAAGAACCAAATGCCCCGTCAAAGCCGCTTGGACGGCGACCTGGGCTGTTTCGGCATCTCGGATTTCACCCACCATAATCACATCAGGGTCTTGCCGAAGAATGGAACGCAGAGCCGCAGCAAAATTAACACCCCGATTCGAGTCGACTTGTACTTGGTTGATCAATTCCATTTGATATTCAACCGGATCTTCGACCGTCACAATGTTACGATGTACCGATTTAATCAATTCAAGTGCGGAATAAAGCGTCGTCGTTTTACCGCTACCAGTAGGCCCTGTGACCAAGACCAAACCATGCGGCTGTTTCAGTAACTTTTTGACAATCGTAAGCGTGTTGTTAGGAATCCCCAGCTTGTCCAAACTAAATGTGAGGCGTTGCTTATCAAGCACACGAATCACGATCTTTTCTCCCAAAACTGTAGGTAAGGTGGAGATTCGAAGATCAACTTCCTTGCCATCCGCTACCACCTGGCAACGACCATCCTGAGGGACACGTTGCTCTGCAATGTCAAGCTTCGCCATCACTTTAATGCGCGAGACAATCGCAGGGAAAATATCCCGACGAGGTCTCAGCATCTCGACCAGTTGACCATCGATACGAAAACGTACGGTGCCATACTTGCGACTTGGCTCGATATGAATATCACTGGCGCCCTTGCGAATAGCTTGCAGAACTAGATAGTTGACCAGGTTGATAACAGGGCTACCGTCAACCAGATCGTGGACCGAAGCAACATCCATGTCCGACGCGTCAAGCTGCAACTCAACTGCCGCATCGTCTAAGTCGGCAGTGACGGCATCAACCCGAAAATCTTCCTCATAAGCCCTGCGCTGCATCCTCGCTATGGCCGCTTGAAATGAAAATACCGCCCGCACATCAAATCCCGTGACACGCTCGATTTGGTCGATCTTGTCCAAGTCCAGCGGATCGTCGGTAGCAACAACCAACTCATTTCGGACACGAAACAGTGCCAGTACATTCAGACTTTCGGCTAGCGGACGCGGAATAAGCCGAACTGCGATCGGATCGAGCAGCCCCTCACGGAGTCGTACTCCCGGTGCTCCGATTTGTGTTTCAATAAACGGCAGTAGCTGATCTTCGTTAGCGAAACCAAGTTCCAAAAGTGCTTCGCCTAACTTCTGCCCCTTTTCGGCTTGTAAGCTGAGAGCTGCTTCGAGCTCTTCGGGGCCAATCAAATCGGCGCCCAAGAGCCGCTGACCCAACGGACCTTGAGGAGGCCCAGTATCTGCCGACGAATTACCAAGTGGTACCGTCAACGGCAGCAGAGCATCCGCCTCGGTTTCCTTGGTAATCGCGTTTTCAAGGGTCATGCTCATTGGACGAAGCTCCCCACCGCGGTTTTGACTTCGTCGTAGCTATCAAAATGCTGATCGACACTGGTAACCCGAAGAATCTCCTTGCAGAGTTGAGTCGCGGCAGCAAGTTTAAGCTCGCCTCCTCGATTCTGTAGCGAGTCTTGTACGTCCAACAAAGACTCGAGTCCCGCACTATCGATCAACGGCACTTCGCTCATATCGAACACCACCATTGGTTGGCCCGCGGAGAGCCCAGCTTCGACGGTCTCCGAGAATTCCGGCACATTCTCTAGATCCAGCGACACGAACGGCTTGATCACATCCACAGCACCTTGAGATTCAACGCTAAACATCAGCTGCTCCTAGACCAGGGGGATAGTAACTAGGAACGTGCTACCCTTGTCGAGTTGACTCTCAACAGTTAGGTCGCCACCATGCATGCGGATAACTTCTCGCGCCAGAGAAAGCCCCAAACCCGTGCCGGTTTCCGCTTGAACCCGTTCGTCCGCACTACGGAAGAACTTATCGAATACCTTCGGCATTTCTTCGGCAGATATACCTACCCCAGTATCCTCAATGGCGATCTGTAGATGGGCGTCGTCGATTTTTACCTTCATCGCCACATTCCCATCCTCAGGCGTATACTTTGCAGCATTGCCAAGGAGATTCACCAACACAGCAACCATTTTCTCTTTATCGAGTTGCAACTCAGGCATTTTTTCCGGCAGGCGGACGTCGAAGTTGATGTTCTTCTGTTGCATCGAGGGCAAGACTTTGGTCTCCACCTCGGCAAACAGCCGCACCGTCTCGACCGTTTTACGTTCAGCAGACAAAGCACCGACTTCCATGCTGCTGATGCTCAGCAGATCGTCAACAAACCGCGCCAACCGCGTGGTTTCGCTGTTGATGATGTTACAAAACTCTTTCTGCTCCTCAACTTTGATGGTATCGCAGGTTGCCAGAGTCTCGGCGTAGGCCTTTATGTTTGACAGGGGTGTACGCAATTCATGGGTCGCGGTATCAATGAACTGATCTCGCATTTGTTCAGCTAGTTTCTGTTGCGTGATGTCGCGCAACGACCAAACCTGCCCCTCAAGATGCTCGCCTCGTAAGGGCTGTCGAGCAACTCGCAACACGCGATTCGACTGTTCGTCAGGTCGCTGCAACTCGGTAACTGCAGGACGATTAGCAGACTGCGGGTCGAACAAGGGGCTATCCGTCAGAGCGGGCATTTCCTCAAGCAGTCGGTTTTCCATTTCCTGCCCCGAGAGTTCATCCTCCGCCTGATCCGTTCCCAACAACACCGAGATAGCTCGGTTAGCGAACGTAATACGACCCTCGGCGTCGGTCACAGCGACACCATCCGGTAGGTTCTGCAGGATGTCGTGCATCTCGTTCTGCTTGCGACTCGTCAGGGCGTTAGCGAGTCGACTCTCCAGATCTTCGCCTGCCGAGTCTCGTTGCAAACCTTCGACAAGCGAAACCAACCGATTCCAGCCAAGTGTCGATGCATCGCGAGCAGATAACGGTTTGAGATATATTTCACTACCAGCAGGCTGTATAGCGACCATTCGTAATTGCTTTTCGACGCTGGCAATGTGGCTACTTAATCGAGAGAGTACAAGAGCACCAACCGCAACCAATGCGAGTGGAGCAAGGATCGCCAGCGGGGCAACCTGAGCTGTCTTGGCAACCGTGCCCCAAAGGCTAGGTTCGGTGACCGCAATTCGCAGTGAGCCAATCGGTGTAGATTCAGTGCCCAACGGTGTTCGGTATTGCCGAACGGTGCGTCCCTGTTGATCAACGTATCGTACGCCTGTCACGTTGCCCCAGCGCAACAAACTCCCCGAGAATTCATCTGCCTTGGTGCCGACCAATTCAGAATTTGTATGAGCCAGAACCGTCCCGCCTGGACCCACGACAGACCCATACTGCAAACCAGCTTCTGCTTTGGCTTGTTCAAGGATCGCTTGCAGGTTGTCTGACCCATGCCGCAAATAGGCAATTTCTATGGCAGCGGACGTCTTACCCATCCGTGCCAAACAAGCATTGATCGTTTGCGAACTGAGCACCGTATGCGAGGTGGTAACCGTACCAACCGTCAGCCAGCAAACAGCTGCCAAACAGAAAAGCAGATAGTAGGCGACAATCTTACGTGGGAATGCCAGTTGCGGACGATTGCGAAACATGGTTTTCCTGCACCTGTCGCACGATGGCGGCTTTCCTGCTAGTTCGGGGGATGGTCGTTAAACGGGTACTGCCAACAGCTCGTGGACAGCTTTCACGATCGCCGACGGGCTAAAGGGCTTGGCGTAGGTTGCGTTGATTCCTAGTTCTTCACGCAAACGTGGTAGTTCAAGTTCCAGTCCCTTGGCTGTGAGCAAGATGATCGGACAATCGGCATAATTCGGCTGGTCTCGAAGTCGCTGGCACAACTCAACGCCTGTCAGTTCAGGCATCTGCTGATCGGTAATCACAATATCGAACTGCGATTCCATTGCCAGATCAAACGCGATTCGGCCATTGCAAGCCGTTGCCGTGTCGAATCCAGCTCCATCAAGTGCAAATTGGGTAACTCGAGCCAGAGCTGTGTTGTCGTCTACTATTAGTGCTCGTTTATTACTCGTAGTCATTCTCTTCTCACTGCTAAGTGCTTACTAACCGGGGCGATGTCTTATAGATCTTCGTAGTTAACTGCAGCATCGCTGGTCGTTGCTCCACCGTTATTGCAAATGAAGGTGCCATCGTCGGTATTAAATTTCCAGCCATCAGTTGGGGTAGCATCGGCAGCGGTAGCACCTGCACCAGTTGGTTTAACGTTAAAATTCTGTGCCGTTCCTACTGGACAGCTGGGAAAGAGGCCTCGAATATAGGGCTCAAGCGCTGTTCGGAAGTCGGCCCCCGTACCTGTGCAGGGTGGCAATGCACCGCCGTTATCTGCAGCATAGAGCTCAACCGCATCTCGAATGATCGACAAAGTCTGTTTCAGACCATTGTCTGTGGCGTCGCTCGAGACGCTGAGTAATTT
>Ga0315338_1003588_pt1 | contig 13366 bp, 8 predicted proteins | sample ASW8metaG_FD_204518 | JGI IMG/M metagenome (GOLD analysis project Ga0315338, IMG submission 204518) | Ammonia-oxidizing marine archaeal communities from Monterey Bay, California, United States - ASW #8 | ecosystem: Environmental > Aquatic > Marine > Coastal | place: USA: California | collected... | reverse complement strand
GCGGAATGGTTGATCGTTCAGTCCTGCTATTTTCTTGTAATGACAACTTCTTCAAAGTTAGGCAGCAATTGACCATCCACTACCCGATTGATCTTCTGCCAGCCATAACTCGATTCATCAATCGGCCGAAAAATACTAGTCGACGATCCCGTACTGCCGTCAACAAACGTCGCCACCGACTGTACCACCCACCCTTGCTCGCTCTGCGTCCAGGTACCCTCGACAACAGTGCTGTCCGAATCAAACAACCAAGAACGAATCTGTTTTTTCTTCGCATCCCAGCTAATTATCTGCATCCCCGTTTTTTCCACCAGATCGTCGCGAGAGATCTCAAACGCACGAGTTAAAAAGTTATGGTTTTTCGTCCATTGGCATTCAGTAGTCACCGTGGCATCGCCGATCACATCCACCCAATCGCCAACCATCCAATCCAGTGCTTCCAACTCATCACTATGCGATTCCGGATCTCCCGGCGTCCCCTCGCTAATCCGATCTATCAACCAACGTCCCTCACGCTTCACATAAACAACACTGTAACTACTCTTCGAAGTCGTGCTGTCGGCACGCGTCACCAAGGCATTTCCCTGCTCCACTGCAACATTGGGCGAAACGAAATCAATCGACTCCGTCTCCACAGAGAGAGTGACTCCCTCATCTTCTTTAAACAAGCCAACAAATTCCGCCTCAAGCGCCGGATGCCCCGTCACTTGCTCACCAGTCTGCCGACTGATATAGACACCCTCCGGCAGCCAATGCGAAACCAACGCCTTCGCATCTCGCCCATTGTATGCCTCAACATAGGAGATCACCGCGGCCCGAATCGCCTCCCGCTCTTCAGCATTTTCAGCCCGCGATTCAACAGCTGCGATCACAGCAACCAACACTAGAATACCCCGCAAGACATTCTTCATAACACTTACCTTCCTTCAATGAACCTCTGCATTAACTACAAACCCCGGGTGCTACCAATGCCCCTGAACACCGTTACCGTTAAACTTAGAACGAACACTCTAAAAGTACAACCAATTTCGCAAAAACAGTGCTAGATTCATTTCCAGGCAGTGGTAGATTAATGCTAAGAAAGTTGCATAAAGATCATCAGCACATGTGTTGTACTGTAAACGCCGTACCCCGCTCTCTCGACTTCGAGCGACAGGGCTACGCATTAATCGATTTGAGCGCAGTCGATCTGACGTCGGCAATAACATGAAAATAACGCCGACGTTCATTCTTTCCATCAGAAGCGGAGGGTAACAAAATGGCGGAAGCAGCTCCTGTTCAACCTCGCGAAAAAGTAGCCCAAGCCCTCAGTCAGCTCTGGTGGCTGCCCCTGATACGGGGAATTATGTTCTTCATCCTCGGCAGCTACGCCCTCTTCCGACCCGGGCTCACTGCCATCGCCCTAGCGCAAGTCATCGGTTTTTTCATAATCTTCGATGGCTCTTTCCTAATTATCGCTGGCATCACTGGCAACGTACCCTCACGCGGCTGGACCATAGCCCGCGGCTTGCTCGAAATCCTTGCCGGGGCCTTCGTCTTTGGCAATTCCCTGCTTTTCGCAACCGTTACCGGTACGATGCTGGTTTACATGCTCGCATTCACAGCCCTCACCTCTGGCATCTTAGAAATCATCGCTGCAATTCACGACCGCAAGCAAATCCAAGGCGAAGGCTGGCTTATCCTGGGCGGAGTACTCTCCATAATCTTCGGCATGCTACTGCTTGCCTCACCTCTTTCCTTCGGCATCTTCATGCTACGGGTAATTGGTGCCTTTGCAGTCTTCTCTGCTGTCTCTATGATCTTCTACGCATTCCGTCTCAGAAAACTCGGAAAAAAATTAGCAGGCCAAGCTCCGTCCACCGCAGAAAGTTAATCGTATATGGAGTCCGGTAACTTATCAGAACGAGAACCTAACCCAGCCGCTTTCCTCGAAGCATGCGAGATCATCGATTTTCGTACCCCAGTAGTAATGCAACTGGCAGTACAACTCAAAGCCGAAGAGATCAACGAAACCGTCAAGCGTTGCTTCTACTTAGTCCGCGACGAAATCAAGCACTCTAGCGATCACAAGCTCAATCCGGTCACCTGCTCCGCCTCAGAAGTGTTGCGGCACCGTACAGGCTACTGCTACGCGAAAAGCCATCTTTTGTGCGCACTTCTCCGAGCAAACCAAATACCCGCAGCTCTTTGCTATCAAAGACTCACCATCGACGGCATCAGCGCACCCTATTGCCTTCACGGGCTCAACGCCGTTTTTTTACCCGAAATAGGCTGGTACCGCCTCGATCCCCGCGGCAACCGTCCCGACATCAACGCCGGATTTACCCCGCCTCAAGAATGCCTGGCCTTCACGACCGACTTACCCGGCGAACGCAACATGCCAGAATTACATGCTATGCCACTGCCAATCGTTGTATCGACACTTAAAAAATTCGATACATGGGAAGCAGTCCTGAAAAATCTCCCCAATGTTTCTGAAGATAAGCATGCTGGCGGACAGTAATATTATTCCGCTTTCGGCTCTCCGCTCTCCGCTTTTCCTGCCCCCTCATCCGCTTCTACACCCACCGGCTCAGCCCAGTTACTAGCAACACATTCAACATGAACCCGCAGTTCAGGGTTCTGCATCTCATCACGAACAATTTCAGTGAGCTTATCTTTATAAGCCCGAGGCAACGGTTCTATCGACGACAGAATAATTCCCACGTCAACCGGGTCATATTCTCGCGGGATTCCCGGTCTACCTACCAATATAATATCAATTCCAGGAAGTGTATCGACATACTCCAGCAATCTTTTTCGAGTAGCGTTCGTCACAGTGAGTGCCATAGGCGAGGCTCTGCCCTCATGGACTTGCTCGTCGAGCTTATAAGTCAGTGGAATCGAGATGGTAATGAAACAAATCGTCATTCCCACAACGGCACGACTTACCCACCGACGTCTTGTCTCTTGTGTCCTTGAAGCGTTTAATCCCATCGTGCGAAAAGTAATCGCAGCCGCCAGAATGATGGCCAGCACATTGGCAGTCAATAACAAACTTGCTCCCACAGCAAGTTCAAAAAATCCATAGGCAAATCCACTTCCCTTGGTGAAAAATTCATAACAGTCAGCAAAACAATAAGCTAAACAGACTCCTGCTGCACAGGTTGGAGGCACCAAAGCCGTGGCGATCGCCACACCGGCAATCGTCCCCGCCAAACTGGGCCGTGCCAGCGCATACGCGGCAGCCATCCCCGAAAACAACGCAATTAGTAAGTCTAGAATGTTCGGTTCCGTCCGAGCAAGGATCTCCGGTGTCAGGTCTTGCCCTGGAGTGATCAAGCCCACCACCCCGCTGATGACAAGCCCTGCCAAAAAACCTCGGCTGATCGAACGAAAACATGTATAAGCAAGCCGCGAATTCCCTTGATTCAGTGCCAGTCCCATCCCAATCATTGGCGTCATCAACGGCGCCAACAACATCGAACCAATCACCACCGCTGGCGAACTCTGCAATAATCCTAGCGTCGCAATCCCAGCCGCCAGACTCAGCATGACCACAAAGTCGATATTCCAACGCGATCCCGACTGCAACTTCTCATACAAATCCGCATAGTCTGCCGGATGTAGCGGCGGCAGAAAAGCCGAAGCCTGCTTCTGCCCTCGACCAAACGACAACTGGCTCGCCTTACGAATCACCGCTACGGTCGGCCGCTCTGTTTTTACAATGAATTCTGAGGCTCGCGAGGCGGCATCCGCACCAATTACCAGCAAGTCGCAATCGGTTGCTTCTTCGGCAACTGCCTGGACGCGATCTTCTGCTTGGATTGTCTTCACTTCCAACAGGCGACTTTCCGTAAGATTCAAGTCACGAAATATCGACCGCAAGCCACGCATCCCAACTTCTATCGCCCCTTCACCTACGCATTCTTCGACGCCCAAGGCTATCATCTTCCCCTTGGCCGCTAGTGCGGTATGAGCTGCCAGCTCGATCGCCTTCTTGTCGTGGCTCCCGTCCGAGGCCACCGCAATAATGTGATCACCTTTCACCGAACGATCTTCACCACTGTAAAGCAGCACAGTATCGCATGGCACACGGGCAGCCACCTGCTGCGTAACTGTCTTCTGTTTGATCGTGCCATTTGTTAGCGCACCTGCGCCCACAAACAGGTCGGCCACTTCAACTTTCACACGAGAAATAGTACTTGCCACAGGGTCAGGGTCAGCAAAGCGACGTAAACTCACCGCATATTTAGGCAACCGTCCCTTGCGCGCTTTGCGAGTTCTGACAACCGTTTCAATAACTTTCTGGATCGCCTCACTCAAGGCATCCGCAAACTGCTCCTCGCCACCGGTCGTAATAGCCAATTCCGAGCTATGCAACGAATCGATCGGCGAAAAGATGATCAAATCGGTATCCAACGCAGCAGCAAATCTCGCCGCCCAAGTCACCACCGGACGGGCCTCGCTCACATCACAGACTAGCGCTACAACAGACATGGCCTACAAACTATCAATCTAAAGAAGAGCAAACTCGCAATCAGCGAGCGAACAACGAAAAGCCTCCTTCCATCATAGTAAGCAACCCCTTCCCAATCAACGAAACGCTTTTCTCCAGACGCAATCCCTACGACAAGGATTCCACCTGTAGGAGGCGTCTCCGACGCCGAGAACCCGCCCTAGACCCTACACTTTGGCACTCTCGGCAAACATCACAATCTACACCAACAACACAAACTATTACGCCTACACCGGCATTCTCAGGGGATAACCATTCCCCTAATCATAATTCTCTACCATCTCCATGAGAATCATACCCCGGCCAAAAATAGTTGTGGAATCCGGTCACCCAATTCGAGATAATGCGGAGGACCTGACACCGGGTAGTCCAGGTTGACCGTCCAGGCCTACCTGGGTTGCGCAAGCAACAAGAAGCTCCGAGAAAAATCATGCCTCCTCAACAGCATCAATCTATCCATTTTACTTTTACTCAAAAAACCCGCGCCTCGCGCCCAACAACTCACAACTCCCAAATGACAGAACTCAACGCCCTAACCCCTATTTCCTAGTCCCTAGCCCCTCGTTCTGTCCACTTTAATGGGGCCCCAGCAATTCATGCCAAAACACAGCAATAAAACCCTACAATCACAGCACAAACCAACAAGCTTTTGTCCGTTGCACCGACCAGCCAATCAGTCATCCGATCTTAAATCTGCAATCTTAAATCTCACATCTCCCTACAAAACAAGTAGTAACAATGAACAAACAGTACATCTTCATCGCCCTTCTTTATGTCCTTTATTGCGCTAGCCCAATCACCGCTGCCCAACCCGACTGGAGCCTCTCGCTCCAAGTTGATCTCGGCACAGACCAGGGCCAGAACTTCGGCACACTTTTCGAGCTGGTCGACCCCGCCGGCCAAGTCATTGCTGGCGCCGGCTACGTTGGCGCCTACAACACCCAGTCTCGCAGCGACCGCCGCAGCCTCCAGTTTTTCGTAAAACCCCAGCAAAACCCTTCATTCCAACCCAGACGCTTACCAAGACCCACTACTAATGCCGGTACCTACCTCCACGAATTTAATGGCGACCTCTTCTCCAAAAGTCGCGGCGGCAAAGATCAACAGCTCAAACGCTTGGATAAATCCGAGCAAAACTGGACTCCCGATACAACAAGCACGCCATTCAAAGTCCACGTTGCCGACGGCGTACTCTCCTCTGATTCAAGCAGTATCAACTTTAACGGCAAGTCAATCCTAAATATCAAACCTGATCAGGGCACCTTGGCCGAACGCTATTACGCCAACGGGTTCCTCGTTTTCCGTCTTCACAACCAAAAAGCAAATCCACCGGTGAACCGACTCGTAGCCACGCCTTGGAATAGCACGCAGTCCGGCCCAATCGATTGGCAATCCAGCCCCTCTATCAACATGGGCACGCCCCGCGAATTCGTCTATGCCTACGGCCAACTACAAGGCCAAGTCGTAGCTGCCACCAACACCGGTGGCCTCTACGTTTTCGACGGCACCACTTGGAAGACCGTGCTAGAGCCAGACACCAACGTCAGTTTCCAAATCTACACGATGATCAATTACCGCGATCAACTGCTCATGGGCCAGTATCCCACCGGCGAAATTTTTACATACGACGGACAAAATCTCCATCATGTTCCCGATTGGCCACCCGCCATCCCCGGCGTTCGCAAACAAGCCCGCGAAGCCCAAACCCTCACCATCTACGGCGGCGATCTCTATTGCGGCGTTTGGCCTTGGGGCGAAGTCTGGAAAACCGCAGACCCAACCGCTGGCTGGCAATTCTCCGGCCGCATGTTCACCCACCCCGAACCGACCGACAAAACCGTCCACCCGTATGAAAACGAAACCAAACAGCTCGGCTCCGTACTCAACCGTTGGGGGCAACGAGTCACCAGCCTAATACCGCTCGGCGACTCTTTGTACATCTCCACCTCCTCAAAGGGCGGAAACGCCTACGAACCCAAGTACAAATTCCTAGCCGGCGAAAAGTGGAAAGAATACGGCTCGGTCTACCAATTCACCCAGCCTGGTTCTCTCGTTGTAAATACCCAATGGACCAACGGCCCCACAAATTTCCAGTTCAAAATTCACCAAGGCAAACTCCAGATTTTACAAGACGGAAAACTCCTCGGCACCGCCCCAGCCCCCACGCAACCCACCGGCGATTTGGTTTCAGCCAAAGTGAACCTACAAAAAGGAATATTCGGCCCCTATCGTGGAAAAAGCATCAAGCACCACACAATCGAGGAATCCCCAAAAGCACCCTTCCTCGGCGCCTACATCGACATGAACCGCTGCTTTCACAAAGATGACAACCCAACCGTCGCCCGTGAAAAAATCGAAGCAGAACTCGACCGATTTCGCGATGTCGGCCTCAACACCATTATGCCCAAATGCACTACTTCCTCGGGTCGTGCCAACTATCCCAGCAGCATCATACCGACTCGATCTTTCCCCGACTGGGATCCCCTCCAGCATTTCATCGCCGGCGCCCGCCAACGAAACCTCCAAGTCTGGCCGTCCATCTGCATGATGGTCTGCGGTCACGACCACCCCGCAGGCATCCTCAAACAACATCCTGATTGGGCGATGCGAAACCTCGAAGGAGATCCTATCGGCTACATCTCGCCAGGACATCCCGAGGCGCGAAAATGGTTAGTCTCTATGCTTGAAGAACTCGTTAAAAAATACAATCCCGACGGACTCCTGCTCGACTACCTGCGTTACCACAACCGTCCCATCCAACTCGACGCCTACTCCGCAGCACTGTTTGAAAAAGAAATAGCCACCTCTAGCCCGCTCAGCGAAGAAGAAAAGAAGCAACGCCTCCAAGCCTTCCGCGAACGCCTACTCACCGAACTAATGGAGCAAATCCACACTTCGCTACGTCGGATGAAACCAGACCTAAAACTTTCGATCTACAGCTGGGGGCCGCACGTGTTAGAAAATCATCGCGTTGCCCAAGATTGGCAAACCTGGGTCGAGCGTGGTTACCTCGACATGGTCAACATCTCCGGCTACCTCTACCCCGAACGCAACGGCGAGGATTACCTCACGCTATTCGAAGAAAAACTCCGCCTCTCCAAAAAAATCGCAAAAGCAACGGGTCGTCAGATCCCCATAACATTCGCTTTAGGAGTGCGAACTAGCCACGGCGAGGTAAGCTCTGCCAAACAGATCGGCCAACTCCTTCAAGCAGCTAAGAAAGCTGACGCCGACGGAGTCGCCTTCTTCACCTGGGCGTATTTGCAGCCCTGGCTTGACGAGGTCGTCGCAGGCGACAGCCTTAAAGTTTATCGCACTAACAAGGCAGAATGACAGCGGAACCTATTACCTCTATGGTGGTGGAAACCCATCGATGCATGAGGTAAAGCTCTATCGATTATCAATAGGTATATAACCATCGTAACGGTTATGACACCGTCTATATCAGTTCTGTCGATTCCCCCGACACCCGCTGGAAAACATTCAACGTTTCAACCATTCAATTGTTGAACGAGCGGGCATTCTGTTTAGCGTGAAATAAAGAGGCGTGCGACAAGAGCCTCATCGTTCCCTCGTTGAGTCCCTCGTCGCAACACCTCTTCCCACCCAATCGCTGGTTTCAAGTGAACCCAGTCTTGTCTGCCTCAGTGAATTCTCACCAGGAGTAAAAAAGATGTCGAAATTTTTTGTTGCCTTACCTGCTCTCGCTCTTGTGGTAGCCCTCTCCCACAATGCTTCAGCTGCTGATGGTGTAGTCGGCGAAACTGCCTTGCAAGCCATGGGTTTGTCCGGTATCCAAGTCATGTCCGACGAAGCCGCCATGACCGTTCGCGGTAAAGGTTTCCAAGGCGGCGGTCACCAACAGCCCCCACACGCTCCCCCAGCCGGTAGCGATAAACCTTGGACCATCGCCTTTGGCCTTTCCTACGCCAACGTCGGCGGGGCTAGCCTTGATGGCTGGGAAGTCAGCGGCACCGGGGCTGGATCCGTAGATGGTTTTATTGCTGAAGGCAAGTACATGGCCCAAGGCGAACACTTCTCCGAAGCTGGCCGAACCTTCACCAAGTCGACTGAACTACAAGTCAAGGGTGCACCCGCGACTCTCGAAATCAAAACTAGGTCGGTCCGAGTCTTCGCTGGTGGCTTCTCCACCTCGTCGTCTCTGTAAAGGATCTGCCGAACCAGGCATAATTTTGATGCAAAACAAAAGCGTCCTGTCGCACTTGGCGACAGGACGCTTTTTCTATTTCTTATTTTCTAAACAACTCCGCAGATCACCAGGTAAAACCAGTACCCACATGAAAACCATACATATTTACTAACAACCCTGGCGCATCAGCGAGTGTATTACCAATCACCCGAGCTGTACTCGTATTGGTATTTTCAAACCCCGAGAACGAACCCGAGCCTGCATGGCCAATTGAGGAATCCCAATACTGGTATTCAGCCGCTAAGCGGAAGAACGACTTGGCTGGTAGACATCGCATGGCAAAGTTCCATTCCAAACCCAGTTGAACCTCCCCAATGAACAGGTCGTCGTTGTTAGCACTAATCGCACCATCTTTCGAACCTGCGAGGGCGGTTACCGAATTGTCAAGTACAATCGCTTCTGCCCATGTCTCCGCTTCATTTCGGGTGCAACCCCACAACACCGACGAACGGACATTGTAGAACCAGTGAGCACAGGAATTGCAGAATAACGGCTTACGGCCATTCAGACCAAAGGTCAAACCAGTACCGTAAGCCCGGCGATTCGCACGTGCTCCACCGTTAATTAGGCCATCTTCAGTTTCCACCATTCCTACGATCGATTCGTGATGCTCCAAATCGGCATAACGCACACCAAACGAGAATTGGTTCTTACAGCCATGCAGGCAGAAGTTTCGTGTTAATTCCAGGTCAGCGTAGTAAGCCTCAAGCAAACTATTGCCATCAAAACCCTGATCATAAATCGGAGTTTGAGAACCACGATTAGCCGGAATCGAAGGATCGTGATCATGTTCACCAGCACGCAGATGGAAGTAACGACCCACCACGCCCCAGCATTCACCCTGAATACCTACCCATAGCCGCGGGGCAATGTAAAAGTCGTTAATGTCAGCATGATCCTGAGCAGGACCGTAATGGCTGGTTGAAGTTGTAGGCTCGTATTCGTTAAATATAAAGCTGACACGCCCGCCGTTAATATCAGGAGAAAGAAAAACCGCTTCCGTCCCTGCAATAACGATCCGACGCCGCGGAGGACAGCACTGCCCACAGCAGCAACCAGGATCACACGAAATATCGCAGCAGGTATCTGTGCAAATATCTCCTTCCAATACCGGATTGTTCCAGGCAGCAGGATTTTCAGTTCCGTTGTAATCAGCTGCAAAATCTTGCAGTTCGGCATTCCCAGGCGATGCCGAGTCTTCATTTGCATAGGCTCGGGCCGTATAACTTGGTACTTCGCTTGCCTGAGTCCGGATGACTCGGGATCTTAATCGGTTTGTCTGTGCTACTGTAACCGTATCATCCTCTTGATCGCTGGCAAAAGAAAACTCAGGCTCCTCAACCGGCGACTCGCTTGTCACATGGACAACCGTAGGCGGAGGAACTTTACCGGTCCGTTTCTGGGCAGGCTCGTAGACCATTGCGTTTTCGACTTGCGTACCAACCCAGCGAACCGAGCTGTTGGCCTCTGGTCGCGACTGCTGAGGGCGAAACTGCCGGGCCGCTTCGGTATCATAAACCGACTGCAAGTTATGTACTGCCGGCTCATTGTGTTTAACTTCCGCGAGCTTAGCCGCAGTTCTTGCCAGATCGGCTGCCAATCTCGCAAGCTGCTCAGGGCTCATCGAATCAGCCTGAGTCAAAGCAGAGCGGCCGCCACCTTGCGGTGTAACGCCCCAAGTCGTAGTCGCAGAAATGCTGGCACTAATGGTCACTAATACCGCCACCAGCGTGTAGCTCTTGATCTTCATGGCAGGCTGCCTCCCTTTATTGCCCCGCAAGGCCTGAGGCCGAATTGCGAAGGCGTTTGTATGTTTCGTTTCTGGGTTTATTACCGAGTTCTAAGTTCGCTGGCCGGTTAACCAACCGGCCGAACCCATCGTCTCAGCTAGCATGTTGAAAAGTTGGTTTCAACTCTCACGGAAAACATGCTCGGTAGCCAAATCACTACATCTGTAGCAATGTGGCTAATCCAGAAAACACGATCGACCCACATAACCAGTAAAATCGAACAATTCGATACTGACCCGAAAGGTTGACCTAACCGTCAAAGTTTAACACGTGGCAGAAAAGCCTAGTCTTCAGCTTTGAAATACACTTTTAGCGTAGAATATATCCTTCCGAAGCTTGCTAGCAGAGACAGTATTCTCGCATAACTTCTCCGGTTATCTGCAAACCTGTATTAAGTATCCGGTCTCACAAAGTCGATGACCGGAGTATTCGACGTAATACGCAAACTTTGCGCAGTCAACGCATTTCAAATAATCGATACCTTTTCCGATGTTTGGGAATGCTAGCAGGGGATTGAAATTCAGCGGACGTAATAAGCAAACAAGCCATTAACTGTTAACGAATGCACAGCACACACACCACCAATGATCTGCGGATTATTAGGCTGCCTGTCACAAGGTATTGCCTGACGTTAGCGTTCACGCTGACATGTTTCGCCATCGCGGCCTGTGCACTCTCAGCAGAAGCCAACGCTCAAAATTCCAACACCCCACAAAGAACGGCACAAAGGAAAGGTTCTCTGTGGCTCAAACCCTTCCAATGGACAAACCCAGAAAACCAGCCGGCTAGCAAATCGAAATCAGCTCCAAGTAAATCAAGAGTAAAGCGAGCGGTTACCAGCAGCGGCAAACCTCGACATGCAAGGCCAGTTCAATATGAGGCAGGAACTCAATCCAGCAACCCCTTCTCATGGTCGAATGAGCAACTCGTAGCAGAAGCTACCGACGCCGGGGAGTCTCGCACACCAGCCGGTGGTTGGGTGGGAGAGAAACTGCTTGTATCAGACAAACAGGTGGAGATCCCCAACCCACTCACCTGGTCGAACGAAACAAAGCCAACCACCAATGCTGCATCCTTGATGCCGCCGAAGCAGATATCCTTTTCCGAGGCAGTCCAACAGTCTCTCCGCTGGCAAGAAGAACCAAACGCCAAACCAGACACGATATTGGAAAAGAGTACTCCTCCAGCGGATGCAACCGACGAACAATTGGTCGAATGGGAAAAAGAACACTACCCTTGGTCTCGTCCATTTTACTGGTCGGAACCAGAATTCGGGACGCCCGAGGCCTTGGCCCTTGAACCTGAGCCAGAATTTTCTCCAACGCCTCCGGCAAGCACTATCGCGCCACTGCTAACAAAGCCTTTTCAATGGACGAATCGACCAGCCAGATCGTTAGCAGGGTCGGCCAGTGCAAGTGATGCTCGCACTGTGGCTTACTTCCAGGACGGCGAAGAACTACCCCTACCAACCGGTACGCCTAACCCTGCGGAAACCTTGCCACCAGCGGGCGAGTCCTCCGACGATTCGCTCAGCGTTTCCGAAGATGGTGAAGAAGGCAAAGGAACCATTGGCCAAGCCGAAACCTTAGGACGCGAGCCGGTTGATAACAGCCTGCAATTCTTGCGAACTCAGACTGTACTACTCAAACCGGGCGAAGCACAGTGGGACTATGGCATTGCCTACACTTTATTCGATCAAACCATCCCTGTCGCAGTGTCGACTCCAACAATTGATACCGTCGAACTGGCAAGATTCCGTCGCCGAGAATTAATCCTTCCCCTGGAGCTTCGCTACGGACTTGCACGTCGTATTCAGCTGTTTCTCAATGTGCCCTTTGGTTGGTCGAATACCGAATTCGCCTTTGGCTTGTTCGATGAATTTGAAAACACCGGTGGCATCGGCGATATCATTTTTGGTAGCACTTTTTTACTACGCCAGGGCAATCACGAAGTTTCAGATGCCATCATGACCTTGGCAGTCACCGCACCAACTGGACAAGATCCGTTTGCTCCTGTCGTGGGACTAACACCATCCGCCCCAGCTTTGGGCGGCGGTACTTGGTCGCTGGCTTCAAGTTTGCTTTTCGTCCGTAACTACGATCCCGTCGTCCTCTTCTATGGATTTGGGACACGTCAGCATTTATTACGAGAGGTGCGAGGACGCAACTTTCGCATTGGCGGCGAATACAACTATCAAATGGGCGTCGGCTTTGCAGTGAACGAAAAAGTTACCTTCAGCTCTCGGTTTAGCGGGGCTTACATCAGCGAAACCCGTGTCGATGGCGAACGCATTAAAGGATCAATTCAAGAGCCAATGACCGTGGGACTCGCCCTAACGGTTTCAAAGCGTGATTACCTGATCGAACCGTTTGTTGACTTTGGATTAACCAGCGATTCGACCAACGCCCGTTTCGGCGTCACTTGGACCAGATAGCAGCATTATCGCTTCCGTATGGAGCCAAAAGTCAACATGTCCTTGCTTCGTACCACCATCGTTGCCTTTCTCGCTTTCTCGATGCTAGGTCCTAGCCTTGATGCTCATGCCGAAAACCCAACCCGGCCTCCCAGCACGATCAAGCAAACCAAAAAACAGAAAAAAAAGATCGCCGTAGCGCCGCCGATCCGAGACGACAAACATACTTTTTCGCGCAGAGTGCGCGATTACCGATCACTGAAGCGACAAAACATCGTCATGCAACGTCGCGACTATTCCTGCGGCGCCGCAGCATTGGCTACGATCGGCAAGTATTACTGGGGAGATAATGTCACCGAAGAATTCTTCCTCACAATACTCGACCTGATTCTCACCATCGAAGAAGCCGAAGAACGTGTCGAGAACGGCCTCGCCATGGCCGACTTACGCAAGGC
>Ga0315338_1003586_pt1 | contig 13369 bp, 11 predicted proteins | sample ASW8metaG_FD_204518 | JGI IMG/M metagenome (GOLD analysis project Ga0315338, IMG submission 204518) | Ammonia-oxidizing marine archaeal communities from Monterey Bay, California, United States - ASW #8 | ecosystem: Environmental > Aquatic > Marine > Coastal | place: USA: California | collected... | reverse complement strand
CCGTACGCGAAGAGCCACGAGAAGATGATGGTCCATTGCAGGCCCCAACGTTTCATTCGATACAGCCCGTAGTGGGCTACCGTATAAATCGGAAAGAGGAGAAAGCCGTTGGTCACGTTCCAGGTCGCTTCGTACTTGTCGGCCGGCCCACCCCACCAGGCCGTATCGTAACCATAGGCCCAATAGCGCTCGTCGATGTAGAGGCCGTAGACTTTCACCAGCGGCATGAACAACGGGTTGCTCGATGCGAAGAGCATCCCGTGCGCCGAGAACAGATTCACGAGACCGTTCACGATTCCGTAAATCGCCAGCACAGTGATGACCGCGGGGCGCTTAATACGGCCCGCCTTTCGTTCCTGGTTTTCGAGGACGAGTCCGTAAAGGACCATCGCGAGACCGATGGGACTGGGCAACGCGAGCCCCATCAAGAAGGCTCCACCGAGCAAATAGCGATCGACTCGCTTGTCTTGCATCGCCGAATCCATCCCTTTTACCGCCCCCAGCGCTGGGCGACTTGGTAGAACAACGCCGTGTAATAGGGAACGAAAAAGATCGCGCAATAGGCCAGTAGCAGCAGTACGCCTCTTTGCAGTCTTTGCGATTCGGTCATGTTCGTCCCCTCCAAAGCCAAAGCCGAATCAGAACCCGAAGACCTCAGCCAGAACACCGGAGGTGTAGGCGAGAACGATCATCCAGATGATGCTTCCCGCGAGCCAGACCAGCCCCACGAGCGACCAGAAGACCGCGAGTTTTTCGAGTACGACGAAGAAAGGACCTTCGGGAAACAGTCTGTCCTCAGTTGTGGAGTACTCGCCGAGGTGCGTGCAGAAGATGTACGCGAAACCCAAGAGGCCGATCCAAACGAGGATGGAAAAGAACAGGTCCATATGCGCGCGACGTTAACGCACTCAAGGAGCTGTGACCAGGGCGAGGGTTATGGTTGAGAACTTCCGAACGACCGCGCTACTGAGAATTTGCGCGAACGCTCGCAGACCCGACAGTATGCAGGAGCGGGCCGACCCAGACTGGCCGACCGAGCGCTTAGTGTAACGATCGAGGGCCTGCCGCTTGGGCAGACCCTCGAATCAAACTTCTACCAGCGATCGCGTCCGCGACCGCCGCCGCCGCCGCCGCCGCGGTCTTCGCGAGGCTTGGCCTCGTTCACTTTGAGATTGCGACCGTCGAGATCGACACCGTCGAGCGCCTCGATGGCTGCGTCAGCCGCTGCCGTATCCATTTCGACGAAGCCGAAGCCGCGCGAACGACCCGTCTCACGATCCATTACGATGACCGCCGACTCTACGTCGCCGTGTTGTGCAAAGCAGTCGTGTAGACCCGCTTCGGTCGTCTGAAAGGACAAGTTACCTACGTAAATTTTCTTGGACATGTTTCTCCATCTGAGCCCCGAATATCGGGTGACTCCTACTCTTACTTTCTTAATTTCCCGGCCTTTCCGGGGAGGCTCAGCTTTTTACAAGCCAGGCCATGGTACAGGAGCGACTCCCATCATCAGACCCGGGAGCTGAGTAGGAGCTCTCGATATCGGCAGAGAGGGTGGGATTCGAATCCACGGACCTTTGTGGGCCGCAGGGTTTCGAGTCCTGGGTGAGACAGTTCTAAAGGGAATGAATACACGGAAGCTACTAAATTCGCGAACATCATCTTGTGCGCGTTTGCACCGACCTTGTCAATCCCCCTAGCTATTCGCGGATAGTCCTCGACCAGGGTCCGTATTGGGGTGTTCGCTCAACCCACCTCGGCTCACCGTGCCACCCCTTATAAGGAGCTAAACTCCAGGCCGCACATACCCGATCATCGTTTTTGACTTGAGCCCGCCCCCGCCGGGAGGATCGCCTATATAGGGGAATTCCCCGGGGGCAGCACGGGTATGAGGGACAGGATCCAGCCTAAAAAGTGCTCACCAACCAGAATCGGAACTGGGCCTGGTAGCTAGCAGCACGAACCGACTGCGCATTCTGACGAATCTGGACGCCCAGATAACCCAACGATACGATGACGCCGAGTGCACCTACTAGCTCACCCATCGCGCCGATAGCGCCCCAATTCACTGTCTCACCCTCATGCTTCTAAGAACTATGTCGCCGGCACGCACCATCGGCTATCGTTTCCCGCGGTGATATCTGTTGGAGAACTAAACGTGTCGCGGCACGGGCTACGGTTCTGTCTACGTGGTTGCGCCCGGGCGCTGATGATCTTTGCGGTCCTCTGCGTGGGGCACACGCCGCAGGCCGGTGTGGCCGACGATGCGAAGGTCCTGCCGCTTGCTCTATGGCAAAACCCACCTCACGAAGCCCGCCCTGTTACTCGTTGGTGGTGGCCCGGTGGCGCTGTGGAGCCGGCAGTCGCCAAGCGGCAGCTCCAACAGATAAGCGACGCCGGTTTCGGGGCGGTGGAGGTTCAGCCGCTGCTACTCGGTCTCGGTGACGACGACCTCCGCGCAGACACACGCTTGAGGAGCGTCGGTGAGCCGACCTTTCGAGAAACCGTCCGCCTTGCCGCGGCGGCAGCGGCCGATGCCGGGTTGGATTTCGACTTCACACTGGGCAGTGGCTGGCCCGGCGGTCTTCCAACAGAGAAACACAACGCGGAGCGCCAGTTGCTCATGGGCACCATCGATCTGGTCGGGCCCATCCACTTTGAAGGCCCGCTGCCCGACCCGCCGGATCAGAGTTACCGATGGGCCGTCGAGTTGGTCCTCGATGTACTTGGGCCACCCGACCCCGACGTGCGACTCGTCGCATTGTTGGCCGGGCGACTGGGACCGCCGCGTGATCGAGTTCCGACTCTGACTGACGTCCGCGAACTTACTGATGCCGAAACGCCTGAAGGCTTCGCCTGGGATGTGCCCGAGGGAAAATGGCGCATCTTTGCGCTCTATGAGAACGCGACCGGCCACTTCGTCATGGGGGGAGCGTATCCGGGCGCCGAGGCAGACGCGCTGGTCGTCGATCATCTATCGCGCCGCGGCGCCGATGCACTGCTGACCGGGTATGCAGAGCCTGCGCTCGCGCCATTGCCATCAGATCAGGTGCGCGAAGTCTTCGTAGACAGTTTCGAACTCATGGGCGAGCTACCATTTTCGGCAGAGTTGCTCGACGCATTCGCCGAAACCGTCGGGTACCCACTAACGCCGCACCTGCCGCTACTCTTTCGCAAGGGCGGTGAATCGAAATACGGTGAGATGGTCGACTTCCTCGGCCGCAACGGCGGCCCCGTCTATCTCACCGCTGATCCCGAGCGTGCCGAGCGTATTCGCGAAGACTATGTCGCCGTGCGCGCGATGCTCTTCGAGCAGCGATTCATCGGTCGCTTCGTCGACTGGGCGCATGACCATGGTTACACGTTTCGTCTTCAGGCCCACGGTGGCTACAGCAACTATCTCGACACCTACGCACGCGCGGACGTGCCGGAGTCCGAAGCACTGTTCGGAGGCGGCAGCTACGATTTCTTAAAACTCGCCGCGTCGGCTGCACACGTCGCCGGCCGCCGCTGGGTGTCGTCGGAATCCTTCATCACGCTGCGCTTGTTTGGAACGCGACTGTCCGAAGAAGAAATGCGGCTGCTCGCCGGTCGCGCCTACTCGGCGGGCATCAACCGCCTGGCGTTTCACGGGGTTCCCTATCCTTACAAACGCGCGGACGGCAAAATGTGGTACCCCTTTAGTGGTGGCTTTGGGCGAATCCTCGCCGGTCCGCTGCCTATGTCGTCGCACATCGATGCCGAGTTCTTGGCGGAACTTCCGGCCTTCAATCGCTTTCTCACCCGATTGTCTACAGCGATGAGCCATGGAGAGCCGGTTGCCGACGTCGCTTGGCTGCGCTCCGACCCTATCTATCCCGACACCGCGAGTCTCCAGATCGGTCGCATCAAGCCACTGGCCGGGGAGTCCCAGACCACCAAAACGCTGCGCGCACGTGGCCTCGTTCACGACCGCGTTAGTCGCCGGATGCTTACTGCAGCGAAACCGGTGCCGGATGGATTCACGATCGGCTCCCAACACTATCGCGCGTTGCTTCTCGATCCCCTCGAGATCGCCGATCCCGAGTTGGTCGAAAACATCGTGGCGATCGCGAAAGCGGGCGTGCCCGTTGTAGCGCTGGGCGCGCTGCCGCGTAGGGCACCGGGCCTTCGAGACGCAGAGAATCGAGACCAACGAGTACGGGCAGGCGTCGAGCGGCTATCTAAATATGTCGTTCGTGTCTCACACGCTGATCGCCTGGAGAAAACCCTTTCGGAGAAAGTCACAGGCTCGCTCGTCGTACCGGCGACCGGAACTCGTCTATCGATTTCTGTCGCGCAACGGCGAAGCCGCGCAGGAAACATTCTGTTGCTCTTCAACGAATCCTGGTCGGCCGCGACTGCTGAGCTCCGCTTCATCTCAGACGGCGAGGCATTGACACTGTGGGATCCGTGGAGCGGTGCGCGACGCATTCTACGCGAGGATGTCGCGGCGAACGAGGTCGTTCGAATCGAACTCGATGCCGCCGAAACATTGATCCTCACGCTGAGAGACGCACGCTAGGAACCTCTATCAGGTCTGCTGTCCTCGGTCTCTGAGAAGTATTCGCTACTCGGAGACCGTATTAGTTAACCGCGCCTCTTGAACGAGACAGTAGAGAACCGGAACGGCGAAAAGCGTCACGACAACTACGAGCATCCCGCCGAAGGTCGGAATTGCCATCGGCACCATCACGTCTGAACCGCGGCCCGTGGACGTAAGCACCGGCAGCAACGCCAAGATCGTCGTCGCGGTGGTCATAAGGCATGGACGGATGCGTCTCTCAGCAGCCAACAACGTTGCAGTTCGCACGCTCGCAACCGTGGTGGGACGCTCCCCCTCGAACGACTGGTCGAGATAGGTCACCAGGATCACGCCGTTGTCCGACGCGATTCCGAACAGAGCCAGAAAGCCCACCCAAACCGCGACACTCAGGTTGATCGGATGAATTTGGAAGAGATCACGAAGACCGACACCTAAGAGATCGAAGTTCATGAACCAGGGCTGCCCGTAGAGCCAGAGAAGAATGAAGCCTCCACTCCACGCGACAAATACGGTGCTGAAGACGATGAGCGTCGTAATCGTTGAATGAAACTGGAAGTACAGAACCATAAAGATCGCAAACAGCGCCACGGGCAGCACGACGAGAAGCTTCTTCTCGCTGCGTACTTGGTTTTCGTAGCTGCCCGCGAAGGTGAAACTCACCCCTGCCGGCAACACCAGCTCACCCGTCTCCATTTTCGCTTTCAGATAGGCGTCTGCTTCTTCAACGACATCGACCTCGGCATAGCCGGGCTTCTTGTCGAACAAAACGTAGCCGATCAGAAACGTATCTTCGCTCTTGATCGCCTGCGGTCCGCGCACGTAGTTGATCGTCGCAAGTTCGGTAAGTGGGATTTGAGTGCCGTCCATTGCGGGCACGAGAATACGGTCAAGCGACTCGATCTGATCGCGCAGCTCGCGCATGTAGCGCACGCGCACGGGATATCGCTCGCGCCCTTCGATAGTGGTCGTTACCGTCTTCCCGCCGATTGCCACTTCAATGACGTCTTGGACCCCTCGAATACTGATCCCGTAGCGCGCGATGCGCGATCGGTCGATATCGATCTCGAGGTACGGCTTGCCGACAATACGGTCGGCAATAACGGCAGCGGGCTCGACGGAAGGAACCTCCTTTAGAAGGCGCTCTACGTCCAGTCCTACGCGCTCTATCGTTTCGAGGTCGGGGCCCTTGATTTTGATGCCCATGGGAGCGCGCATACCGCTTTGGAGCATGACGATACGAGCGGCGATCGGTTGAAGATTCGGTGCGGACGTAGTGCCCGGAAGTCGCGTCGCTTTGACAATTTCATCCCAAATATCGTCGGCGCTACGGATATGGTCTCGCCACTGTCGGAAGTAGCGGCCGGAGCGGTCGGGAACGAGTTCTCCGTTTTCGTCGCGCACGAAATCCCCCGTACTGCGATCGAAACGGAACCGTTGTCGGACTCCGTTTCGGTCGTTTATGTACTCGGATTTGTAGTTGACGACGGTCTCTATCATCGACAGCGGCGCCGGGTCCAAGGGCGACTCCACACGCCCCAGTTTTCCCACGACCGAGTCGATCTCCGGCACGGCGATGAGCGACATGTCGAGCAGTCGAATGACATTGGTCACCTCCCCGATCGAGGCATGCGGCATGGTTGTCGGCATATAAAGGAAGGAGCCTTCATCGAGCGCGGGCATGAACTCCTTGCCGAGGCCTGGAAATTGATCTGCAACCGCGGCCACCGGTGTAAACGAACGCAGCCAGTTCGGCATGAACGGCACGGTACGGTCGAATCCAAGCCAGGCCGTCGCGCCCAACCAAACGACAGCGATAGGAACGAGGAGAGTCGCCCGCTTGTTCTCGAGGCACCAACGCAGCATGGGCATGTACGCGCGCTGGAAGACTCCGATGGCCCAGAGGACGCCGCCAAGCAGAGCGCCGACGAAGAGGAGATTCAGGATCAGGCCCTTTTCCGGGCCGAGCGGCTCCCAAGTACGCGTAAGGATCACGCCGACCGCCGCGACCACGAAGTAGTTCACGAGCTTAGGCGAGAGTTCGCGAATGCGCTCGGGAAGCTGCGCCCTGAACACGTCTAGTGCCGCGAGCACGAACACGCCGAGGCCTAGCAAAACGCTCCAGCGTACGGCGACAACCAGCCCGACCAGCGCGAGCAAACCACTGATCGCACGTCTACGACGCTCGGAGTCCACACGAAGAGTGAACAGAATGTGCGCCAAAGCGGGGATAAGCGTCAGCGCAATGAGAACGGAGGCCAGCAACGCAAAGGTCTTTGTGTAGGCCAGCGGTCTAAAGAGCTTACCTTCGGCTGCTTCGAGCGTGAAGACCGGCAGGAAACCAATGATCGTGGTCGCAACGGCCGTCAGTACCGCACCGCCTACTGCGGTGCTCGCGCGGTAGATCACTTCGAGTTTGTTCTCGCTCGGATCGGCGTCGTCGAGTTCCTTGAGAATGTTCTCACAGAGCACGATTCCCATATCGACGATCGTTCCGACCGCGATGGCGATGCCCGAGAGCGCGACGATGTTGGCGTCGACCCCGAACTGTCTCATGCCCAGGAAACACAGGAGCACGGCGAGCGGCAAAATTCCGGCGATGAGCAGGCTGCTGCGCAGGTGCATCACCATGACGACTACGACGATGATGGTGACCAGAAGTTCTTCACCGATCGCAGTGCTGAGTGTTCCGAGGGTTTCGTAGATGAGCCCGGTGCGGTCGTAGAACGGGACCACGGTAATCCGGCTCACCGTGCCGTCTTCGAGCGTCTTGCTGGGCAGTCCGGGGGCAATCTCAGCAATCTTCGCTTTTACATTCTGGATCGCCTCGAGCGGGTTGGCGCCGTAGCGCGCGACCACGACGCCGCCTACCGCTTCCGCCCCTTCTTTGTCGAGAATGCCGCGCCGGAGCGCCGGCCCAAGACTGACGTGCGCCACATCCTTGATGCGAACAGCAACGTTGTCCTTCGCCGTGATGGCGGTCTGCTCGATATCGTCGAGCGAATCGATGAAGCCGAGCCCTCGAATCACGTACTCGACCTTGTTGACTTCGATGGTACGCGCGCCGACGTCGACGTTCGCCGAGCGCACGGCGCCAAACACCTGACCGAGCGTCACGCCGTAGGCGCGCATTGCATCGGGGTCGACGTCGATCTGATATTCGCGGACGAACCCGCCCACCGATGCGACCTCGGCAACCCCGCGCGCGGATTGCAGCGCGTAGCGAACGATCCAGTCTTGCGCGCTTCGCAGCTCGTCGAGATCCCAGCCGCCGGTCGGGTTGCCGTCCGGGTCGCGCCCCTCGAGCGTGTACCAGAACACCTGACCAAGCGCGGTGGCATCGGGTCCGAGCGCCGGCGCTACGGAAGCCGGGATCGTATCCGGCGGTAGGCTGTTGAGTTTCTCGAGTATACGAGAGCGAGACCAGTAGAACTCGATGTCTTCTTCGAAGATGACGTAGATACTCGAGAACCCGAACATCGAGAAGCTACGAATGGTTCGCACACCCGGGATGCCGAGCAGCGACACGGTAAGCGGGTACGTAATCTGGTCCTGGACGTCTTGAGGAGATCGCCCCGGCCATTTGGTGAAGACGATCTGCTGATTCTCTCCGATGTCAGGAATCGCATCGACTGGAACCGGATCTCTCGGAAACGCACCGAGTTGCCAGTCGAAAGGAGCGACTGCCACACCCCAGGTGATCGCCGCGACCGTAAACAGTACGACAACCAGCTTCTGTTCGAGGCAAAAGCGAATAACACGCGAGAGCAATGAACGATCGTCAATCAATGTTGATGACCCTCCATCGAAGCGCCACCACCATCGGGGCTCATCATGCTGGGCTTAGCGACGATCTGCAGAGCGCTGTCGATCTTGAAGCCGCCGCTGGTAACCACGCGCTCGCCTTCACGCAGTCCCTGCTTGACGATGTAGTAGTCGCCAACGCGCGGGCCGAGAACCACCTCACGCCCTTCGAAGGTCGGTCGCTCCTGCCCGGGAACGCGCACGTAAACGACCGCACGTTTACCGGTGAGAAGGGGCGCGGTCGCGGGGATGACCAGCGGCATCTCGGCGGCGGCTTCGTCGGTGATGAGTCCGAATTCCTCGGCACCCACGAGATCCATTCCGCAGATGTCGCACGTGCTCGGTTCGTCCTTCACGATCTCCGGATGCATGGGGCAAATCCATTTCCCCGCAAGACTCGCATCGATCACCTTAGCGCTGCTTGCAATGCGTGGTCTTGCCACCGCGCGAACGAACATGCCGGGCTTTAGACGTCGGTCGGTGTTGGGAACGTTCACGCGTACTTTCACCGTCCGTGTTTCGGTGGTCAGTACGGGCTCTATAAAGGAGATGCGCCCGTGAAAGACCTCTCCGGGAAGCGATTGCGCTGTGAACTCAACCTCTTGCCCGTAGCGTAGCCAGGGAAGGTCCGACTCGTAGGCGTCGAGTTTGACCCAGAGCTGAGACAAATCGGCGAGCGTATAGATGCGCGTACCGGTCTCTACGTACATGCCTTCTACGGCATTCTTATGAATCGCCACGCCGCTTATCGGCGAGTAGATCGTGATGTCGTCGGCGGCGTTGCCGTTTTTCTCAACTTCCTCGATTTGCCCCGGGTTCATTCCCCAGAGCCGAAGTTTTTCCCGCGCGGCACTAACAGTATCGCTGCTCACGCTTCGAACAAGTCGATTGCTCGAAGAACTCAATGCCTCCGACGTACGAATCGCCTGGATGAGTTCCTCTTGGGCGACCAGCAGCTCGGGACTGTAGATCTTCACCAGATGGTCGCCCTTCTTCACCTCTATGCCCGTGTAGTCGACGAAGAGTCGGTCGAGTCTTCCGGGGAAGTAAGCCGTAACGTACGCGAGCTTCGATTCGTCGTAGTCAATCTTACCGACCATCGGGATCTCGGCCCTGGGCGCCTTTCTTTCGACGCGCACCGTTTGGACATCCGCAAGCTTCGCCGCCGCCTCCGACATGGAAAGCACGCGTTCGCCCGAACTCATGTCGGACGGCTCCGCGGTAAGGGGAATCAGAGCCATGCCACACAGCGGACACTGACCGCTCTCGGGAAGATTGATCTGCGGGTGCATCGCGCACGTCCAGCGTGTTTCGACTACGGCCTCGGATGCTTCTGGCTCGGAATGCATGTGCGGTTCCTGGAGCGTGGCATCATCACCGCCGACCATGTTTCCCAACGCGAACGCCGCAATGAGAAAAGCGACCATGACCACTGGGCGCCGTGCGCGCACGGCGGCAATTAGCCGTTCCACTAGTGATTCTTTCATGGCGTGGCCTCCTCCTCGTCGACGGCCAACGAAGATGCGGAAATATCGTCACCTACCAACATTTCGAGCTGCGCGAACGCTTGGCCTTGGCGAGACGCCGCTCGCCGCTCCAAGAGTTGGAATTCGAGAAGTACACGCTCGGTATCGAGCAGATCCAGAAAGCTGACCTTCCCGCCCTCAAATCCTTGCAGCGATGCGCGCAGCGATTCCTCTGCTTTTGGAATCAAACTATCGCGGAAGAGTTCGACCTTGCGGTCGGCGTCGCGCAGTTCGTAAAGCGTTTGCTGAATCTGAGCGACGAGTTCGTTCGTCGCGTTGGCCCGTTTCCGAAGTGTTGCCGTCCGGCGGTTTACAGCCTCGCGCTGACCGGCGGAGTACTTCTCGTACCAAAGCGGAAGCGTAAACGAGACGCGGCCGATGACCGCGTCTTGACCACTGTCGGCGGTGGAGGCGTTGAGCGCGTCGCCGGTAACGATGTAGTCAACGCCGAAGGTGAAATCAGGAAGAAAATCCAGGTCGGCCAACCGTTCGGCGACGCGCTCGCGCTCGACATCGCTGTCGAGTGCGCGCAGATTTGGGTTCTGACGTTTGGCCATCTCAAGCAGCTCAGGTTCCGGCACGACAAGGTGAGGCAATGATACCGTCGCCGGCCAAGGTACCGGATCGCCCGCAGTGCGATCGAGCGCCACGTTCATGCGCGCCGTCAACGGGCGGCGGCGATCTTCTAACGCACGCAGACGGTCTTCGAGACGTCCGAGCTCTACCTGGACACGGACCACATCCGGATGAGAAGCGGCGGCAACCCGGTATTTGGCTCTGGCAATGCGCTCGAACTGTGTGAGCAGTTCCATGTTGTCGCGCGTAAGTTCAATCGCAGAACGTAGATAGTACAGGTCGTAATAGACGTTCTTCACTCGAAAGAAGAGGTCGAGCTTGGCTCCTTGGTAGCGTTCATACTCCGCCTGCGCCGCCCGAGCCTGGAGGTCGCCGCGCCTGGCCAGTTTGCTGAGCCACGGAATGGTCTGCTTGAGGCCGGCAAGATGTTCCTGAGGCCCGACACGCGTCTCGACGGATTTGATGTAGTGCGCGTAGGTCACCAAGGGGTCTGGAAGTGCTCTGGCTTGCGGAATCTTCTCGAGCGCGGCCTGCCAACGATAGTACGCGGCTTCGAGACGCGGATTATGAAGCGCGGCGTAGGCAAGACAATCTTCGAGCGTGCTTTGCTCCGAGATCACAGGTGGCATTGCTTCGTTGCGCGCGATGCTTGGTTGCACCCCGGAGACCGTGTCTGCAATTGCCCGAATGCCTACGGCCTCATCGGTCTCCGCAACCGAGAGCGTGCACGCTGCGGCGAGCAACCACGGCACTAAGAGCGCAACCAGCACCGCTCTGCGCCGTATCACCGGCGATTTCGAATGGTTTCGTTTCGTTTGAAGCATTGCTTCATGCTCCTTAGTGATGGTGATCGTGATCATGCCCGTGCCCTTTTTTTGCCGGCGGCGCACTTTCGTGGCCGTCTCTTTCCCTCTCAGCCGCGGCCGCGTGACCCGGGCTCGTCGGATTGAGGCTACGCATTTCGGCGAGTTCATCGTCCGTGATGCTCGGTAGATGCCGGATGAAGTGAACGAGCGCCCACGTACCGTGGGAGTCCTGCGCATCGTTGTGATCCGCATCACCGTCGCCCCAGGCCGGCATGTCGGGAGACTTCGGGTAGAGATTGCGACCGATCGTAGTATCGCCGCTGCCATTGTTCGCGTGGCATCCGGCACAGTGATCGGCAAAAGGAAGTACTTCACTCGTTTGCTCATCGGGATTCTCCCGCCACATCTCTAAAGCCAAGCCCAACCGGGGCCACAGCACGCACAGGCGTCAAACCGCTAAAGATAACAAGCAGTTCGAACGTCAGCTTCGTCCTCGACGCATTACGTAGCGCCAAGGTCGACTTACAAAATGTGGAGAATCAGATGAGAAACGATGCGTTTCTTAGATAGAGCGGTGGACCGTGTTCGCGGATCTCGCCGATCGCCGGCGCTGAAGCCGAACGTTCCTGCGGGCGCAGGTCGGGGACGACCGTTGCCGCCGCCACGATCACGACTGGAGGGACAACACTGACGGTCTTCTCGAGCGTGAAATTCGTGCCGCAGGTCATCCCGCAACAGGGACAACCCGGCGAGCCATGCTCGGGATCTTGCGAATCGTTTGTACCCGGATCTTGTGACGCCGTCCCGGGATGGTCATCGCAGTGATGCCCGGAGTCGGAAGATGGGATCTGAGTTTGCGTCGAAACGGGCGAGAGACCCGCCAGCACGTTGCTGCTCGAATCCGAACTAGCGGGTGCCCCAAGGGGGTCCATGACACAGCAAACCATAAGGGATGGCAGCCAGGTCATCGCCAATAACATCGTTGTTAGCCGGGATTTTCGCAGTTTCGACAAGCCCATAGTCGCGATCGCCCTAGTTGGACGGGGACAAACGCCCTCTATCCATAGTGCGCACCAGGCATCTGGCAGTCAAGCACAACTTCGGGCCGGCCTTTGCCGGCATCGCCGAGCGTCAAGTGCTCGGTCCTCGGCGGGCATACGGGCGTGAAACGAGCCCCCACCGCACCTGACAGACCTCCAACCAATCGCTATTCTTCAACACCATGGGCTTCTACAACGATCGTATCGCTCCGCACATCGTAAGCGCCGCCTGTGGTTTGCCGATCACGGCGCGGCAGCGGAAGAAGTTGGTACCGCGCGCTCGCGGCCGTGTGCTAGAAATCGGCATGGGCTCCGGTCACAACCTGCGATTCTACGACCCCGACAAGGTCGAGATGCTCTGGGGCCTGGAACCCGGAGAGACCATGCGGCGGCTTGCCGCGCCTCGAGTAAAGAAGCTCGCCTTCGACATAGAGTTCCTCGATCTACCCGGCGAGCAAATCCCGCTCGACGACAAGAGTGCCGACACCGTGGTCACAACGTTCTCGTTGTGTACGATTCCGAATCCGATCGCCGCACTCGAAGGCATGCGTCGCGTTCTCAAACCCGGTGGAGAGTTGCTGTTCCTCGAACACGGAGCCGACTCCGATCCAAACGTACATCGCTGGCAGCATCGCTTGGAGCCGTTGTGGAAAACATTGTTCGGCGGTTGTCATCTCACCCGACCGATTCCCGAGCTCATCGAAGTCGCCGGTTTCGAAGTATGCGAACTCGTCGCCGAAACCATCCCGGAGGCCAGCTCGCCACGTATTCCGGCAGCGATGAAAGTCGCCGCGTTCGAGTACTTGGGCGTTGCGCGTTATACAGAGTCTACGCAGCCGGCGTGAGCCGACTTCGCCCGACTACCCCGTCAACTCGGTCAGTACTCCTGCGGCAACCCGAGGTGCTCTTCGAACACACGATCGCGCAGCGCCATCAGGCTCGACGCGCAGCCACCCTTCCAACTTCCGTAGGCGTCGCGAATGAAATCCGGCATGGGCGAAAGCTCGGGCGCGAGTGGTTCGATGAGGTTGGAGAAGCAGGCCCAGTAGATATCGA
>Ga0315338_1003585_pt1 | contig 13373 bp, 9 predicted proteins | sample ASW8metaG_FD_204518 | JGI IMG/M metagenome (GOLD analysis project Ga0315338, IMG submission 204518) | Ammonia-oxidizing marine archaeal communities from Monterey Bay, California, United States - ASW #8 | ecosystem: Environmental > Aquatic > Marine > Coastal | place: USA: California | collected... | reverse complement strand
CGTCGTTCCCTGACGAGATGATGAGCGCCTGCGCTGCTTCTTCGACCGTGAGCTTCTCGTGCGAAACGAGACCAACCCCACTTCCACCAATCTTGCTCGATCGCCACGAAACCTCGAGTTCACTTTCAAGACTGATTTCCCCCCGCTCGATCGTCTCGAGGAGCAAGAGCAGCGTCATCATCTTCACGAGACTTGCTGGAGCGCGGGGGAGATCGGGTTGATCGGAGAGGAGCACATCCTCGGTCACGGCATCGATGACGAGCAGCGAGGCATAACGCCGCTCGGTCGAGTAGGGGTTGTCCGGATGCGTTGGAAGTGGAGAAGCCTGGGGCCATCCATCGGCTGGAAGACCGAGGAGGACAAGAAGGAGGACGAACCGAACCAAGTTCACGTAGGTTGACTTCGGGTGCCGCATTCGACCAAGCGTAGCTCAGCCCGAGCGGGCATGCCAGCGGATCGGCAGCTAGCTCGCCTTGCGCTCCGGTTCCTGGCGACCGACCATCTTATAGGCGATGCCGTAGATCGCCTTCAGGGCCTCGCCGTTTCCAGCATGTTTGCCGAGGGAGTTGCGCTCCATCATTGCAGCCCACCGCTCGAGGGAGGGGTCGTAGGGAACGATCCCCATCACGTCGATGTCCAGCCCCAGAAAGTTCTGGGCGACATGTTTGACCGCGTCGCCAACCTTCGCATCGCGGGGGTGTCGTACCATGTTCACGATCAGGCTCATCTTGAGGCTTCCAATCGCTTCGCGAACCGCGGGGAGTGACTCCGGTTCACAGATCGCGACCTCTTCGAGGATTTCGTGAACCGATTGGGGCCCGTTGCCGGCGTCGGAGGCAAGAGTGGTCGTGTCGAGCATGGTGCGAAGGGATGTGTCTCTTAGGGTCCGAGAAATAGCTCGGAAGAATGCCGATTTGATGAAACCGTAAGCGTTCTGGATTGAGGTCGGCTGTGGCGTCAGGACGACGACCTTGTCCGGACAGGCCAGGAAGAAGTCGAGTGTGTTCAGGCTGGTTCCGGCCCCGAGGTCCACCATCAGGACGTCGGTGTCCATCGCTCCCATCGCACGGAGAATCCGCTTCTTCTGCCCGAAGTTCGGGTTGGCCAAGGCTGGGACGTCGCTTCCACCCGCGAGAAGGCGAACATTCGGAATCGTCGTCTTGAGGAGGAGATGGTCGAGGGTCGGCGACTTCCGGAGAATGAAGTCGTCGAGTGTCCTTTCAGGTATCCGGATTCCCAGCATCGTATGGAGGTTGGGCCCACCGAGATCGCCGTCCATGATGACGACTCTCTTCTTGAGCCGGCCGAGCCAATAGGCCAGAGACACTGTGACGACGCTCTTACCAACGCCGCCCTTTCCGCCTGCTATCGCCCAGGTGACATGAGGCATGGGATGGATCATCGCTTACTTACCCTCCGACTCGAGCAGGCTCCAGAGATACTGTACGTCGCTCCGCCCTGGAGCCAGGATCTCCTCGATTCCCTTCGCAAAGTCCGGCGTCGGGTCGATGAATTGCACTCCCATGACGAGGTCCTCGCCGGCCCCTCCTTCGGTCCACCGGATCGTTCCGATGCCACAAAGCGGGTCGGGGCTGTTCGGGCTGTGGAACTCGAGACGCAGACGCCGGTCTTTCCAATCGATGCCGTGGAGCCGATCGAATTGATTGCTCATCTGGAGCCGGACTCCGGAGGGAGAAAGGTCCGTCACCCGGGAACGAAAACGCGTCGCTCCCTGGCGCGGATTGGCACTGCCGAGTAAAGCCACTTTGACCGACAGCTCGAGTTTCCTTCGCGAAGTGAATCGATCGCCGGCCGGACGAAGTTTGCCGGCGACTTCGGTGTCGTTCCACCAGACCAGGGCCCATCCGAATGGAGCCGACTCTCCCGCGGGCTGATCCGATTGCACTGCGATCCAACCGTGTGCGCCAAAAGTATTGTTGTCTTCGGCCAGCGGCACGATGGCCATGCGATCGCGCCGGAGAATCGAGAGGGCAACGTGGGTGCGACTTGTTCCAAAGAATTCTCGAGGAATCGGGTCCGTCGAATGCCCTTCTGACTCAGCGTCAAGTTTGATTGCCTCGGCGAGCAGCCGCACGATAGTTCGATCGCCCTTTTCCGCCTCCAAACTCGACTTCAAAACGGCGAGGGCACCGATGTAACATCCGCTCGCGAGTTTGCGACGAAAGATCTCAGTCACCTGATCCGAGTCAAACGACTCCGGAAGAAGCGCAGGGAGTTGTGCCTCCATCGCACCATCGACTTCTTTCCACTCGACGCCTGTAAGCTGGCCGTCGAGGATTTGGCGAATCGAATTGAGGGGATTCATGCTGCTTTGACTCCTCGGATACGGGTGGTGAGAGCCAGACCGTTGTTTGGTTCTTTTCCGCGCGCGACGAGCGCGTCTCGAACGCTGTGGGTCAGGTAGAGATAGTCACCCTCTCCCTGGGCCAGGCCGCGGGCAATCTCGCGCAGGAGCGAATCGTACGGTTCGGTGAACTCGATGCCGATGCGGCGGTCGGCCGAAGTGGACCACGACACACTTCCCGAATACTCCGTTGGGGAACCAGTTTCTCGTGGTAACGACAGCAGGACGCTCGCACCGGGCGTCTGCCACGTTGTAGTTTCCCGAGTCGATGTGGATTTGATCAGTCCGAGCCCACTCGAGCCGACGAACTCCAGCTCGGTCAGGCAGCGCTCGTTTGTTGCCTCTGAACAGAGAGTGACCGGTAGTGCCCGATCGACACGGGGTCTGACCCCTGGAACTTCCGGTCGATTGACGGTCCACACGAGCAGGTTTCCCTGAGGACAGGCTGCATTCCAGGGGCGATGGTCCCAAACGATGGTCCGACAGTTGTCGGGTAAGTCCCGAAGGGATCGAGGTGCTGGACGTAGTTCGATCTCGTCTCTGGTCAACGCATCGAAGAGCGAAGACCGGTTGACGATTCCAAGATCGCTGAGGCGTTTGCGCCCCGCAAGCCCTCCCAGATAGGGGTTCCTTCCGAGCAGCTCATCGACGAAGGGCAGCCAACACTGTCGAGTCACTTCATCAGTTCGCGATCTGAAGAGCAGGGCAAATAGTGCAAGTGCTCCGAGGCCATGACCGACGTTGAGACTACGGGGAAGGTCCTCGAGAGCGCGAGCGAGGTTGTCGTGTCGATCGATCGATAGGTCCGGCTTCGGTCCATCGACACGAGAAGTGTCGCAGCCAGGAAACATCGTGGAAAGATCACCCGAGATCCATCGAGTTAGTTCCGAATAACGAGACAATTTGATTCGCTCTCCCAACGGTGCAATGCCTTCGGCGTTGACTCAAAAGTTCGGCAGAACGGGTCCAAAAGCTGCGCAAAAATCGAATTCCGAAGGCCGGTGTCGCCCATCCCCGCAAGGCTACGGGTCATCCCTCAGCAATTCGGATCATCCCCAGTAGAGAAGGTGCGGATGACAATCGATCGATTAGGTAACTGCGGAGTGGCAGTCCGTGTGTTCGCAATGATTTGTGAATGCGATAGGAATCGACACGCCTTGATGGCGTGACTCCGCGGGTGATGAGTAGACACGTGTAGCTAAGGAGACATCCTAGAATGAAGAAGCTTCTTTTTGCCGGTCTGGCGCTTGTGGCCGTTTCCGCTTTTGTCGGTGACGTTCAAGCACAGTCCACAGGAACGGTTCAAGTAATTGGACAGGTCAATTCGGTCGGCGCGCTCCGTTGGTGGGACTGGACGCCGGAGAACACCGAGTCTGGTGTGAACACACCAGGAGTGCAGAACGATCCGCTCGACTTTGTCCTGACGGTCGGCGATGTGGCGGCCGGAAACAATCTGAACGACTTCGCCGGCGGCGCCGTTCAGTTGATCCTCCGCTCGAATACCACGTACAGCTTGGCGGCCGAGGTAACCTCGAGCTCTTCGCTCGCTGGTTCGATCGCCAACGGTGACATGGTTCTGGCTGACATCGGTATGGGTCTGTCGAGCCTGGCCTCGTCGGGTGACGGTTCCCGTGTAATGGCCCATGCCTCCACGATCCAGAATAGCTTCGGTAACGATCCGACGTCTGCCGCTCTCGGTGTCGACGGTGATCCGACGTTCACCACGAGCCTCGGTGATCTCGATGCGGGCGCAGTGACGGTTCTTTCCGGTGGGCGCATCTCGCGTCGTGGCGGTCGGAACTCTCCGAACAACGGTCTGCTCGTCGACGTCAGCTTTGCCGTTGCACCGCAGTACTACACTCCGACGAACAGCTTCAGTGCTGACGTCGAGTTCACTATGACTGCCCCGTAAAGAGACGGTCTAGAGCATCTGATGACAAGAAAGCGGAACAGCTTTCGGCGGTATTTCTGCAAGAGTACCGCCTTGATCTTCGCTCTATCCGGGGCGCTGTCGGGCACATTTTGTCCGACAGCGTCCTTTTCTTCGATTCCGGCGCCTCCATCGGATCTCGACATGATCCTGGAGCTTCCCGAAGAAGTCGAGACGATGATAGCTCCAGGAGATCAGGTCCCCGGTTCCGACGAATCGAGTGAGCCGACGGATTGGATTGTCGTGGCCCGTGCTCCCATTGGTACCCTCGACCTTGGAGACATGTCCGCACTCAGTCCGGCCGACTTTGTCTCAGACCAGATCCGAGTGGGCATCTACTCGCCATGGGGCTGGTTTCCTCGTTACCAGATTCGGGCGCGACTGCTTTCGCTCAGCGCCTCGCTACCCGAGGACATCGGAAGTTCGGACTACGGTTTTGGTGTTCACGATATCGTGGCGACAAACCCAAGGATCAACCCGGTCTTTGACTATCTTCCTGATCAGGTTAGCAAGGACATCGATGGAGTACCGAACTTTCTCGGGACACTGCAGACTCTCGCCGTCGGGTCGACGCAACTCTTCCGCACTCGAGGGACGTTCTTTGGTCGGTGGAACTACTTCCACATCACGGTGGCCGTTGCGCCGCAATACTACACGCCAGCGATTTCGCTACCGAACACGGTCGAGATTGAGATACGGATTTTGCCATGAGGAGAGCGGCGAAGATGCAGAGAAATCTAGCGATGAAGGACTCCAGGAGTTGGTGTCGAGCCCGTCGGTTTGAGGGGGCCTGCCTGCGAACGTTGCGGCCTTCTAAAGCCGCCTGGTCCTTGTTCACGTTCGCCGTCTGTTTGCTTAGTTGCATCGCGACCACGCCGCAGGCAGGCGAGGTCGCTCTCGTGCCGATGCGGGTTCATGTATCCATTCCACCCGGGCAGGATTACACGACCGTCGTTCAGGTGGACTACACGAAGGCTGGTCTCGAGGATACTCGGCCTCTTCGGTTCGTTGTTTCCGACGAAGACTGGGAGATGACCGACGTCGGCGACCTGAAGTTCCATCGTACCGATCCCGGGCCCGGTTCAGCACGCCCGTTCGTCATGTATTCGCCACGCGAACAGGAGATTGTTCCGGGCGATCTCGCCGAGATTCGCCTCTCGGTTATCGTCCCGGAAGACACGCCACCGGGTGAGTACCGGGCCGCCATCGTCGTTCAGCCTCGGACGCCATACCGTGAGCTACTCCAGGACGACAAGAAGTTTGCGCTCACCCTTCGGTTGGCCACCATCCTCTATGTCGAGGTTCCGCCTGTTCGAGGGGAAATCGAGATGACGGATCTGCAAATGACGCGTGGTAGCGAAGGTTGGGCCGTCGAGTCGAAGTTTCAGAATCCCGGGGATGTCCACATTCGATTGACCGACGAGTTCCAGATCTTTGAATTGACCGAAGAGGATCCGGAAGAGGGCGTCTTCGTCATCGCGGGTGAATCAAAGGAGTCTGGGGTAGTCCTCCCCGGCAACCTCCGAACTCTTAAGCGCGAGGTGGGTCAGTTCGCTCTCTATCCGGGACGCTTCCGACTCGTGTATCTGGCTGATCCGGGCCGGGACCTTCCGGTGATGGAAGGAGAGACGGTATTCGAGATCTCGGATCCGCATCCCGGAATGGCCGTTCGGGACTAGGTTGGGTCAACGCTCGTGCTTCGCCGACCCAACCCAGGCTCAACCCACTTAGAGTAGGCTTAACCCGGATCCCTGTGCGCGGGTCCGGGTCGATCGAATTCAAATCTCCACAGCTCGACCGGAATTCACTCCACGCGGAACCGAAATCGTCGCGTCCTTCTTCCACAGCCTCCCGAATGCTGGAAGATCCCGCCCTCAGCAAGAATTATGTGCCCTCGCAGGAGCTTGATCGGGAGCATCTCTACCCTTCCAGCCATCGATTGTTCTCCCGACCCGTATTCCGACTACCGTCCGGAGCACGGATTGACTAAAATTCACGAGCGTGCAACTTATCCCGAAGGATCAGGAGGACCGCTGTGCCGCCACTGCAAGAGAACCGACCTTTCGAAGTCATCACCTCTCTCGCCCCTGATGTCCTCTTGCTTTATCGCATGACGGGCACCGAAGAGCTTGGACGTCTCTTTACCTACGAAGTTGAACTCCTGAGTGAGGACCATTCCATCGTAATTGGAGACGTTCTCGGCCAGCACATGTCGATTCGTGTGAATTTGCGGACGGATGGCATTCGTTACTTCGATGGGATCGTCAGCCGGTTTTCGTATGCTGGTCAGCAGGGATCGTATGCCCGCTACACGGCGACACTTCGACCTTGGCTCTGGTTCCTGACCAGGACGTCCGATTGTCGGGTGTTTCAGGGCGATACGACTATCGACATCATGCGAAAACTCTTCGAAGACAATGGGTTTTCCGATTCTGATCTGACCAAGGCAACCGCTCCTCCCGCTCGCGACTACTGCGTTCAATATCGGGAGTCAGATTTCAATTTCATCAGCCGCCTCCTCGAAGAGGAGGGTATCTACTACTACTTCACCCACGAGGACGGAAAGCACAATCTGATTCTCGCCGATAGTGTCGGCTGCCACGCAACCCAACCGAACTACGAAGAGGTCTCGTTATCTCCCGAGGGTTCCGAGGATTCCGCTGACGAAGACCACTTCCTCGAGTGGCATGACAGCCAGGAGATTCGAACGGTAGTCTACGCTCACACCGATTATGACTTCACGAAACCAAAGGCACCGCTCGAAACGAAAGGCACGATTGCGCGCGATCATCCGCAGGCTGAAACCGAGTTGTTCGACTATCCCGGTTTGTACAAAGAGACGACGCCTGGAGAGGATATCGCCCGAATCCGGATCGAGGAACTGCAGGCCGAGTTCGAGGTCATGCAAGGTTCGGGTACGGTCCGCGGCCTCGGCGCCGGCGATCTCTTCACGCTGGTGGACCACCCCCGCGACAGCCTCAATCGCAACTACCTCGTTATTTCCGCCAGCTATGAGCTCACGAATCCAGAATACGAAACTGGAGGTGGCGGTACGGGTGGTGGACAGTTTCGAAGCACGATATCGGCGATCGAGGACCGCAACCAGTATCGGCCCGCCCGTAAGACGCCAAAGCCGCTGGTGGAAGGACCGCAGACAGCCACGGTGACCGGCTCGGGAGAGGATCCCTGGACGGATGCCTATGGTCGAATCAAAGTCCACTTCCATTGGGATCGCAATGGTGAGACGAACGAGGAGAGCTCGTGTTTCATTCGCGTGGCCCAGGCGTCGGCCGGGAAGAACTGGGGCTCGATGTTTCTGCCTCACCCCGGGCAGGAAGTCATCGTCGATTTCCTCGAAGGCGACCCGGATCAGCCGATTGCGATTGGGTGCGTTTACAACGAAGACAACCGGCCGCCGAAGGACCTTCCGGACCAGATGCACGTCAGCATCATTCGGGATAAGTTCGGCAATCAGTTGGCCTTTGACGCGACACCGGGATCGGAGCATATCCGCCTCTACAGTCCGTCGAACGAGTCGGCTCTCGTGCTCGGCCAAAGTATGATCAGCATTACGAAGAGCGGAGAGCGGAAGATCGTGCTGGGGAACAAGTACTATCACTATCGAGGCAATTCGAGCAGCTTCGTCCACGGGACTTCGTTCAGCTACCGTACAGGGTCGGCTTTGTCTCTGACGAAAGGAACGAGCGTTTCGGTCGGTGTCGGTACCTCGGTCAGTGGGTACGTCGGCGCCAAGTTCAGTGTCTTTGGGGGGATGGACTTCTCCGTCTCTTATGCGACGAAGATTTCGCTCGGGTGGAGTCGTTCGATTACGAAGACGTCGGGCGAGTATGCGCGGGTGTCCGAGAGCGACATCAAGCATGATTCCGAGAAAGAAGTGTGGCTCGCGGGCGGAAAGAACGACGAAAGCCTCGTCAAGGCTGCCCCTGACGAGCTCCTCCTCGAGTACGGGACGGGGCCGGACCGCCCTTCCGTCAAGAACATCGGGGCACCGGCCGTTCTTGGGTTGGTCGGCGCTGCGGTGGCGGCGGGTGCCGGACACCTCGCATCCTCCGACCAGGTCGCCGAGGCGAACGAGGCAGCATCCTGGACGCAGAATGTGGGGGCCGACAACGCTTCAGGACGTCTCGACGAAGCGGCTCTTCACGACTGGTCAGCCGCCACTGGCGGGGAGATCGTTGGCTCGCTTCTGGCGCTTTTGGGTGCAGCGCGCGGCCTTTCGGGCTCCGACGTTGCCGACCCAAGCCATACGTCGCACAAAGCCAGGATCAAGATGAACAAAGATGGTGTTCACATCGCAAGCGGCAACGACAAGAACGATGTTCTCTGCGTCAAGGGAGTCAAGCTTACGGCCGAGGACAAGGCGATCATGGAGCTGTCACACGATGGTGGGATTTCGCTCGAGTCACGAGGGAAGAAGATAATCCTCAAAGCGACGAGCGACGCTGTAATCGTCGATTCATCAACTGCACTCGTCAAAGGCGACGCCACGTTCAAGAAGACGATCACGGCTCCAAATTTTTCCGCAGATTGATCGATCTTCCAGGAAGATGGGCTCGGTCGCCTTTTGATGTTCTCTCTCTTGTTGTGTTGAAGCTCATTCGTCAGGTGACTCATTGGAAATACTGAACCGTACAGAACTAAAACTCGGATATCTTCCGAATCGGAAGAACTTCCCCGGTCACTCCCTCACGACTTTTGTCAAAGGTACGTTTCGTCTCGTTCCGGATGGCGTTGTTGAATTGGCGGACGACCAGCCAGCCCCGACCGGGGATGAGCCGTATCTCGACGACGATGAAGGCCAGTCCTCTCCACGCTACGAAAGCGATTGCGCGCCGTTCAAACCGAGAACGGACCTCCTTCTGGTGGGTTCGTGTTACCCACCTGGAGGTGTTCCCGTGCCCGTTTCGCGGGCCACTTTCGGTATAGGTCCCTACCGAAAGACAATTGGTGTTATCGGCGATCGAGAGCAGAAGGGATTGCTCAAAGGCAAATCGGAACCTGCGCCCTTTGCGAAGATGGAAGTCCGTTACGAGAACGCTTTTGGCGGTACGGACTCGAAGCGGAACCCGGTTGGCAAGGGATGGGGGAAGAGCGACGTCGACGGCAAGGCTATCCAACTCATGCCAAATCTGGAAGATCCCAACAACCTCATCAAGTCGGGGCGGGATCGGCCAGATCCGGTTGGGTTCGGGCCCATCGACCGTCGGTGGGAAGATCGATTCCGGCAGACCGGAACGTACAAGGGTGACTGGCTGAAGACCCGTTTCCCGGCGCTTCCCGATGACTTCAACTGGGGCTACTACAACTGTGCCCCGCTCGATCTGCAGCCCCCATACATCCGCGGCGACGAAGAGGTTTTTGCTGAGAATCTGCATCCAAAGCATGCGGTCTATCGGTCCACTCTCCCAGGTCTGCGGATCCGGGTTTTCCTCCAGGAGAAGCCGGCGACTGAAGGGGCAAGCCCGGCCTTTCGCGAAGTGCCCATGAATCTTGATACGGTCTGGGTCGACATGGACGAGGAGCTTGTCGTCCTCGTCTGGCGGGGCCTGACCGAAGTCAAGTCCGCGGAGCTCGACGAGGTCGGGGAAATGCTCATCGTGTCCGAGCCACTCGACAGTGCGCCGCAGAATCCAGAAACGTACCGCTCAATCATTCCGGAGATGCTCGAGGAGATCTATGGCGAGCCCGACGAGGAACAGCCTCCTCCGCCTGCCTTCGACGAGGTCATGGAAGGAGACGATGAGCCTGTCACAGTGCCGGGAGAGGACCCCACGCCCACCGTCGCACGAATCTCCTCTCGGGCCGAACTCGAACAGTCCATCTCCGAAGGGGTCGATCTGGCCGGCTCTGATCTTCGCGGTCTCGATCTTTCGATGTTGCAGGCGCCGGAAATCGATTTTCGAGGAGCGAACCTGCAGCGGGTGAATCTGGTTGGCGCGAATCTGCACGGCGCCCTCCTCGGCGAGGCACGGCTTGCCGGGGCGGACCTTTCCAAGGCAAACCTCGCCGAAGCGAATTTCGTTGGAGCTCGTTTGATGAATGCGTCTTTGATCCAGGCCGAGCTTGCGGATGCGGACTTCAGCAAGTGTGCGATGAAAGGAGCCGTCCTCAGTGGCGCGAAGGCAGAAGGTGCCCTCTTTGACTTCACTGACCTGAGGCACGCGCGCCTCGACGGAATGGTCGCGCCGAGTGCCTCGTTCGATCGCGCCAATCTTGCGGATACGAACATGGAAGGGGCGACATTCTCTTCCTCCTACTTCGGCGATGCCAATCTGACGAGTGCAAATTGCCGCGGATCCAATCTGGAAAACGCCGATTGGTCCAGGGCGTCAGGCGTGGGCGTGAATTTCGAGGAGGCCAAGCTGAAGGGCTTTCGGGCAACCGCATCGTGCGATCTGAGAAAGAGTTCGATGGTGCGAGCGACGGGGGCGGAGTCAGTCTGGGCGGATGCGATCCTCGACGAGGCAAACTTCTCCTTCGCAGAGATGGAGGGCGCAACGTTTGATGGGGCGTCGCTCCAGCAGGCCAGCTTTCATTGTGCCGACATTCCGGAAGGGAAATTCAGCAACGCAGACCTCACGGGTGCCAAGCTCACCACGATGAATCTGTTCCTCGGTTCGATGGAGAAAGCAAACCTGACCCGAGCCGATCTCAGCGGCTCGAATATGTACGGAGTCGAGTTCATCGATGCAGTCTTTCAGAACACGGTCGGCGAAGGAACAAACTTGAAGATGACCAGTCAGGACCCCCGGAAGAAATGAAAGCGGCTACCTCCGTACTCTGGCTGAGCGATTTCGTCAGTCGCGAGGCTCTGGCCGGCGAGATCGGAGCGGGCAATCCCTGCATCGGTAAGCGTGTAGCGGGCCTCGACCTCTCGGGACTCTCGTTTCGCGGGACCAATTTTGACGGGAGCGAGTTCATTGGGGTCGACCTGACCGGTGTCGTTTTCGAGGATTGCTCGATGTCCGGTGTGGAATTCAACGAGACGGAACTCTCTTCCGTTCGTTTCGTCCGCTGCCGGGCGATGGGGCTCGTGATCATTAACTGTACGGGGGAGTCGACCTCCTTTGACGCTACCCCCTTCGAATACGTCACTTTCGATGCTCGGAGCAGACACCCTCTGCTTATGGCTCCGAACGCCTTGCGCGGAGATGAAACACCCGACGAGCTTCGGGCCGTGACAAAAGGAGCCTGTCGCCTCGAACGCCTGACTTTCCGAGGGGCGTCGATCGCAAACACAGAGTGGGTGGACTCGGGGCTACCGGCCTGCGTGATCGAGGCGACCGCGGTCGAGAATCTGAAGCTCTCCGGATGCGCGCTCGAAGGTGGAACGGTGGCAGGCGCGTCCTTCGGTTCCTGCGTTTTCGTCGATACCGACTTCGATCGCGGTCAGATCCGGGCGGAGCGCTTCGCCGAAACCAGCTTCAGGGGCGGGAGCTTCGCCCAGACGAACTTTCAGATCCCGGAGATGTCACGTTGCGAGTTCGCTTCGTGCGACCTATCTGGTACCACCTTACCGGTTCGTGCTCCGGAAACGCGCTTTACGGAAGTGAGCCTGCAAGATCACGATTTCTCGAACGGTATGTTCGCCTCCGTGATCTTCACCGACTGCAATCTGGGAGGAATCAAGTTTCCGGCAGCGGACCTGAATGGCGCGTCATTTGAAACCTGCGAGATGAGTGGGGCAGATTTCTCCCGGGCGACGTTCGACGAAACGAGTTTCCTTTCGTCGCAGCTCGATCGAGCCGTCTTCCTTGAGACAAATCTGCGGGGTGTCCACTTACAACGTTGCTCGCTTCAGTTCGTCGACTTTACCGGTCAGGACCTGACCGAGGCGAACCTGAGTGGGTCCAGCCTCCGTGGGGCCAAATTTGACCGGGCACATCTCGAGGATACGGATCTGTCGAGCACTGACTTGACCCAGGTCTCCTTTGCGGAGGCGGTACTTCACCATGTCGACCTCTCCGGCAGCGAAATGGAACGAACCACCTTCGCTGGTGCTGAGCTTCTCCACTGCGTTCTGAGCGAGGCAAAACTGTCCGAAGTATCGTTCGAGAACGCAAGAATTCGAGCGGCCGACTTCGTCGAAGTAGACTTCCGGTCAATTTCCCTGGGAAGAGGGCAATATCACCTCTGCAATCTGAAGGGCGCCAATCTTTCAGGGATGAACCTCTCCGGGCTCGACTTCACCGATTGTGACTTCAAGGAAGCGAATCTGGAAAAGACTCAGCTCGCATCGGCTCAGCTTTTTCAAGCGACCTTCCAGGATGCCAATCTGGCTGGGGCCGTTCTGAGCGGTGCTCGTTGCCGCTCGGCCGACTTCTCCGGCGCTACACTCGACCAGGCTGATCTTCGCCAGGCGGATCTGCGGGACTGCCTCTTTCCGAAGGCATCGCTCGTCGGTGCCAACTTGACTGCAGCCCGTCTCGATCGCGGCAACCTCGGCCGGGCGAAGTGTGCACGAGCCAGCTTTGTCGGTGTGAGCATGCCGTTTTCCGTACTTTCTCACGCTGACCTGACCGGTGCGGACTTCACCAAAGCGATTCTCCAGCAGGCCGTGATGCATCGTACGATCGAAACCGGGGTGAACTGGTCTGGAGCGGATAAAAAGCTCGTCGATGGGACTGACCGAGACCTGATGGAAGCAGAAAACTGGAAACCTCCGAAAGCATAGGAGACCCATATGCCGGCACGGCCAACCCTTTCAATCGAACACGCCCGTGTTTTCGGACCCGCAGTCGTGTTGAGTTCGACCCCAGACGGTCAATGTCAGGTCGTACTCGAAAACGCTCAGGGCCGGAATGCGACCGCGCAGATTCCGGAATCGCTTCTGCATCGGGCGAGGCCGGGAGATCGACTCCTCGTGGCCGGAAACGAGGCGGACACGCTGTACGTGATATCAGTTCTCGAGTCGACTCGCCTCTCCGACGAAAGCGGTTCCGCCGAGATGGCCTGTCCTCTCGTCGCGTCGAATGGCGCGTCCGCGAGTCTGACGGAAGACGGTCATACTCTCCAGATCAACGATAGCAGTGGAACTCTTCTCTTCGAGTACGATGG
>Ga0315338_1003584_pt1 | contig 13375 bp, 11 predicted proteins | sample ASW8metaG_FD_204518 | JGI IMG/M metagenome (GOLD analysis project Ga0315338, IMG submission 204518) | Ammonia-oxidizing marine archaeal communities from Monterey Bay, California, United States - ASW #8 | ecosystem: Environmental > Aquatic > Marine > Coastal | place: USA: California | collected... | reverse complement strand
CTGGGAAGATCTTAAAGATTGACCGTGGCTGGGCGTTGTTAACCAAGTCTTATTCATCCATGACGAAGATTGGCGAGTGGGTTATCTTCGCTTAGATAGACGCACCAAACTGGTGCGCACGGATTTTGGTGGATACGCTGGAGCCACGAAAGATGGCGGAACAGCAAGAATTTTGCGTCAACTTCTGGGGCGTCCGCGGCAGCATCGCGTGCCCGGGCCCAGAAACGGTTCGTTATGGGGGCAACACCTCTTGCCTTGAAATTCTGTGCGGCGCCCGGCGGCTGATTTTCGATGGCGGCACCGGCCTGCGCAAACTGGGCGGCAAGCTGGTTGCGCAGGGGCCGCTGGATACGGATATCTTCTTCACGCACTGCCATTTCGATCATGTCTGCGGTTTGCCCTTCTTTGTCCCCTTCTTCATACCGGGCAATCAGATACAGATGTGGGCCGGCCATCTGCTGCCGGAAAACACCTTGCAGCACGTCTTGATCGAACTGATGATTGCGCCGCTGTTTCCGGTGCCGCCGGATATTTTCCAGGCGGACGTGACCTATAACAACTTTCATTGCGGCGAAACCATTACGCCGTGCGACGGCGTCACGATTCGGACGGCGCCGCTCAACCACCCGAACCGCGCCACCGGCTACAGAATTGATTTCGACGGCAAATCGATCTGCTACCTGACCGATACGGAACATTTCGAAGACGGTCCAGACCGCAACCTCCTGGACCTGGTTGGAGGGGCCGATTTGGTGATTTACGATTCTTGTTACACCGACGAGGAATATCCGCGCTTCAAGGGGTATGGCCATTCGACCTGGCAAGAAGGCATCCGCCTCGTTGAAGCGGCGGGCGCGAAATCTCTTGTCATTTTTCACCACGATCCGTCGCACGATGACGAATTCATGGACGATGTCGCCCGACAGGCGGAGCTGGCGCGGCCCGGTACCGTTGTCGCACGCGAGGGCATGACCCTACGGCCATGACGAGTTTTCGCGCGTGGCGTCGTCGCCTTAAATTCGGCTTGCCGACCGTTCTGGGGATGAACCAAAAAGCCTTCCTGATTCCCTATCGCTACGCATCGACGCTGCCGCCGGCCGGTTCCCGCGCCGCCTACGCGCCGATCGAAGCGTTGTTCCGGCGCTGCGAACAGCGATTTACCGAATGCCTCCAGGACATCGAAACGCATCGCGTGGCGCTGCTCGCCATCGGCGACCAGCCGGCTCCCGCGCCGCGCTGGCGTCAGGACTGGTTTCCGCGTCTCGACGGGGCGGCGGCCTACGCGATGACTCGGCGTTTTGCGCCAGCCCGGATCGTCGAGGTCGGTTCCGGACATTCCACGCGCTTCTTCTCCCGCGCGGCGACGGATGGCGGTCTCGCGACGGCGATTACGGCGATCGACCCGGCCCCGCGGGCGGTGCTGGATGGCCTCGATAATGTGCAGGTCATACGGAAAACGGTACAGCAAGCCGGCCTCGCCCCATTTGAAAGCCTGGCGCCGGGAGACGTTCTGGCGATTGATTCGAGCCACATACTGATGCCGGGCAGCGACGTGGACTTGCTATTGAACCGCGTGCTGCCGTCGCTTGCCGATGGCGTGGTTTTGCATATCCACGATATGTTCCTGCCGGACGACTATCCGGTATCATGGGCGTGGCGCGGTTATAACGAGCAACTTGGCGTCGCGCCTTTGCTGAATGGCGGCGGGTGGCAGCTGCTGTTCGCCAGCCACTTCGTCGCCACCCGTATGGCGGACGCCTTGGCTAAAACCGTAGTCGGACAGTTGAATCTACCCGATGGCGCTCACGAATCGAGCCTCTGGCTCAAGAAAGGGTGACGCGGCTTGAGGCGACATCGGTACAGACCTGAACGATTATCCGGGGCAGCGGATGATGATACCGAACGCCTCTCGCGACAGATTTCATCGTAGAACGGGAAACCATGTTCCAAGCGATTTCCAAACTGGTCGGCAGCAGCGCTTCGGACGTCGATGTCCCGGAGCGCGTTCGCCTGGCCATCGCCGAGCAGCAGGACGCGGCGGAGCGGCTGATCGCCTGGATCCAGTTCGGTATCATCGTCATATTCGGTATCCTGTATTCGATTTCGCCCAAGACATCGGATATCGATCCATGGGTGACTCCGGTCGGCATGTCGCTCGTCGCCTATTTCGTGTTTTCGGTGCTGCGCGTCTGGCTGGCCTATCGAATTCGCCTGCCGGCGTGGTTCCTGGCCTTGTCGGTCGCCGCGGACCTGACATTGCTGATGATGCTGATCTGGAGCTTTCACATCCAATACGACCAGCCGGCTTCCTTCTATCTGAAGGCGCCGACATTGCTGTACGTCTTCATTTTCATCGCGTTGCGCGCGCTTCGATTCGAGGCGCGGTTTGTGCTTCTGGCCGGTCTGTTCTCCGCGGCGGGCTGGCTTATTCTGGTCTTCTATGTCATTTCGATCGATCCCAGCGACAATATGATCACGCGCGACTATGTCGCCTACATGACGTCCAATACGATTTTGCTCGGCGCGGAGTTCGACAAGGTCATTTCGATACTGATGGTCACCGGCATCCTGTCGATCGCGCTTGTCCGGGCGCGCAAACTGCTCGAAAGATCGGTCATCGAGGCCGCGGCGGCGGCCGACCTGGCGCGCTTCTTCTCGCCCGAGATCGCGTTGAAGATCACCCATTCCGACCAGCGGATTAGGCCCGGGCAGGGCGAGGCGCGCGAAGCGGCGATCCTCAATGTCGATATCCGCGGATTCACCGCCATGGCGAACGAGATGGATCCCTCGAACCTGATCCAGCTCCTGCACGAATACGAGTCGCGCATGGTGCCGGTCATTCAGGACCATGGCGGCAATATTGACAAGTTTCTCGGCGACGGGATTCTGGCGACCTTCGGCGCGGTGCTCTCAAGCGATAGCTATGCCACGGACGCGATGCACGCGGTCGACGACTTGATCGACGCGGCGGACACCTGGAACGTCGATCGGGCCGCGGCGGGGAAACCGCCGATCTCGATCGGCATGGCGGTCGTCACCGGGCGGATCATCTTCGGCGCGGTCGGCGACGAAACGCGCCTCGAATATACCGTGATCGGCGATCCTGTGAATCTATGCGCGAAGCTGGAGAAGCATAACCGCACGGCGCTGTCGCGGGCGCTAACCACCTACGAGGCCTTCGATCTCGCTGAGAAGCAGGGGTATGTGGCGCCGGAGACCCGTGAACGACACCAGGAAGTCGCTGTCGAAGGGGTCCCGGCCGGCGTCGATCTCGTGGTGATCGCCGCGCGTTAAGCGTTGCGTTATTTATACGGATCGGCGGCGTCGCGCAGCCCATCGCCCAGGAACTGGAAGGCCAGCACCACCAGCACTACCGGCAAGACCGGCAGCATCAGCCAGGGGTAAAGCGCGACCACGTTGATATTCTGCGCTTCGTTCAAAAGGACGCCCCAACTGGTGATTGGCGGGCGCAGGCCCAACCCCAGAAAGCTTAGTGCCGTCTCGCCAAGGATCATGCTCGGGATCGACAGGGTCGCCGAGGCGATTAGATGGCTCATGAAGCTTGGCATGAGGTGCCGGCCGATGATGCGGCTCGGCTTGGCGCCCATCAGCTGGGCTGCCGTACAAAAATCCTCCTCCCGCAACGCCAGCAGTTTAGAGCGAACCGCGCGCGCAAGCCCTGGCCAGTCGAGCATGCCGAGAATAACGGTAATGCCGGCGAAGACGAGAATCGGACTCCAGGTTACGGGCAGTATCGCAGACAAGGCCATCCACAGTGGCAGCGACGGGAAGGAGCGGATGATCTCGATGATCCGCTGCACGACCGCATCTACGAAGCCGCCGTAGTAACCGGCCAACCCGCCGATAGTGATGCCCATGAGAAAACTGATCGTGATTCCAACGAGCCCGACGGTCAGCGATATTCGCGACCCATAAGCGACGCGGCTGAACACATCCCGGCCCAGCCGGTCGGTGCCGAACAGGAAGAGTTGGCCATCTTTCGCGGGGCAGAAGAAATGGAAGCTGCCGTTGAACAGGCCCCAAAAATCGTAGGTCGCTCCTTTGTAGTCGTCGCCGACGCAGAAGAAGCGGATATTTTGAACCTTCGACGTGTCTTCGGCGTAGGTCCACTGCAGCTCGCGGATATTCAAGCTGACCTTCATGCCGTAGACAAAGGGCCCGACAAATTCATCCTCATGGAACAAATGCACCGACTGCGGCGGCGCGTAAAGATAATCGGTGTTCCGCGCATGCAAATTGTAGGGCGCGATGGCTTCGCTGATCAGGATCGAGAAATAGACCAATAACAGGAAGCCGCCGCTGATCACGGCCAGCCGGTGACGCTTAAGTTTCCACCACATGAGCTGCCACTGGGACGCCATGTAATAGCGTTCCTGCTCCGGTGACAGCGTGACGATGCGGTTCGGATCGAACTCGCCCTTGTTGACGTAATGTTCCATTGGCCTTTCGCTCATTTCGCCGCGCCCCCGCCGAGTCTGATGCGCGGGTCGAGCATGCCGAGCGCGAGATCGGAGATGAGCGTGCCGATGACGGTCAGGGTCGCGAGGAACATCAGGAACGATCCGGCGAGATACATGTCCTGACTTTGCAGCGCGTTCAGCAGCATCGGTCCGGTGGTTGGCAGCGACAGGACGATCGAGACGATTGCCGCGCCGGAGATCACTTCCGGCAACAGGTTGCCGATATCGGCGATGAACGGGTTCAACGCCATGCGCAGCGGATATTTCACTAGCGCCTTTCCCGGTGGCAGCCCCTTTGCGCGGGCGGTCGTGACATATTGCTTGTGCAACTCGTCCAGCAGGTTGGCGCGTAGTCGCCGGATCATGCCGGCGGTGCCGGACGTGCCGATGACGATGACCGGCACCCAAAGATGCTCAAGGATCGAAAGGAACTTGCCCATGGACCAGCCCGCATCGATGTATTGCGGATCCATCAATCCGCCGATCGAGGTCGCGAAATAAGAGAACGCCATCCATTGCAGGACCAGTGCCAGCAGAAAGTTCGGTGTCGCCAATCCCAGGAATCCGAAAAAGGTCAGCGTGTAGTCGCCGACGGAATATTGCCGGACCGCGGAATAGACGCCGATTGGGAAGGACACGATCCAGGTGAACAGGATCGTCGTGAAGGAAACGACGAAGCTGAGCCATAATCGGTCGCCGACGACTTCCGACACGGGGCGGCTGAATTCGAAGGAATAGCCGAAATCGCCCTGCAGCATACCGGTCAGCCAGACGAAATACTGTTCGATCATCGGTTTGTCGAAACCGTATTGCTGCTTGATGAATTCCAGTTTCGCCGGATCGACCGCCTCGCCCTGGCTCTGCAGCTCGTTCATATAGGTCGTGAAATAGTCGCCAGGCGGCAGCTGGATGATGATGAAGACCAGCGCGCTGATCACAACCAGCGTCGGAATCATCACCAGCACTCTTCGGGTCACGTAACCGAGCATGGAAGCGTTCCCTCGCGTCTTCTAATTCTTAGCGGATTTGTTCGGCGGTGCATTGGAGAACCAGAAACAATCGGGCTCGTAGATGCCGAAATGAGCGCCGGGGTCCCAATTGTAGATGCCTTCTTCGGGCACGTTGCGCAGGGTGTTGCGCACCACGACCGGCTGCAGCACGCCGGAAATCAGGCCGATCGTATAGAGCTGGTCGGCGTTGATTTTCAGCATTTCATGCCAGATCTTCTCGCGCGCGCTCGAGGCGGTCGCGGCCAGCCATTTTTTGTGCAGCGTCATAAGTTGCTGCGGCTGCTCCATGTCGATCACGCTACCCATACGCCCGATGGTCTCGTATCGCTGGCCCCATTTCGGCCATTGGTATTGCACCTGCGCCGTCGGCGCCAAACCTTTCGGATCCATGTCCGCGCTGGGCACGCCATTCTCCAGGCCCGAAGAGATAACCATCACTGTTTCCCCGGCGTAGACGCGGTTGCGCATCACCTCGCGCTGCGAGGGTTTGGTGTGCAGCTTGATGCCGATTTGGCGCCAGCTGTCGGTAACCAACTCCAGGACGTCGGCCTCTTCGGTACTTTCACCCGTCGACTCGACGATGATTTCTAGAGGCCGGCCGTCGGGGAACAGGCGAATTTTGCGGTCGTCGCGCTTGTCGAGACCGAGTTCGTCGAGCAGCTTGTTCGCGGCCGCGGGATCGAACTGAGACCATGATTTTTGATAATCTTTCCGGAAGAGCGGGCTGTCGGGCAGCACAGTGTTCTGCGCTTCCAGCGCCAAGCCGAAATAAATCACCTGGTTCAGTTCATGCCGATTGATACCAAGTGATAGCGCGCGCCGAAATCGCACGTCGCGCAGCAACTTTCGCCACACTGGGTCGTTCGTATTCAGGTTCGGGAACAGGGTCATGTGCGACCCCTTGGCGATGCGCCAAAGATGGGTGCGGTAGCCGCTCTTTTCCTCGTTGCGTTTCAGGAAGGTGAAGTTATCGAAGCGCAGATAGCGGGCCTGCAGATCGGATTGTCCGGTGCCGACCTGGGCCGGAATGATCTTGCCGCTGGCGATTCGCAGGTTGACCTGATCGATATAGGGCAGCTGCCGGCCTTCCGAATCAACCTTGTGGTAGAACGGGTTGCGTTTGAAGACGAACCGCTCCGCCGGGCCCTTGGTGGTGTTCAACCAGGGTTGCAAGGAGGGCAACTTGATGTTCTTGTTCTTGTATTGGTGGTCGTATTTGTTGTGCAGCGCAGCCCAGTTCCGTTGACCCTTCTTCTTCGCCTTCGCGTTCAGCGTGGCCTCGTCCTTGTAGCGGGCGTGGTACTTCCGCAGATAGTGGGCCGGTCGGTAGAGGTAGAACGGCCGCGCGCCCGCCAGCGCGGGCAAGAAGGCCGGGTTCGGTTTCGACCAGGCGAAACGGATCGTGTATTTGTCGATGATCGTGACTTTTGGAAGTTCACCCGCGACCCGCAAGGTCGTCGGCGGACCGGTCGGCGCCAGCATCTTGTGGTTCGCGATGTCCTCCCAGTAGTACCGGAAATCCTCCGTCGTGAACGGTTTACCGTCCGACCATTTGTGGCCCGGCCGCAGATGGAAGGTGAATATCCGGCCATCCTTGACTTCGAAACTTTTTAGGATGTCGGGTTCAAGCTGCAGTTTCCTGTTGAACTTCACCAGCCTGGCGTAGCCGTATACGACCATCAGCCGCACGTCCTTCGACCGCGCCATCAGCGTGTTGAGGACGCCGCCGTGTCGTCCAAGCTGCCGGCCGCTTTCTACCAGCTTGGAAACAAAAGGTTCGTCGGGGACGCGTTGCGCGACGGGCGGTAGCTTGCCGCTTTCGACCAGCGCTTTGAGCGACGGTGTTTCGACGTAATCCGCTGCCAGCGCCGGGGCCGCCAGGACCGCGAGGATCAGGGAAATGGTGACGACCGGCAATTTCATGACATCCAAGCTCCTAAGTCGGAGTCTGGAAGCGCGCGCACGGCGTGGCCGTCGCCAATCTGCCGCATCACCGGCCGCTCGTCGCCCTGGCCGGCGAAGGGATGCGGCCATTCGGCCGGGTTCGAGGCGCGGTCTTCCATAATACCGGAGAAATCCAAGGGCCGGTCCGGATTGGGTTCCGGGACGGCCCGCAGCAAGGCCTGCGTGTAGGGATGAACCGGGTTCTTGAAAATATCTTCGCTGCGCGCGGTTTCGACCAGATGGCCCCGGCACATTACCGCGATCCGGTCGGCGATGTAGTCGATCACCGCCAGGTTATGCGAAATGAACAGGTAGGTGAGACCCAGCTCTTCCTGCAGATCTTTCAGCAAATTGAGAATCTGGGCCTGCACCGACACGTCGAGCGCCGATACGGGTTCGTCGCAGATTAGCATATCGGGCTGCAGGGCGAGTGCCCGTGCGATGCCGATACGCTGCCGTTGCCCGCCGGAGAAACTGTGCGGATAGCGGCTTAGATGCCGGATATCGAGACCGACGAGTTCCATCAGTTCGCGCGCGTATTGCCGACGCGTTTCCGCGGTGCCGATCTCGTGAATCACCAGCGGCTCGGTAATAATTTCGAACACAGTCATGCGTGGATTGAGCGACCCGTAGGGGTCCTGGAACATGAACTGCAGCTTGCGGCGGAACGGAATCAGTTCGTCCTGGCTCAGCGCCAATACGTCGCGCGTCGTACCGCGGTCGTTGTAGGTCACCGCACCGCCATCCGGCGTGATCGCGCGCATCAACATTTTCGACAGTGTTGTCTTGCCGCAACCGCTCTCGCCGACCAGGCCGAGGCATTCGCCGCGCCGTACCTCGAAGCTGACATCGTCGACGGCGACCACCGCCGCGTCGGCGCCGCGGCTGAACCAGCCGCCCTTGCGGATGGTGAATTCCTTGCGCAGGTTTTCCACCTTCAGCATCGGACCGGCGTCGTCGCCGCCTTCGGGCCAGGATTCTTTTTCGGCGTGCAGGAACCCGCGCGTCGGTTCGATCGCGCGGATCGGCACCAGCCGCTCGTCCTCGCCCATATTGAAGCGCGGCACCGCGTGCTGCAGCGCTTTCAGATAGGGGTGCTGCGGGTTCCCGAAGATGTGGTCGAGGGTTCCGGATTCCATGATCTCGCCGTGATACATGACGACGATTTCGTCAGCCATATTGGCGACAACGCCCAGATCGTGGGTGATGAGCAGCACCGCCATGCCGAGTTCGGCCTGCAAATCCACGATCAGTTTCAGAATCTGCGCTTGGATCGTGACGTCAAGCGCTGTGGTTGGTTCATCGGCGATCAACAGTCCGGGCCGGCAGATCAAGGCCATGGCGATCATGGATCGTTGGCGCAGCCCGCCAGATAATTCGAAGGGGTAGGTACGCAATGCGCGGGCCGGGTCGGGAAAGCCGACCAGCCGCAGCATTTCCTGGGTAAGCTCCAGCCCTTCCGGCTTTGAACAGTTGCGGTGCAGGTGGAGCGCCTCGCTGATCTGATCGCCGATCGTATGCAGTGGCGACAGCGATGTCATCGGTTCCTGGAAGATGATCGAGATCTGATCGCCCCGAATGGCGCGCATCGGCGCGCTGTTCGGTTTAAGCGCCGCGATATCGACCGGGTCAGTTCCTCTGGCGGCGTTGTGGAAATCAATGCGGCCGCCACCGATGTTCGCTGCCTTGGGCAGGATTCCCATGATCGCCTGGGAAACGACCGATTTACCAGATCCGGATTCGCCGACAAGCGCGACGGTCGAGCCCGGCCGCACACGGAAGGAAACGCCGCGCACGGCTTCGATCTTGCCTTCGGGTAGATCGAAATGGACGTGCAGGTCCTCGACGGAAAGCAGATTACCGGTCATTCTTCGTCCTCGTCCGGCAGGCTTACGGTAACACCCATCGCCGTGAAATTTTCGACTGTCGTTTCGTTCATCTCCGCGCTGTTCGCGAAACCCGCATTGGCGGTTTGTGCGGCAATCTGCTCGAAGTCGGTCAGGTTGGACTCAATTTTCAGACAGCCCGCATTGCCGCAAATTTTGAGCTGCATCCAGCCATCCTTGTTGTTCTTGTCGCGGCTGGTCGAAAAATATTTCAAATCGACCTTTGTAATCTCAGACCACGCGATGCGGCGGCCAAGCGGCCCGACGGTAGTGATGCCCTCCGGTGAGGTTTCGATTACCGAGAAATGCCGGATTGCGGTGCGAATGCCGAAAACCAAGAACAGGAGAGTAAGGCCACCCAAGACAACCGACATGAACATGTTGCCAATGGAGAAGAAGAACGGCACGCCCATGAAAACCAGGCCGATTACCGAGCGGATATAATCGCCGTACAGGCTCGTCAGCGGATAGCTATGCGTCATCGCGGCGCACCGGAAAGCGCCATTTGGACCGGCGTCCAGGCCGCGCCTGGATGGTCTTCGACGGTGCGCACGAAGGTTTCGATAAATTGCCAGCACGGCGGGTCATGATCCCGGTGGTGCGTCAGCAAACCGGTCGGCTCCGTCGTGTCCACGGATTTGCGACGCCGAGCCGACAGGTGGTCGACGATTTGCGTCAAGATTTCGCCTTCGCCGACGAAACCGCGACTGCCGCGCCAGTCGATCAGATCGGCATGACAGTTTACCGTGCGGCGGGCCGAGTCCCGGTGGCGCGGCCCATAGGTCGACAGTCCCAGAAAGCCGTGCTCGACCAGCCGGCTCGCAATCGATGCGGAAACTCGGTTCCAAGGCGGAACGAACACGGGTAGGAAACGATCGCCGAACAACGCCGCTATGCGGTCTCGTCCGGCCTCGATCTCCGCCATCATCGTGGCGGGTGGGCGGTTGTCGCCGAACTCGGATTTCTTTTCGTCCGGCAAAGCGTGATTGATGTGCGCATAGCCATGCTGCAACGCCGTCACGCCGTTTCGTTCGCGGACGCAGGCCGCCAGTTCGTCAGACGCTTCCAGCGGGATTACCGCGAGCGCGAGCGGCGCTGTTCCGGCAACCGAAAAAAGGCGCTTAAGCCGTGGTCCAGGCCGCGTCACGTCATCGTCGCGCAACCAGAATGTCGCGCAGGTTCCCGACGCGTGCCACGCATCGAGCTCAATCTCCAATTCTGTCCATCCGGGGATGGTATGTTCGCGTACGGCCGTTTGCATGGCAGGATTTTATAGACGACCGGTATTCGGGCGGCCAGTTGCAAGTTCGCTCATGATTCGCGCGGTTCTTGCGGCTCCGTCCAGGTCGATATCCGAGGGGTCTGGCGCAGGCCCATCAAAGGCGGCGTCGATCGCGGCGGCAAGCGCTCGCGGCGTGAGGTCCGGTTCGGGCAGAATCTGAAAGAAACCGCGCTGCGCAAACAGCGACGCGCGTAAGCTTTGCTCGGTTTCACCATGCTTACTGAATGGGACCAGAACAGCTTTAGTTCGGCTCGTCATCAAATCCATAACCGTATTGTACCCTGCCTGACTTACGGATACCCCGACAGTACATAAAAACTTGTTAAATTCCTGTACGTAAGTGTCGATTATCACACCTCGCGGCGATTTTAGGGCGTTTCGCTCCGCTTTCGGAAGGTTCGGGCCCGTAATCAGGCGCCAAGGCGCGCGCGATTGCCTGGATAGGGGGCGTGCCGCAAGCGATGCGCGTAAAATTGGGCCTCCAACTGCGCCGCCGCCGGCGGAAACGACGACGCCGCTACGTTCAAGACTATCTTTGTGATTTGTTTCAGTAGTGACATAACCCGAATAGCATATGCGATCCGCGATGGCGGCGGTGCCGGGGAATGTCGCGTCCAGCGCAACGATATTCGGGTCGCCGTGCACGATGACCGAATCGAAATAGGCCTCGACCGTATCGACGATCCATTGCGTCCGTTTCGGATCGTCCTTCGTCACCAGGATATCGCGGATGGACGCAGCGATGGGAAGGTTGCCGGCCGCCCTTTCGAGCAAAGGCAGCAGTTCGAACCGGAAGCGCCGGCGGCCGAATGGAAAACTCTCGATCAGCAGGGCGTCGGGCCGCGCCCGTTCGAAGGCGTCCAATAATGCCGCGCGGCGCTGCGCTTCCCAGGCGTCGTCCACCGGCCGCCCGTCGTCGCCGAGTAACGTGCTAAAGGTCGCATCCGAGGCGCGCGCCGGCGGCAGCTGGACGATTTCCGCGCCGCCCAGATCGAACGCTGTTTCGGCGAAGCCGCCGCTGACATAGATGACGTCCTGTCCGTGCCGCTGCATGGCCCGCGTAATAGCGGCGGCGCGCGCCTGATGACCGATGCCCAGCAAATGCTGGACATAAAAAAGAATGCGCGGCCGTGCGCCCTGGGTCATTCGCCTTTATCGACGAGTGGCACGTTTAGTTTATGCGGCGTCGGTGCCCCATTCGGGGCAAGCTTGAACAGATGCGTGCAGTCGTCATGCAGTTTTTCCGGTGCTTTGTCAGTCATGTCCCAACCCACGGCAAGCGCGTATAGCGCACGGATAACGCCTTTGTGGCAGACGATGACCGTGTTGCGGTCGGCGGCGGCACGCTCGGCCAGAAAGGGGCGTAGGCGGGTCTGGACATCTCTTGGGCTTTCGCCCCCAGGCGCCCGGAAATCGAGCCCATCGGCCTCCCACGCTGTCATGAGATTGCCGAGCCGGGCGCGCAAGTCGGGCAAGGTCATGCCTTCCCATTCCGACCAATCCATTTCGACCAGCCGCGGATCGGTCGGTTCGGGCCGTCCGGTCAGGATTTTTGCCGTTTCCATCGCTCGGATCAGCGGGCTCGACACCCAGTCGAAGCCAGCTATTTCCCGCGGTGGCGTATAGGACGCGATCTGCGCACGCCCGGTCTCACTCAACGGTATATCACTGCGGCCTTGAACGATTCCGGTCTCGTTCCATTCCGTCGGGCCATGCCGAATAAGCGCGATCAGGGTCACGTGCCCAATGCCTCCCGCAGAACGATATCGATGCGCCGCGCCGCCGCGTCGATATCGTGGACTTGTTCCGTTTTTTTCATAGCCGCGCCTCTCATGCATTCGCGCAGGGCCGGATTTTCGGCTAGCCGCCGCACGGCGTCCGCCAGCATCGTGACGTCGCCCACCGGCGTCAACAGTCCGGTTTTGCCATTGGCGACAATTTGAGCGACGCCGGGCGAGGCGCCGGCAACAACCGGCAGGCCTGTCGCTTGCGCCTCCAGCAGCGCCATGCCGAAAGCCTCGCGAATGGCTGGCCAAACTGCGATATCGGCGGCGGCGTGAAGTGAGTCTATGTCCTCCGCAGCCAGTGCGCCGAGAAAGAAAGTATCGTCCGCGCCGAGAACCGTCTCGATCTCGGCGCGTGCCGGACCATCTCCAGCGATGAGCCAGCTCAACGGCAAATCCCGCAGCCGCCGCTTCGCCTGGGCCAGCAAACGATAGGATTCGAGTTTGTCGCCATGGCGCATCATCGCCGCCACGGCGATCCACGGAACATCAAGTCGGAGACTATACTGCGCGGCCAACGCCGCCCTGTGCGTTTCGCGCGCGCGCGCGGCTTGCCGCGGCACGCGCGTATTGAGAAATGGCGACAGATTTGCCAGCCTGCTCTCACTGGCGAGCAAGGGGATCAGGCATTCCGCGTCGTTGGGATTCAACACCAGAATGCGGCTGGCATCACGGACGGCGTCGCAAGTCGCCGCATGCCCTTCGGCCCAAGGGCCGGCTGCCCGCTTCGGTGCGACACTCGCTTCGGCGACGACGTAGGGAATGGCCAACGCCGCGCTGACCACCGGTCCCAGCCAATCCGGCGCCTTGTGATAGAGGTGGTAGGTGAACCACAGATCGGGCGGGTCGCCGCAATGCTTTTTAACGTAGCGCCGGGCCAGCGCCGCGCCCCGGTTCCTGATCCGGGCTTGCCGGCTTTTGTCGCCATCGCCATCGAAAGCGCGAAGCCGCGAGGCAATGTGGACGTCATGCCCCGCGCGGCGCATTG
>Ga0315338_1003583_pt1 | contig 13376 bp, 12 predicted proteins | sample ASW8metaG_FD_204518 | JGI IMG/M metagenome (GOLD analysis project Ga0315338, IMG submission 204518) | Ammonia-oxidizing marine archaeal communities from Monterey Bay, California, United States - ASW #8 | ecosystem: Environmental > Aquatic > Marine > Coastal | place: USA: California | collected... | reverse complement strand
GCGTAGGATTAGGGAGTCTCCCTCGTTTCTCGTCGTGATGAAATCAGCTGCAAGGCTGGATGTTTCACTGCCCGGCACATATTCCAGACGCGTCGTTAGGTTGTCAATAATTGTGACGTTGCCTATCAGTTCATTACCGATATTTTCAAACTGAAGAGTGAATTCGACAATTTGACCAGGTTGCGCGACGTCGGCTGAAGCGATCTTGATAATGCGTAGATTGGGTTTGCTGTCGTGGTCAATCTTGTACGTTGCCTGTGCTCGAGCATCTCCTGTGGCTATCTCGGCGGCGGTGCCGTCAAGAATGACCTGAACACCCTTATCAATGGTCCAGATTACGGCGGCTTCAGTCCGCATTGCGAGTTCTGCTAACTCGGCTTGTTCATACATGCCATCTTGTAACGAGAGAAGATTCTCGTACGGTTTTTCGCCCCCGTTCGCCTCGATCAGACCGAGATCGTTGGCCATTTGCAGTCCAGGTGCGTTGAGTTGTTGTGCGGCAATCCGCTTGGATCCGACTGCACCGTCCGTTTGTGTCTGTTGCAGCGTGGTATTGGCTGCAAGCATTTCTTCTTCTGTCGCTACGCGTGTTGGAATGTCATGGCGAACTAGGGATTCTTTGCCCTCAAAACCATCTGCGCCGATAACACTTCTCACAGAGCCAAATCGTGGTGCATACATACAGACTTTGTTGCTAGATTTTACGAGTGTGCGACCGTCAATCGTGTCGAAATGCGCAATGGTGTCTTCCATTTGTATGCCACGGACTGTCCAGTCGGAAGCAATCCGGATCGGGCGACCGTGGTCCCCACCGTCACAGATGTATTCGTCTTTTGGCCACGGTTGTGAAATCCCCGGGGGTGTCCACTTCCTGCAGCCTGGTGGATACTGTCCCGACCAAGCGGTTGGTGGCAAACTGCCGCCTGTTGGGGCCGAAACAGCATTCGCCACATTATTAGCCAGTGGGATGCTGCCGCTGGGGGTAGAAAGAGCATCTTGACGGACGCTGGTCCGGCAGGAACAGAGCACAATGGCACCAGCGGCGACCATGGTCCATCGCCACCAAGTCCACCAGCCCAGGCTCTGCTTGGTTTTGTATTCCCTGAACTTCATTGAAGCACCTTTCGGGAATCTCCTGCATTACCTGAGGGCACGGACGGCCGGTCTTGAAGTGTACGTGGTGTTTGTCCTTGATTTGTTGCGTACCCTTCCGGAATCGTCATCCAAACTGGACAACCAAACAGAAAACGATCGGTCGCGCCTTGCGGTCCGGGAACGCGTGCTCCAAGCCTGAGGATTGCAACAGGTCGACCGAGTGTATCAGCAACTCGAAGAGGATCATCTCCTTTGCGGACATCAAATGCATATTGTTGGTTTGGTTTCTCTACGGCAGGCAGCGCACTACGAGGGTCTTCAACATAGATGACGCGAGTTACAAGTCTGCCTTGCATTGCCTGACGCAAGTCATCACGCGTGATTCGGATTTGAATCGGGAATTCGAATTCCCGGCCTGCGGGAGGATAAATCCGATCGATGACTTCAATGGTTGGAAAAACTTCCACACCTTCGTGCAGGGGAATCTGCGTTACCTTTAAGCGATAGACTTGTCCAATCAGAAAAGCCGCCCGGCGCGAATGCTCCTGGTGCTCATCAAATGCCCCTGCTGTAGCTAAAGAGACAGCACAATCATTGGGGACTGAAATTGTGGCAGGCTGGAAATATCCAGGCAATGGTCCGCCCCGCTGTAGTTGCCATGTTCCAATCGCTCCAGGCGGCATGTCGCTACTATGGCGGTAATGAACGACCTGTGCAGACGATGGAACTGCCATGGTTAAGCAGATTGCCATCTGGCAGAGTACAAAGGCCGCCACCAGCCTCTCGCACCTCAATGGGTGATAGACTCTCATTGCAACTCTCAAGCGGCGGAGCAAATGAACCATTGTCTTGGATAAATGAGCTTAGATATCACGGGATCAAAAATGCATGTGGCGATCCTCTCAGTGAGGACCCCTTAGTGTTATTGCCATCCGCATACCGACCCAATCCACTGATACATGTCTTGGAAGGGCTGCTTGAAAGCATGCTGATGATCACGTGATGCCTCTTCAACAATGCGTACGTGGTTGGGCGGTTTGGGATAGCTGTAACCAGGTTTTTCTTCGACGTTGATATGGACGCGGCGTGTCGGTTTGGGAATATGTGTCCGTGTCCAATTTTTGACGGTATGCGACTGCAATCCTGCCGGCACCCCTAAGGGGATGTGTGGTGGACCGGGCAATCCAATAGGTGTCCCTGTAATAGGCATTCCATACTGGGGTGTTGTGACACCCGCCAAATTTGGGGGGGACATCCCCATCGCTGCTTGAGGCATGGGAAATCCACCTTGAGGCATGGGGAAACCACCTTGAGGCATGGGGAAACCACCTTGGGGCATGGGAAATCCACCTTGGGGCATGGGAAATCCACCTTGGGGCATGGGAAATCCGACAGGTTTCCCGATCGTGCCATTAGGTCCTACAACTTGTTGGTATTGAACCTGCCTGATACTCTGCTCCGGACCGATAGGACAGTTTGGATCCAGTAAACCGTTTGCCATTGCTCCGCTCGGAAGGATCTTGTTTCCGAGTCGCACAATCGCCAGGATTGAACCGCGTCGATCCGCTTCTTGAATTGGGTCAACGCCGGGATCAAGCCTGGTGCTGACAAGTGTTTCGATGGCTGCCAGGGCGAGTTGTTGGTATTCCGGATCGGGTAGATAGATGACTTTTGTTACGAAATTGCCACTCTTGATCTGATCAAAATCTTGGGCGGTAAATTTAACAGGAACGGCATTGTGGGCTAGATACGCCTCAGTCCGGGCAGTTGTGGGACCAACTTCTAAGGTTGGAAAGTAATCTTCTCCCGGTCGCCCTGGAACGTCTGTAAGTTTCAATCGATAGATCGCTCCCTGGGGAAAATCTTCCCTTCCGGGAACCACCAACGGTTCGGAAATAAAGAGTCCCTGACCGGTTGTGTCATGCTGGACATGCATGCCGTCTGGGCCTTCAAATGCGATTTGTGAAATATTATAGGGCACAGGTGTTGGTAGGTTTCCGAGCATCACACCCGGTCCCGGGCCCCCGACTCCAGGGCCAGGCTCCATGAGCATGTTGGCGGGAGGCAGGTTGTTGACATGTTGGCGGTGGCAGCCAAAGCCAGCCAGTCCCACGGCCAGGATGAGAATATGAAAACAGAATTGGCGAATTTTCATTCGAGTGTTCCCCTTGGGCCACAAAGTGGACCCTAGATCAGTCTGTGCCATAACGGCGGTTTGCTAACTGACATAGACCAGCGACGCTGGCCTCCCTAAAATATTCAGACCTCAGGGCGCGAATTGCGATTGCATAGTGCCCTCGATGACTTTCGTCGGCGCATACCAACCCATTTCTTTGATAAAACCTGCAAAATTGCCCTATGAGGTCGAGTTTTTCTATTTTGTCTATTGTGTTGTTTGCCGCTGGGATGCCACTTGGTATCTGTAGCGGCCAATCCACAGATACTTCCAGCGATCTAGCAAAACCTTCTTCTCATGCTGATACTGCCAGCATCGCCAGCGGGGAGGTACTCCTTGATTCGGCCATCGCAGCCTTTGAGTCTCAGGACTCGCTCTCAGCAACAGTCCGGCTCCAAGTACACCTGCTTGGACATCATTTGTTTGGTCCGGGAAAATATCTTCAGAAAGGTGCGGGAGAGAATCGGCAAATTCGTTTTGAAATGGCCGTACGGGGCAGGGCGGGTAAATTCGTTTACACGCAAATCAATGACGGACGACGGCTTTGGCTCCTGGAAGAAATGATCGATAAGAAAGAGTTGCGTTTTTTGGACCTTCAGCGATTACGTGAGGCGGGGTTATTGGCAGTTGCAGACATATCTTCACCCCAGCTTCATGCGATTGGCCTCGGTGGTCTGCCCGGCTTGATGAACAATCTTCAGTTGATGTTTCGCTTTGGTCGTGCGGTGCGTATCGAGTGGAATGGAATGACTGTATGGGCCATGCGTGGCGTGTGGCGGGCTGAGCAACTCGGCCAACTCATTTCGGCGCCGGACCAAGGAGATGGAAACGAGTATTCCAAAATTGTTTCACAACTTCCCGAATGGGCACCTATTGAAGTTGGGCTTCTTTTGGATACTGAAACTCTATTTCCTTATCGTTTTGAGTTCTTGCGGGCAGTTGATTCTTCATCCAATAAAGCCAGCTTGACCCCTATAGCGATCATGGAACTTCTCGAGGTTCGTTATGATGCCCCGATCGAGGAAGACAATTTTGACAGGCCAAGCAACATTAGACCAAAAGACATTACCAAAGAAATGTTGCGACATCGCAAAAAACAAGATGCCGAACATTCCCGGAATGCTAAAGCGACAAACCTTAGTGGATTGCCAGATGAAAAATTGCGTTCAAGGTAATCAACTGGTCGTGGTTCCGATTGCGATGGATAACATTGATTCCGCAATTGGACTGTTTAATATGCCTTGAAAGTGAGATCGGTATCCCGGCCAGTTTTGCTAGATAAATCCGGTTGACCACGTTGTGACCCACGACGACGATCGATTCTCCGGCATGGCGGTCCAGTAAAGCGTCGAATGCTGGAAGGACACGCTCAGCGACGTTGCCAAAACTTTCTCCGCCGGCATATGGATATTGGCCAGGATCGTCCATGAAGCGGCTGTAGGCATCTGGTTCGCTACGAGCAATTTCTTCCCAATGGCGACCTGCCCAGTTTCCTACATCAGCTTCTAACAAATCTACAATTTCGACGATGGATACGTGGTGCAATTTTGCAATTGGACTGGCAGTTTCTGTTGCGCGTAATAGTGGTGAACTGTAAACTGCCGAGATGATGCCCTCTTCGAGCCATTCTGCCGTTGCGATCGCTTGCTGCTTTCCTATTTCTGAAAGCCCGGGATTTTCATCACGTCCCTGCAAAAGAGGTGGACTTAAAAGGTTGTTGTCTGTAGCGGCATGACGCAATAAATAGAGTATGCATGAGTCCTTTTCGGGACGGGGCAGGGCGGGCATCATCGGGTAGCTTTCGTTAAGGACCACACGAAGCAATAAGCGAATGCCGGTTCGTTGCAAGACGTCCGGCTGTCACGATTGCCTCAACCATGCTGGAGGAATTTGCATGGCCTTGCCAGGCCCGATCAAACGCAGTGCCATAGGCAACGCTGGTACGGATGATCGGCAGCCCGAGCGTGATATTAACAGCACGATGCATCCCTAGAAGTTTTAGGGCAATATGACCTTGATCGTGATACATCGCTACAAGGGCATCGAATTCTCCAGTCGAAGCACGAACCATAAGGCTGTCAGCAGGGTAGGGGCCAGAAACGTCAATGCCCGTCTTACGACTCTGTTCTACTGCTGGGGCCAGAATGTCGAGTTCCTCTTTGCCAAAGATCCCATTTTCACCCGCGTGTGGATTGAGTGCACAGATGCCGATGCGGGGTGCTGCATTGGGGGGCGTTGCGGATAGCTGTCTCATCGCTCTTTCAGCAAGCTGCGCGCAGGTCACAATTCGTTCAACCTGCAAGTGCTGAAAAACATCACGAAGTGCCATATGCAAGGTAGCGTGGACAATGCCCAAGCCTGTCCGGACGTTCTTATCATCCGTTGGGGGCAGGTAGAGCATCATTGCTGTTTCCTTCACGCCACAAGTCTGGGAGAGAAGTTCGGTGTGGCCAGGAAAATGGTGTCCAGCAGCGTTCAGGGCTGTTTTGTTGAGGGGGGCAGTGACGAGCCCCGCAATACGTTCCGTTTGTGCCAAGCGGGTAGCACAAACCACGGCGTCATAGGCAGCTTGACCCCCGCACGGATCGATCGTTGCCGGTGAGACACAAGCCGCTTCAGGTGAACCAGCACTCAGACAGGGCATTGAAAAGAGGCTTGGGCGAGCATCCTCGGGACTCTCAATCGGTACGACTTCAATATCCCCTTGCAGGAGTTGAACAGCCCGACGCATAACATCGCAATTTCCGGCCACAAATGGTCTACAGACCGCATGGACCTGCGATTGGCCCCAGGCCCCGACAATGGTCTCAGGGCCGATACCCGCGGGATCCCCCATCGTGATGGCTAATACTGGTTGCGACATAATTAAGATTCTAGAAGGAGTTTTACGATTGGGTAGCGGTGAATCTTCGGTTTTTTAGACACAAAAAAGGACTCACAGTACGTTTTATTTTAGACATTTTGCTAGGGTGCTTGCCTTGGTCTTCGGCAAGATTCTTTGACGTTCTCGATACTTGTTGGCTGCCAGGGAGCCGGTGATAATGAGCATCTATGTTGTGGCTTGAATTTCGACACGCATGCTCGCATTGGGTGCGCGTGGCGTCTTGTCAATTCCCAGTCATTTGAGGATGGAAAACGGTGTCACGTATTTTTGCAACCCTTGCATTGTTTGCCATCATCATGTTAGCAGCTACTATGCTTCTGGGTTTCCCGGTTGATTTGAATCATAAGATCAGTCACTTGCGAGATTTGAATGATCAGATGGGAGTTCTCACTGCTACGGCACCAAATGCGGAGAGTAGGGCCGTGGAAATGGAGAGGATCCGTGGGGAGATCGAGCAGGATCGTCGGGTATTTGCAACGGAGCAGATATTGGGTTCGGTGCACAAACTGGTGGGGATAGCCGCAGCCCTTATTGTTGTGTTGGTATGCAGTATTGCAGTGACGTATTTTATGGGGACTAGTCGCTGGTGTCGTGAAGTCGTTGAGGCCTACGACTTAAACGCGAGCCTTTTGTTGAGAATCCAGAAAATCAAGCGGCGTGCATTTCCATGGGCAGTTCTTGGTATGTGTACCGTAGTGGTTATCAGTGCATTTGGGGCGGCATCGGATCCAGGGACTGGTCTTCCGAAGACCGCCGATTGGGTAATTCCTCACCTTAGTGTAGCGTTTCTAGGCACCGGTCTGATCGGATATTGTTTTTATATTCTTTGGGATGCGATTGTGCAGAATCACACAATCATTGAATCAGTAATGCACGAGGTACGCGATGTGCGTGTAGCCAAGGGATTGGAGACGGAGTCGGATACCCATGCTCCGCTACTGAGTTGAATTGCTTTCTTCTCAGAGAGTATACTATTAGCCGGCTGGGATGAATCAGGACATACAGAATAACAACGAAATTAGGGAACATAATATAGTGTTTGATGCTGTAGCAATTGTCGGTGCAACGGGAGCTGTGGGAACAATCATCCGTAAGATGCTGGAGGAACGTAAGTTCCCGTATAAGACGATCCATTTCTTAGCATCCAAGCGGTCAGCCGGTACGTCTCTCGAGTTTGCTGGCGAAACGCACACGGTGGCTGAGTTAACTCCTGCGATATTTGACGAAATTGATTTAGCGATTGCCAGCACCCCGGATGAAGTTGCCGCAGAGTTTATTCCCTGGGCAACAGAAAGAAATTGTGTGGTGGTTGACGAGAGTGGATATTGGAGGATGAAACCGGAGGTGCCTCTGGTAGTCCCCGAGGTCAACCCTGAAGCGCTGCGTCGCCATCATGGGATTATCGCCAGCCCGAATTGTTCGACAACTCAGATGGTCCTCGCGATGAAGCCGCTGCACGATGCTGCTCGGATCAAAAGAGTCGTCGTCAGTACCTATCAGGCAACGAGCGGGGCAGGGTTAGCGGGGACGCGTGATTTGGAAGAGTCGACGCGGTCCCAACTCGCAGGCACTGATTATCAAAATGAAGTATTTGCCCATCCCATTGCATTCAACGTCATTCCTCAAATTGGTTCTGAGAAACATGCTGGATATACGTCGGAAGAAATGAAGATGGTTTATGAAACGCATAAAATCTTCGGCGATGAAAGCATTGAGATTTGTCCGACTTGCGTTCGTGTCCCGGTCTCAAATTGCCACAGTGAGAGCATCCTAGTCGAGACGGATCGTAAGCTGAGCGTAGAAGAGGCCCGCGAGTTGTTTGCAGCCCAACCGGGAATCACGCTTCTCGATGACTTGAGTGCCGGATCCTATCCGATGCCGCATGCCTGTAGTGGCAAAGATGATGTTTTTGTGGGACGGATACGTGAAGATCTCTCACAACAGAACGGCTTGGCATTTTGGTGTGTCAGTGACAACTTGCGTAAAGGTGCTGCCACCAATGCGGTGCAAATTGCCGAGTTACTAGTACAGATGAAAACCACTGCCGTCTGACTTGTACCTTACGATCGCGAGTGAAGTATTCCCCTCCATGCGCGTACTCAAGATGACACTTGCTTACGATGGGTCTCAGTACTCGGGTTGGCAAGTTCAAAATAGTCAATCGACGCTCCAGAGGACACTCGAAGAGGCGCTCTCTAGTATCACGGGGGAATCCATTCGAGTTGTCGCCAGTGGTCGTACGGATGCGGGTGTTCACGCGCTGGGCCAGGTGGTGGGATTTTCTACGGACGCTCGGCTGACAGAAGAGGCATTCAAACGCGCGCTGAACGCATGCCTGCCAGAGGACATTGCGGTTCTTAAGATTGAATCTGAAACAGATGACTTCCATGCGATCCGTGATGCCCGGAGTAAACGGTATCGGTATGTGATTCACGATGCTGGCGTTCGTGATGTCTTTGCCCGAAAATACTGTTGGCAGCAGATGAGGCAACTTGACGTTACAGCGATGGCCAGAGCAGCAGAAGCATTGGTGGGGACACATGACTTTTGTGGCTTTCAGTCAACCGGTGCACCTCGGGAATCGACCGTTCGGACAGTTTCAAAGCTGACAGTTGTGCGGCCCCCCGGAGTGGAGCAGGGGGTCGTCATTATCGAGATCGACGCCGATGGTTTTCTCTATAATATGGTGCGTGCGATTGTAGGAACGCTTGTGGAAGTGGGGCGTGGGGCTAAACCCGAAAAGTGGCCCGGCCAAGTACTTGCCGCGCAGCAACGGAGTATGGCAGGACCCACAGCGCCGCCACAGGGTTTATTTCTTGTTCGTGTCCAATATGGTGATTGATGTTGGCCTGACGTGGGATCAAAGTACAGTTCGCTCATTTTGGCACTGCCCAGGGCCGACTTTCTATGGAAGTGGTCTCGAAATTTTCTGTGCGGTTCATTCGGGAACAGGGATGGATTGCCTCAGTTTTCGGTTTCCCTGTCTTAAGGAGTTTGTTAAGATGGGGTGTTCGGCCAGCTGGAGCTGGGGCGATTACCACCTTTTACGGAGATGGACCAGACGGCGTGAGCAAGAGGTTCCGCAACGCAAAGTGCGTGCAGAGTGACACGAGCATCGAGCGAAAAACACAAGCCGAATGATACCTGGGGTGGCTACCGCTTAATGAGTCGGCTAGCCACGACCCGGGCTTTTGAGGTTTGGGAAGTAGAGGATTCACGGCAGCATCGTCGTTTCGCCATGAAGTTGATGCAGCCACAATGGTCTGGCAGTCGCCATTGGATCCGTAGTCTGCAGCAGGAATATTTTGTCGGTCATCAGTTGAAACATGAACAGGTGATAGAAACGCGAGATTTTGGTGTCAAAAATGGCTTGGCCTATCTCGTCATGGAGCTTTTTCCAAAACCGAACTTGAAGCAATGGATGCGTGAGGTCGATGTTTGCAGGGTTCCATTTCTTCCACATATCGTCGAAACAGCAGCCCAGTCGTTACAGTACCTGCATTCCCAGGGGTGGGTTCATCGAGATATCAAGCCTGACAATTTTTTGGTAGGGGGGGAAGGATCGGTCAAGCTGATTGATTTTACGCTAGCGAAAAAAAAGCCCGGTTGGCTTTCCCATCTATTTCCCAGCCACTCCAAGGCCCAAGGAACACCCAGTTATATGTCGCCCGAGCAGATAAGGAACAAACTCCAAGACCAGCGATCTGATATTTATAGTTTTGGCTGTGTGATTTTCGAGTTGGTCACAGGCTTGCCTCCCTATACGGGAAACACAGCAAACGAACTACTGACAAAACATCTGCGTTCACCCATACCTTCTTTAAAACTGAGAAATCCGAAGATCAATGAATCGTTCTCGCAGGTTGTGCAGCAACTCTTGGCTAAGCAGCCAGAGGATCGTCCTGCAACCATGGATAGTGTCATTGCAAACTTAGCGAACATCGATATTGTTGTCCCTTGATCTGAATCTGCTATCCAGTGACTCAGGAAAGTATTTTAGGAATCGAATATGGCATCTGGAAATTATCAACTTGACTTTGAACGGCCGCTTTACCAACTCGAGGAAAAGATTGCGGAGATGAAGGCCAATGATGACGGCACGCAGGGATCTCTTGAAGAGCGCCGTCGGTTGCGGCGCGAGTTGACCGAATTGCGAAAAAAGATTTACAGCGAATTAACTTCCTGGCAGACTGTGCGCGTGGCGAGGCATCAGGAGCGTCCCATGACAACGGACTACATCAACTTGGCTTTCGATGAGTTTGTTGAATTACATGGTGATCGTTTCTTTGGTGATGATCGTGCTATGCGATCTGGCTTTGCTAAGCTTGATCGGTTTAAGGTGATGCTGATTGGCCACCAGAAGGGAAAAACGCTCGAGGAGCGCCAGCAGTGTTTTTTTGGTTGTGCACATCCGGAAGGCTATCGCAAGGCATTAAAGCAGATGAAGATGGCCGCCAAATATAGATTACCGGTGATTTGCCTGATCGACACACCTGGTGCTTATCCAGGGGTTGGCGCGGAGGAACGCGGTCAGGCACAGGTGATCGCTGAAAATATGTTTGAGATGTCCCGCCTGCCGACGCCGGTTATCTGTGTGATCATCGGAGAGGGGGGGAGTGGCGGAGCTTTGGGAATCGGTGTCGGGGATCGCGTGGGAATATTGGAATATTCCTACTATTCGGTAATCAGTCCGGAAGGCTGTGCGGGGATACTGTGGAAGAGCGGCGAGTATGCGGAGAACGCCGCTGAAGCCCTGAAGTTGACCTCGAAATATCTGCTCAATTTGGGTGCTGTTGATGATGTTATTGAGGAGCCAGTGGGAGGAGCCCACCGAGATCACCATCAGATGGCATCGCGACTCAAACTCTACCTCCTCAAGACGCTGCAGCAGTTGACCGAGCAACCGATCGACGAGTTGCTTGCGGCTCGCTATGAGAAGTTTCGTCGCCTGGGAGTCTTTTTAGAGGGCAATCAGAAGGGCCCGCAAACGGCAGATATGTGAATACAGGCCACTCACCCCAACGTCCGATAATGTATCTTATGTTCGTTTGATAGGGCTTTTTCCCCGCGTTTTTGCTTCTTTTCAATCTGTCCCCTTGCCCGCTACAACGGTGCCGGTGGAATCTCAGCGGGCGTTGGCAGTGGCTTTGGCTCAGTGGTAGGAGCCGGCTGCTGCGGATCGGTATTGTGATGATCTGAGTCAACGTGATCGTGTTCCAGCTGTTTGTCTAGTTCGTCCAGATACGGGTGTAGCATGTCATGCATCCCCTGTGGCATGATGCCGTCGATCCGGTCGATAAAGTAGCCAATATAATACCCGGATCGGCTGGTCATGATTGCTTTCTGGTAGGGTGCCCCCACCAGGCTCAGCGCAAAGAACGTGATGGCCACACAGAGCAGCGCACCCTTGACGATTCCTGCCACCGCTCCCATCTGGCGATCAAATTCCTTCAGTTTGACCCGATCGATCACATTGGAGAGCATACGAAAAAGAATCCAAATCAACAGTCCGCAGGCCACATAAATTAAAAACATTGCCAAAAATCGGTTGAGAGGAGGCTTTACGCTAAGATAGGGAGCCAAGTTACTACTGAACCGTAAGGCAACGAAATAGCTGACGACGAGCGAAGCGAGTGACGCAATTTGCCAGACAAACCCTTTCCAGGCACCAAAAACCATCGCTGCGAGGAGGACAACGATCATGATTAGATCGTACATCTGCATTGGTAGGTATGCCTTCTTGAGAAAGTCCAATGGATCAAAATCGAAGCGGCAGGAGTATAGCTGTTAAGGAAGAGGTGCTGAAGGCCATTGTATTTCTGTTTTAATTTGTCGTATGTCCTGTTCGCTGGCGCTGCTAGCATGGGTCGCATCGCAAATGCGGTATAAATGATGTTGGCTCCCGCACGTGGAGGACCTATTGTTCCCCATCTATTTTGTGGGCCATTCCGTTAAGGCATCTATTTCTGACAGGACCCATTGTTGATGGCTGGTTTCAAGACACATATTACGACTAGTTCTGTATTGGGTGTTGCGTATGGTGGTGCCGGTGCGGTGATGTTTCGCAATGCGAATGAAGAAATCCCAGTCGCAACCTGTTTGTTGGGTGCAGGGCTATGTTCACTCGCTGGTATGTTGCCAGATTTAGATAGTGACTCAGGGGTACCTCTGCGGGAAACCGTGGCCTTTATGGCAGCGGTTGTTCCGATGCTGCTCATGGATCGTTTGGCTCAGATCGGTTTTTCTTCTGAAATGCTGGTGGTCTTAGGCGCAAGTATCTATCTGTTGATTCGATTCGGTATTTCTGCGCTGTTGAAACGCTTTACAGTCCATCGAGGGATGTTTCATAGTATTCCGGCAGCATTGATTGCCGCTGAAATCGGTTTCCTCCTCTGTTCTGGAGAAACACTCTCGCAAAGGTACTATAAGGGAGGTGCGGTCCTCCTGGGATTTATGTCCCACTTGCTGTTGGACGAAATCTATAGCATTGAATGGAAAAAGGTCCGTCTCAAAAAATCTTTTGGTACGGCTATCAAGTTTTGGGGAAGTTCTATCTATGCAAATGTGCTGACGTACGCCCAAGCATTGATTCTGGCATTGGTCGTTTGGAAAGATCCAGGTCTCGTGGACTCGGTCGAAAGCCAACTTAAACAAGGGAAATCCGTTCCGCAAATTGCACGTGATGAGATCAGAACTCTTTTTCGTTAGACCGATATTCCTCGTCGAACGCGTACCCTCTCCTCTTTTACCTTCGCCATCGGTTGCATTACCGATCTGACTGGCTGTCAATCCAGATTGTCACCGGGCCGGTGTTGACGAGTGCTACGTCCATATTTGCGCGGAATTTTCCGGATGCAACAGATACTCCTTCCGCTGTGGCGAGAGTAAGAAACTGCTCATAATAGGCCTCCGCTTTTTCAGGAGTTGCGGCTTCAACAAAGCTGGGCCGCCTCCCCTTTTGGCAATTGGCAAAAAGTGTGAATTGACTCACAACCAGCAACTGCCCGCCGCTTTCAAGGACTGAGCAGTTCATCAGGTCATCATCATCGGGAAAAATGCGGAGATGAAGGATCTTATGTACCAGCCAGCGGAGATCGGCATCGGTATCTTTCTCGCCAACACCGAGCAACACCAGTAGACCCAGAGCAATTTGACCACAGACCTCGCCCTCTACCGTCACCCGTGCTTCTGCGACTCGTTGAACACAGGCTCGCATGGTGT
>Ga0315338_1003582_pt1 | contig 13380 bp, 14 predicted proteins | sample ASW8metaG_FD_204518 | JGI IMG/M metagenome (GOLD analysis project Ga0315338, IMG submission 204518) | Ammonia-oxidizing marine archaeal communities from Monterey Bay, California, United States - ASW #8 | ecosystem: Environmental > Aquatic > Marine > Coastal | place: USA: California | collected... | reverse complement strand
GGATCGGGGACCGGAGTGACTGCGGGACGCGGTCACAAGGGCCAACAATCACGTTCTGGTTACAAGCGAAAGCGTGGCTTTGAGGGTGGCCAGATGCCGATCCATCGACGATTGCCAAAGCGTGGATTTCACAATCCGTTTCGCACCGAGTATGTCGTGGTGAACCTTGATACCCTCGCTGAGCGGTTTGAAGCTGGGGTGGAAGTCACACCAGAGCTGCTTCGAGAGCGCAAGATCGTCCGGAAGACACGCGCGTTGATCAAAGTGCTTGCTCGCGGTGAGATATCCAAGAAGCTGACAGTTAAGGCCCACAAATTCAGTGTCAAAGCGAGTGAGGCGATTACGGCCGCGGGCGGATTGGCCGAGGTGCTACCGGCCAAGGCTGGGAGTGAGTCCTCCGGATGATTGACAGTCTCAAGAGCATTTTCTCGATTCCGGATCTGCGAAGACGAGTGCTGTTTACGCTCTCGATTCTCGCGGTGTATCGAGTCGGGAGTCATATCCCAACCCCGGGTGTCAATACCGAGGCGCTGGCGATCCTTGCCGAACAAGCGGCGGGCACGATGTTCGGGCTGTATGACATGTTCTCCGGCGGCAACCTGTCGCAGGTCACGATCTTCGCACTGGGCATCATGCCGTATATCAGCGCGTCGATCATCATTCAACTGCTGACCGTCGTATGGCCGTATCTCGAGCGGCTGTCGAAAGAAGGGGAGCTCGGGCGTCGGAAGATCACGCAATACACACGCTACGGCACAATCTTGCTGTGTGTCGTCCAGGCGATGGCGATTGCGATATTTCTGGAGCGGCAGACAAACATCGCCGGAGGTCTCCCGCTCGTGTACAGCCCAGGATGGGGATTCCGGCTGATGACGGTGCTGACGCTGACGACTGGAACTGGCTTCATTATGTGGCTGGGCGAGCAGATTACCGAGCGAGGTATCGGCAACGGGATGTCCTTAATCATCTTTGCCGGTATCGTGGTGAACTTACCTGCAGCGGTCTTGAACACATTCGATCAGCTCAGAACCGGACAGATCGGTCTGATTCGTCTCTTGCTCTTAGGTGTGCTGATGGTCGTGGTCATCGGAGCGGTCGTGTTTATCGAGCGTGGGCAACGTCGGGTAACTGTGCAGTACGCGAAGCGTGTCGTGGGCCGTCGTATGTACGGTGGCTCAAGTACCCACATTCCGCTCAAGGTGAATACCGGCGGCGTTATTCCTGTGATTTTTGCGTCTTCGATCATTGCGTTTCCCGCGACGATTGCGACGGCTTTACCGGCAGGTGGATGGGGTCAAGCAATTACGGACCAGCTCAGAAACGGGATGCCGCTGTACTACCTGTTGTATATGGCGGGCATTGTGTTCTTTGCTTATTTCTACACGGCTATCATCTTTAATCCGGACGATGTAGCTGAAAATATGCGTAAGTACGGTGGCTTCGTTCCTGGGATTCGGCCTGGGAAACGCACGGCCGAGTACATCGATACGATTTTGACGAGGATCACGCTGGTGGGCTCGATCTACCTGGCACTGGTGGCAGTGCTGCCAGATTTGATGATCGTGGGGTTTCGCGCCGACGCAGTACCCCTGGTGGGAGACCAGCTCGATACGCTGTTGCCACGATTCATCACCGACGGTCTGGGTGTGACGTTCTACTTCGGTGGTACCTCGCTCTTGATTATCGTCGGTGTCTCGATGGACACCGTCCAGCAGGTGGAATCGCAGCTGATCATGCGTCACTACGACGGATTCATGAAGAAGACTCGTATCAAGGGGCGACGGGGATAGCGCCGTCAGACTTCAGGGCAAACAGCTGTGGCTTTAAATATTGTGATGTTCGGACCACCGGGTGCCGGCAAGGGAACACAGGCAAGTCGACTCGCGACGGAGTGGGGAATCCCGCAAATCTCGACTGGCGACATTCTTCGAGGAGCCGTCCAAGCTGGGACTGAGCTCGGACAGCGAGCTAAGGCGATTCTGGACGCTGGTGAGCTCGTAAGTGATGAGATCATGGTAGGAATCGTCAGACAGCGATTGGCGGAGGATGACGCCAAAGACGGTTTTATTCTGGACGGCTTTCCTCGCACTGTGGCGCAAGCATCTGCGTTGGACACGATCTTACAGGGGCGAGACTCGTTGGTTGTGGTGGAGCTTTCGGTTCCCGACGAGGAGCTCGTGAGCCGGCTATCGCGGCGACGGATGTGCTCCAGCTGTGGCGCTATCGTCGGCGGGCAGCCCACGGCGGTTGCGTCATCGAGATGCGCCGCATGCGGTGGCGAACTCGTTCAGCGTAGCGACGACCAAGAGAACGTCGTGCGCGAACGGCTGAGCGTCTACCACGAGCGAACTGCGCCGTTGGTTGATTTTTACAGCGGTCGGGTAAGCTTTCGAAGCCTTGATGGGAGCCAGACGCCTGAGCTCGTGGAAAGTGCCGTTAGCGAGGCGGTCGATTCGGCCGTGAGGACGACCGGATGATTGTCTGCAAGTCACCTGACGAGATTGGTCGACTTCGCGCCGCCAACCAGCTAGTGGCGGAGGTGTTGTGCAAGCTCCAGGCGATGGTTGCCCCCGGTGTAACGACCCATGATCTCGACGGCCTGGCGGAAGCGAGTATTCGTGAGTTCGGGGCTGTTCCGGCGTTCAAGGGGTATCACGGATACCCAGCCACGCTCTGTGCCTCGGTCAACGATGCTGTCGTTCATGGCATTCCGTCCGATGATGCCCTGAAAGACGGCGACATCATCTCGATTGACATGGGTGTCGTGCTGGATGACTACTATGGTGACTCGGCGCTGACTGTGAGAGTTGGAAAGGTGTCCGATCAGGCTGCGAGGCTGATGGCGGTGACTCGGGACGCCCTGGAACACGCGATCGCTCAGGTGCAGGTCGGGGGATGGGTGTCGGATCTTGGACACGCCATCCAGAGGCATGTCGAGGCGCATGGGTTTTCGGTGGTAAGGGAGTTTGTCGGCCATGGAATTGGGACTCAGCTTCACGAGGAGCCCCAGATACCGAACTATGGCGAACCTGGGCGGGGAGCGCGGTTGCGAGAAGGGATGGTCCTCGCTATCGAGCCGATGGTCAATGCAGGTCGCCCCGGTGTTCGTGTGCTAGACGATGGGTGGACAGCCGTGACGCTTGACGGGGGGCTTTCGGCTCACTTCGAGCACTCCGTGGCGGTGACCGCCAGCGGCCCAGAGGTGCTGAGCCGTCGCCAAGATGAAATGGTGGTTGACTTGGACGACTGTGTCCCACCAGCCACGGCGCAACTTCGTGAGGATCTTGATGGGAGATCGCGTCAGGGTCGCGGTGTCCGCGCGTGATCGCACGCGGGGCCGGACCATGCAGCGGCAGCAGCGATGTGAGCGAAGAGGGCAGAGATGAAAGTCAGAACGTCAGTTCGAAAGTTGTGTGCTAAATGCAAGATCATCAGACGCCGCGGCGTGCTTCGGGTGTTGTGCAGCAACCCTAAGCATAAGCAGCGTCAGGGCTGAGGACGACAATAGGAAGCCGCTATGGCACGAATCGCAGGAGTTGATCTTCCCCGTACAAAGCGGGTTGAGGTAGGTCTGACGTACATCTTTGGGATTGGGGCCGCGAGGGCCAGTGGCGTGCTTGAAGCGTCGGGTGTCAATCCAGACACCCGGGTCAAGGACCTGACCGAGGATGACGTGCGTCAGATTAGCCGTGTAATCGAAGAACAGGGTCGAGTCGAGGGTGATCTCCGGAAGGAGATTTCCATGAATGTGAAACGGTTGATGGAGATCGGTTCCTATCGTGGTATGCGACATCGTCGAAACTTGCCGGTTCGGGGTCAGCGAACGATCACAAACGCCCGGACACGCAAGGGCCCGCGCAAGGGAGCGGTCGCTAAGAAGAGGACGACCTAGGATGTTCTCACGGCAAGAGGCAGAAGGCGGAAGGTAGAAAATGGCTAAACTTGAGACTGTTGACGCGAGTGTTCCGACACCCGCGAAACGGACCAAACGGAAGAAGTCGTTCAAGAAGCGTGGTGAGAAGCGGGTTGTCCCTCACGGCGTCGTCCACATTCAGGCAACTTTTAACAATACCATCATCACCGTGACAGACCTGGAAGGTAGCGTGCTTTCGTGGTCGAGTGCCGGCGGGATCGGGTTCAAGGGCTCTCGGAAGGGGACTCCGTTCGCGGCTACTCAGGCGGCGATTAACGCTGGGCAGGGCGCTCGGGCATTCGGCATGCGGTCGGTCGAAGTGCGAGTCAAGGGGCCTGGGGCCGGTAGAGAGTCGGCTATTCGAGCGTTGCAGACGTCGGTTGGGTTTGCGGTCAAGTCAATCAAAGACGTGACACCTATTCCGCACAACGGGTGCCGTCCCCCAAAACGGCGGAGAGTCTGAGATGGCACGATACGTAGGTCCTGTATGCCGCCTGTGTCGTCGGGAAGGCATGAAGCTCTTCTTGAAAGGAGAGCGCTGCTATGGCGAGAAATGCGCTATCGAGAGACGCAACGTTCCGCCTGGTCAGCATGGAAAAGGTCGACGAGCTAAAATGGCTGGCTACGGTCTCCAGTTGCGTGAGAAGCAGCGCGTCAAGCGGATGTACGGAGTGCTTGAAAGCCAATTTCGACGATACTTCAAGGAAGCCGATCGCCGGAAGGGTGTGACCGGCGAAACGTTACTCCAGCTCCTCGAAGGGCGGCTAGATAATGTAGTTTACCGCCTTGGATTGTCCACCTCACGGTCGCAGGCTCGTCAGCTTGTTCGGCATGGCCACTTCACGGTTAATGGCAGGCGTGCTGACATCCCGTCGTATTCAATACGGGCCGGCGATGAAATTGCCGTACGCACTTCGAGCGCGAAAAACCCGGCCATTGTGTATGCGATGGAGGAAGTCAAGGGGCGGGGGATTCCGGAGTGGTTGGAGTTTAATACTGAGCGGTTGGCCGGTCGACTGACGGCCATTCCGACACGCGACCAGTTGAATCTTCCCGTTCAGGAGCAACTGATCGTCGAGCTGTATTCGAAATGATCGCGTGTTATCCGCGACGCTGAAAGGACAGAATTCGATGTTGTGGAAAGGTTTCCAACGACCCAAGCGGCTAGATTACGAGCGCGACACGTTGACGGAGCGCTTCGGGCGCTTCTATGCACAGCCGTTCGAACGAGGGTTCGGAACGACGATTGGGAACGCGCTACGCCGCGTGCTTTTGTCGTCGATCGAAGGTGCAGCGGTGACGGCGGTGAAGATTGAAGGTGTGCTCCATGAGTTTTCACCAATTCAGGGAGTCGTCGAGGACGCCACCGATATCATTCTGAACCTCAAGCAAGTTCCGTTGAGAATGCATGTCGATCACACTAAAACCCTTCGGCTGAAGGCTACGACTGCGGGAGTGGTGACAGCCGCCGATATCGAGACCGACGCCGACTTGGAGATTCTTGACCCCGATGTGCACATCGCTACCATTGGCGAGGGTGGTGCGCTCGATATCGAAATGCGAGTTAATCGCGGTCGTGGGTATGTCTCTGCCGACAGGAATTTTGACGAAGACTTGGGCATCGGATGGATTCCCATCGACTCGGTTCACTCGCCGGTCAAGAAGGTTAACTACTTGGTAGAGGCGGCCCGACTAGGCCAGACCACCGATTTCGATAAGTTGACGGTTGATGTGTGGACCGATGGCGCCGTATCCGCTCGTGATGCGGTGTCGCTCAGTGCGAAGTTGCTTCGTGACCACTTGAACATCTTTATCAACATCGACGAGCCTGCGGAGCAGGCTCCAGAGCCGACGGTGGACGAGCCGACGGTTGTTGTCAATGAGCACCTCAACAAGAGCGTCGAGGAGCTTGAGCTGTCGGTACGCTCATACAATTGTCTGAAGAACGCAAACATCAGGACCCTTCGTGAGCTTGTACAGAAGACTGAGCCTGAGATGTTACGCACAAAAAACTTCGGCCGGAAGTCACTGAACGAGATCAAGGAAATCCTGTTGACGATGGACTTGAGTTTTGGAATGCGACTGGACCAGCCAACCGGCGTTACGCCGGCTCAATCTGAATAGGGATCCATGCGTCATCGAGTTGCACACCGAAAACTGGGGCGTGTCACTGAGCACCGCATCGCGATGCTTCGTAACCAGGCTCAGGAACTCCTACGGCATGAGCGGATCAAGACGACGGTTACGAAAGCCAAGGAGCTGCGGCCATTCGTCGAGCGCTTGATTACTGTCGCAAAACGTGGTCTTGTCGACGGAGCCGAGGGCAGTCGTGCCCTTCACGCGCGGCGACTTGTTACACGTGATCTGGTCGATCCTGACGTGACTCGGAAGCTCTTTGAGACGATTGCCCCTCGGTTTGCGGCTCGTCCTGGAGGCTATACTCGGCTACTTCGACTAGGAAATCGGCGAGGGGATGCCGCTGAGGTCGCCCAGGTCGAGTTGATCGGCAGTGAGTACACGGTCGACTCCCCAGTCGACGACGCCGAGGCCGCCGAGACTAGCTCTGGCAAGGGTGTAGGTGATCGCTTTCGCCGTGCCGCTAAACGAATCGGAGTCGGCGGGTCGTCGTCGGACTCTGACACGGATAAGTCGTAAGGATGCGAAGACGCTAGCTTCCGTCCTCGGCCTGTTCCTCTCCACGCTCTGCCTTGGCTTCTGCGATGACCTTGGCCTGAAGATGCGCAGGAATCTCCTCGTAATGTGAGAACTCCATATGATACGACCCTCGACCACTAGTTGAGGATGTCAGCTGCTGCTCGTACGTCAGCATCTCGGCCATTGGCACCTGCGCCTTGATGATGGTCGAGGTACCCCGGGTTTCCATTCCGCCGATTCGTCCACGTCGACCGTTTAAGTCGCCCATTAAATCGCCGGCAAAGTCGCTTGGCGCACGCACCTCGACATCCATGACCGGTTCGAGAATCGTCGGCTTGGCCCTCGACATGGCGTCTCGGAATGCTAGTCGCCCTGCCATCTTGAAAGACATCTCGTTTGAGTCCACGGCGTGGAACTGGCCGTCGTAGAGGGCGACTTCGAAGTCGACCATCGGGTACCCAGCCAGATAGCCTTTTGTTCGAGCTTCCTGAATCCCCTTTTCGACGGCGGGGATAAAACCTCGAGGGATCGAACCACCGAAGATTTCGTCAACAAACTTGAAGTCGGCACCACGTTTAAGTGGTTTGACTCTGATTCGGCAATCGCCGAACTGACCATGGCCACCAGTTTGCTTCTTGTGTCGACCGTGAGCTTCGGTGGCTGCTGTGACCGTCTCGCGATACGGAATCCGCGGGAGCTTGAGGTTAACCCCCACTCCGAACCGTCGCTTCAGTTTGGCGACGGTCACTTCGATATGCAGCTGGCCCTGGCCTGACAGCAGCAGTTGGCCAGTCTGTGGATCGCGGGCATAACGGATCGTCGGATCCTCTTCTTCGAGCCGCTGCAGCGAACCACTGATCTTCTCTTCGTCGCCGCGGCTTTTTGGCTCGATCGCGTACGACAGTACTGGTTCGGCAAACCTTATTGGCGCAAAGACGTATACGGAGTCTTTGGGTGCGAGGGTATCGGCGGTCTGGGTTTCCTTTAACTTTGCGACAGCTCCCAGGTCGCCGCTTGTGATGGTGTCGACCGCTGTTTGGGTCTTTCCCTGCAGCACCGCCAGACTGCCTAGGCGCTCGTTGGTCTCCTTGGTTAAGTTGTAGACCGTGGTATCCGAGCTGAGCGAACCGGAGGCGACACGAAACAGAGTAATTCGACCGGCAAAGGGGTCAGCGATGGTCTTCCAAACGAATGCGGTGGCTGGTGCGTTCTCACCGCTGTCGTACACGATAGCCTCACTGGTCTTACGGTTCACTGCCACCAGAGGGTGGTCGGTTGGTGATGGTACATACGTTTGGATTGCATCAAGAAGAGGTTGGACCCCGATGTTGCCCGCGGCTGATGAGCAGACAAGAGGAAAGATACGGCGACTTGCGACAGCATCCCGGAGCCCTTGCTCCAGCTCGGCCTGCGTCAGCGTGCCGGCCTCGAAGAACTGTTCCATCAGAGCGTCGTCAGCTTCGGCGACCATCTCGATCAGTGCCTCCCGCGCGCTGTTGGCCGCATCCACCATCTCTGCTGGAATATCGCACTCGGATGGTATCCCGCCGCCATCTGCGGCAAAGCTCATTGCCTTCATGGCGACCAGGTCGACCAGTCCTGAGAATGACTTCTCTTCGCCGATCGGAATCTGAATGGGAACGACTTCCCGGCCGCAGACTTCCCGAAGGGAGGTCAACGAGCGGTCGAGACTAGCCCGTTCACGGTCGAGCCGGTTGAGGACCACGAGGCGGGGTAGTTCGAGCTCCTCGGAGATCGCCCAGACCTTCTCGGTTTGAACCTCAACACCTGCCACGGCGTCGACGACGATCAGAGCGGCATCCGCGACCCGCATGGCTGCCCGAGTGTCACTCATAAAATTCGACATTCCTGGGGTGTCGATGACGTTGATCTTTACCTTGTTCCATTCGGCAAATACGAGGCTGGACGCCAAGGTATGTTTGCGCTCGATCTCTTCTTCGTCAAAATCGGTAACCGTCGTGCCGTCATCCACCGTACCCAAACGGTTGACCGCACCTGAGTCGAATAGCATCGCGGACGCCAGTTGCGTCTTCCCGGACCCACTGTGACCGACCAATGCGATGTTACGGATATTTGCCCCGGTATAGACCTTCATTGAAGGACCCCCTTCTCACGAGCGAGCTTCTGATCGTAGTCGACCGAGAGGACCGACTCAAGCCCTTGTCGCACTTTATGATTGCTCGCACCGCAGGGCTTCGATCGGGTTTAGGCCGGTCGCGCGGACCGCTGGAAACAGACCAAAGATGATGCCGACCGACGGGGAGAAGTCGACACCGATGGCAAAGGACCACCATGGCAGGAAGATCGGAAAACCGGAGACTCGGTCCCCGTCGTGGACCGACCGTTGTGTCACCCGGCCAATGATACTGGCGCTGATGTTCACTGAGACCTGAGGTTGAATCGTGCCCGATGCTGACACGAGTGCCTTGGTGTCTCTCCGTTGGATCGGCTCGATGTCGACCTTCGGTGCTCCCGAACCGCCGAAGTACTGATTGCTGACGTACGCGCCAACATCCGTTACGGCATGGTTCCCTCGATGAGTGCTTTTCGTAAGCCACCGCTCATGTCATACACCGGTCTCTTCTTTGGCACCGACGACTCAGGTTTACCGCCGCCAGATGTTGCCAGGACCGACCTGGGAATATCTGGCGGTGGTTCGACTTTCTCGTTGCTACGTGACAAGTTGTTCCAAGGTTTGCCAGGTTCCTTGACAGCGTGCATCCGGTTGACTAGCATGCGTTCCGTTTGCTTACCGCCGCACCGGGTATCCGGTTGCCTGAATTTCCTACTTCGGAGAGCGCCGTGGTTGGTTTCGTACCCGCAGAGCTGTTTTTTACAAAGGGAGTTGGTAAACATCGCGAGAAGCTGACGTCCTTTGAGTTGGCGCTCCGAGCGGCGGGTATAGCTGCCTGCAACCTTGTTCGCGTCTCCAGTATTTTTCCGCCTGGCTGTCGGATTCTTCCACGTCGGCAGGGGATGCACCGACTCAAGCCCGGCCAGGTGACGTTCGTGGTCATGTCGGAAACCGCTACGCGTGAGCCCCATAGGTTAATTGCGGCCACGGTAGGTGTCGCGATTCCTCGCGACAAAGAACTGTTTGGGTATCTATCTGAGCACCATAGCTTTGGTGAGAACGAGAAGACCGCGGGAGACTATGCCGAAGACTTGGCGGCCGAGATGCTCGCGACCACGCTGGGCTTGGACTTCGATCCCGACAAGAGCTGGGACGAGAAACGTGAAGTCTATCGGCTGTCAAACAAGATCGTCCGTACACAGAACGTCACACAGACGGCCGTGGGAAGTAAGACGGGGCTCTGGACGACTGTGATCGCCGCAGCGGTGATCGTGGGCTAGTTGCCAGTCTAGGTAAAGTTGCTCCTGGGTCCTGTTCCTGACGAGCCAGTGCGCACGATTGTTTTTTCCATGTGTGTCTTCATCCTGCTGACCGATCCAGCATCGGCTCAGACGTTCGAATCCGTGGGCGCGAGAGCCATGGGGATGGGCGGGGCGTTTGTTGCCGTCGCTGACGATGCGACCGCTGCTTATTGGAATCCTGCTGGTCTGACGACAGGAGCCTTCTTCAGCCTTCTGGTCGACGAGGCTTTTACTCGAACACGTCTTGATCCCACCGAATCAGACTTTCCCGGTACCGAACAGGAGGGTATCTTCGTTGGTCTCTCGACAAACACAGCCGCCCTGTCCTATTACCGCCTACGTATCAATCAGATAGAAAGACCCTCCAATCCTGAAGCTTCTCTTGGCCTCGCCCGAAAAGATAAGCGGGGAGAAGCGATTCTCCAGTCAGTTGTTACACATAATGTGGCGCTGACTGGCGCCTCGCTGTTGTACCCAGGTTTCAGTATGGGTTCGACGGTCCGGTATGTGATGGGCTCATACGGTATTGGAGCCGGGAATCCAGATTTGACGACCGATGCATGGTTGCGTGAGGCTAGTGACCTGAGAGGGCAGAATCAGCACAAAGCCGACATAGATGTTGGTCTAAAAATCGGTGGAGAGAAACTGCAACTTGGGCTTGTGGGCCGGAACTTACTTGAACCTAGTCTCGACGGCCCAGACGGGAGTAGTTTTCGTTTGGATCGCCAAGTCCGGGCCGGGCTGGCGGTTCGTCCTGCTGGTCGGTTTTTGGTGGCGGCAGACATCGATTTGCACCGTGTTTCGACCACCTACGGTGACCGTCGAAACGTTGCGGTCGGTGCCGAGCAGTGGTTTGGTGTGTGGTTCGGCGTTCGTGGCGGTGCTCGCTTCAACTTGGAAGACGGGGACGACAACTCTGGAATCGTCGGGGCCTTTGGGCTCAGCGTGTCGCTGAGTTCCAGCCTGTATGTCGACGCGCAAGTGACGCGTAGTCGCGACGACATCGAGCAAGGCTGGAGTATCGCGGGTCGCGTCGGGTTCTGACGGGGAATTACTTCGACGCCGTGTCCGGACACTCGCAGAGATGGACCCGATGGGGTCTTCGCCGCAGGCTGCGCCAGCCGCAGGGCAACCGAGAGGGTGACGCCGGTTCGAATCGGAGAGACACTCTTCAAGGAGAGGATGATCATGACTCAGGAACTCCATGAGGTCGTCAGCAAGCAGAAAGCGAACGGCAGCAAGCCTGACCTATGCTGGTCGGTCTTGACTATGTCCAGGATGAAGAACTGACAGCGCTGCTAAGTCGGTGGTATGCCTGGCGGCCCATCATTCTGGCGTAGTTTGAGCTCGACGCGTGTATGGCGCACCTGTTGCCTTTATAGCCCTCGAGGAGATCAAAGAATGAGGACAAAGAACAATATAGACGGATTCACGCTTATCGAGCTACTTATTGTGGTGGCTATAATCGGGATCATCGCAGCGATCTCTGTGCCGGGCTTAATGAGGGCGCGAATGGCGGGCAATGAGGCGTCGGCGATTGGGTCGCTGAGAGCCATCAACAGTGCGCAATCGACGTATGCGGCGAGTTGCGGTGGTGGATTCTATGCCCCGAGTCTCAGCGACCTAGCCAAACCACCTACCCGCGGGGGTGGGGACGGTTTCATTGGTCCAGACCTGGCGGCCGATCCATCGCTCAAGAGCAGCTACAATGTCACTATGACCGGCGGAGTGGCCGTCTCAGGAGCCCCGGCGTCCTGCAACGGTTCGGCTGTCGTGTCGACCTATTTCGTTGGCGCCGATCCTGTCACAGGCAGCGGTGCGCGCCATTTCGGTACAAATCAGGGCGGTACGATATTTCAGTCAAACCAGGCGGTACGTGTCACGCAGTCTGGAGTTCCCAACGGGGCTACCCCAATCCAGTAGGACGTCCTCAGGACGTCTACGTTCGAAATCGACGGGATGCGAAGAGTCTGCATCCCGTTTTCTCTTTATGTTCCCAGGTGAGCGAACCATCGGGGTAGCATTGACACACTTGGGGCGTGACAGCGGCCTGGGCAATGACCACCGGGAGCGGGACACATGAGTGCATCTCTTCGACGATTTATTACACTGCTGGCCACGGCCGGTCTGATCGCCGCGGCGAGTTCCAGCTACATGCACCTGCAGTTGGTGAGTGACTCGAGTTACACGAGTTTTTGCGACATCAGCGAAACTGTCAACTGTACGGATCTCTACCAGAGTCAGTATGGCCGCGTTGCTGGTGTTCCAGTGGCGCTAGGTGGTGTGGTCTGGTTCATGGTGGTGCTGCTCTTAGTCTTCGCCGATACCAGAGGTCCTGTGCGCTCCAGCAAAAACATCGCTTTGTACTTGCTCGTCTGGTCGACGGTCGGGTTGTCCGTCGTGATGTACATGGCATACGCGTCATTCATTGTGTTGGGGACATTCTGTATTTTGTGTGGGGTTGTCTATGTCACGGTCACCGGGATTTTCCTAATGACTGGCTCCGGGCCGGCGACACCGTTTCGACAGCTTCCCTCGGCGGTCATCCAAGATCTGAGAATCCTCGTTCAGCGACCGATTGGATTCTTCGTGACGTTGGTGTTCATGGCCGGCTCCGTAGCCGTCGCCGCATGGTTTCCAGAGCCTCGTCCCGCGGCCTCGCTTACTCAATCGCCACCGGTTCCAGAAGATTCAGAGCAGACTAACGCACAACGGTCTGAGTTCGAGCGATTTTGGAGTGCCCAACCTCGTGCTGACTCTCGCTTGACCGACGTTGAAGCTCCAGTTGTGATCGTTAAGTTTAACGATTATCAATGTCCGGCGTGCGCCCAGACTCATCTAGTGTACGAGCCAATTTTTGCGAAATATGAGTCTAGTTATCCAGGGAGTGTGCGGTTGGTCACCCGTGATTTTCCGCTCGACCCTAGCTGTAACGACTCGTCGCCGAACGGACCACACGGTGCAGCGTGTGACGCCGCCGTCGCGGTTCGGCTTGCACGGCGGGTCGGTGACGCAGAGGCCCAGAGGGTGGAGGAGTGGCTATACGAGAACCAAGAGACCTTGGACCAAGAGACGATCACAGCCGCGTTGTTGGAGCTTACCGGTGTCGACCCAGGTGCGTTCGAGATGCAGCGGGCCGGCGTGATTGACGAGATCAAGGTCGACATCGCGGTTGGTGTGGCTCTTCCGGTTGAAGCGACGCCGACCTTTGTCATCAACGGTGTGGTTCTTAAAGGTGGGCTCGCACCTCAGTTCTTCGACCTGGCCATTGCGTTGGAGCTCGAACGTGCCGGTGTCGAGCCATAGCAGTTTTATAAGGACGATGCATACCGTTCGCCTGTTGGAGCTAATTAAAGATTTCTGCGTAGAATTTTGGCGTCCTCGTCAGCTGCTCGCGATTGAGGGAATGACGTCGG
>Ga0315338_1003581_pt1 | contig 13380 bp, 16 predicted proteins | sample ASW8metaG_FD_204518 | JGI IMG/M metagenome (GOLD analysis project Ga0315338, IMG submission 204518) | Ammonia-oxidizing marine archaeal communities from Monterey Bay, California, United States - ASW #8 | ecosystem: Environmental > Aquatic > Marine > Coastal | place: USA: California | collected... | reverse complement strand
GTGGATGTGCGGAACTGTTCGAAACTCAAAGGCTTTCATGGACCGACTCCTCGCCGTCATATTCGCGGGCGCAGGCGGCCGCGTCCAGTCTACATCTGCGTGACATCACAGAGCGTAGACGCCAACCAGGTGACACATATCGTTCTGGGTCGGCACATTATTCAACCCAGACCGCCTGATGGGTCATGTTGCCCAGCGGTCGCGCTTTCCTGTTTGACGGGACACACAGTCTTCTTGCCCAAGGCTGCTGGTGGATATGCGGGACGCTATTGATGATGCCCGCCCAAAACGCGCCACGACGCAGACGACTATTATCGGCGCTCCCCTGCGCTATTTCGGCGAATGCGCAGGTCGCGCTTGCAATACCGATTCGATAACGGACCCAAGTTGAGCCGCTTCATCGGCGCGCGCTGAGCCGGTGCGCCAGGCGATACCGATTTCGCGGCCGGCGATAGGCGGATCGAAGGATGTCACGCTCAGGCCGAGCCGATCTACAAGGCCGGCATCGACCGCCATCTTTGGCAATAGAGTTGGACCCAACCCCGACCGGACCATTTGCACCAAAGTGTGAAGGCTCGTGGCCGCGAAATCCGAGCGGACACGCTGTGTCGAGCAAATCGACAGGGCGTGGTCGCGCAGACAATGCCCGTCTTCCAGCAGGAGCAATGCCTCCTCATCCAGATCGGCGGGCTTCAGCGTCTTGCGGCCGGCCAGCTTGTGATCCGAGGCGCAGGCAAACATGAATTCGTCCGATGCGATGGAGCGACTGGAAATATTGTTGGCCTCATAGGGCAGGGCGACCAGGGCTGCATCCAGCCGCCGCTCACGCAGACCGTCATACAGGCGGGCGGTCAGATCCTCGCGCAGGAACAATTCCAGCTTGGGAAAGCGCGACCGTAATTTGGGCAGTACGCTGGGCAATAGGAATGGCGCGATGGTCGGAATCACTCCCAGCCGGAACGGCCCGGTCAGCGGCTCTCCGGCCACTTGCACGGCGGTCACCAAATCTTCGCTTTCCGACATTACCCGCTGTGCCCGGTCGACCGCGGCCTCGCCGGCCGGTGTGAGCGTGGCCTGACGTGCCCCGCGCTCGACCAGAACGGTGCCAAGAATGCTCTCCAACTCCTTGATCGCCGCGCTCAGTGTGGGCTGGGTGACATGGCAATTCTCGGCGGCACGTGAGAAACTTCCATGGCCGGCAAGGGCGATCAGAAATTGCAATTGGCGGAGCGTGGGAAGCTGGGTCATAGCTATAGATATCCTCTATAGCGAAACTAAAGACAATCCATTGGAATTATATCGTGGGCCGGTTCATACAGCTCGAGAAGATTCGCACGCCCACTTTGTTGGGCCAATTTAATGGAGAGTTACATGCTGGGTGTCGGTGAAAAACTGCCCGATTTCGAAATCACAGGCGTGAAGCCTGGCTTCAATGCACACGAAGAAAATGGTGAGAGCGCTTTTGAAGCGATCAACCAGGACAGCTTTGCAGGCAAATGGAAAGTCATCTTCTTCTATCCAAAGGATTTCACCTTTGTTTGCCCAACCGAAATCGCGGCCTTCGCCAATCTTGTCGATGAGTTTGAAAGCCGCAATGCGGTTGTCATGGGCGGCTCGGCGGATAATGAATTCGTCAAGCTGGCCTGGCGTCGCGACCATGCAGACCTGGACAAGCTGGGCATGTGGCAATTTGCTGACACGACCGGTTCCCTGATCGATTCCCTGGGCATTCGCTCCGATGCCGGCGTGCCTTACCGCGCGACTTACGTGGTCGATCCGGATGGTGTTGTGCAGCACGTTTACGTCAACGCACTGGCCGTTGGTCGCAACCCGAATGACACACTGCGTGTCCTCGACGGTCTGCAGACCGGCGAATTGTGTGGCTGTAATCGCCAGCCAGGTGAAGCGACTCTGTAAGCGCAGGCGCCTATCTACACCTTTTCAAGCGGCCCGCCCTCAGTCTCGAGAGCGGGCCGTTTTTGGTTTGACGCGACACTGTCAGGTTAATGTTTTGGTTAATCGTTTCACCGTTTTCCACAAAACTTGCCGCCCCTCATATCGTCCGTATAATGAGTGAATGTCGATGATGGACCATATCCTGAACCGCCCGACAAAACGGGCGGACCAATCCGGCGCGCTGCGCGGCGGGCGGACCTGGTTTTCACGACATACGATCAATAAGGCCAAGCAGTTTTCGGATGTATCGTGGCTGCGACTATTGGCACCGGCCATTCTTGGAATCGTTTTTATGGTGGCCGGTCAAACGGTGCTCGCAGGCGATGGCGCGGCCTTCGCCAATTTGGCAGGGTTGCTGATTTTCATCTTCAGCCTCAATGGCATCATCTCGCGTGCCTGGCAGGACATCACCCACCGCTAGGCAAGCATTTCAATTACATCGACGATTGACCCCACCGGCGCACTCTTTACTGTGCGTTGAAATATTACGCGGAGCGCTTGCGCGCGCGAGCAAATTCCTCGGGGAGGGGAGTCTCATGGGTTGGTGGTTCAAGACAAAGCTGTGGTTGCGTGTATTGCTGGCACTGGTCGCGGGCATAGGCTTTGGCGTCCTCGTCAACGATACCATGGGATCTGCTGACGCGACCGTCTTCATGCAGACCTGGATCAGTCCGATAGGTCAGGCCTTTGTTCGGTTAATCCGAATGTTGATTGTACCGCTGATCTTCACCACGCTGGTGGCCGGCATCATGGCGATGGGCGACCCCGCCCGATTGGGCTCGCTGGGCCTCAAAACCATCCTTCTTTACATGGGCACCACCCTGTTTGCGAACATTGTTGGGTTGACGGTTGGAACATTCTTCCGTCCCGGTGAAGGTGCCGACCTGGGTGGCGTAACCCCTGAACAATTAGGCGAAGCCACGCCGCTCATCGATCGCGTGCTGGCCATCATCCCACAAAACCCGATCGCCGCCCTGGCAGAAGGAAATGTTCTCGCGATTATCTTCTTCTCTGTGATGCTTGGCGTGGCAATTCTTTCAACTGGAAAGGCGGGCAAACCGGTTGGCGACCTGTTTGAGTCGGCATCCGAAGTTGTCATGAAGATCACTCATTACGTGATGGAAGTGGCTCCGTTTGGTGTGTTTGCTCTGGTCGCAACAACAACAGTTGTTCAAGGACTTGAGGCGCTTCAGTCGATCGCAGCCCTTATTGGAGTGGTTTATATCGGCCTGGTGATCCATGCCGTCATTACTTACGGCATTCTCGTCCGAATTATCCTGAACCTGCCACTCATCCGGTTCTTCCGGGGTATTCTGGATGCCGTTGCTGTCGCCTATTCAACGTCCTCGTCCTCTGCAACATTGCCGGTCACGATCGCCTGTGCGACAGATAATCTTGGCATCAAGAAACCTGTTGCCGGGTCTGTTCTTCCGCTCGGCGCGACCATCAATATGGATGGTACAGCTCTGTATCTGGGCATTCTGGCGCTATTTGCTGCCCAGGCGTTTGGCATCGAACTAACCTTGATGAACTACGTCATCATCGCCTTCACCGCTGCCCTGGTCTCCATCGGTGCGGCGGGTATTCCGTCCGCATCCCTTTTCCTATTGGCCATCGTTCTGGACACATTCGGTGTCACGGTTGAACAGCAAGCCATCATGCTCGGCCTGCTCCTGCCGGTCGACCGGATTATGGACATGGCACGCACGTCGGTGAACGTTATGGGCGACAGTGCTGTTGCGACCGCCGTGGCGAAATGGGAAGGCGAGCTGGACGAGGAAACCTTCAAGACGCCGGCTAAAATCTAGCGGCGCCTGGGGGCAAAACTTGCAGCAATTCCATATCAGGACGATCGAATTGGTCATCGCGGTCAGCGTGGTGGTCATTTCGGTCGCCTCGCTGTTTGTCGCGGTCTATCAGGGCATGGTTATGGAGCGGACGCTGAAGGCGAGTGTCTGGCCGCTCGTCCAGATCGAGCACGGCAATTACAATCCGGACAATGATTCCCGCGAACTTAGCTTTACACTCAGCAATCTGGGCATTGGTGCAGCGCATGTCCGCACAATGGAAATTACCTATGACGGCGAGTCACTTCGAAATATGTACGAAGTGATGTCGCTCTGTTGTGCAGAGGGTGAGACACGTGAGGACCGACAGGCTCAATTGCTACGGCTTTCCCAGGACCGGACGCTCTTTATCACCACCACACTGGTCCGTGATCGTCTGATTTCACCCAATGATGAAAACACGTTTTTCCATTTCAGGCGTGGCGAGAACGAAGACATCACCGCGATATGGGACGCACTCGATCAGGCGCGCTGGGAGATGGATATCAAAGTCTGTTACTGTTCGGTGTTTGAGGATTGCTGGACGATTGATATGCGCAGCAGTGTCCGCGAAGAAGTCCGTGAGTGTGCGGTACCGCGCGATTAACCGAACATCATTGAACCAATAATCTGGATCCAATGACCTAGAGACGTTGTCCCCTGTTGCGAGCACGTCATGAAAATTGCCCTTCAGACATTTGGTACCCGTGGAGATGTCCAGCCCTATGTCGCGCTGGGCCTGGAATTACAGGCGCGTGGGCATGAGGTGGTCGTCACCGCGCCTAAAGATTTCACCGACTGGATCGAAAGTTTTGGCCTGAGCGCCTATCCGATCAATCTGGATATGGGGGATTATCTGCGCGAAGCGGAATCGCTTGGCATCATGCGCAACCCGCTCAATGCGATCCGACATTGGCGCCGAATGATCGAGCCTATGCTGACCGCGCTGATTGATGTTTGCGTGGACGGAATTGGTGATGCGGATGTGGTGGTGGCGCACCCCAAGACGCTGTTCTCGGCGATTGGCGCTGAAGCAGCCGGAGCGCTGTTTGTGATGTCGGCTCCGCTGCCCATTATCGAGCGCACTGCCGAACACCCGATGCCCGCAACGTTCGCCAAACAGCATGGGCGCTTTTGGAACCGATTGTCCTGGATGCCGCTTGATCACGGCATGGCCCCCTATAAAAAGCGCATCAATGAATTGCGAGCACAGTATGAGCTGGAGCCTGTGAGCAGCCGGATCGATTATTCGACCTGGATGGGCCAACCCGCCCTGCGCCTGATCGCTAATTCCCCACATATTTTACCGCGACCGAGTGACTGGGACGAAAAGGTCGTCATGACAGGCAGCTGGAGACTGCCAGCGTCGACCGAAGCTCTGGATCCGCTCTTGGAAGCTTTCCTGCAAGCGGGAGAGGCCCCGGTTTATGTGGGCTTTGGCTCCATGGTCGCCCAACACCCGGATCGATTGGTGAAGGCCGTCGTGAAAGGGCTCAAAAAAGCTGGCTTGCGCGGCGTGATTGGTCGCGGATGGGCTGAATTGCCGGCGCGCGCGAGCGATCATGTCCACTTCATCGACAGCGCACCACATGACGTGCTGTTCAAACGTTGCCGGGCGCTTGTGCATCATGGCGGTGCCGGCACGGTGGCTGCCGGACTTCAGGCCGGCAAGCCCAGCCTGATCGTGCCTTTTATCGCCGACCAACCCTGGTGGGCAGAGCGTTTGCGGGAACAGGGTCTGGGTCCGGCGGCATTGAAGCCGGCAAAGATTACGGCGGGGCGGTTTGCCCGAGCCATTCGTGAATTGGTCGACAATAAGGAGTGGTCGGAGCGGTGCGAAGCGGTCTCCGAACACATGCAAAAGGAGCACGGCACGGCGCGGGCGGTGGATTTGATTGAGGCCGAAGCGGCGATCTGGAAGCGGCGCTAGACGGCAGCCGGGCGGCGTTAACGCGGACGCGCCATTTGTTTAAACGCGCGCTTACAACCTGCAAACCCAACAATTTAAGACAATTTCGTGCCGAATTTAGTCGGCATTAAACATAGATCGTCGGAATTTTGTTCATGGTAGTTACTCGTTAAGGGACTCGGCGTTTGATTGTTGGTACGCAGAAAGCGCGAGGTGAATTAATGGCCAGTGTAGGAGCCAGGTCGAATTCAGGTGTGAAGCTGGTTGCAAAGTCCGCAATCTTGTGGCTAACGGCCGGAGTGGTATTTGCCTCGGTTTTCGGCGCCCTGCTCGCCGTCCGGTCTGAACCGTCTTCGCTGATTGTTCCGCATTCTGTTTCTGCGCCCGTCATCGCGATGAGTGACGATTTACCGGCCGAATAAGTCGATCCCTCTTCAGTCCGCCTCGAATTTCGCAATGCCTTGTCGCGCTGTGTTGACCTGCAGCTGGAACACATCCGGGCGGGCATAATGACCCGCAGGATCAAAATCGAATTTGCCACGCGCATTGTCTGTCAGGTCCAGATCGGCGGTCAGAATGGTCTCCTCGCCAAACACTGGCCCCGCAATGAGCTCGCCCAGTGGCGAGATGATGCAGCTTCCGCCATTGATCAGCACGGTATCGGCCGACTCGCCCTGAATCGGGTGAAAATCCTTTGGTGCCATGCCGCGTGTGAAATACTGATTAGCGGACAGCACAAAGCAACGCCCCTCCATCGCAATCGTGCGCATCAGGCTGAGCCAGTTTTCGCGATCATCGACTGTGGGGGCGCAATGGATGACCGGGTGCTGGGCGTAAAAAGTCGAGCGGGCCAGGGGCATGAAGTTTTCCCAGCAAATCAGGGCGCTCATCGGGCCGAAGGGGGTCTGGGTGACGTCGAGCGTTGAGCCATCACCAAAGCCCCAGATCAGGCGCTCCATGGCGGTGGGCATGAGCTTGCGACGTTGATTGGCCAGCGAGCCGTCCGGCGCGAAAGTGAGGACGGAGCAATACAGCGTGCCGCCCTCGCGCTCGATAACACCGACAACCAGCCAGGCTGACGCGACCCGTGCCATCTCTCCCATCTGAGCGCAGGCCTTGCCGGGCACGTCGATGGCTGCTTCGAAATAGCGGGCAAACCAGTCGCGGCCCTCCGGGGATCGCGAACCGACGCGAGCACCAAAATCATGGCCTTTTGGATAGCCGCCAATATAGGCTTCCGGAAAGACGATCAGTTCGGCACCGGCTTTTGCGGCGTCAGCCACATGGGCTTTCATCGCCTCCAGGGTCGCATCTGTGTCGAACAGGATCGATCCAGTCTGGACGATTGCGGCTTTGACGGTCTGGCTCATCGGCACAATTCCTTGACAGCACTGGCTGGCGAGCGTAAACGCCCGCATTCATCACGCAAGCTCTAACGCTTGTCTTACCTGCACATCTTCCCACATGGGAAAGGGAGGCAGGCGAGCACCCCGCTCGGCGAAGTTTTCGCTCAGCGGGAAAGCACTGGCTTGTGCGCTGAATATTATACTGGATTTCGGGCGGTTGCCCTGAGTCCAAACCAGAAGGAATACGCATGTTTGACGCGCTTACAGATCGCCTTGGCGGAATTTTCAACAATCTCACCGGTCGTGGTGCGTTGTCGGAAAAAGACGTTGATGCGGCCCTGCGCGAAATTCGTGTCGCCCTACTTGAAGCTGATGTGGCTCTGCCGGTTGTAAAGTCTGCGATCAAGCAGATCCGCGAGCGCGCTGTTGGTGAAGACGTTATCCGCGCCGTTGCGCCGGGACAGCAAGTCGTCAAGATCGTCCATGAGGCGCTGATTGATCTGCTGGGCGGCGATGGCGAACCGGAAGGGCTAACGCTGGAAGGCGAGCCGCCGGTTGCGATCTTGATGGTCGGTCTGCAGGGCTCGGGTAAGACGACCACGTCGGCCAAGCTGGCCCTGCGTATTACCAAGGACAAGAAGAAGGTCCTGCTGGCCTCGCTCGACACACGCCGTCCGGCGGCGATGGAGCAATTGCAGCAATTAGCGAAGCAGACAGATGTCGCCTTCCTGCCGATCGTGCCCAATCAGAGCGCCGTCGATATCGCAAAACGCGCGATGAGCGCCGGACGTCTTCAGGGCTTTGACGTTGTCATCCTCGATACCGCCGGTCGCACCTCGATCGATGAAGAGTTGATGGGCGAAGTCCATGCGATCTCAACCGCGACACGCCCGCGCGAAACCCTGCTGGTGGCCGATGCTCTGACCGGTCAGGATGCTGTTGAGACGGCCACTCGCTTTAACGAACGCCTGCCGCTGACCGGCCTTGTGCTGACGCGGATGGATGGTGATGGACGCGGCGGTGCTGCCCTGTCGATGCGCCATGTCACCGGCCTGCCGATCAAATTTCTCGGTGTCTCGGAAAAAGTTGACGGGCTGGATGCGTTTGACGCCCGCCGTCTGGCCGGACGTATTCTGGGTCAGGGCGATATCGTCTCCCTGGTCGAGCGCGCTGCCGAAGACGTTGACCAGGAAAAAGCCGCCCGCATGGCCAAGAAGATGGCCAAGGGCAAGTTTGATTTTGAAGATTTGCGTGAACAATTTGCCCAGCTCAAGAAAATGGGCGGGCTTGGCTCTATTCTCGGCATGCTGCCCGGTATGAACAAAAAAGCCCGCGCCCAGATGGGGGCCGCGGGCATGGACGACAATATGCTGACCCGTCAGGAAGCCATCATCCTGTCGATGACGCCGCAGGAGCGTGCCCGTCCTGAGCTTCTCAAGGCCTCGCGCAAAAAACGTATTGCGGCGGGCTCCGGCGTTCAGGTGTCTGAGGTCAACAAGCTGATCAAAATGCATCGCCAGATGGCCGACATGATGAAAAAAGCCGGCAAAAAAGGTCGCGGTGGCGGCATGGCCGGCATGATGCCTCCGGGAATGGGTGGCATGCCCGGCGGAATGCCCGGAAATATGGGCGGCATGGACCCGTCAGCCATCAAGTCCAGCCTGCTGGATGGCCCCGGTGGCGGCGGAAACGCAGCACCAGGTGGCCTTCCTGGCCTCGGTGGCGGCGGAACCCCTCTCGGCCCGGATGGATTGCCCATCGGACTACCGAAAAAATGATTGCGTACCAAACCTGTTTTTAAATCACACAGAATACCAAACTGAAGGACTACCAAAATGTCTCTTAAAATTCGTCTCGCCCGTGGTGGCGCCAAGAAGCGTCCTTACTACCGTATCGTTGTTGCTGACAGCCGCATGCCACGTGATGGCCGTTACATCGAACGCATTGGTTCTTATGACCCGATGCAGCCTAAAGACGGCACACGCGTCACTATGGACATGGACAAGGTCAAAGCCTGGATCGCCAAGGGTGCCAAGCCATCCGATCGCGTTGCACGCTTCATCCACGCTGAGGAAGCTGATGTCTGGACCTGGAAGAACGGCAATAACCCGAAGAAGGGTGAGCCCGGCCAGAAAGCCAAGGATCTCGCAGTAGAAAAAGCTGAAAAAGCTGAAGCCCGCAAGGAAGCCGAAGCTGAAGCCAAAGAAGCGGCCAAGGTCGCTAAGGCCGAAGCCGCTGAAGCTGCCAAAGTGGCTGCTGCTGCAGCTAAAGAAGCTGAAAAAGAAGCCAAGGCTGCTGAGAAAGCTGCCAAGGCCGAAGCCAAGGCTGCAAAAGCTGAAGCCAAGGACGCGCCAGCTGAGGAAGCCCCAGCCGCTGAAGCAAAGGCCGAAGAAGCACCTGCTGAAGAAGCAAAAGCTGACGACGCCAAGGACGAGAAATAGCGCGCGCTATTTCCTCCTGCTTGAACTGATTGCTTTCGCCATCGCCGGGACATCCTGGCGGTGGCGAAAACATTATGGGCCCTGCTTTGCCTGAAACTTGCGATGAGCGAGAATTGTCATGACTGACACATCCGAACTGGTCTTCGTGGCCGCCATCGCCGGCTCTCACGGTGTGCGCGGTGAGTGCAAGGTGAAATCCTTCACCGAGAATGAGGCAGACGCCTTTGCCTATGGCCCGTTTCTCGATGAGGCCGGCAAGGTCTTGCTGACGCCGGTCAAGCACCGCGCGGCCAAGAATTTGTGGGTGGCCAGCTTTAAAGAGCAAATGACCCGCGAAGAGGCCCAGGCCCTCAAGGGAACCCGCCTCTATATTCCGCGCTCGGCCCTGCCCGCGCTTGAGGAGGAAGAATACTACCACGCCGAACTGATCGACCTGAAAGCCCAGTCGCTGGACGGCTCACCGATGGGCGAGATCAAGGATGTGCACAATTACGGTTCCGGCGATCTGCTGGAGCTCACGGGCACGCCTGAGCGCGATGACGGTTGGCTGCTACCCTTCACACGCGCGTTTGTGCCGCATGTGTCTGTGAAGGACGGTGTGGTGACGATTGATCCGCCAGAGGATGTGGGATCGAAGGAAGAGGAAGAGGGCGGCGAGGGCTGAGGTCGCCTTGATTTGGCCCGGTCGGGTGACCACACTGCCAGCTCTTTGCAGAGGATTGCCGAGAAAGATGAGTGGCAAAGTTGGATTATTAGCCCTTTTGGCTTTCGCCTTGGCTGGGCAAGCGAACGCTCAATCAGATCGTTTCCTGACTTGCGAACTTCTTCGCGATATTCATCAACAATATAGCGTAGATTTCGTGGCTGAACGGGGCGACCTCCTATATGTCTCGCCGCATTTTGATGCGCGCAGCAGTGAATACAATCTCGCGAGTTATTCTGAAATTGTCGAGCATATCTCACGCCCGTTCATATCTTTCTATGGGCGGCCTGACCTAGAATGGAAGAATGCAATCGAAGCTCTACCGATCTCGATGACCCATGACCTATGGGTTGGGTGGGATGCAGGGGGCACCCTGAATTGTCCGAGGCTTGACCATATTGAATGGCTTGATAGGCCTGAAGCTCGTCGGCGTTTTCGTGCGGTTGATAACGAGTATATCGTTCGTCAGAATTTACCTCCCGACCATCCAAGACACCTCTCGGCACAAAGGACAGTTCACGGCGGATGGGTCGGAACAAATCTGGCACGATTGAACTATATCGAAATTTCCCGACCAGCGTTTGATAGCTCAAGACGCCTCGCCCTCGTTCTTCGCGGGCGACGCCCGGAAATCTATAGACGGGTAGACGGTCACTGGGCTCTTGAGGCATCGCCTGGATATTGAGAAGCGCTTACACCATCCCGACTCCCCATTCCCCGCTCTGTCTGCTACACCCCGCCGCGATGACTGATGAGACAAACATTCTGCCCTGGACGGCTTCCGTTCTGACGCTGTTTCCGAAGGCCTTTCCGGGGCCTTTGGGGGTGTCTATTATTGAGACTGCTGCAGAGCGTGGCATATGGGCGCTTGAAACTGTGGACATAAGGGATTTTTCCCGTCATAAGCACCGCTCCGTGGACGACACTCCGTCTGGCGGGGGTGCTGGTATGGTGCTCCGGCCTGATGTGGCGGCCGCGGCGATCGATGCGGTGCAGTCTGGCTGGCAAGGCCGGAAACGGCCGTTGATCTATTTGACACCCCGGGGCAAACCCCTCACCCAGACGAAAGTTCGGGCGTGGGCGGACGGTCCGGGAGTTGTTGTGTTTTGTGGACGCTTCGAGGGCCTTGATCAAAGGGTTATCGACGGACGCGAAATGGAAGAAGTCAGCGTGGGTGATGCCGTGCTGGCGGGGGGCGAAGCGCCGGCCCAGGTTCTCATTGAGGCCTGTGTCAGACTTCTCCCGGGCGTACTAGGTGACCCGGCTTCGGCCGAGGATGAGAGTTTCGAGGGCGATCTGCTCGAATATCCTCACTATACGCGACCGCGTGTATGGGAGGATCGACAGGTCCCTGATGTGCTTGTTTCGGGAGACCATGGCCGTATCGCGGCCTGGCGACAGGAGCAGGCTGAACTGGTGACGAAAATGCGCAGACCCGACCTTTGGGGTCGATTTTTGCGGCGCAAGGAGAATGCACGATGAATACGATCGAGCAGATTGAACAAGAAGAAATGGCCCGCGTAACGGCCGAGAAGACAATCCCGGAATTTGATGCCGGTGACACATTGCGTGTCCATGTGCGCATCAAAGAGGGCGAGCGCGAGCGCGTCCAGGTTTATGAAGGTGTCTGCATTGCCAAGAACGGCGGCGGCCTTCAGGAGAGCTTCACAGTTCGCAAGATCTCCTTCGGTGAAGGTGTTGAGCGGGTTTTCCCGGTCTACTCACCAAACCTGGAAGAGATTGAAGTCAAGCGCCGCGGCAAAGTTCGTCGTGCGAAGCTTTACTATCTTCGTGATCGTCAGGGTAAATCTGCTCGTATCGCCGAACGCACAAGCGGTCGCGGTATCGCGCCTCGCGGTGGCAAGAAAAAGTAGAGCTTTCGGCTCCTTTCTTGACGCGCTGATTAAACAAAACGCTCGCTGGTCGCCCGGCGGGCGTTTTTGTGTCTTGGATTCCGAATATCGGTACTTCCCAATGACATTTTGCGGGCTAGGCTCACCAATTGATTAGCTGTTTGGCTAATTGTTTTCTCAAATATCACACATAAAATCAATAACTAACACGATCCATGTAAAAAACTCCTTGCTTCATTTAGTTATTTAGCTAATTGTCTACGCATGAGCAATGTATTTAAAGCACTGGCTGACCCGACACGGCGTCGCGTTCTGGAACTTCTGCGGGAACAACCGCTGAGCGCCGGAGATTTGTCAGACCATTTTGAATTTTCGAAACCCACCATGTCAGCGCACTTTTCTGTGCTGAGAGAAGCCAATCTTGTAGATGCGACCAAGTCCGGAAAGTCCGTGATCTATCGCATCAAGCTGAGTGTTCTGGAGGATGCCCTTTTAGGGTTCGCCCAGGGTTTCGGCCTCGGTGCAACCAACGCCGATACGCAAGACACAGATAAGGAGGAATCCTCATGACACAAACATCCAACACAATGATCGCGCCAATCCTGGGTGTGGGAAGCACGCTCATTCTTGGAGGCACGATGTGGGCCCTGCAACCGGAGAAGGCGATCTTCTGGATCATCGCCATGTCCTTCCTTCCCGTCGCCTGGCTGATTTCGGAATTACGCGCGCGTGGCCAGGCAGGAACGTTGGGCACGCTAAGATATGCCATCACCGGAGCCAGCATGATGATCGCGCTCCCGCTATTGGTGGGTCTCGCCAAACAGACGGGCGCTCTCGAATTTTTGTCGGAGGACATGCAGTCCCGAATGGATGGCCTGGCACTGGGCTTATTCCTGCTGATCTACGGAAACTTCATGCCCAAGCGAGCTGTTCCCCTGGACGCAACAGAGGTGTCTCCGGGAACGCAGCAATCGCTGAACTTGCATACGGGTCTGATCCTGATGGTGATGGGATTGGCGACAATTTTGATCACCGGCTTTGCGCCTGCGGACTACTACAACCCGATAACGTTAGTCGCCTTGGGGATTGGTTCCTTCGCTATCATTCGCTGGGCTGTGGTCGCCAAAAAACAAGGCTAGTTGAGCCAAGCTTCTAATTTAACTGTCTGAATCGAAAGTTTGACGGGTGGCGTCTTCCAACCGAACACCACCGGTCTGTCAAAAGGAAACTGTTATGAAAGCGATGACACACATCATTCCCCGATTGACCGGGGCTATCCTAGGACTGGTGCTTTGCACTTTCGTATCGTTCAACGCCTCCGCCCAATCGGATGACGATTGGAGCGG